>Ga0228536_1000620_pt1 | contig 57565 bp, 49 predicted proteins | sample SJ1Smetagenome_FD_168611 | JGI IMG/M metagenome (GOLD analysis project Ga0228536, IMG submission 168611) | Enriched culture of PCE-dechlorinating microbial communities from Ithaca, New York, USA - SJ1.S | ecosystem: Engineered > Modeled > Simulated communities (microbial... > Unclassified...
AAGCACAAGGAGGGAGAGAGGGCATGGAACTGATACAGAAACACCCGATACTTGAGTTCCATCACGGCAAGGAAGTAACATTCACGTTTGACGGCAAGGACATGAAGGGATTCGAAGGCGAACCCATAGCGATGGCGCTTCACGCCAACGATGTGAGGATATACAGGGTAACGCCTGAGATGAAGCGTCCGAGAGGTTTTTTCTGTGCTATCGGCAAATGCAGCTCATGCTTCATGGTAGTAGACGGAGTGCCCAACGTGCGTACCTGCGTAACGCCGTTGGAGGCAGGCATGAAGGTGGAGACCCAGCACGGCAAGGGCCAGGTCCCACTGGAAGCGAAATAGCGGGAGGCGGGAAATATGAAGAAGACGATAGAGACAGACCTCCTCGTAGTAGGCGGCGGAGCGGCAGGTCTTTGCGCTGCGGCAGAAGCTGCGGGAGCGGGAGCGAAGGTAACGGTAATAGAGAGCGACCTTCACCCCGGCGGCCAGCTTGTGAAGCAGACGCACAAGTTCTTTGGAAGCAAGGACGAATATGCGGGGACACGCGGCTACAAGATAGCCGACATCCTTCTTGACGAAATAAAATCCCTTGGTGACAGAGTGGACATTCGGACCAACACCACAGTCACAGGCTACTATCCGGAAGAGGGCATCTTCACCGCGATGAAAGGCGAAGACGAATACTACAGGATCAAGGCGAAGAAGACAGTAGTGGCGACAGGAGCGCAGGAAAGGCTCATCCCCTTCCCGAACAACGACCTTCCGGGAGTATACGGAGCGGGAGCGGTCCAGACCCTCATGAACGTATACGGAGTAGTTCCGGGCAAGAAAGTCCTCATGGTCGGAGCGGGCAACATCGGACTTATAGTAAGCTACCAGCTCAGGCAGGCCGGAGTCGAGATCGCGGCGGTAGTGGAAGCCATGCCAAAGATCGGCGGCTACTGGGTCCACGCGGCGAAGATCAGAAGGCTCGGCATTCCCATCCTCCTGAGGCACACCATTGTTGAAGCGGTAGGCGGCAAAGTAATAGAGGGAGCAGTCATCCAGGAACTCGACGACAAATTCCAGCTTATCGGCGAACCGAAGAAGATCGACTGCGACGTTATCTGCATGGCAGTAGGGCTCACCCCGACCACCGAGCTCTTCTGGCAGGCAGGGGCGAAGATGCAGTACTGCCCGCAGCTTTGCGGCCACGTACCATTCAGGGACAACACCATGCGCACGAGCAACCCTGACATATGGGTAGCGGGAGACGCATCCGGAATAGAAGAGGCATCGGCTGCCATGGTAGAGGGCAGGATAGCCGGATTCAGCGCGGCCAAGGCACTTGGCTGCAAAGTAAATGAAATATCGTTCAAAGAATACTGGACAAGACTCGACCACCTTCGCGCAGGCGAAGTCGGTGAAAAGATCCGCGGCGGGATCTGTCAGGTACTTGTTGACGGATGGGAGGCATAAAGATGGGCTGCACATGCAACAGCAATGACAAAGAGAAACTATTCTGCAGCGGAGTCCTTGTAGATAACAGGCCCGGGGCCATCCTTCCCCCGCAGGAAGCGTGGGAGAAGAAAAAGGGCGGATATGTAGTAATAGAATGTCCGCAGCGCATCCCCTGCAACCCCTGTGCGACCAGCTGCCCTACGGGAGCGGTCAAGCCGTTCGCGGACATCAACGACGTCCCGTCGATAGACTATGAGAAATGCACGGGCTGCGGTCTCTGCGTAGCGAAATGCCCTGGACTTGCCTGCTTTGTGGTGGACCTTACCTACGGAGCGGACGAAGCGGTCATCAAGCTTCCGTACGAACTTGAGCCGAAGCCTGCGAAGGGACAGAAGGTAAAGTGCCTGAACAGGACAGGCGAAGAGGTCTCCGAGGGAGAGATATATACCGTAACGGAACCCCTTAAGGATCAGACTACGGTAGTGAGCGTGGTCATTCCTAAAAAACTGGTCGGAGAGATCCGTGCCATCAAGGTGGTGTGCTAGCCATGACTGAGAAAAAGAATATCATCTGCCGTTGCGAAGAGATAGAGATAGACGAGATCCGCGAATGGATCGCACGCGGTTATGACACCTTTGATGAACTCAAGAGGGAACTCCGCGTAGGGATGGGACCCTGCCAGGGCAGAGGCTGCCGCGACATAATCCTCCGCGAGCTCTCAAAGGCTACAGGCAAACCAATATCAGAACTTGATCCCGGAACCATCAGGCCTCCGGTGAAACCAATTAAACTCGGACTTCTTGCCGAGGATGAGTAGGAGGTGCGTATGATGGATTTTCCGAAAACAGCTGATGTAGTAATAATTGGCGGAGGAGTAGTCGGAACAGCTACTGCATATTACCTTGCAAAATCAGGAAGAAAGAATGTCGTCCTGATAGAGAAAAACACTGTATGCTCCGGTTCGACCGGCCGCTGCGGAGCAGGCATCCGCGCACAGTGGGGCCTTGAGCTCAACTGCAGGATGGCTCTGGCATGCCTTGATACCTTCGAGCAACTTGATGAAGAACTTGGGCTGCCCACAGGCCTAAACCAGGGCGGATACCTTCTCGTTGCATATAAGGACAAAGAATGGGCCCAGTTCAAAAAGAACGTGGAACTTCAGCACAGCCTGGGGATCAAGACCGAGATTTTCACAGATGTCAAAAGGGCACAGGAGATTTGCCCCGGAGTGGCTGTAGATGACGCACTTGGATTCACCTTCTATCAGAGGGACGGACATGCCGACCCCTTCCTTACCACATTCGCCTTCCAGGAAGCGGCGAAGCGCTACGGAGCAAAATTTTACAAGTTCACTGAAGTCAAGGGACTCAAGGTCGAAGCTGGCAGGATCAAAGCGGTCGAGACGACTCGCGGCACGATCGAATGCGGACAGGTCATCAACTGCGCGGGCTCATGGGCACAGGATATCGCCAAGATGGCGGGCATCAAGCTCCCCAACTGGGCAGAGCGTCACGAGATCCTCATCACCGAACCCGTAGATCCGGGCGTATGCCCCCCGATGCTTATGAGCTTCAGCGGCAACTACTACATCCAGCAGCGTCCCCACGGTTCGATCATCGCAGGCGAAAGCCCCGCACATGAACCTCTGCTTGGATACACATCAACGGCCCATTCAGTAGCAAGCATCGCGAAGACGATAGTCAAGATGCTTCCGAGAGCAAAGGACATCCGCGTGGTACGCCAGTGGGCTGGATACTACGACATGACCCCGGATGCGGCACCTATACTTGGCGAGACCGATGTCAAGGAATTCTGGCATGCTACAGGCTTCTCCGGTCACGGCTTCATGCTCGGACCGGTAGCAGGCCAGATCATGACGGCTCTCCTCAACGGCGACAAACCGCCGATCGACCCGACTATAATGGATTACCGCCGGTTCGAGCGCGGAGAACGCATAGTTGAGCCGAACGTAGTTTAGAAAAGAACAAAGGAACACCTTTCGGGGCGGGTCGGCAGACCCGCCCTTTTTCATATTCAGATATCCCTTCTTAAAAATCAGAGGGAACAGATAGCCTATAATCAGCATGAGGTGAGGATCAATGGAATTCAATAATATAAAGGGGAATACCTGGATGGCTTGCGGACCTGTCAACATAGGGGCCTATGTAAAAGAAGGAGAGGCCGTCCTTATCGACAGCGGCAACGACTCCTCCTCCGGAAGGAAGATACTGCGCCTTGCTGAAGAGAAGGGCTGGAAGATCCGTCTGATAATAAACACCCATTTCCACGCCGACCATGTCGGGGGCAACGCATTCATACAAAAGAGGACCGGATGCGCGATCGCAGCCTCCGCAAAGGAGGCGCCTTTCATTAATATGCCTGAGATGGAGCCGGAGATACTTTGGTCGGGAAGGGCACCAAAGGCGATCTGCAATAAATTTCTCCAGGCGGAGCCCTCAAAAGTGACACTTACGGCAGAGCCGGATACCGTTATCGAAGTATGGGGGCTCAGGATCGTCCCCCTTTACGGCCATGCTCACGAGCAGATCGGCGTGCTTACGCCTGACGGTGTCCTTTTTACAGCGGATTCAGTCATATCCGAGCGTATACTGAGCAAGTACGGCATCCCCTTCACCGCAGATTACGGCAGCGCCATGGAGACCTTTGACATGCTTGAGAGCTTCAGTGCAGACTATTTTGTCCCTTCGCACGGAGACATATGCGAAGACATCGTTCCTGTCACAGAAGCCAACAGAAAATGCCTGAACGCACTGAGGGAAGAGATACTTGAAATATGTTCAGAGCCTTCCACAAGAGATGGGATAGTCGGAAAGCTCGCTCAAAGGCATGGACTTGACATGAATCTGTCGCAGTATGTCCTCATACAGAGCACCGTGGCAGCGATCCTTTCGCCTCTTATCGATTCGGGCGAACTCCTCTGTTCATTCGAAAACGGGACTCTCTCACTGGAAAGCAGGCATTGATCTCTCCGGATCGGACTTTTATCCTTTAGTTTTTTAAAGTAAAGGGTTAAAATAGGGACCGTGCTTACTTGTTAGGAGGCTTTTCTAGTGGACAGGAACCGGCTTTATATGCTTCTGGGCGATCTTGGGATACTGCTTGTCGCCCTGATATGGGGAACAACAAACGTTGTCATAAGGGACGCACTCGAAGGGATCACCCCGCTCTGGTTCTGCGGATTGCGTTTTGCGATAGCCTGGGCGACAGTGATGATATTTTTCGGAAAAAAAGCATTTCTCCTGCCTCGGGAGATGCGGCTGAAGAGCACTCTTGTCGGGATGGTCTTCATCTGCGCTTACCTCTGCGGGGCCGTAGGCCTGCTTTACACTACCGCAGGCAACCAGTCCTTTATAATTTCCATGTCAGTGGTCCTGGTGCCGCTCTCCGTCTGGATCATCACAAAAAAATTCCCAGGCTGGCATGTGGTACTCTCTGTATTGCTCTGCACTGCCGGCATGGTAGGCCTTATGCTTGACGTGGACCTCTCGGTCAATCTCGGAGACCTGTTAAGTTTTGCTTCATGCGTTTTTGTTACGATATACATACTGCTTGTTCAGAAGTACGTGAGGGGAGTTGATCCATACGCGCTGACGTGCTGGCAGGCTTTCGGAGGAATGCTCCTGGCAGTGGCTGCCGCAGCAATATTCGAGCCCTTTCCCGCACATATCCCTCTCAAGGCATGGCTGGCCCTTATCCACACCGGTACCATAGGCTTCGCACTGACGCTTGTAATACAGACTGTTGCCCAAAAATATACGAATGCCACACATGTGGCCATTCTGCTCTCCACTTCCGGGGTATTCGGCTCTGTGGCCGGAGTGATGTTCATAGGCGAACCGATGACGTTCAGAATATTCATAGCTTCGGCTATGATATTGGCAGGGGTCATGATCGTGGAAGCACTCCCGGCCCTCAGAAAAAAGTACAGGGAGAACGGCGCAAAGGGCGGACAGCTTACCTGATGTGTTCCTTCCAGGCCGAGCAGAGCGCCTGAACGGCCGGCCTGATAGATCCGCACGGTATTGCTGAAAAAGAGAGGTTGGCCGTAAGAAGCCCCTCTTCGGCAGAACAGGATATCTGATCTACGGCTATCCCTTCTGAATGTGCCGCCGCTGAAAGCTCTTCCGGAGCAGACTTCGATCCGAAAGTTACAGCTACACAGAGGGAAGTCTCAAGAAGCTCGTACCGGACCTTCTCTTCAAAGGCCTCGCCGATAATTCTCAGCATCTCCCTGCTCTTGATCTGATACGCCTTTCTGCTTCTCCTTATATGCTTTTCAAGGTGTCCGTCATTAATGTAATTCGCAAGGGCAAGTTGTTCTATCTTGCTGGAGGTCTGGTCGTAAAGTGAACTTTTTATGCCCGCCCTCTCCGCAAGGCCGCCGGGTATGACCATGTAGGCAATACGGACTGAGGGAAGGAGAAGCCTTGAAAAGCTTCCAATATATATGACTCTTTCGGGAGAAGCTCCCTGGAGTGAAGGGACCGATCGGGAAAAATAGCGCAGCTCGCCGTTGTAGTCATCCTCCAATATGTATGAATCGTCATATTCAGCCCAGTCGAGGAGCTCTTTCCGTCTTCTGGAAATTTGTGAAAGGGGCATCCGGGGCCGATTGGATGTGATATCCGCAAAAAGGTCGTAATTCCCCTCTCTGAGGCGCACGCCGGGCATTTCCCCCACGTTTCCTATGTACTCCACTTTCCAGCCGAAGTCACGGAATATCCGTTCCCCACGGGCATATCCCGGCCGTTCCGCAGCGACGACTCCCGCATTTCCGGCCATCCGGCAAAGTTCTGTCAACAGCTGCTGAGTCCCTGAGGCTATAACGATACGGTCTGACGACGCCTTGACTTTTCGCGCCTCAAAACAGTATCTGACCAGAGCATCCCTGAGTTCGCGCTCACCCTGAGGATCTCCCGCCGAAATTATCTTTTCCTGCATATTCAGGGCTGCGCGGAGGTGCTTTCTCCAAACCGGAATATCTGCAGTATCTGAATCTATCCCCGTACTGCAGAGGTCATATTTCACACTTTGCTTCGGTGCCGGCTCCCGGACCTCCTCCCGCACGGCCTCTCCGGACCTTTTAAGCGCGAAGTATCCGCTTTTGGGCCTGCTTTCGATGCGGCCGTCGAGCTGAAGGTGTATGTAAGCGTTTTCGACCGGAGAACGGCTTACGCCAAGCGAATCAGAGAGTTCGCGAACAGAGGGCAGCCGTTCGGAAGCGCCTATCATTCCTCTCCCGATCGCTTCAGCTACCCCCTCGTATATCTGCTTCCACATCGGGATACCAGAATCGCTCTCAATGGAAATGAAATCGCATATCAATGCAAAAGCCTCCAATCTGTCATGTTAAAAATAATATGATCTGTACATTGTTTAAATGACAATTGAAACATATAAATAATAGAACATCATCAGAATATCCACAAGGAGGAATTGTCACCATGATCACAAGCGAACAGGTAAAACTGAACAGAGACCTTGCAAAAATGCTCAAGGGCGGAGTCATAATGGATGTTACGACCCCCGAACAGGCGCGCATAGCAGAAGAAGCCGGAGCGTGCGCGGTGATGGCCCTTGAAAGGATACCCGCCGATATAAGGCAGGCAGGCGGTATCTCAAGGATGAGCGACCCAAAAATGATAAAGAACATCCAGGCCGCAGTTTCCATACCCGTAATGGCGAAGTGCCGGATAGGCCACTTCGTTGAGGCACAGATACTGGAAGCCATCGAGATCGACTACATAGACGAGAGCGAAGTGCTGAGCCCAGCCGACGACGTCTACCACATCGACAAGACGATGTTCAGGGTGCCTTTTGTCTGCGGAGCAAGAAATCTCGGGGAAGCCCTCCGCCGCATAGCTGAAGGCGCCACCATGATAAGGACAAAGGGCGAACCCGGCACAGGCGACGTTATCCAGGCAGTCCGCCACCTGAGGGCCATGAACGCAGAGATCTCCAGGATCAGCTCAATGCGCAGGGATGAGATATTTGAGGCCGCCAAAGAGCTTCAGGTCCCCTACGAACTTCTACTCTCTGTACATGAAGAGGGAAGACTTCCGGTAGTCAACTTTGCCGCAGGAGGTGTAGCCACTCCGGCAGATGCGTCTCTCATGATGCAGCTGGGCGCTGAAGGAGTATTCGTAGGAAGCGGGATCTTCAAGTCCGGCGACCCGAAGAAGCGCGCCTCCGCAATAGTCAGGGCTGTGACAAACTACTTGGACCCGAAGGTCCTTGCAGAGGTGTCGGAGGACCTTGGTGAGGCGATGGTCGGCATCAACGAGAAAGAAATAGCGGTACTGATGGCGGAGCGCGGAAAATAAGGATGGGAAAAATTTTCACCGTAGGGGTAGTTGCTGTCCAGGGAGCTTTTGAGGAACACTGTTCAGCTCTTGGCAGACTTGGGGTATCGGTCAGGGAGATACGCTCCTCCTTGGATCTTTCCCAAAATATTGACGGGCTGATCTTCCCCGGAGGAGAGAGCACCGCTCAGGGCAAACTGCTCCGGGAATCGGGGCTTTTCGATTTGATCCTGCCGCTGATAAGGGGAGGGCTTCCTGTATATGGCACATGCGCGGGGATGGTACTCCTGGCTAAAAGGATAGAGAACGACGACAGGAAGCACTTTGCAGTAATGGATATAGCCGTAAGGCGCAATGCGTACGGAAGACAGCTGGGAAGCTTCATGACAACCGGGGATTTTGCAGGAATGGGAGATATTCCGATGTCTTTCATAAGGGCTCCCTACATATCCTCGGCAGGAAAAGATGTTGTCGTGCTTTCCTCCGAAGATGGGGCGATAACGGCGGCAAGAGAGGCCAACATGCTCGTTACATCTTTCCATCCCGAGGTCACCGATGATCTTACAGTCCATTCCTACTTTCTTTCGATGATACCGTAGGATCATTCAAGTGAGAGGACCGTGCGTTTTCGCCCGGCCCTCTCACTTGTTGCATTAATGCCTGAGGTCAGTCAAGGAGCTTCCTAATGTTCTCAAGAGCGGGCGTCCTCGCGTACAGGGGGGTATCGTCGCCGGTTTCATAGGGGGCCTGGTTCTCTTCGAAAGTCTTTTCGTGTTCGCTTCTGTATATTATCCCGAGCGGGTAGGGGTCCGTCTCCATTGAGAGCCTCATCGCCTCCAGTTTGTCTGACGCATCCCTGTCCTCATCGAGCCATTTGGTGCTCTTTGAGAGCCACTGCCAGGTGTTCACCTTGTTGAATGAGACACATGGCTGGAATATGTCCACCAGTGCGTAACCCTTGTGCTTTATCGCCTTCACAATGATATTCTTAGTTCTATCCGCATCGGCGGCCGATGCGCGGGCCACAAATGTCGCCCCGCAGGAAAGCGCCAGCAGCAGCGGATTCAGCGGCTTGCTCGTAACGCCGAAGGGCTGGGTAGAGGTCTTCATGCCTATAGCTGTCGTGGGGGATCCCTGCCCCTTTGTGAGGCCGTATATCATGTTGTTGCATACGATATTGGTGATGTCGGGATTTCTCCTTATGGCATGCATAAAGTGGTTCCCGCCCTCTCCGTACATGTCGCCGTCGCCGCCCACGGCAATGACCGTGAGGGCTCTGTTGGAGGCCTTTATGCCTGCGGCGAGGGGAAGGGAACGGCCGTGAAGGCCGTTTACGCAGTGGCACTTGATATAATGCGGCATCTTGGCTGCCTGCCCTATTCCCGAAGCGACCACCACCTCATGCGGATCCAGTCCGAGTTCATCCAGGGCCGTCTTGAGAGACTCCAGGATCTTATAGTCACCGCAGCCCGGGCACCATGATATCTCGCCTGTGTAATCAAATGCTGTCCTGATCATTCCCGTCACTCCCCTTTCCTATGACTTTGCGCCGAGGAAGCTGCCAAGCTCTGCAGCAAGCTCTTCGACTGTGAACTGGAATCCGTTATATTTAAGAATAAGTTCGTCGGCTCCTGTGCCCGTCTGTGAACGTACGACACGGGAGAATTGTCCTGTGGCATTGCCTTCGACGAATATCTTCCTGCAGGGAGATTTGATTATCCGCCACAGTTCCTCAGAGAGCGGATAAACCTGCTCACAGGCAACGAGAACGGTGTTCCTGCTGCCAAGTATCTCCATCGCCTCCTTTAAAGGCTCGAATACCGACCCCCAGCATACGACGGCTGTATCATATTTTTCGGGGCCTATGACTATGGGAGGCAGCGCTTCCATCTTCATGGCCTCCATTTTTTTCAGCCTTTTTTCGACCATACGCTTCCTCAGGATCCTGTCCTCGGTTATATGGGCATCCTCGGTATGTTCATGGCTGTCGAAAGACACGAACCCTCCTCCGTATCCCGGCACTCCGAAGGGCGACACATACTCGCCTTCGGCAGGGAAGGCATATCTTTTGTAGTTGATGCCAGTCTTGACAGGTGATATGGGTGCAGGCACATAAGAGGGATCGGGCCTCTTTACATCATAGCCTGTATCAAGAAGGTACTGGTCAGTCAGTATGACGGTTTGTACCTGGTACTTGTGAGCAGTATGGAATGCATGTCCTGCGATCCTGAAAGCGCTCTCAACGTTTACCGGGGCGTAGAGCGCGCGCGGGAATTCTCCGTGTCCCGCGTAGAGAGCAAGTTCAAGGTCAGCCTGTTCCGTCCTTGTGGCAAGTCCGGTCGCAGGTCCGGGCCGCTGCGCCAGGTGGACCACTACCGGAGTCTCGGTTATTCCTGCAAGGCTCAGGCCTTCGCACATCAGTACAAATCCGCCTCCCGAAGTGGTAGTCATGGCCCTTGCTCCTGCATAAGCGGCCCCTACTACCATGTTTATCGCAGAGATCTCATCCTCCACCTGCTCGACTACAGCAGAAAAAAGTTTGGCATTCTTTGCAAAATATGAGAAGACCCCGGTGCCGGGCGACATCGGGTAGGCAGTTATGTAATTACATCCCGCGGAGGCGGCCCCAAGTGCCACTGCGCTGTTGCCATCGAGAAAGACTTCGTCATTTTCAGGCTTGGCCGGCACTTGAAGGATCGGCCTTCCTCCGACGTGATCCTTTCCAAGCTCGTGTCCGACCCTGAAAGCCTTCTTGTTTTTGCCCGAAAGATCGGGATCCTTAAAGCGCTTTTCTATGAAAATATCTGCAGAATCTTCTCCCAGCATGAAGATACCCGCTATGAAACCGGCGACTATCATTGAGGAGAATTTCGGACTCCCAAGGTCTGACGCCCTTTTGGCAAGATCCAGGTCTATCATTTTCCTGCCTAATGAAGCGATCTCTTTCTCCATTGCCGAAGCATCTCCCAATATCTTCGTATCATCGGTGATATTTTCGGTTATGTTCGGGCGAAGCTGCGGAGAGAGGGCGAAGAGCCAGTCTATTCGGTCAAGGTACGCTCTTACAGGTTTGCCGGATACTCTTATCTGGGTGGAATTGTTTCCTCCTCTAACCCTCGACATGTATTCCCGGGTGGAGAATACATAATACCCGGCTTTTGTGAGCATCTGCCTGGCAAGGTCTTCGGCAGTCTGAAGTCCCAGCCCCGCCGCTGCGCAAAAAGAAATGGTCACCTCAGATCCGGGTGCATGGATCTTTTCCATATTGTTCCCTCCTTGGCTTCCTTAATGTTAAAAATTAAAATTGGACAATTTCTTGAACGGTTTCAAGAGTATACATTGAGAGCCTGAGCCCTTCAAGTAACCGCAGAGGATAATTACTGACATATTTTGACATAAAATAAAATAGTTATAAAATAATGGTTGCAGCAAATATCATAGGGATACGGAGGCATAACGATGGAAATCAAAGGAAGCAGGACAGAGAAGAACCTGTGGGAAGCTTTTGCAGGGGAGTCGATGGCGCGCAACAAATACACCTATTTTGCATCTGTTGCAAAAAAAGAAGGATACGAACAGATAGCCGCCATTTTCCTTGAGACGGCCGACAACGAGAAGGAGCATGCGAAACTCCACTTCAAGGCACTTTCAGGCATCGGTTCGACAGCAGAGAACCTAGTGGAGGCTGCTGAAGGCGAAAATTACGAGTGGAACGACATGTACCCGAGGATGGCAAAAGAGGCCGAGGAAGAGGGCTTCAGGGAACTTGCGGAAATGTTCAGAAACATCGCCAAGGTGGAGGCAGAACACGAAAAGCGATACAAAGAATTCGCGAAAAACCTCGAAGAGGGGCATGTCTTTCTGAAGGACGGAAAGGTATTCTGGAAATGCCGCAACTGCGGGGCGATCTTCGAATGCGCGGAAGCTCCCCAAAAATGCCCGGTCTGCAATCATCCGCAGGCGCACTTCGAGATCCGGGCCAAAAACTGGTAAGGCCTTAAAAGGGACCGCCTTTTCATTTAACAAGAAACATCCCGAGGAGCGGTTTTGCCGCTCCCCCTTTCTATTCCCTGATACCGACTTTGCGGGTCTTTACATTTTTCTTCTCAGCTTCTGATTGCACCTGATGACCTTCTTAATATATAATGACAAAGATAGCTGCTCAGAATTGATGAGCAGGCGATACAAAAGGACTAAATCATTTGCGGGGGTGTCATTAAATTGCGTTCATACCAGGAGGACCGGATCAACCTGATGGTCCTTGAAGCGGCAGAGACCTCGAATGTCCCCCTCGGAGCAGGTTCTGTCTCCATAATGCTCCGGGAGAGGGGAATAAAGATCAGCGAGGCGGGAGCAGGAAGGATCCTGAGATCGCTCAGAGAAAGAGGCTTCCTGAAAAGGGTCGGCTTCAGAGGCCATGTCGCCACCCACGAGGGCATCAAAAAACTTTCCTCATTGCGGAATGCCAGGGAGGCAGCCGGGACATTGGATATTCTGATGAATAATTCAGGAAATCTTAAGGGCCATTCAATGACAGACATCCTTACGGCAAGAAAGGCGATCGAACGGGAGGCGGCCATCCAGGCCGCTCTCAAAGCCACGCCCGAAGACATTGCAAAACTTGAGGAGGTCATCGAACAGCAGTACAGAGAGATGGAGAGGAAGAGCTATTATGCCGACATCTCCGCTGATTTTCACCGGGAGATCATGAGGATAGCGCGCATACCTCTTCTCAAAATTATGTATGAATTCATAGGGCTTTCGGTCGAATGGCAGATCTTCTTCATCGAGACCTTCAGGATCTATGATACCCCGCTCAATGTATCCCACGAAAATATACTGAAGGCAATAAAGGAGAGGGCCCCCCGAAAGGCTGCGGACCTGATGGAAGAACATCTGACGGATGTGATAGAAAATGTGGGCAATTTTACGGCTTTGCAGATGAAATTGGAAAGAGGGGGCATGAATTGAGAATGAAAGGCGCGCAGATCCTCCTCCATATGCTGAAGCTTCACGAGATAAAACATGTCTTTGGCCTGCCCGGAGAGACGACGCTCGGATTATACAGGGAATGGCTCAAATGCCCCGGTATTACTCACATACTGACACATGATGAGCGCTCGGCAGCCTTTATGGCAGAAGCTTACGCCAAAGTGACCGGCAAGGTCGGGGTGAGCGAAGCACCCAGTCCCGGTGCCGGCCATCCCGTTCCGGGAGTGATCGAGTCCTTCACAGGCTCAGTGCCGACGCTGTGCCTGACATCAGACGTTCCTTTCAACAGCGACAAGAAAAACATGCTCTCGGGATTTGACCAGAACAGCCTCTACAGCGCGATAACAAAGGAGAGCATCCTCGTCACGAGGGCTAAGGACCTGCCCTTTCTGATAAGAAGAGCCTTCAGAGTGGCAGTGAGCGGAAGGCCGGGTGCTGTCCACATGAGGATACCGATGGACGTCTATGAAGAAGAGGCCGAGGTCAGCGACCTCTATCCCGACCCATGCATGGCGAGGTGGCCTTACCAGCGTCCTATAGCGGATCTTAAGCAGGTAGTAAAGGCGATCGAGCTGCTTGCAGCGGCAAAAAGGCCCGTCATCGTATGCGGACAGGGCGCGCTTGTATCAGACGCAGGAGATGAAGTGGCAGCTCTTGCAGAGATGCTGAACATCCCTGTCGGCTGCACCATGACAGGGAAGGGAACTATCTCGGAAAGACATCCCCTCTCGATCCGCCTCGTGGGAGCCAGGGGGGGGACCAGTTATTCCAACAGGTTCCTTCAGACCGCGGATCTCGTATTTTTTATAGGCTCCAATACCGATTCAGCGGGGACCGACGGCTGGAAGCTGCCCCTTTCTGCAGCGGGACCAAAGATCATAAGCCTCAACATCGACGGCGTGGACGCATCGAACAGCTACAGAACAGAAGCAGTCATGGTCGGCGACGCAAAGGCCACACTGAGTTACATGCTCCAAAGGATAAGTGAGTCCGGGATCAGGGGCAGGGCCGGAAATGCCGCAGAGACAGCCCCCGCGATGGCGGAGCTCGACAGATCGACGGAGGTGCCGTGCAAATGCACCGGCATTCCGATAAACCCCATCCGTTTTGTGAAAGAACTGGAGGCGCTGCTTCCGGAAAAAAGCTTTGTAGTCGTCGAACCTTCGATGGCAAGCATATTCTCCGCGGCCTTCCTCGTCCAAAAAAGGCAGGGACGTATGTTTGTCTCAAACTACACAAACGGTGCATTGGGTTACTCATTGCCGGCAGCAGTGGGAGTGGCTGTTGCCCATCCCGACAGTACCGTCTTCGCGATGGGCGGTGACGGCAGTTTCCATTTCAACTGCGGCGAACTGGAGACATATTCAAGACTCGGGCTGAACATAAAAATGATCGTCTTCCAAAACGACGTTTTCGGTTGGATCAAGGGGGAGACGCAGCATATATACCGCTCGGACTTCTTCGCCACAAACTTCGGAAAGGTCGATTACGCGGGGGTGGCCAAAGCCTTCGGCGTGAGGTCATATAAGATCGATGATCCAAAGAACATAATGCCGGTATTAAAAGAGGCTACGGAGTACAGCGGGCCGGTACTTATAGAGGTCCCCGTCCCTGATGAGACTGAACTTGTCCCGCCGGTGCCGAGATGGATCGAGAGTGCGGAGAAAAACGGCATACCCTGCTGTTACTGAGAATGAGCAGAAGCAAATGTCCCCATGACGCATTATTACTTCAAAATGCCGATGCAAAGAGGCTTTCAAAGCTTTACCATCTTTCCATAAAAGAAAGGACGGTGCTTTGAATGAAAACCAGAAAAACCATAGCAGCAGCGCTTATCGTATGTTCCATGTTCCTGGCTGCGCCCTTCGCCTATGCAAGTATCGGCGACATACTGAAGGATGGGGCCCTGATATTCGGCGGAGGAGCGCTTGTGAAAGCAATAGGTCCTCAGCTGAACGATTTTATCAACACACTGACCTTCAACAAGGGCGTAAAGTTTGACGGCTACACCAAAGTTGTCCCGATAGTATCGATCGGCAACGGAACAAGAATAGGCGCCGCGCAGGTCGGAGGGGTGACAAAGGCGGCAGTCGACCGTGTGAAGGCCGTCGGTCAGCTTGAGGGCGAGTTCAACAGGATCCGGGCGCAGGCGTTGATACCGATCGACTCTGAGAACCCGCTCAGACAGTTCAAACGGGTCCAGGGAGTTGGAGTGACGGCGATAATAGACGTCAAGCTCTAGGCGGTAAAAAAGCAGAGCGGGGCCTGATCATGACGGAAGCCGAGAAACGAAGGGACGCAGCGGATATATTCCTGCAGGCAGTCAACGAAATGCTCCCGGACGCAGCAGTTAAAAAAGCCCTGTCCCGGGGCCTCCCCGGCAACGACATAATACTCATTGGCATCGGAAAAGCCTCGTGGACTATGGCAAAGGCCGCTTCGGAAAAACTCGGGGCACGGATCAGAGGCGGTGCGATAATCACAAAATACGGACATTCCGGCGGGCCCATCCGGGGAATAGAGATATATGAGGCAGGACACCCGCTTCCTGACAGTGAAACGCTCAGGGCGACCGAAAGGATACTGGGCATCACCGGAAGCCTTGAAGCCGGACGAATGGTTCTTTTCCTCGTCTCGGGAGGGGGATCTTCCCTCTTCGAAAAGCCTCTTCCCGGGCTCTCGCTTCAGTCGCTGACCGAGATAACGTCGGCACTGCTCCTCGGGGGAGCTGATATCAGCGAACTCAACACAGTAAGGAAACACCTCTCATCCGTAAAGGGAGGAAGGTTCGCGCTCCACTGCATGCCGGCAGAAATATTCCAGATAACGCTTTCTGACGTATTGGGTGACAGGCTCGACATGATAGCCGCCGGACCTGCGGCGCCGGATCCCTCTACATCGGAAGATGCGCTGTACGTACTTAAAAAGTACGGGACGGAGGTCCCTGAGGAGATCCTTTCTGCACCGGGATCAGAAACCCCAAAATCTCTGAACAATGTCACATATAAGATGGCAGGCAGCATAGCCGGTCTTTGCCGGGCTGGAAAGAGGTCTGCAGAAAACTGCGGCTACCTGACTGACATAGTTACGGAGAGGCTTGAGGGAGAAGCTGAACAGGCAGGACGGAATGTTGCCAGATATGCGCTTGATGAGTTCGTTAAGTACGGCCCCGGCTTTAAAAGGTGTCTGATATGGGGGGGAGAGACCACCGTAAGGGTGACCGGCGGCGGAAAAGGCGGAAGAAGCCAGGAGCTCGCGCTTGCAGCGGCAGAGCAGATCTCCGGGAAGAAAGGCATAGTGATCCTCTCCGCAGGTTCAGACGGTACGGACGGTCCCACAGACGCCGCCGGGGGCATAGTTGACGGCTCAACATGGGAAAAGATCCGTGCTGCGGGCTGCGACCCCATGAAGATGCTTAAGGACAACGACTCTTACACCGCCCTGGAAGCGGCGGGAGCATTATTCAAACCCGGTCCAACCGGCACGAATGTAAACGATTTAGTGATCGCCCTTGCTTAGACCATAAGTTTAAAACTTCACTTGTAATATGGCTTTATTCCATAATTTGAAAGCTTTTATCATGCCAACAAAACCATTATAATAAAATAGCGCTTTTAAGCTGACATAGAATCAAAACAAAGACTTTCCCATATGGATCAAAGGTGTGGTGGCAATGTCAGGAAGGACCGGAGCAGCAGTCAAAAGCTTTTTCCTGATAGTGCTTGGAGTATTTATTTTCCAGGCCCTCTTCGCCAACGCGTCCGGAGCTGCAGAAGATCAGCTGCTGAAGATACGGGTGGGATACTCCACGCACGAGAGATCCGCCCACATATCGCCAGAAAACAACGAATACGGCTACAGCTATGACTATCTTCAGGAGATCTCACAATACTACAACTGGGAGCTGGAATTCGCCCCCGGAACTGAAAAGGAGTCCCTCGAGAGACTCTCGGACGGCCGGGTCGACATTATCAGCCATGTCCATTACAACGACGAGATCAAGGATCTTGTCGATTATTCTACAAGGGAATCGGGTTCATGCAGAGTGGGGCTATATGTACTCAAGAGCAGGGAAAGCATCTCACCGGATGACTTAAGTTCGTTCAACGGGAAACGTATCGGGGTGTTTGCCCCGATAAGACAAGTCCAGATCCTGAAAAGAAGCATATCTGATTCCGGAGCAACGACGGATCTGGTGAAATTCGATACGGCGGGAAAGCTCATAGAGGCATTGAAAGAGGGCTCGGTCGACGGGGCCCTGATCTCAGGGAACAACATCCCGGGGGATCTTAAATTAATCAAGGCCTTTCCCGAACAGCCCTTCTATTTTGCCGTAGCTGAGGGCAACAGGGAGCTGCTTCTGAAGATCGACAGCGCTATGCAGAACATTATGCTCATGGACCCCTCCTTCAGAAACGACCTTTTTAAAAAACATTACGGGAAGAACCTGGCATGGGAATCCATCCTCACTTTGAAGGAAAAGGAGTTCATCGAACAGTCTCCCGTGCTTGTCGTCTCCTACGACCCCGGGTGGCAGCCTTTCGAGTATTACGACAAGTGGAACAAGCAAATGGCGGGGATAAACTCGGAAATATTGAAACTTGTTGAGGAGTACACGGGACTGAAAATGAAAATTAGCCATTCCCCCTCCTGGAACGAAGCGCTCCGGAGGATGCGCGACGGAGAGATCGACATTCTCACAGGCGTGAACAGGAGCTTCATCTGGGGGGCGAAAAACAACTTCAGGCTGACAAAGGCGTTTCTGAATGCCCCGATAGTGATGGTGATGAACAGAAAGAGCGGCAACATAGAAGAGAAGATCGCCCTTCCGAGGGACTATTTCCTCTCTGAAGTCGTAGAGTCCTTCCACAAATTTGACGATACCGTATATCTCGCATCTCAGGAGGAGTGCTTTGACGCCCTTGTACATAACAAAGTATCGGCTACCTTCGCAAATTCATACGTTGCAAATTATCTCATCAGCCTTCCCCACTACAGCAGCCTCTACACGATCAACTACGGAGAACTTAACGAAGAGGTCTCTTTCGGCATCTCCAAAAGATGCGACCCGATACTCGTATCAATAATAAACAAGGCTATCAACTCTATCCCGGAAGAGGCTATAAACGGTATCATTATCAGACACAGCTACAGCAGGGGCAAGGTATCCTTCATTGACATGATATATGAACACCATGTGGAGCTGGCAAAGGGGATCACCCTCCTGCTCATCCTGCTGGTCATCGGGACAACGATGGTCGCAATTTCGAAATCCATTGACAAGAAGCACCTTAAAAAGCTGCTCTACTATGACTCCCTGACCGGATTCAAAAACTACAACAGTTTTAAAGAGGAAGTCCCTGGTATCATAAAGGAAAACCCGGGTGTCAATTTTGCAATGCTTTTTATCGACATAGTAGAGTTCAAGTTCATAAACAGCTCGTTCGGCTACGAAGAGGGCGACAGAGTCCTTAAAAAGGTCGCTTCTGCACTGGAAAAGGTGCTCGAGGGCTCAAGGGAGACTTTCGCAAGGGTGACGGCAGACCATTTCGTCATACTCCTCAGCTATGAAAAGTTCAAATCGATAGACATAAGGATAAAGATCCTGTTCGGCGAACTGGAGAATCTCACTTCAAAGGGAGAAAAGGGCTATAGCCTGATATTCAACGGAGGGGTCTACCTTATTGAGGACCGCGAAATTTCTGTAGACGCTGCAGTGGATAACGCAACGTTCGCCAAGAACACTATCAAACAGAAGCACAAGACAGCTTATGCTTACTACGACAGGAAAATACTGAGCAGGATCAACAAGGAAAAAGAGATAGAGTCGTCAATGAGGGAGGCACTGAGAAATGGCGAATTCATGCCCTATTTCCAGCCAAAGGTCGACTGTTACACCGGCAGACCTGTAGGAGCGGAGGCCCTCGTGAGGTGGATAAAGCCAGATGGAGAGATCGTACTTCCCGACCTTTTCATACCCTATTTTGAAAAGAGCGGCTTCATTACTAAGATAGACATGTACATGTTCGGCGAGGTCTGCAGGACCATCAGGAAATGGAAGGATGAGGGCAGGAAGCCGTTGCCCCTTTCATGCAACTTTTCATATCTGGACATAGCTGGAAGCAACTTCACAAAATACCTGAAGATCATGTCTCAGCGGCACGACGTTCCGCCGGACATGCTCGAGCTCGAATTGACCGAGTCGGTCGCGGCGCAGCATATCGACCTGGTGAAGTCGCGCGGCAGGGAATTGTCAGACTATGGATTCAGGCTTTCGATCGACGATTTCGGGTCAGGGTATTCATCCCTTTCGCTTCTCCAGATGCTTGAGATCGACGTCCTGAAGCTCGACAGAGATTTCGTACAGAGGGGGCTTTTGGGCAAACTCTCGCATGACCTGGTCGAAGGGCTGGTAAACGCATTCAAACAGAACTCGATGCAGGTCGTCTTTGAGGGGATAGAGACCGAAGAACAGCTCGATTTCGTAAAGAGCTTCGGATGCAGCATCGTTCAGGGCTATTACTATTCAAAGCCCTTGTCGCTCAGTGAATTCGAAGAAAAATATCTGAACTGATGAAGAGATAAAAAACAACAAAGAGCGGATGATCATATGTCCGCTCTCCCTATGTTTTAACGACAGTATATTTTATTCCAAAGCCTTACGGATGATATCAGCAATCATTTCTGTTCCTTTTGGGGTCATGTTCACAATATCTTCAAGATCAGAATCAGAAAAATTGGAAAAATCAAATTTAGCCTTTTTGAGTATCGCTGTTCCTATATGATGTACCGCTTCTTTGTTTTTTTTGTATATTCTGCCTTCAAGTTTCTTCATTTTTTCATCAAGTTCTTTCATAAGAACTTCAGGGCTTCTTCTTACTCTCTTTACAGAACCATCTTTTTTCGGTTTTGCCATAATATGATCGATCCTTTCTTATTTTAGTAAAATTATTTACATCTACTTTAGACTAAGATATAGCTGTTTGAGTATAACTAGAATGCTCTCTGTTGTAAAGAGAAACTAAATTTCAAAAACATAAAATAATTATAAATTATAAAGATGATTCTTTCCAGAGCATATCAGTTATATTTGGAATATATTTGATAATATTTTCTTTTTTTAAGTATTCTGCAGTTTTTTGAAGTTCCTCTACGTCCTTTTTTCTTATTCCAGTATAGTAATCATATTTTGACAACATATTTATTATCTCATTCTCAGACAAACCTGTCTCCCTTTTCAGGAGTGGCATATGATCTCCCAAAGATGAGGCTGCTTTTATCCGGATCTTTTCCCGCTCCTGCAGGAATTTTCCGACCAGCTGCCTGTTTTCATCGGCAAATGCCCGCCTGGCAACAATTAAGCTTAGGCCCGCAAGATATCCCCTGCCGTCTGAAAGTATCCTGCAGCCTCCCTTTTCTGCCCTCAGTATCTCCGTGCCTGCGAGAAGGGCGGCATCGACTCTTCCGGCAATAAGTGAGGAAGATGCGGTACTGAGGGTCATAGGATAAAATTCGACATCCTTTTCCGAAAGTCCTTTCTTGTGCAGCAGCTCCAGGAATAGCTGATGCACAACAGATCCCCTAAGTCCGGCGACCTTTTTGCCCTTCAGCTCCGATATGTCCCTGATCCCCTTATTTTTTACCACTACCGCGAATGCTTCGGGGGATCTGCTGTTTGCTCCGATTATCGTTATCTCCGCCCCGTTGGCAATGCCTACAATGGCAGCAGCGGCACCAAGGCCCTCGGCAATATCAAGCTCTCCCGCCGCCATAGCCTGCACTTGTTTCGGTCCTGACGGAAGGTCGATGTACCTGATGATGTAATTGCCGTGAAATGCCTTTTCATAAGTCTTTTCTTCTATTGCGATCATAGCAGGAAGATTCAGCGGGAGTTTCCACATCGCTATCCTGATCTCCCTATCCCTTGCACCTGCAGCCGGAGAGAGGAAAAACAAAAAGGCCACCACCAGAAAGACTCTTTTCAGCAAGATCATCATCTCCTAAAATTATCGGGGAACGGCATTCACCGCCGGCCCCCGATAACATCTCCACTCAAATATCCGAGCAGGCTATCTTGAAATTGATTCCTCTACAGCTACAGAGACCGCTACAGTAGCTCCAACCATCGGGTTGTTGCCCATACCGATCAGCCCCATCATTTCGACATGCGCCGGGACGGAAGAGGAGCCGGCGAACTGTGCGTCGCTGTGCATGCGGCCCATCGTGTCCGTCATGCCGTAGCTGGCCGGTCCGGCTGCCATGTTGTCGGGGTGAAGTGTTCTGCCTGTACCCCCTCCCGAAGCAACAGAGAAGTATTTCTTCCCGTTCTCTACCGTCCATTTTTTGTATGTACCAGCAACGGGGTGCTGGAATCTGGTCGGGTTGGTAGAATTCCCTGTGATGGAAACGTCAACACCCTCGTGGATCATCACCGCCACACCTTCACTTACATCATCTGCGCCGAAGCAGCGGACCTTCGATTTTTCACCGGATGAGAAGGGGCGTTCTTCAACAATTTTCAGCACACCCGTGTAATAGTCATACTTAGTCTCAACAAGGGTGAAGCCGTTTATGCGGGAGATAATGTAAGCTGCATCTTTGCCAAGTCCATTCAGTATTACCCTTAGCGGCTCTTTCCTCACCTTGTTGGCAGTCCTTGCAATGCCTATTGCTCCCTCTGCAGCTGCAAATGACTCATGCCCTGCGAGGAAGCAGAAGCACCTGGTCTCCTCGCGGAGAAGCATAGCTCCGAGGTTTCCGTGCCCAAGTCCGACCTTGCGCTGGTCAGCGACAGAACCCGGAATACAGAAGGCCTGGAGGCCCTCCCCGATCTTTTCTGCAGCTTCCGCGGCTGTACGGACACCCGCCTTCAAAGCTGCAGCCGCACCAAGCGTGTATGCCCAGACAGCGTTTTCAAATGCTATCGCCTGGACCCCTTTTACTATCTCTTCAACATCTATTCCCCGCGAAAGGCAGAGGGTTCTCGCCTCTTCGAGATCACCGAGCCCTATCTTCTCAAGAAAGGGTCCGATCTGCCCCATTCTTCTTGCACAGCCTTCAAATGTGACCATTCTTCTCTCCCCCTCTTTACTCTCTACGCGGATCTATGACTTTTGCAGCTTCTGCGAAACGTCCGTAGGTGCCTGTGTTCTTTTCCAGCGCCTCTTTGGGATCGACTCCCTTGCGAATGGCTTCCATCATCTTGCCCAGCTGGACGTATTTGTAGCCTATGACCTCGCTGTTTTCATCCAGAGCGAGTTCCGTGATATAGCCCTCAGCCATTTCCAGATATCTGACTCCCTTTGGGAGAGTCCCGTACATAGTTGCGACCTGGGATCGAAGTCCTTTGCCGAGATCTTCAAGGCCGGCCCCGAGGGTCAGCCCGCCCTCTGAAAAGGCGCTCTGGCTCCTGCCGTAGGCTATCTGAAGGAAGAGTTCACGCATGGCAACATTGATAGCATCGCAGACAAGGTCGGTGTTGAGGGCTTCAAGCAGTGTCTTGCCCGGAAGGATCTCCGCAGCCATAGCAGCCGAATGAGTCATCCCTGAACAGCCGATAGTTTCAACGAGTGCTTCCTGGATGATCCCTTCCTTGACATTCAGCGTCAGCTTGCATGCTCCCTGCTGCGGCGCACACCAGCCCACACCGTGGGTGAAGCCGCAGATGTCTGAGATCTGCTTCGACTCTACCCACTTTCCTTCCTGGGGAATAGGGGCAGGGCCGTGTTTTGCCCCCTTTGCAACGCATACCATCTCTTCGATCTCTCTTGAACATTGCATGTGACTCATCCTCCATAGTGATTTTGTGGATATATTTCCATTGCACTCTATAGTCAGTATCTCAGTACTCCCATTCAAACGGGGGGCTGCCTGCCTCGGTCAGCCTTTTCTTCATGTCTGCACATATCTTCGCCAGCACATCTTCAGTGCGCCCCTCGCACCTCGCGACAAGCACAGGCTGAGTATTGGAGACTCTCACCAGTCCCCAGCCGTCGTTATATACTATCCTGACCCCATCCACGGTTATGGTCTCCAGGCCTTCGGAAAGCGCCCTTTGCTTCACCCTTTCCACGACCCCGAATTTTTTGTCGTCGGAGCAGTCATACCTTGTCTCTGTAGTTGAAGGATATACCGGGATCACAGACATGAGCTCCGACAATTTCTTATCGCTGTGGGAGAGGATCCTGCAGAGCCGGCCTGTGGCATAGAAGGCGTCGTCGTACCCGTAGTACTCGTCCGCAAAGAACATATGGCCGGAGACTTCTCCTGAAAAGAGGGCCTTTTCCTCCCTCATCTTCGCCTTTACAAGAGAGTGGCCGGAATTCCACCAGATCGGCCTCCCGCCGAGCCTGATCACTTCTTCTGGAAGCGCCATTGAGCTTTTGACCTCGCAAATTGCTACAGCACCCGGGTTTTTCGGCAGGATCTCCTGCCAGAAGAGGGCCATCAGCCTGTCGCCCCAAATGATCTCACCCCTGTCGTCTACCACGCCTATACGGTCCGAGTCACCGTCAAAACCTACACCGAGATCGGCTCCTTCCGCAAGGACAGTCTCAATGAGTTTGGGAAGGTTTTCTCTCTTAGTGGGATCAGGATGGTGATTGGGGAACGTTCCGTCTGGTTCGCTGTAGAGTTCGGCAACATCACAGCCTATCCTCCGCAGGAATTCGGGGGCATATATCCCTGCCGTGCCGTTGCCAGAGTCACAGACTATCTTGGGTTTGCGCGGCCCCAGTTTTATCTTCGAGACAAGCATGTCCAGATACTCTTCGTTGATCCCGGCAAAGCGAAGTGATCCGGGGTCATCGGCAGTTACCATGCGGTCCTCTTTTATTATCCTCATGATCTCCCGGATGTCGTCGCCCCAGAGGGTAGCCTTGTCGTATGCGACCTTCAGGCCATTGAATTCTTTCGGGTTGTGGCTTCCCGTCACCATGAGGCCGCCGTCAGCACCGAGGTGATACATGCTCCAGTAGAACGTCGGAGTCGAAACGAAGCCGATGTCCGTAACGCTTATCCCGGCCTTCATCATCCCAGCGGCAGCGGCAGCCTTGATCCTTGTCGTCGAAAGACGGACATCGCCGCCCAGGGTCGCTTTTCTGACGCCCCTGGCCAAGAGCCATGTCCCGAACGCATGACCAACGGACATAACGAATTCATCCGTAAGCTCGGTATCCGCGATACCCCTTATGTCATATTCCCTGAATATGTGTTCCGGCACGAAAGCCATATGGACACCCCCATTAATGTGGCCTGATGTACAATTATAGACTAATGGCATATATTACTCCAGTGACCGGCCTCAATAGACTTGGTGACAAAGTTCTTATATAATATTTACATGAGATAATTTTCATTCTTCCTTATTGAACAGTTATAAAATTTTTCCGACAAAGAGATGATGACATGGAGAAGATAAGGATCGAAAAAACTTCCGCACCAAAACCGAAATGTGACGTCAGCAAGATAGGATTTGGGACTGTATTCTCGGATCACATGTTTGTCATGGACTACGAAAAGAAGAAGGGGTGGTACGATCCCAGGATCGTTCCTTTCGGCCCTTTTATGATATCTCCGGCTGCGACAGTGCTCCACTATGCGCCTGAGATATTTGAAGGGATGAAGGCCTACCGTACCCCCGAAGGAAAGGTGCAGCTCTTCAGGCCCATCGAAAACGTCAAAAGGATGAATATATCGGCTGAGCGCATGTGTCTGCCACAGATCGATGAGGAGATGATGATGGAGGCACTGAAGGAGATCGTGAGAGTGGATCAGGACTGGGTCCCGAGCGAACCGGAAACGTCGCTCTACATAAGGCCCTTCATGTTCGGCACGGACGAACAGCTGGGCATCCACACACCGCACCACTGTATCTTCTCGATAATTACGTGCCCGGTCGGCTCGTACTTCAAGGAAGGGATCAACCCCGTCCGCATTGCGATAGAGAAGGACGACGTAAGGGCTGTAAAGGGAGGAACGGGCTTTGCAAAGTGCGGCGGCAACTACGCGGCATCGCTGCGCGCCGGAGAGAGGGCTGCTGCTCAGGGATACTCACAGGTCCTCTGGCTTGACGGAGTGGAGAGGAAATATATCGAGGAAGCCGGCGGGATGAACGTAATGTTCAAGATCGACGGCAAGGTCGTTACTCCGGCTCTTCTTGGCTCCGTCCTTGCAGGTATAACAAGAAAATCCCTGATAGAGATACTCAAGTCATGGAATATCCCCGTAGAAGAACGCCTGATAAGCCTGGATGAGCTTTTTGACGCGATAAACACCGGCCGTCTTGAGGAGTGCTGGTGCTGCGGAACGGCTGCGGTAATTTCTCCGATAGGCGAGCTTGCCTATGACAACAAAAAGTTCATTATCAATGATTTCAAGACAGGAGATCTTACAAAGAGGCTCTTCGATGAACTCACGGGTATCCAGTGGGGCAAGAGGCCGGATCCGTTCGGCTGGACAGTCCCGGTAGTCTAGCTCTCAGCTGCAATAAAAAAATCAGGGGCCGCCAGCTTTTTCGGCGGCCCTTATGTGTTATCAGTATCCCTCGGGGATCCTGTCCCTGAAATCATTTGCCTCCCTGTCGAACATCATAAGCTTGAGCGAGAGATTCTCTATCTGCCTTCTGACCTGGTCCGGGGAGGTCCCTCCCAAAGTATTTCTCCTCTCCATCGATCTTCTTGGAGAGAGCAGCGGGAGAAGGTCTTCCCTGACTTCAGGGATGTGGTTCTGCCACTCTTCCAGGGTGAGAGATGTCAGAGGCCTTTTGCTGTCCAGACAGTATCTCACTATCCGGCCGACCTTTTCATGGGCGTTCCTGAATGGTACTCCCTGAAGAACAAGGTATTCGGCAACATCCGTTGCAAGGATCAGTCCGTCGCTGAACCCCCTCTTTGCCGCCTCTTCGTCCACCTCGACCTCCCTGATCAGGGACGGGAGCACTGAAAATATTCCGTGCAGACATTCCAGCGTCCTGAGCAGCGAGCGCTTGTCATCCTGAAGGTCACGGTTGTATGTAAGGGGTATCCCCTTTGTCATGGTAAGGAGGTCCATCAGCGCGCCGTTGAGCTGCCCGGCCTTCCCCCTGAGTATCTCAAGGACATCCGGGTTCTTTTTCTGGGGCATTATGCTGGAGCCTGTGCAGAAGGAGTCAGGAAGCTTCACCCAGCCGAACTCGGAAGAGAAATATATGACCAGGTCTTCCGAAAGCCTGCTCACATGGCCCCCGAAGACGGCCGCGAAGTACAGTACATCCATAAAATGATCGCGGTGGGCCACGGTGTCCATGCTGTTTCCCGATACCGAGGAGAAGCCAAGGTCCCTGCAGGTGAACTCCCTGTCAAGGGGGAGGGTCGATCCCGCCAGCGCCCCGCAGCCGAGCGGGGACTCATCCACCGAATCATAGGCGTCGAAAAGTCGTTTTGCATCCCTCATGAAGGCGTGGGCATGCGCCATCCAGAACTGTCCCATTGAGATCGGCTGAGCCTGCTGGAGGTGAGTGTATCCGGGGACGACCGTTTCAGTCTGTTCCCCGGCTTTTTTCAGAAGTACCGATATGAGCTCTTTGAGGCCGTCCCATATGTTGAGAAGTTCCTTGCGCAGATAGAGCCTGACAGTTGTATTGGACTGATCATTCCGGCTGCGTCCCATGTGAAGCTTGGCGCCTGTTGCTCCGCAAAGCTCTGTCAGTCTTGATTCTACGTTCATATGCACATCTTCAAGAGATACTTTGGGGATGAATTCCCCACTTTTGATCTCATCTGCTATCAGGGAGAGGTTTTTTTCTATGATCGATGCCTCTTCATAAGAAAGCAGTCCCACGTGGCCGAGCATACGGACATGAGCAATGCTTCCCCTTATGTCCGCAAGGGCCATGATCCAGTCCAGATCGAGTGACTGCGTAAACTTCTGGACTGCTTCGTCCGTGTCCTGAGAAAATCGGCCTTTCCACATCATCTATCCCGTCCTTTGCTTTCTTTGGCATCTTTGCCAGAATTTGATCCGATAAGGGTGGAAACTATTATAACAGCACTTATTTGGGTGGGGCAGCTCGGATCCTGTTCCGGTCACTCTTCCTCCGATTCCTGGAACCGGGCAAGCCTTGAGTTTGCCTCGCTTTCAGAGTCCCTGAAATCAAGGGCCCTGGTCCATGCTTTCTTTGAGATCTCGAGCATCCCCGCCTCTTCCCAGAGGTCGCCGCATCTTATCATATCGTTTCCGGTCGTCCCCCTCATCTCGGCAAGGAAGCCGATGTGTACCTGAAGGGCAGCCATGGATATCACATCAAGCGCGTTATGGTAAAAGACACCTCTAAGGGGCGAGGCATCCGAGCTTGCAAGGAAGTTGGTATATATCCGCGGTATCTCCCTTCCGGGCACATCTTCGCCGCTTCTGTGAACGCCGAGGATCCTCTGCTCGACCGTTGAAAGTGAGCAGGAAGGAAGCCTGCCTCTGTAAAAGTGCCTCGCAAGCATGAGCAGGTCCATGTGAGGTCTGCCTTCCCAGCAGGGAGCGGACTTTGCGAGCCTGTGCCTGATCCTGAGGATGGGTAGGTCGAAGGACCTGCCGTTGAAAGTCACCAGTCCGTAATCATCCTCGGGGAGCTCCGACTCAAGTGCTCTGAGCCAGTTCCTCTCCCATGCCGGTCCCGCCATAAAGAGCTGGACCACCCGGAAGGATCCCTCTCCGTTGAAGCCGAGCCCCACCAGAAAGGCGTAGGCACCTCTGGTCCCGGAAAGGCCCGTGGTTTCAAGGTCAAGGTAGACCGACCGCTTCTTTCCTCCCCAGAAGGACAGGAGTTCGCCTGATGGCGAGGTATCTGTAAGGGCCCTGTGCCCGTACTGCCTTCCGTATGGGATCACGCGTTCCATCCTGTATACTCCCCTGGCCGTCCATTCTCCTTCGGGAAGTCCCGAAACATCGATCTCATTGGGAAGTCGGGATCCGGAAGGGATCACCGGACCTTCGAAATCGTCGGGAAGAAAGGCGTCCAGCCTTCCGAAGAGTTCAGTATCGCGCCCCATATTATCCTTCATCTGATCTCACCAGATCTATAACTGCTATCTCAGGCGGTGCAAACAGCCTGACGGGAGGACCGACGAATCCCGCACCGTTGCTTACGTAAAGACACCCTCCGCATTTGAGTTTTTTCAGACCTCTGGTATATCCTGCGATCCTGTGCCTGGAAGAGATCAGAGGAAAAAGCTGTCCTCCGTGGGTATGCCCTGAGAGCTGAAGGTCGAAGTGCCCCTCGGTACCCTTTTCCACAATGGGGCGGTGCCTCAGCAGAAGAAGGAATTTATCCCTCTGCTCCCTCTCGTAGGATAGAACAAGAGTCTCAGAGCGTGAGAGGTTCCACTGTCCCTTTACAAGATGATCCCTGTCATCTGCGCCTGCTATTATGATCCCGCCCGTTTCGGCAGCCTCGGTCCTCAGGACCTTCATTCCCGCGGATTCCATGAAGAAGACGGCTTCGTCGATATCGTCATAATAGTCATGGTTGCCTGGAACGGCATACATTCCGAATCTGGGCTTTATACGTTTCAGCATCGATATCTCACGCCTCCGGCCGGCAAGTTTTCCGTCGGCCAGATCTCCGGTCACTACTACGATGTCAGGGTCCGCCTCCCTTACCTTCCGCAGTATCTGGGCGAGCAGGGGCAGACCGACGAAGGGGCCAAGGTGGAGGTCAGTCAGCTGTACTATCCTGAGCCTTTTACAGCCCTCTGGAAGTTTGGAGGTCGACACTCTGATCATAGTTTTCTGTACTGTGTTGGCCTGCTTTATGCCCATTCCCGTCACAGCCAGTCCCATGACGAAAGCTGCGGAGAGTTCAGACGCCCCCGATAATTTGAATGAGGTGAAGTATTGTATCAGGTCGATAAGCAAAAACGAGAGAAATGTTATGAGAACGAAGAACATCCAGACTCCGCCGACCCTGTCGGTCCATTTTCTTCCTTCGTCTGAACTGATCCTCTCAGTCCTTCTCGAAACGTAGAGGACGAGCATCATCAGGATGCTCCATATCAGCCACGCCAGACTGATCATTTTTCCACCCACAGCCGCAGCGATCCTCGCGTAAATGAAGATGTGCATGAAGATCACTGCCGCGCCGGATATCGCCCAAAGTATCGGATGTTCCGAAAATCTTTTCTCGTATGCCCTGTCGTTCATTATATCTGCGCCGAATACAATCTTCCGAAGGACTCAAGTATCTTCTGCCATATCGGTCTTTTTTCCCACTCGCTCAGATGCAGTTCCTCAGAATCCTCGATATCGGCAAGGAAGTGTTGTGCAAATTCCCCGTTGAGCCCCTTGTCATATATGAAGAGCTGGTTTTCGAAGTTGATCTCGAGGCTTCTTACATCCATGTTGCATGTGCCCACCGAGGATATGTCGTCATCAGCAAGGAGGGTCTTTGTGTGGATGAATCCTTTTCTGTAGCGGAATACCCTTACTCCGGCCCTCAGCAGCGGCTCAATGTTGCCGCGGCTTCCCCAGAAGACAAGGAAGTGGTCTTTTGTTGCCGGCATCATCACCCTTACGTCCACGCCTGCAAGGGATGCCGTCATCATCGCGTTCATCAGGATCGGACCGGGGACAAGATATGGGGTCGTTATCCAGGCCCTTTCCCTAGCCCTTGATATCATGCTGAAATAACCCATCGATATGGAATGCCAGGCGCTGTCTATGCCGCTTGCGACTACCTGCAGGGGTAAGACGGGAAGGCGGGAGAGATCCTGTTCGTGCATGTTCCCGCACTCATCGCACGATACGTCCTCGCAAATCTTGTCGGGATCCTCTCCCGATCTCATGCACCAGTCATAGAGGAATATCTTGTGAAGCTCCGCCACTGACTCTCCTTCGAGGCGCACATGGGTGTCACGCCAGTGCCCCAGATACCCCTTGCCCAGGTATTCATCCCCGACGTTGAGTCCGCCTGTGAATGCAACTGCTCCGTCGATGACTATTATCTTTCTGTGGTTGCGGAAATTCATCTTTCTCCGGAACATCGGGAAGGAGACCGGCATGAATGAATGGCACTCCACACCCGCACTTCTAAGGATCTCTACGTATTCGCGCTTTAGCTTCCAGCTCCCGACCGCGTCATAAAGGACGCGCACCTTAACTCCCCTTGAAGCCGCCTCCGTAAGGATGTCCCTTATTTCCTGGCCGATCCCGTCATCCTTGATGATATAGTACTGCATATGTATGAATCTCTTTGCCTTTCTGAGTTCGCTTTTGATAGAACCGAACGTCGCTTCCCCGTTGACAAGGATATTTACCCTGTTCCTGACCGTCAGGTCGGCGCCGCTGGCAGTGTGTATCGCTTTACCTATGAGGAACCTCTTGTCCTGAGTAAAGGGAGTCATGTCCGTCAGCATGGCTTTTGAGGGTTTGAAGAGTTTTCTGCTCTTTATGTTTTTGAGGTCAGGGCCGAGCAGCATGTAGATGACGACCCCTATGACCGGGACCAATGCCAGTGTAAGGAGCCACAGGATGGTCCTGTCCGGGTTCTGTCCCTCCATGAAGATAACTGTACCGATCGTGAACGCATATATTATAAGGATGTGCCAGGTGTAATTTTTCGCGGTATGGAAGAAGGATACCATTTCGGATGTAAACCTTGGGTGGAGGGACAGCCCCTCTTTGACTGAATATATGATCGTGCTGTCAATAAAATCGATTATCGTCGGCATGAGTCCCGTGACAAAGGCCGCCAATATCATGAACAGGACAATTTTGGTCGTCTTCCACATTAGCCTCTCACGCCCTTCAGCAATCTATTATATCTGATATAATTTATAGTCGTAACTGTAACTTTGCAAGGACGGGAGAGCTCTTTATGATCCGTTTAAAATTTGAACCGCGTCTTGACAACCCTGCATGGGTGAATGTCATTATTCCTGTCGCAGCCGTTGTTTTCGGCCTTTTCGCAGGAGGCCTGCTGTTCTTCATGCTTGGCGTAAATCCTTTCGAGGCATACTGGGCCGTCCTGAACGGAGCTTTCGGCAGCATATACGGCCTGAGCGAGATAGTGACAAAAGCCATCCCGATCACCCTGACCGCCCTTGCGGGACTCATCTGCTACAAGATGCTGATCTGGAACATCGGGGCCGAGGGACAGCTCTGTATGGGAGCGATCGCCACAGTCGCCGCTGTTAGGTTTTTCTTTGTGGACAACTGGGCGGTCATGTTCGTCATCATGTTCATCGCGGCAGGCATAGCCGGAGGGCTATGGGGAGGGCTTGCAGGCTTCCTCAAGGCAAGATGGAACGTCAACGAGACGATCACGACGCTGATGCTCAACTATGTTGCGATAAACATCTCGGAATACTTCATCTATGGACCATGGAAGGACCCGATGAGCTGGGGCTTTCCCTTCACGGCAAATTTCCCTGATGCCGCCAGGCTCTGGGTCTGGGGCAGCACGAGGATCCACTCCGGCATTTTCATCGCTCTCACTATAGCTGTGATCCTTCAGATCGTCCTCAAAAGGAGCAAATGGGGGTATGAGATCAGGGTCATCGGTGAAAATCCGCGCGCTGCACGCTACGGGGGCATGGACATTGCGAAAAACATCCTCCTTGTAACGTTCATCGGAGGTGCGATCGCCGGACTTGCAGGAATGGGAGAGATCGCAGGGCTGCACGGAAGGATGAGCCGCGGCTTCACGATGGGATACGGATACACGGGAATACTGGTCGCATGGCTTGCAAGGCTTTCTCCTATTTATGTCCCGCTCGTATCCTTCCTCATGGGAATCCTCCTTGTAGGGGGAGACACTCTGCAGGTCGTCATGGGACTGCCGCTTGCAAGCATCCAGATCCTTCAGGGGCTGATACTTTTTTCAGTGCTTGCAGCCGAAACGCTTTCAAGGTTCAGGATAAAGATCGTAAAAGTTTCTGCAGGACCTGCAGAGGAGGCAAAATAGATGGATTTTCTGGTAGCGATACTGGCTTCCGCGGTAAGAAGCGGGACACCTGTCCTTTACGCAACGCTGGGGGAGGTGGTATCCGAGAGAGCCGGAGTCATGAACCTGGGTCTTGAGGGAGTCATGCTCGTGGGTGCATACACCGGGTTCGCGGTAACAAGGTCCACAGGCGACCCCTGGCTCGGCATCCTGGCCTCATTCATTGCCGGTGCCGCGATCACACTTATACATGCCTTCCTGTGCATAACACTGATGTGCAACCAGGTAGTGAGCGGACTTGCAATGGTCCTTACAGGCTACGGACTAAGCGCCCTCCTCGGCAGGGGGGTCATAGGGGAAACGATCTCGGGGATGGCTCCTCTCAAAATGCCTTTTCTGGGAGATATTCCCTTCATAGGCCCGATATTTTTTCAGCATAACGCGATGGTATATGTCTCATACGCGCTTATCGCAGTCCTATGCTGGTTCCTCTTCAGAACGCGCCCGGGGCTCGACCTGAGGGCAGTCGGGGAAAACCCAAGGGCAGCAGATGCGATGGGACTGCCGGTGACCGCGATCCGCTACTTCTACTGCCTGTTCGGAGGCGGACTTGCCGGTATCGGAGGCGGTTATCTCTCGGTGGTCTACGCCCAGATGTGGATAGAGGGTATGACCTCCGGAAGAGGATGGATAGCCGTCGCACTTGTGATATTCGGTCTTTGGAATCCCGCCCGCGCTGCTCTCGGAGCATATCTTTTCGGAGGGGTAGAGGCGCTGCAGCTGAGAATGCAGGCAATGGGATCAAGCATTTCAGCGTCGCTCCTCCTTACTCTTCCGTACCTGATGACCATCATTGTACTTACATTGGTCGCCATCAGGGCCGGCAAGGGCATACTCCTCGGAGCCCCGGCCGCTCTCAGTATCCCGTTCAGACGGGAAGACAGGGATTGACACCCCGCCGGAATAATGAAACTGACTGAAAGGGCTGACAACTTCAAGGTTTTCAGCCTTTTTCCTTTTTATGGACTTAAGTACTGTAAGGGCAGGTGACCGCTTTGCTGAATAAATACGCCCAGGAGATCTCTGAATACCTTAGCGGATTGATGGGACGGAGCATCATCATTACTGACATCAACGGTATAATTATCGGAGCCCCGGCAAAAGAGAGGCTCGGACAGTTCCACCCTCCCTCGCTTCCGTGCATAAAATACAAAAAGATGAGTTTTGACGACGAAGACGCGGCCCGAAAACTCGGTGTCTGGTATCCGGGCTCCACGTTTCCCATTTTTTTTAACGGCCAGGTGATCGGAACAGCAGCCATCGCAGGCGAACCGGAACTGGTGCTGCAGTTTTCCACGCTTGTTAAAAACCAGATCGAAAGCATGCTCAGAGAAAAAATATACGCTCCTTCGCTCAGGACATCACAGGGAAAGGTCGACGAGCTGGTCAACGATATCAGCTCATTCGATCCGAGAAGGGACGACCTTTCCAAACTCCCTGAAAGAGCAGAGAGGCTGGGTATACGGCTTGATGTCCCAAGAGGTGCGATAGCGATCTTTTTCTCTAACTTCAGGGGACTTGGCCTGGAGAAGAATCCGGTCCGCCTCTCATACAAAAGCAATACGGATCCTATTTCCGATGAAATTGACTACGGAGCCACCCACTCCAGGGTGATAGAGATCCTAAGGGAGGTCTTCCCCGATCCCCAGAACATAATCGCATCTGTATCGAGGGACAGGTTCGTTATCTTCTGGAAACTGGAAAAAAACGAAGAAGAGCCTCTGTCCGCAGAGCTGGAACGGGCGAAAGGCCTTTCGAAAGAGATTTGGGATAAACTGAAAGACGCCTCGATAGAGACAATAATCGGCCTGGGTCATCCGGCCCAGAACCTCTACGAGATGCCCTTTGCCTACAGCAACGCCTGGGAAGTCGTATCGGTAGCAGAAAAATTGTCGCTGCAGCCCGGTGTCTATTGCTTCAATGAAATGCTCCTTGAGCACATACTGCTCTCGGTGAATCCAAATTACTCCCTGAAGTATCTTGAAAAAAAACTTGCGGGATACGGTGAGGATAACGACGCAGCTGATCTTCTGGAAACATTTTCGACATACTGCGAATGCTTCTTCAGCAAACAGAAGGCCGCTGAAAAGCTGCACCTGCACAGGAACACGCTTGCATACAGGATCGCAAAAATAGAAGAAAGGTTCAACATTTCTACAGAGAACTTTGAAGATGTCATCTCCTTCTATCTTGTCCTGCTGATGAAAAGGCTCGGGGTCTCCGGGGGGAAAAAATCCGAAGACTGACCCGACCTCCGCGTCCGGAAAAAAGACAAGTCAGCGGCCTCCGCTTCTATCTCTGCGGGGCCGCTGACTTCCCGGATCCCTAAAAGCCGTTGGGAGGCTCTTTACTTAGCAATTGCGTCCGAGATCTTTTTCATTTCTTTCTTGAACTCATCCATCAGAGCCTTGCCTTTGCTCTGATCAAGTTGTCCCCATGTGGCGGCGAATGCGTCCATCATCGGCTTGAGTTCCTTGGGGGTGTACATGTGCACCTGTATCCCCTTCTTCTTCATCAGATCAAGATACTTCTGGTCGTTCGCCCGTGCGTTCGTGATGCTCAACGCTGCCTGTCTGCTCACAGCTTCCTGTAGTACCTTCCGGTCTTCAGCTGAAAGTTTTTTCCAGACCTTGTCGCTGATCATTATCCCGAGGCATTCCGTATTTTTGTTGAAGTTGTACCAATGTTTGATGACATCTCCGAATGTGGTGTAGGCAGCCACGATGGAGTAGCCTGTATCGCCGTCGCATACACCTGTCTGCATCGACTGGTAAACATCGGCGAACGGGATGGAGATCGTGCGAAAGCCGGCGCCTTCCAAGGCTGTCTTGAAGACATCCATGTTGGGGATGCGGAGAAGGAGTCCCTTGTCCACTTTTGGATCGAGAGGGGCTCTCATCGGCTTTACTGTTCCAATGCCGACCATTCCCTCAAGGTACATGCCAAGCAGTTTTACTCCCAGGCGTGAATTGAATTCATCCATTTTTTTGAAGAACCAGCCGTTGGGGTCGTAAACCTTGGCCACCTGTTCATAGCTGCTTGTATAACCCTGAACGTATATCAGGTCCATCCTGTTGTCGAACTGGCTCGGAAAGGAGATGCAGGCCATTTCAACAGTTCCCCTGATCAGTTCCTCATAAACGAGCGAATAATCCCCAGGCTGGTTGGCCGGGAAGACCTTGATCTGTACTCTGTTGTTGGTCTTCTGGGCTACTTCTTTTGCTATTTCATTCATTGAAACCGTTGCAAAGTGTTCGGGTGGATTCTGTCCCGCAAACTTGAGCACCACCGGAGCTGCTTCCGAGCTCTTTACCGTGGCGATCACCGAAAACGCGCAAAAAAGAGAAACTAAAGAAAAGAAGATAAAACGCTTTGAAACTGTCATCCCTATCACTCCCAATTCCTTTGATATCATCCTGTGGGTCAGATCATTACTGCAGGGTGGCCAGAAGCGAAGCTGCACACTCGGGCAAACGCCTGAGATCAGTAACTATCCCTATGCCCAGTCTCTCAAGATCCGAGGAGACCTCTACGGGGACAGTACCTTCTTCCGTGTTCTGGTTCAGGACCCCTCCCATGCATACCGGGATGGAAACGTTCTGCTCTTCCATCTCGTCCAGTACGTTCCTTGCATACTCAAGCGCCATGCCGTTGTGGGTGCTGATAAAGATGATCTCTGCACCGTACCGGACGCCGGCAAGTACGACCTCGTCCGGATTTTTCTCCGCACCTATGTTCACGGCATGACATCCTGCCTGCTGCAGCAGATTGTCGATCAACAAAAGGCCATGTTCGTGTACATCGGTCGATGCCAGAAGCACCCTGCGTCCAGAGAGCTTCTGCCTTACTTCGCTGCTGTTAAAATATGGAGTCCATATGTCGACCTGCTCAAGAGTCTTGGTGAAAATATCATTTGGTATGGCCAATGATTCTCCGGCAGGAGCAGTACCATTTTTTGCGGAAGGATTTAGCGTATCTTCAAAAACTCTGGGTCCCATGCATTTCAGTACATAAAGCATCTGGACCGCGTCCTTCGTATCGACCCCGCACTCTTCCAGATATGAAAGCGCGTCGTTGAATATCCTTCTGCCTTTCCTGCATATAGATCCCGCAAACTTTTTAGGTTCGGTGAAATCAAAGTGCGGGTGCATTTTTACGGCTGTCTTTTCTATCTCTCTCCCCCACAGCTGCACCTCGCATATCTCTTCAAGCGACGGGGCCCTGTGGGCTTCCGTGAATGGAACAGGAAGGACCGCATGTCCTGTCGGACATTCTATCTGGGTCATAATGTCCCAAAGAAGGTACTCTGCTGTCAGTGCCCGGTTTTTTTCAGGATCGCTGTGCGAGGATATAGTGTCTCCGTAGAACATCGAACCCACGCAGTCGTGACCGTGGATCTCATCCAACGCAAATATCCATCCGGAACGCTTGACCGGATCGGAAACAAGCCCTCCTACACAGTGGGCAAGCTTAGCCCCAAGAAGATCTTCAACTATGTACTTCTCCAGGTAGGCCCAGGCCGCGCTTGTGCTGCAGTCAAGGAAAAGCGCTCCGAAACCGTCGTCAAGGTACGAATGCATCAGTGTTCCCCTGTCGCGAAGGAAACCCATTATCCCTATGGCTTTTACCGTTTCGACTGTCGTTATGTCCTTGCGTTTCCACATGGGAGCCTCGTGCGCAAAAAACTGTGATAAATTGCCTATTGTAGTTACACCTGCCCGCAATGCTGATACCGTGTTTTCCGTTGAAGCAGGAAAGCCGATTATGAAGTCTCCCATATGCGGCTGGATGGGAGCAGCCTGTCCCACCTGCACCCATTCTTCTTCAGTTTCAAGATATGGACCGCTCTCCTGGGGAGCGGACTTTCTCATGTCTTTGGGAAGGGCCATCCTCCTGTCAAGGCAGATCCCGGCCCTGTCGATGACGAAGCCGTTACTTTCGGCAAAATCATAGGCGGCCCTGAGGCTCCGGGCCGTTTCATCCCAGGTATTCATGCCTATATGCGCATGAAACATCACATGTCCGTTTTTAATACTCATGCGTTTATATTCAAGTTCCGATGAGACTCCGTATTTTTCCATGAACCTGGAGCGGCCGATCACTATAGAAGAAGCGATCTCCTTCGACTCAGAAAGAATTGCTTCCATTTTTGGAAGTTTAGCTGAATTTATCAGCTCTTTTATATTCTTTATATGCTCATCCATCATAATGTCTCCATCCATCAAACTTAAATTAACATCGTTATTGGCCATGTTATACTTCTAAAAATTTCATATCTTTAAGAGATTCTAGCTCAATGATTTAACATAGTCATTGTTATCTCTACATGAAAGATAGGTCGAACTCAACCTATTTTTTATGCAATAAGCACAAAAAATATGCAATTATCACAAAGTGTCGAAGTTAAAGAAAGATTATTGTGCATTTTTTACAACAGCCCGGCATTCGATCGATGCCGAAAGGAGGGTCGAGACAGTTTCAGCCTCTCCTGCGTAACTTATGGCCTTCTCGGCTGTTATTATGATTTCGTGATATCCCATGCTCTCGGCCAGCCGGGCAAGATATTTCCCTGCCGCTTTTTCTGCCATTTCAAGAAGTTCCTGAAAATTTTCAGAGGAGATCGTCGTCTCAGGAAGAAAGGCAGTAAAACTCTCATCGCTAAAACTGTGCATAATGGATACCCTGCAGTTCAGTTCGATCGAACTTACTGCGGCTCCCACGGCTCCCGCCACATCGAAGTTGCGTGGGACCGTGATCTCCGCCTCTCCATTATCTCCGAGTTTCGCGAAAACCTTCGCCGGCGTGCCCACATAGACCCTGGGCAGCTGGCCACACGCTGAAGTGTATTCGCTGATCGACGACTCAAGCATCGAATGAGCCTTCACTGCTACTGCCTCGGCGAGATCGTAGCCGGCGGTTCCCGCCTTTTTACCTTTCAGGTATGACGCTGCCTTGGATATCTTAGGATCACCGACCTCTGAGAGTTCCATTGTGTTGAATGCGTCAGTAGGGGTGTAAGAGTATCCCATTGCCATCCATTTCCCAAGATCTGCCGTCCGCGGTACGTCATCCGTCATCAAGGGCTTTGGACTGCCGTCTGCTTCAGATCTGCCAATCCCTTCAGCCTCATCCGGGCATCCCAGAAGATCTTTTATGACTGTCTCAGCCTGAAGGCCGGAGTCCTGCGCCGTCATGCAGAGCGGAACCGACCTTTCCGGCCCTATCCTGATATCCTCTGTCCCGCAGACCTCAGTCCTGCTGTCACCTCCCAATGCGATACTCATTATGTTGAGAGAGGGTATCATGGTCTGGTAAGACCCTATCTTTGCTCCCGCGTCGCTGAATACGGCCCTGCCTAGATATATCCTGCCAATGTCTGTGGATGTGCCCCCGATATCCACGGCAACAAAGCTGTCTAAACTCTCACCGCCGGCGATATGACAAGCCCCCCTCAGACTTGCGGCCGGCCCCGAATAGATCATTTCAATGGGAAATCTTCTGCACCACTCTGATGGCACAAGGGTGCTGTCACTCCTCAAAAACATAACAGGACATGAGAGCCCGTATTTTTTTGCAACTGATCCTATGTCGTCAATGAGCCTCTCTGCCAGGGGCACAAGAGAGGTGTTGAGATAGGCCGTAACAGTCCTTTTGACAGAATTGAGGCGGGAATATGAGAGTTCATGGCTGCAGGTCACATGACCCGAACCATTTGCGAGCAATATCTCCTTTGCAGCTGTTTCATGCCGGGGATTCCTAGGGGAATACATGGAGGATACAGTAAAGAGCTCCCCCCGGTGATCCTTTGCAAAATTTTCCACAGCCCGGGGGTCGAAAGTTTCTCTCTCCTTTCCCCATCCTGTGTGTCCGCCCCTCACTTTCAGCACCGATGACGGGCCGATCGCCCCTTCGATGTCGGAAACGATGTGCGGGTACCTGTCAAAACCTATCAGGATCAGGTTTGAAGGTTCTCCTTTGCCTTCCAGCAGCGCATTTGTTGAAACCGTAGTAGAGATGTTCACCGAGGCCACTTCGCTGCCATTATCATCAATGCTTGCGGTTAGGGCTTTGAGCGAGTTATCTATGGCTTTGGCATAAGAGGCGTGTTCCGTGGGTATCTTCACAGAAGCAACGATCCTTTTATCAACGCAGTCATAGAGGACCCCGTCTGTATTGGTCCCCCCGACATCTATTCCAATGTTGTACCTCGGGCCGAACGGAAGATCCATGGCTGCCTCCCGGATGCAAAAAGATGCCCATCATAAACATGTTGTTTGATATGGCAGATCAACATTATAATATCCCTGATATGTCCGTCTCTTAGGCGGTCTTTTCTTATCCTATATAATGTAAAGCAAGATGTCATTATTGCCTGAGCACAAACAATGGCTGATGTTGAGTATTGATCTTGTGCGGAATGCATATCCTGTTTTGGAAGGCGCAGCACTTATCCGGGACACGGACGGGAGAGGATACCATGAGGAAACATCTCAGATCGCTTTCTTTTATACTTTTATCATTATTCTTTGTCGCTTTCCCGATGTCCGCCTTTTCCGAGGCATCACCTGCTGATGCCCTGGCAGCGGCTCAGAAGCACCATGATGAGTGGGGATTCCCACACAGGGACGGGATCGTGCTGGTCCTGTCCGGGGGCGGGACCAAAGGGCTTGCGCACATCGGCGTGATTGAGGTCCTTGAACGGGAAAATATCCCGATCGCCGCGATAGTCGGCACAAGCATGGGAGCGATAATAGGAGGCCTTTACGCATCAGGTTACAGCGCCGCTGAGATGAAAGAGATAATATCCGGCCTGGACATGATGGAAATAATTTCCAACAGGTCATCGGCGGAAGCTGTCGATGTCAACTACAACAAACCTCCTTCAAGCGGTTCCGCCATCTTTAACGTTTTCATGGATGAAGAAAAAAAACCCAGGAGCAACAGAGGCATGCTACGCGCCAAGGGCCTTTATACCTTCCTCAACGAGATGACCACAAGGGTAACGGTCACTGACTTCAATCTGCTGCCGATCCCCTTCGCGGCAATGGCCACCGATCTAGAAACAGGAGAGTCTGTTGTACTGAGGGACGGCAACCTTGCATCGGCGTTAAGGGCTTCGCTCTCGATACCGGGTATCTTCGAACCCTGGGAGATGAACGGCAGACTCCTGGTAGACGGGGGCCTCAGAGCGAACCTCCCCGTTCTTGAGGCAAAGAAATTATTTCCCGGACACCCGGTGGTCGCTGTCAACCTTTCCCCCGGAAATATCACGAAAAAACGGGAAAACCTGCGTTCACTGCTTGAAGTGATGGCCCAGACAGTTGAAATACTGATGGTCCACCAGGTAAGGGTGAACGCCGCGGCTGCAGATCTGGTGATATCTCCCAAAGTCAAAGATTTCGGCGTGCTGCAGTCTGACGGCTATGATCAGATCATAGCAAGGGGGAGCGCGGCTGCCGAGCCCATGATCGAACAGCTAAGAAATATTACATGCCTGCCTGACCAGACATTCTGCGAGTTCAGGCATGTCGACCCGCCCTCCTCTGTGAAGCCTGTCGTGACCGAGATAAGGTTTGAAGGGATCCCCGAAAGCATTGCAAAAGTACTTCACAGCAAGTATGAAGATTGGATCGGAGCGCCTTTAGACATGGAAAAAGTCGCCGATGCAGTTAAGATACTTTCGATCGGAGACGACTTCGTGTCTGTCGAGGGCCGTGCCCAGACTCTGACAGAAGGGACGGCTGCAGTTGTATTTTTTATAGAGAGACCTTCAAAGTATGAGTTCGGACTCGGCGGATATGCCAGCAACCTGTACCCTGACAGCTGGATATCGCTCACCGCACAGATGCGCGATATTTTCTTAGAGGGGGATGTCGGCTCTGCCGAATATAGGTTCGGATCAAAGTGGGGGGCGATGTTGAGGTACTTCACACCCAAGACCAGCCATGACACCCAGTTCGGGATCGTTCTCTCTGCAAGGGAAGAGGGCTTCGACCCGGGAAATGCAGCCTCTTTCGAGCTGGAACGGTACACGGGCAGGGTAGCCTGGTACAAGGATTTTGGCAGGAAGGCCAGGATAGGCCTGGGGTACGCGGCAGAGAGGATCGAATATGGTGATGACGGTACTATGGACGGACCTTACATAAACTTCACCTTCAACAATCTGGATGACCCGATACTCCCCACCAAAGGACTCTCGATCAACTCGGACATCTGGTTCCCGAATGGGGAGACAACGATAACCCATACGCGTTTCCATACGTACCTTCCGATCTGGCGGACATGGAATGTCGTCCTTTCCGGGGGCCTCAAGACAGGAGACGTAGATGATCCGGCCTATGCGGCCACACTTGGGACCAATGAGGAGCTCTTCAGCCTGGCTTCGCATCCCCTGGTGGGGGATCAGGCATACTGGATCCACCTGGGGGCCGCCAAGATAATCACAAGGTCATGGTGGGGGGGGATAAACCTCGAGATCTTCGGAAACTTCGGCCAGACGATGAGAGAGTGGGAGAACGACCAGAGCTGGTGGGAAGCCGGTATTGCGCTATCCGCTCCTATGACGAACTTCAGTTCGAGGGTCATGCTGATATATGACCAGAGCGGGGAGTTCACTTTAGGCTACTCGATAGGCATACCGATGTGGTGGAACGGCCCGCTTCCGTAAAGACGACCTGAGCGCCCTGTATCAGGATGGCGGGACCGGGCAGAGGTCAGATCTGTTTCCAGTGCTTGAAGCCTTTGCCCAGGACTTCCGATGCCTCCGAGACTACCATGAAGGATTTTGGATGGTTCTTGGCCAGATACCTTTTCAGGACCATGGTCTGTCTGGGGGTGAGCAGACACATTATCGTTGGACGCTCCTCGCCGGAGAAGCCTCCCTCGCCGTACAGTACGGTCGATCCCCTGCGCAGTTCGTCAGAGATGTATTGAACGACCGGTCTGGTTTCCTTTGTCATTATCAAAACCAGACGGCGTTTATCGAAGGATGAAAGAACACTGTCGATGCTCTGGCCTGAGACATAGCTTGAGACAAATCCGTACAGCATCTTCTCCATTCCCACGATCCCCATTGATCCGCCCAGGATAAGCATGTTTATGTAGAAGCTGAAGCGGCCGACCTCGATGCCATACCTCTTTCTAAGCACGGCGATAACAATGTCCATACCCCCTCCGCTGACTCCCGTCCTGAAGATCAGCCCTCCTCCCAGCCCCTTGATCAATCCTCCTGCGATAGCCACAAGGAACATGTCGTTTATGATCGGGAACTTGATGAACTGGAGAGCTTCCAGCAGAAATGAGATAAGCAAGACGTTGTATATCGTCCAAAGCACAAAACGCCTCGAAAGCTCCTTCCAGCCCCAGGCCAGAAGAAAGACATTAGCTACAAGGGATGATATGGAGGGTGCCAGGCCAATGGTGTACTTAAGTATGATCGCTATGCCCATCACCCCTGCATCGGGGAAACGGTAGGGCAGGGTAAATCCTATAACTCCTATGGTATAGAGCAGTGAGCCCAAGGTAGATATGACGAATGTCGACCATTCGCTCATTACGAATAATTCAAATTTTAAAGCAAGATGTGTCAGCCTGTGTTTTGCTTTCACGCGAATTACCTCTCTCTTGAAAAATCCGGATAACGATAGACCCAAAAGTTGATTAAATCAACACTCATTTTACTCATTGGGCAATATGTGCTATCCTCTCTATTTGCAGACTTCCTGCTGTGATAGAATATACAGCAGAATCATCTTACAGGAGGAATAAATAAATGGCCGCACCTATGCAGATAAGTCTCGAAGAAATAATTACAATGCTCTTGTCAAGAGTGGAATCACTTTCGGCAAATGATGAAAACAGCAAGACAAAATCAAATATCATATACCGTGCCCTCTACAAAAAGGGACTGATCACAGAAGAAGATATCATGGATTCGGTAAAAGAGGAATACAGGATGCTCAAAGAACTGGGAGTTATCCAGGCCGAACCAAAAGATGAAATGTATAGAACGATCACGGACGGCATCCTTCAGTGGATCAAGGGAGATGTCGAGGGGATCAGAACATCGATGGCCGAATACGAGAAGAAGCTTCAGGAATATGCCCGCGAAGAGGCCGCGAAAAAACCCAAGATAGAAGTTGCCGGCGCCAATGTCCTGAACCAGCTTGACAGCATGGCAGGAGCCAAAGGGAAACTGATCGTCTAAAATTCAGGAACAGACAAATGGCCCTTCGAATGAACAAAAAAGATGCCCGCATATCTGCGGGCATCTTTTTTGTTATTGACATAAACTTCCGGAGATCATATATCGATATGCTCCGCTCTGTCCGGCCTATAGATCAGCACAGAGCATGCCGCATACCTGATAACTTTGTCGGCTGTACTTCCGACCAGTATCTGCTCTATCAGGTTAAAGCTCTTGTAACCAAGGAATATCAGATCAAACTTATTCTCCTCCGCGTAGCGAAGGATCTCGTCAGCAGGCTCTCCCGAGACAATTTTTTCCTCGATCCTGAGCCCTTCTTTTATCCCGTTCTCCGCTATTACGTCCTCCATGACTTTATGCAGTTTCAACGTTGCCGCGTCTTCGATGTTTTTCTGTTCTTCCTTGCCGGTCGAGGATACGAATGCCTTGATGTCATATCCCTGCAGAAAACGCGACGTCTGCGGCGCACAGTGAAAGAAAGTAACGTCTGACGCTATCTTCTGAGCCAACCTGTAGCCTGCACCCGTAGTGCGGCGACCCAATGGACTGAAATCCACAGCCAAAAGAATTTTCATGTTGATACTGACCTCCTGTGATCATTAAATTATCGATTTTTTATCGTTGTTGATATTGTAGCATTCATTTTCTGAATAATCACAGAGGGCCGGTCGGGATAAATGCCTATTTATTGCCTGCGAAACACTAAAAACCTGCACCTGCCGGGAAAGCTGTACCGGCAGGTCATCGGGAGACCGTGGCAGATCCGGGAAGAAGGCCGGGCACTAGCCTTTCTTTGGCCTGTATATCAGGACAGAGCAGGGAGCATATCTGGCGACCTTTGATGCGGTGCTCCCGACAAGCAGCTGTTCTATGGCGCTGTAGCTCTTGTATCCGACTACTATCAGATCAACGCTCTTCTCTTTCGCATAATTCAGCAGCTCGTCGCCGGGGTCGCCGAAGGCCACCTCTTCTTCTATGTTCAAAAACTCTGATACCCCGCTCTCCGCAAAGACGTCCTCCATCACCTTATGGAGTTTCTGCCTTGCCATCTCTCCTATTTTTTTCTGATCATCCCTGCTTGTCGAAGAAACAAAGGCCTTTATGTCATAACCCTGGAGAAAGCGCGCTGTCTGCGGAGCACAGTGAAAAAAGGTGATCTCGCTTCCCAATTTCTTTGCCAGACGATACCCTGCGTGCGCTACTTCCCTTCCTACCGGGCTGAAATCAACGGCTACGAGAATTTTCATTTTTTCATTACCTCCTGTCGGTCATTGTGATATTAAGGAACTATAATTATACCTGTTACAACATCCATGGGTAAACCGATCCGGGAGGATATTGCCATTGAAGTATTTATTCGATGCCGTACTGGTCCCGTCAGAGATGATGGACATGCATGACTGCAGGCTTGTGGTCGATCTGCTCCGGGCATCCACACAGATAACGACGTTTTTCGAGTACGGCGGAAGCACTCTGATGCCATGCACTGACAGTGAAGAGGCCTTCAGGATGAAAGCAGAAGCAGGCCCCGGGTGGATGCTTATGGGAGAAAGAGGGGGAGTGATGATCCCGGGCTTCGACTACGGAAATTCACCTCTTGAACTGACAAGGCGCGGGGCTCCTGAAAACGCTATCATGACAACCTCTAACGGAACGAAGGCGCTTCTGGCGGCCGCTTCGGACTGCCCCGAAGTAAGGGTCGCATGCGCAAGAAACGCAGAGGCGGCAGCATGGGATGCCCTTTGCAGCGGCAGACGCATCTGCACCGTCGCTTCGGGAAGGAACGGCAAATTTTCGATAGAAGATGCTGTCTGTGCCGGTATGATCATAGAAAAAATGCTGGCACTTGCGCCTTCCAACGGTGGAACGGAGATGGAACTGACTGACGGAGCAATAACAGCAATGGCCCTCTGGCACCATTTCGGGCCTGACCTGGTTTATCTATGTATGGAGTCGGAGCATGGGAAGATACTTCAGAAGCTTGGCTTCAGCGAGGACATCTTTTATTGCGGAGAGATCGACTCTTCGGCAGTTGTGCCTTATTACAGGAAAGGCGAAAAATACGGATCGGTCTCGTCCGGATAAAAAAACGGCCCGGGACAGACCCCGGGGCCGTCGGTCTTATGACACGCAGACCGTACTAAGAAACCTTCTTTTCCATATCCTCGATAACATCCGAAAAAACATCCAGGGCATCTTTGAAATCGAGGCGTCCGAGCCCGACCCGGAAATTGTTTGTGGTGACGCCGAACGCACGTTCCCCAATGATAAGGAGTTCCTTTTCGTTCATCGCCTTTTCGCACATCTCAGTCACATCGAACGGCTTCATCAGCTGGGGGAAGGCTGTGCTTCCTCCGTTTGGCTGGATCCAGTGGAGCAGCTTCTTGTGTTTTTTGAAGAACTTCTCTGCAAGGTTCAGATTGTCCAATACGATCTTGTGGTTGCGCCGGAGAAGGTCTGAGGCATTTCGCATAGCTATCGTGGCAAGGATCTCTCCCGGGGCATTGTTGCACAGAGTCGTGTAATCTTTATATGCAGCGCAGTTTTCAAGTATATTTTTATTTTTTGTAACAAGCCACCCTATCCTGGTCCCTGGAAGTCCGAACTTGTTCAGGCCGCCGATAGTCGTAGCCCTCGGATACATGTCGGAGAGAGAGGGGAGCGCCGCTGCCGGGTCATGCTCCATTCCGCGGTATGTCTCTTCGCAAAATACCCATGTACCCATCCTGTCAGCCAGGCTGAGTATCCTGTCCATCTCCGTCTTTACAGGTATGAATCCTGTCGGATTGTTTGGTATGTTAAGGACCAGGAGCTTCGTATTGGGGGAAATGTTTTCGGCGAGGAAGTTGAAATCGAGGTTCCATCCCCAGCTTGTCTCTTCGAGCGGCCATTTGATTATCTTGCATCCGAGCGCCCTCGGGATCTCGTAAAGGGACGGGAGGCAGGGCTGCATTACGATGACTTCGTCCCCCGGGTCCAGAAGCGTATTCATGAATATGAATATTCCCTCTTCCGGAGCAAGTTCGAGTATATCGGAGGGGCGGATGGTAACGAACCTTTTCGCCACAGCTTCGCGCAGCGGAGCGAATCCGGTCTGGTCTGTATAGCCAAGGACAAGGCTGTCCCACATTTTTTTGCATTCTTCATCCGCCATATCAAGTATCTCCTGCATGGTGCAGTACTCGCACGCAGATTGGCTCAGCCTGTATCTGGCCTTGGAAGAGTAACGGGCGAAAAGCCTCTCCAGCTTGAATTCTTTAATTTTCATGAAGATCCCCCTCTTAGAGTTTTTACATATCTTACAGACATCATTCTATCTCCGTCAAAGTATAACCTTTTTCATAAAAGTTGTAATCACTCCTGCAAAAGAGTTATTATAAGTCCTTAAACATGAAATAAAAAAGCTCACCCTTACTTTCAGTCCATCAATTAAAGGTATATAATAAAATACCTGTGACCATTTAATGTCCGAAGATATCGTCACATAAAAACGGCAAACAAATATATCACGTTAGCCATGAGGAACGACATTAATATATCGGCTGTCAGACAAGGATTTTTAAAATTTTACGCTAACATGAGCATAAATTTATTAATCCATATATTGCAATCTGATATATCTGTGATACAATTGTAGAGAGGGGTAATGTCATGAGCAGCAGCAGCGATTCTTTTTTCACGATCAAATCTCTCAGGGAGCAGGTTTACGACTACCTTCGCCTTCAGATGAACGACGGAAAGATCCGCCCTGGGTCCTTCCTGAACCTCAACGAGATAAGCATGGAACTGGGGATGAGCAGAACACCGCTCAGGGATGCCCTCTTCCAGCTGGAGACAGAAGGGTTCGTGACCATCTATCCAAGGCGCGGGGTTATCGTGAATACGCTGACTCTCGAAAAGATAAGGAACATTTATGAGATCCTGGGAGGGCTTGAATCATCGGTCATGGTACACATAGCGCTCCGTTTCCGTGAAAGTGACGCTGAGATCATGGATAAGTGCAACACCCAGATGAGAAAGGCTCTCGACCAGAACAATTATTCCATGTTTTACGAAGAAAACCTGAAGTTCCACAACGTCTATCTGAACATGTCAGACAACGCGGAGATACTGCAGTACATAAAAATACACCGGGAGAGGCTCTACGATTTTCCAAGAAACAAGACTTACGTCAAGGAGTGGGAGCTCCACTCCCTTGAAGAGCATAAAATGCTAATAGAGCTGCTCAGAAAAGGTGACTTCAACGGGGCGGCGGAGTACATAAGGGATGTACACTGGTCGTTCCAGGTCCAGGAAAGATTCATCAGGAAGTATTATTTCGCCAAGCATTCCGAACTGGACGTTTCTGAGGAGGCATAAGAGGATTGAGCGCAACAGGGATAATATTTGACATAAAGAAATACTCCATACATGACGGACCGGGAACAAGGACAACGGTGCACATGAAGGGATGCCCTCTCTCCTGTTGGTGGTGCCATAACCCTGAAAGCCAGTCGATGACGCCGATGATCCTTTTCAGGAGCGAGAAGTGCATAGGGTGCGGAGCATGCGTCAGATCATGCCCCAACAAGGCGATATCAGTCATTGAAGGATCCCTTGAGACCAACTTTGGCCTTTGCGACGGATGTGGGATATGCGAGGACGTATGCCCTTCAGGAGCACGCGAGCTCTGCGGCAGGAAATACTCTGTAGAACAGCTTATGGAGGAGCTCAGGAAAGATGAGATCTTCTTCAGGGATGGCGGTGGGGTGACCTTTTCGGGAGGCGAGCCCCTGATGCAGCCGAAATTTGTCATCGAGGCACTGAAAGCCTGCGGACGGGAAGGATTTCACAGGGCGATAGACACCTGCGGGTTCGTAGACAAAAAGATCATCATTGAAGCGGCAAAAGATACAGACCTCTTCCTCTACGACCTGAAACATATGGATCCGGAGAAGCACAGGCAATACACGGGCGTGGACAACAGGATCATACTTGAGAACCTTGTCGCGATCTCGGAATCGGGATCAAAGATAAACATCAGGTTTCCCTTTATGCCTGGACTCAACACAGATGACGAAAACGTAAAGGCGCTGGGAGAGTTCGTCTCAAAGCTGAAAGGGATAACGGGAGTAAACATACTTCCCTACCACACAGTCGCCAGGGGAAAACACGAGAGGTGGGGCATGGAGTATAAACTGCCGGGCCTGCTTCCTCCTACAGAAAACCAGACACGGAAAGCTGCCGGCATACTTGAAAGCTTCGGACTCAAAACACACATAGGCGGCTAGCGCGGCAATAGGACTGAATACAATGCGCATGAGGCGCATCATAATAAAAGCGGCAGACCTGAGCACGAACCGGCGAAGGTCGGGGTAGTCCTAAAAAATTTATCAGAATAAGAAAACACCTGGGGAGGTAACAAACATGAACGAACGCATCAAACGTCTTCGCGACGAAAGCTTCGAATCACATCCGTCCATCTGTATAGAGAGAGCCGTTCTTGAGACAGAATTCTACAAAGAGAACGACAACAAATACCCGATGCCCGTAATGCGTGCGCTGAACTTTAAGCACATCTGTGAAAAGAAGGCCATATATATCGGAAAAGACGAATTGATCATCGGTGAGAGAGGTTCAAAGCCTAAGGCAGTCTCAACTTTCCCCGAACTTACATGCCATTCAAGGGAAGACCTTGAGATCCTTAACATCAGGAAACAGCAGAACTACACCGTAGACCCTAAAGATATCGACACCTATGAAGAGAAGGTCATTCCCTTCTGGCGCGGCCGCTGCATGAGGGACAAGCTTTTCGAGCGCATGCCCGAGGACTGGACCAAGCTTTATGAGGCCGGAACATTTACAGAGTTCGGCGAGCAGAGAGCTCTCGGACATACTGCCCTTGACGGACTTATCTACACTAATGGCATGCTCGACCTTAAAAAACAGATAGCTGAAGCACGCGCAAAGCTGGACTACCTCAACGATCCCGAAGCAACGGCAAAAGACGAGCAGCTCCAGGGTATGGATATCTCCTGCGATGCAGTGATCATATTTGCTGAAAGGCACGCGGAGCTTGCCGAAAAAATGGCGGCCGGCGAGAGCGATCCAAAACGCAAGGCAGAACTTCTCAAGATAGCCGATGTCTGCAGATGGGTACCCGCACACGCACCGAGAGACTTCTGGGAAGCAGTCCAGATGTACTGGTTCGTGCACCTTGGCACCATAACGGAACTCAACGGATGGGACGCAATGAGCCCCGGCCACCTCGACCAGCACCTTGCCCCCTTCTATGAGAAGGGCGTAAAGGAAGGCACACTTGACAGGGAAGCGGCGAAGGAACTCCTCTCCTGCCTCTGGATCAAGGTCAACAACACCCCCGCACCTCCCAAGGTCGGTGTAACTGCGGCAGAGAGCGGGACCTACAACGACTTTACGAACATCAACCTTGCAGGACTTAAGGCCGACGGCAGTGACGGATCGAGCGAAGTCACCTATATTTGTCTGGAGATCTTCGACGAACTTCGCCTTCTGCAGCCCCAGGGCAACATCCAGGTCAGCGAGCGTACGCCGGACAGTGTCATCCGTGCTGCGGCAAAGGTCTTCCGCAACGGCATGGGATATCCCTCTGTCTTCAACGCCGACATGGTCATCCAGGAACAGATGCGCGTAGGCAAGACACTTGAAGACGCACGTGAAGGCGGCACAAGCGGATGCATAGAGACAGGCGCAGCAGGCAAGGAAGCATATCTGCTCCACGGATACCTCAATGTTCCCAAGCTCCTTGAGTATGCACTTACAAACGGCGTAGACATGCTCACAGGCAAGCAGGTCAGCATTCAGACAGGTGACATCAGCGAATTCAGGACATTTGACGATCTATATGCCGCTTTCGAGAAACAGCTCAACTATGCGGTAGAGACTAAAGTCAAAGTCGACAACTACCTCCGTTACCAGTACTCCACGAAGATGGCAGCCACGTTCCTGTCTGTCGTTATCAGGGACTGCATAAAGAAAGGCAAAGACTACTATAACGGCGGACCGCGCTACAACTCCGACTACATCCAGTGCTGCGGTATCGGTACGATCACAGACAGCCTCTCAGCTATAAAGAAGCATGTCTTCGAAGATAAGAAATACACACTGAAGCAGGTCGTGGCGGCTCTTGAAAAGAACTGGGAGGGCGAAGAGGAGATGCGTCTTACCCTCTGGAACAAGACCCCCTTCTTTGGCAACGATGACGACTATGCTGATGACATTATGAAGAGGGTCTATGACAGCCTCTTCAGGGCGATCGACGGCAGGCACAGTATCCTTGGCCCGACATATCACCTTAACATGCTGAGCACGACATGCCACAACTACTTCGGCCAGAAACTTGCCGCAACGCCGAACGGACGCTTCTCCGGAATGCCGGAATCCGACGGGACATCTCCAAGCCACGGCGCTGACCGCAAGGGACCAACAGCAGTTGTCAAGTCCCTCGCTAAGATGGACCAGGTAAAATCGGGCGGAACGCTCCTCAACCAGCGCTTCCTCCCCTCTGTCCTCGCCGGTGAGGAGGGCATCGAAGGAGTTAAGAATCTGATCCGCTCCTACTTCAAGCTCGGCGGACACCATATCCAGTTCAACGTTGTGGATGAAGACACTCTCCGTGACGCTCAGGAACATCCCGACAGCTACCGCGGGCTCCTTGTCAGAGTGGCAGGCTACAGCGATTACTTCGTAGACCTCGACGCTTATCAGCAGGAAGAGATAATCGCAAGGAACGCCCAGGAAGGTTTCTAAGAAAGGGCGTTCAGAGCAGCAGAAACGTATAAGCAAGGGGGCCTTTCTATTCGAAGGGCCCCCTTTGATCGTTCTTATGTGCGTGTTTCTTACCGCTTTGTGAGTATCAGCTCTTCGTCAAGCCTGTGCATTTTGGAGAGGGAATACTTATCAAGCCTTTCGAGCATGCTTTTCCTGGCAGCCATCCCAAGCTCAGCCTTCGAAAGGCCGCCTTCTCTGCCTCTCTCTTTCCAGCTGACCTTTCTCTCCTTGAAGTAGAGATCGAGGTCGGCAATACGCTCACCTGAATCATCATACTCAAGTCCGGAGAGGAACCCCTTTACCGACTCTTCGTCAAGCGGGGTAAAGAGTTTAAGGAGGTAGACGTCCGCGATCCTCCCCATAAGGGTGTACTCCCTTTTCCAGCCCTCTTCAAGTATCGTTCCGATCTGGAGGCCCTGCACCGCGGTCCATATCCTCTTCCTGTGCGTGCTGAAGCGTCCCTCCTTGTCCCCGATGCGGATCTCCATGCTGTTCCAGTCAGGAGTGCCCATGGAGTCACCAAGATATTCGTTCTGCCTCATCCTGAGGGTGGCTATCAGCTTTTCCTTTGAGTGTTCGTTGACGTAAAGGGCCCTCTCGTGCATTTTCGAGTGAGGTATGCGGTGGTTGAGGGGTTCAGAGGTAAAGTAGATCACTGAGGAATCTTCGGGAAGGGGTTCGCTGAAATATGGGTCGTTCGACACGTACTCCCCTCCAAAGTCCTCCTTTATCCTTTCTATACCCTTCTCAATGTCGCCGAGAAGCCTCATAAGGATATAGCCGGGCTGCATCCTGCTCTCCGTTATGCCTTCGCCGAGCCCGGCGTTCAGCATTGTGCAGAGCAAACGCTGTATACAAGTCTCTGAGATATATACCCTGACCTCCTCCTTCTCCCCTGGCCCCACTACGATCCTGGCGATCACTATCCTGCTGAACTCGCCGGAAAGGGAGAAAGCCTCTTCTATATTGCTGCCGGCGTATTCACCCCAAGCGAGCAATATCTTTTCAGCCTTGTCGAAATTCCTGTTGAAGGTGAAGACTATCGTCTCCGGACCGCTTCTGACAAAAAATATCATCCCGGTGTTCCTTTCCTCGGTCCAATTTCAGAAAAGAGGGCCGGTGATTTAAACACAGCCCTCTTCGAATATTATATATTAAAAAATACAGCTGATATCGATCTGTTCAAAAGGTCTGCCTGTACGGTCTCACTGCTTCTTTCCCTTATAAATTAGGGGCAGGGCTCCTAAGCCGACCAGTATGAACATCACCGGTCCCGTAGAACAGCCGCCTCCGCCGCCGCCCGCATCAGTATCATCAGAGATACCGAAAGCCTTTATGCATACGTTGCCCCTTTCATACCCCGACTCTTCCGTCAGGTCTTTCCATTCGATCCCGTCCGAAGAGATAAAGCTCTGGCCTGCCGATGCGTCTGCCTTTTCGGAGTAGTTGGTTATCGGATATTCGACCGGGATCGCGGGTAAGCTCAATATCGCCGTCCTTGACGCGGACCCTCCCGCGTTGTTGCGTGAAGAACTTGTCGGTTCGGGAAGCGCTACGCTTACAACGACCGAAAACTTCCTGTTCTTCGCCACGACGATCTCTTCATCAAGCTCGACCGTATTGTATCCGGGAGCAGCGACCGTTAAGCTTTTTTGGACCGCAAGAGTCCCGTCCGTAGGGTCACTTCCGCAGTCTTTGTATATCTTAACGGTGCATGTGCTGTTCGCGTGGCTTGTGTAGAAGGATACGGAGTTTATCTTCTCATTGCGCGATGCCGTGAATATGTTGGCGAACCAGACAGGGTCCGCGGACTCATATGTCACGAACCGGCACAGTCCGAGCGGGTCGTACTGGTAGATCTTCTCCTTATCCGGGGCTGCCGCCGTGTCGTAGACAACACCGTCATTGAGAGAGCCTTCTTCGTAAGAAACATAGTAATATCCCTCGTCTCCCCATGTATTTCCCCAGCTGTTCCTGACGATCCAGGCTCCGTCTTCAGAGGGGATTCCTGCAGGGTCGGCGAAGTTCGAAACCGCATAATCGTCATCCCAGCCGACTATCGTTACGGCATGGTTCGTACCTATTTCATCCGTATCCCTAAAGTAGGCACCGGATGCTGCTGTGAACTCACCCTGGTATATACCTATGCTTACCGCACCGTACTCCATTATGGCCTCTTTGACGGTGTTGATGCGGGCATCCTTCAGACGTACCTCCCTTTCTCCGAGGTTCCCCAGGTAAAGGACGTTATTGAGTTTATACTTTCTTGCTTTCAGATCGGGCGAGTAAGCTCCCGCTGCACTCTGGGGGTATGGGGCGGAGGCCTCCTCGAGAAAGCCGGTCCCCCTGGTCAGTATGGCCGCAGATCTCCAGTCGTCCCCTCCGGCATCGTAGTATTCCACTTCACTGCTGTCATAAGTAAAGGATGGTAGATCCTCCGATTCATCGTTATAGCCGTAATATGCAAGGTACCACTCCGAAAGGTCTGCGCTATCCTTAGTCAGTATGGCTTTTTCATGTATAAGGTTGGATTCTGCGGCTGCCATCGCGGAAAAAGTCCAGCAGGTCCCGAACGGATCCTGGTCCCTGACAGCCGGCATCTCTGGCCTAAGGTCATAGCTGGCTGGTATGTCTGAGCCCTTTTTCAGGATATTCTCCGCCCCGCCGTAAACGCTTATGACCTCGCTGTCAAGGTGCGACCAGTTTACTGGGGAGGGGGCATAGCCGTGGAAAACCCCTGCCGCATTTCCGGTGCCTCCCCCTTCCTGTGCCGATGTCCGTGACGTTTCAATTTTTTTCTGCCACTCGACGAACAGAGGATCAAGCGGCGCCGCACTGATCCCCCCGGTTGACGCTTCTGAGGCAGAGTCTCCCGATATAAAAATAGCTGACACTAAAAGGAGAATGTAAACTTTTTTAATTAAAGCAGGAGCAGATAACAATGAAAACACCTCTTTCTTTTTAAAGTGTAACTGGTTTATTATATAACAAATTTCAAATGAGAAGCAATAAAAAACTATTGCAGTATTTTGGATCCGGCCTATGATCTCAGGGAATAGCCTGAAAAGTCCTTACAACGTATAATGATAGGGATAAACTCTCTCTCAAGGGGTGAGGATATGGCAAGACCGGAGATACTTAAATGCGTACTGTGCGGAAAGGAGTACAGCCCTGAGCCGGAAAGGTATGTCTGCGGCACCTGCGGACTCGACGGAACTCTTGACGTGCTCTACGACGTCAATGAAGCAAAGAAGCGGCTCATGAAGGATTCCCTCTCTCTCAGCAGGGAGATGTCAATGTGGAGATACAGGGATATAATGCCGGTCCTGAATGACGCGAACATCCCCGAACTCTCTGTCGGATGGACCCCTCTTTATGAGAATAAACGGCTGGCATCGGAATACGGGGTCAGAAAACTTTACGTAAAGGACGACGGAAGGAACCCGACCGCCTCGCTCAAGGACAGGGCAAGCGCGGTAGGTGTCGCAAAAGCCCTGGATTTTGGGCAGAAGACGGTCGCATGCGCATCGACGGGAAACGCCGCAAGCTCACTCTCGGGCTTCGCCGCCGTGACAGGACTGGACTCTTATATATTCGTCCCCGAGAAAGCCCCGGCGGCAAAGGTGACACAACTACTCGTCTACGGTGCCAATGTGGTCCTGGTAAAAGGAGATTATGCGAAAGCATTTGACCTTGCAACGGCAGCGATAGAAAAATTTGGCTGGTACAACAGGAACTGCGCGATAAATCCCTATCTAGTCGAGGGCAAAAAGACCTGCGCGATGGAGATGGCCGAACAGCTGAACTGGGAGGTACCGGACAGGGTCTTCATCCCGGTTGGAGACGGATGCTGCATAGGGGGGCTCTATAAGGGATTCCTGGACCTGCTTGAACTCGGGCTCATCGACAGGATGCCTAAGATCACAGGAGTTCAGGCAGAGGGTTCAAGCCCTATATACAAAGCGATAATGATAAATTCTGAAAGGGTCGAATTCGGGCCGGCAGATACGATAGCGGACAGCATCTCGGTAGGCGCACCGAGAAACTGGGCAAAAGCCCTAAGGGCCATAAGAGAGTCCGGAGGGACAGCCGTAACGGTAAGTGATGCTGAGATACTCTCCGCCATCCCGGAACTTGCCCGCTCCTCGGGCGTCTTTGGAGAACCTGCCGGAGTAACAGGTTTTGCTGGATTTCGTAAAATGGCCCTCGCAGGAGAGACAGGACAGGATGAAACGATAGCAGTAGTCGTTACCGGAAACGGACTCAAGGATATCGAAAGCGCAAAGAGATCCGTAGGACAGGCGTTATCATGCGCTCCTGACATAGAGGAATTTTCAAGACTCATAGCCTTACGATGAACTTACAAAACAGAAAAATATTCTGAAGGGGGAAATATTCAGTGATCGATCTTACAGTCCACGAAGAAAAGCTTAAAAACGCAGTCGAAATGGCAAAAAAGAGGAATATACTGATACCGACGTTCAAGCAGATGAGGGACCCTGAAAAATATACGCCTGCCGGGATCAGAGAAAAGCTTAAAAAGACCGGCCTCTGGGACGTCGACCCTGCAAACCTCTTCCGGATAACATGGAAAAATGAACCTAAAAAAACGGGAGGACTCTTCGGTGAGGTAAACACCCTGGAATTCCCAAGCGAGTTCACCGGAGTAAAAGCACGCATCATAGCCCTCTGCGGCAAGTGGTTCCCCACAGGAGCCCATAAGGTCGGAGCAAGTTTCGGCTGCCTTGTGCCCCGTCTCGTAACCGGACAGTTCGACCCGACATGCCAGAAGGCCGTATGGCCCTCTACAGGCAACTACTGCCGCGGCGGAGCTTACAACGCCCAGCTTTTAGGGTGCGAGTCGATAGCGATACTGCCTGAGGGAATGAGCAAGGAGCGTTTCGAATGGCTTCGGACAGTGGCAGGCGAGATAATCGCCACTCCCGGCACAGAGAGCAACGTCAAGGAGATATACGATGAGGTCGCGAGGATACGCGCATCCCGTCCCGAGGCAGTCATATTCAACCAGTTCGATGAGATGGGCAACCACCTCTGGCACTACTACGTGACGGGAAGCGCCATGGAAGAGGCCCTTAAAAAATCAATGGGGGCGAAGGACAGGTACGCCGGAGTTGTCGTCACATCCGGATCAGCAGGCACAACAGCATGTGGGGATTACCTCAAGGAGATCTTCCCCGATAGCAAAGTCGGAGTGGGAGAGGCTCTCCAGTGTCCGACCCTTTACCTCAACGGCTTCGGTGAGCACCGCATAGAGGGCATAGGCGACAAGCACATCCCCTGGGTCCACAACGTAAAGAATACAGACCTCGTCTTCGCAATTGATGACAACAACTGCATGGCGATGATACGCCTCTGCAACGAACCGGAAGGACAGAATTACCTGAGAAGCCTAGGGCTTTCAGATGAGTTCATAACACAGCTGCCTCTGATGGGCATATCAGGAGCCGCAAACGTCGCTATGGCGATAAAGATGGCTAAGTACTACGAACTCACGGAGAACGACGTGATACTGACAGTCCTGACCGACTCGATGGAAATGTACACTTCCAGGCTCGAAGAGATGCGCGCTGAGCTTGGAGCATACTCGCCGCTTCGAGCCGCTGTCGACCATCAGAGGTTCGTACTCGGGATGGGCATCGACGGAATGATGGAGCTGAACTACTACGACCGCAAGAGGATACACAACCTGAAATACTACACATGGGTGGAACAGCAGGGCAAGACGAGCGAAGAACTTAACGCCCAGTGGTACGACCCCGACTACTGGAAGAGTGTCCACCGTATGGCTGACCTTATCGATGAAAAGATCGATGAGTTCAACAAAATGACCGGACTGGGAGAATAGCGGATGAGAGTTATCGACCTCAGCTGGCCTATTACAGACGGCATGATGGTCTTTCCGGGGGATGTGCTGCCCACTGTCAAAAAGGGCGCTACAATGGAGGGAAATGGTTACAGGACTAAACTTCTCTCTTTCAGTACCCATGCGGGGACTCACATGGACGCTCCATCGCACATGGTTGCTGACGGGAAAAACTTGGACCAGCTGCCAAACGAAACTTTTTTTGGTTTTGGTCTTGTGGTTGACGTTAGAGGGTGTGCGAATAGAAGGATAGAGCTGGCAGATATCCAAGTTTCGTCATCTGAAATCTCCGGCGCTGACTATCTTCTCTTCCGCACCGGATGGTCTGAAAAATGGGGGACTGAGGATTATCTTAAGGGATATCCTGTCCTATCCCCGCTTTCGGCCGAGTGGCTTTCAGAGAAAAAGCTAAAAGGGGTTGGATTCGACGCCCTTTCAGTTGATCCGGTAGATTCTTCGTCGAATGATATTCACAAGATCCTGCTCTCAAGCGGGCTGGTTCTTCTGGAAAACCTGAGAAATCTTGATAAGGTGGGATACAGGCCTTTTTGCATGGCTGCCCTTCCTATTTCGCTGACAGATCAGGACGGAGGCCCCGCAAGGGTAATGGCCGTGCTGGATAAATAGTCTTAAGATAGAAAAGGGTCGGATGTATGTACACCCGACCTTTTTTATCTGTTAATAATTCTGAAAATATCCAGAGACCTCACTCTCCGCCAAACCATTTGAAAAGCTCATTATGAAGAGGACAATTACACGTCCCTTGTATATGCTGCAGGTCATAGACACCGCCGTCTCCGCCGGCGTTCTGATAATACCAGCTGCCGTTGTCTCCGGTACCGGCTGATTTTGCCGCGGTACCGAAAACTTTTTTGTTTATGTCGTTCTCCGATGAGGCTATGATATTCTTATAGGATTTATACCAGTCTTTATCCTGTATCTTTGCAAGCTCCGAAGCAG
>Ga0228536_1000621_pt1 | contig 57396 bp, 43 predicted proteins | sample SJ1Smetagenome_FD_168611 | JGI IMG/M metagenome (GOLD analysis project Ga0228536, IMG submission 168611) | Enriched culture of PCE-dechlorinating microbial communities from Ithaca, New York, USA - SJ1.S | ecosystem: Engineered > Modeled > Simulated communities (microbial... > Unclassified...
TAAAAAAGGCAAAAACTGCCTCAGATCGGGCTTCGCAAAGCCCTTAAGCCTGGTTTTGGTCTACTGTTTTAGGTTCTTAAGGTTCAGACGCCTTTCGGGGCGTTGTTTCGCATTTCTAAACTCAAGTCCATTATCTGCAAAAAGGGTTTTATTTCATTTCTTGCCATTCCTTCTGTTCTGATTATTCTCGGATGTTTTTTTTGGTTAACTAAACCCGGAAATTTCTCAACCAACGCTAAAGTGATTTCTGGTACAGAATTCTTTACAAAAAGCAATGATATTAACGTAGCCTTACAAGGACAAAAAAATTCTCACTATGCCGAAACAAAAAGCGCCGGCGACTTCACCGTCGTGATTGATCTCCAAAAAGAAATTCATGCCAATATCATCGAATTAAGCGTTGAATCAGACAGCACCGACGCCAGCGCGCAACGCATGCTGTCAGATATCGGCTGGGCGGTATCATCTGATAATTCCAATTGGACTGTCATTTATCAACCCCCATCCACCAAGATGACCAACGTCCGCCTGGTGCATAACAGCATATTCCAATATCCTGTCGGTCAGGTTGAATCGTTTCGATATGTGAAAATGACCTTCAAGCCTGCAAACCCCGAGGAACGGTTGAAAATCAATAAAATCAATATCTGGTCGCACTCTCCAGATGGCTACTACCCTGACTGATAAACAAAGCTAGCGCGTTTCGCGTTTTTTCAGTGCCCAGCCGCGCCAAAAACCAGCCCGCACCGGGCGAATTTCTTCAGATGTGATAAAGGCTGAATCGTCCGCTTCCTGTACGATCCGTTCAATGGCGTCTGCATCCCGACGCAAAACGTCGCAATGCAAAATTGACACATCTCCGTCTCTACCGCGTCCCGGTATTTCAGTCACAGCATAGCCATTTTCACGCAAATGCCCGGCAATTTCATTCCCGTGCAAAGCAGAGATAATGGTGAATTGTACATGCCCCACTGCCAGGCGAGTCTCGATCATCATCCCAATGACATTTCCAGTGGCAAATCCAGCCGCATAGCTGATGATATTAAACCAGTTATTCAAATCAGCCAATACCGAACCAATCACCACCACAAATATCACCGTCTCGACAAAACCAAGCAGCCACACAATCAGCTTCCGGTCGCGAATGACATAGATGACGCGCAATGTATCCAATGCCATATTTCCCAGGCGTAAAATAAACACCCCAATCGCGCCTAAAATCGCCTGGGGTGTTATGACAAATTCCATATCGACTACCTCCTGGTAAAGACAGTAAACAATCGCAATCGAATCTATATGCCGGATGAGCCGTTCATTGCCGGAAGATAAAACCGTTTTACATACTCTTTTACCATTCTGCGTGTTGAGAACTGCGGAGATAATGTGCGGATGGACTCTTTCATGCGTGCAATCCAGTCATTGGGGATGCTGCCGGTTGAATGTCCCTGGTAATACAGGGGAATGATTTCTTTTTCCAGCGTGTCATACAGGCTTGCTGAGTCAATCGCATCCTGTTGTTCAGAGTCAGGATAATCCATGTCTGAACCAATGGCCCATCCGTTGCGACCATTGTAGGCTTCGCGCCACCAGCCGTCTAAAACTGAGAAGTTTAACACCCCATTCAAAGCAGCCTTCATACCCGATGTACCCGATGCTTCATTGGGACGCCGCGGGGTATTCAACCACACATCCACACCCTGCACCAGGTAACGGGCTACATTCATGTCATAATTTTCAAGAAAAACCAGCCGCCCGCCGCATTTTGCATCTTTCACCGCGCGATAAACCTCCTGGATCACCAGTTTTCCCGGCTCATCCGATGGGTGCGCTTTGCCTGCAAAAATGATTTGTACGGGTTTTTCAGGATTATTGATTATTTTTAATAACCGTTCAAAATCTCGCAGGATTAAATAGGCTCGTTTGTAGGTTGAAAAACGCCTGGCAAAACCAATGGTTAATGCGTATTGATCCAGCAAGACGCCGCTGGCGATCACCTGAACAGGATGGAAACTGGTGGTCATCCACTGTTTACGGGCGCGCTGCGTGGCGAAGGAAATCAACTTTCTTTTCAAGTGCTGCCGAACCGCCCATATTTCTCCATCAGGGATGTTATCAATGCAACTCCACATTTCAGGGTCATCAAGCCTGTCTTGCCAGCCAGCTCCAAAATGTCGTGCAAACAGCAATCCCATGCGTCTTGCCAGCCAACTGCTGTGATGCACACCATTGGTTATGTAGTCAATTGGAACCTCATCCACCGATTTTTCAGGCCACAAAAAGCTCCACATACGGCGGGAAACTTCACCATGCAATTCTGAAACAGCATTACGCTGTTCGGAAAGCCTTAAAGCCAAAATGGGCATACTGAAATTGTCACCCCATGAATATGTGTGGCGTGCCAGGTCAATAAACTGGTCGTGATTTAATCCCAATTCCTGCCAGATGCGGGAAAAGTATTTCTCAATCAGATAGATCGGAAACTCGTCATTGCCTGCCGGAACGGGCGTGTGCGTGGTGAAAGTGTTGCTGTGACGAATCTGGTCCATGGCTTTCTCAACACTTTCACCTTCAGCAACCAGCTCGCGCAATCTTTCAACGGTCAAAAAGGCTGAATGGCCTTCATTCATGTGCCACACATCGGGCTGAAAGCCCAATAATCGCAAGGCACGCACGCCGCCCACACCCAGCATAAATTCCTGTGAAATGCGGGTTTCAACTTCACTGTTATACAGCCGGTTGGTAATCTGTCGATCGACAGGGTTGTTCTTCTCCAGGTTTGTGTCTAACAGGAACAAACGAACACGCCCCACCAGAACACACCACACTCGTGCATGCACATCTCTGTCAGGAAGATTTACCGTCACCAGAAATGGATTATTTTTGTCATCTACAACTGGTAAAAGGGGTAATTCGTCGAATTTAAGGCTTTGACTGCGGTCTTCCTGCCAGCCGCTCTCACTAATCGCCTGCGTAAAATAACCTTCACGATATACAAAACCCATCCCCACCAGCGGCAATCCCAGATCGCTGGCTTCTTTCACATGATCGCCTGAAAGTACCCCCAATCCTCCCGCATAGACCGGAAAACTTTCATGCAAACCAAATTCAAAAGAGAAGTAAGCGATTTGTTTCTCTTTAAGGTGAGGATAGGTTCGGTCGAACCAGGTATCGTATGACACCATGTAATGATCAAATTGTTCCATTACGCTGTCATAGCGTTCCAGGAAAAAACGATCATTGGCAGCAGCATTTAAACTGATACGGTCCACTTTTCTTAAGAACGCAATAGCGTTGTGCGATAGATCTTCCCACAGCGAAGAATTGACATATTGAAACAGTTTTTGCGCTTCAGGGTGCCAGGTCCAATATAAATTGTAGGCAAGTTCAGACAGGCGGTGAATGCGCGCCGGAAGCTGAAAACTGTTAGGGGTTAGAATTCGATAATTATTCATTGAATCGGACAATTATTCCTTACTTTGTATAAATAGAACTTGCATCAATTTTACATGATTTCATCAAAAACGCATAATCTATTGAATTAAATTACACATAAAAACCGTTTCAGTCAATGCGGGTGATGGAATATATAGTCCAGTAAAGATCATGCGGCGTCAACAGGAATGATCGCAGCAGCAATTCTCCACTGATGAGTATATCCACAACTACTACTGCTTCGGCTGGATCATTGTTCACAGTGGCGTTTCGGATGGCAAAGCTGTCAATCATCCCATTAAAATGCAGGTTCTCCACAATTGATTCTGGCGTCCAACCGCCAAAAACACTCTGATCTAAATATTGCAGCATCATCTCCGGCTCTTCCTGGTAAGCAACCAGGAATGCCTGCACCACCCCTTCAGGTGATGTTGGATACCCTTTTCCTGATTGCCAGGGGGTAGCTTTCACTGAAGTAACTTCTCCCGCAGTCTGTTGGACAGGAAACAGGGAACAAGATGCGGTTGTGACCATAAAAACAAACAATATAAACCCGCGAAAAAAGGTTTTCATTTTTTTATCCTGAAAAAAGTTTTCTGGAAATACGGGAACAAGTTTCATACCAGTTTATTCTATTTAGCCGCTTCTGGTATGTAACCACGTCAGGATTTTTTCAGGTTCCCAGGTGTTGATCACATGCCCTGCTTGCAGCCAGGCTCGTCTTGCGGCAGAAATGCCGTAAACCAGGTTGTCCAGGCGTCCAATCCGGTGCGCGTCACTGTTAATGGCAAGAGGAATTCCCATCTGTGCCGCCCTGCGTGCATAGGCCTCAGGCAAATCCAGGCGGTGCGGATTGGCATTAATTTCCAGTGCAATGCCGGTCTTTTGCGCTGTTTCCAAAACAGCCGTCCAGTCCAGGTCGGCGCCTTCGCGGTTGGGAAGCAATCGCGCACTGGGGTGTCCTACAATATCCGCATGCGGATTGTTCATTGCCTTGATCAGCCGAGCGGTAATTTCTTCGCTTGGCTGGCGCAGGCTGGTGTGCAGTGAGATGATGACAATGTCCAGTTCCGCCAATATATCATCTGGATAATCCAATGCTCCATCAGCGCGGATTTCGATTTCAGCCCCCTGGAGAATGCGAATAGATTCACCCAGTTTTTGCCGAACAGCATCAATTTCCGCTCGCTGCATGCGAATGTCATCCAGGCGCAAGCCCCCTGCTATGCCCAGTCCGCTGGAATGGTCGGTTATTGCGATAATCCTGTGTCCATTTTGGATTGCCGATAAAGCCATCTCTTCAATGGTATTCCTGCCGTCGCTCCAGGTGCTGTGCATGTGAAAATCAGCATGCATATCTTCCAATTTAATCAGGTTGGGCAAATCACCATGCTTAACAGCTTCAATTTCTCCGCGGTCTTCGCGCAATTCCGGAGGAATCCAATGCAGACCAAGCGCTTCATAAACCTGTTCTTCCGTTTCGCAGTTTAGCCGGTTGCCATCACTCTCCCTTGCCAGGCTTTGCTCTGAAAGGGAGAGACCCTGACGCTGCGCCAACTCGCGCAGCCGCACATTGTGATCTTTGGAACCGGTGGTAAACTGCCAGAGGCAGCCAAAATTTTGAGGCGGCTGAATCCAGACTTGCAGTGCGATCCCATTTTTCAGTTCGACACTGGTTTTATTCTCACCGCGCCCCAGCACATTGGCCACATCAGGGTGTTGGATTATCGCCTCAACCACCCTGGCTGGATTATCGGATGCCACGGCAAAATCTAGATCGCCAATGGTGTCACACCAGCGGCGCAGGCTGCCGGCAGCCTCGGCGCGTTTCACGTCTGGCAGCTCCCGCAGCCACTCAAGCCATTGGTTGCCAAGCGTCCAGGCGTCATCTAAAACCATGCGCTTGCTGCGGCGCGCCACCATTTCAATGCCATCGAGAATGCGCTTTTCCGACTTTTCGCCCATGCCGGGCAAATTACGCAGCAACCCATTTAGTGCAGCAGATTTCAGTTCTGCCAGGTTGGTGATGCCTGCCTGTTTCCAGAATAATGCAGCTTTTTTAGGGCCAACGTCGGGCACCTCCAACAATTCGATCAGGCTGGGAGGAACTTCCTGTTCCAGTTTTTCCAGGAATTCCAACTTGCCGGTTGTCAATAATTCTTCGATCTTATCGGCAATGGCTTTGCCAACACCGGGGATTTCTGTTAATCGTTTCTCTTCGTGGGTGGTTTGAATATCAACCGCCAGGTTGCGCAGATTATCCGCGGCCTTGCGATAGGCCAACGTTTTATAAATGATTTCACCTTTAATCTCCAACAGGTCAGCCACCCGGTCAAAGACATCGGCCACTTGTTCATTATTCATCATAGGCTTTATGGACAGGAAATGCCGTCCTGCGGCGGTGAAGGTTCTTTGGGAACCAGAATCTGTGTTCCAAACACCGGTAAGGTTTCCACAGGCTCGTAATAGCACAGCACCGGGATGGAAACCCATTTTACCCAGGCATCATTTTCATTGCCAAATTCATAGGTGCCTCCCTGGAAATTCACTTGAAGCGGTTCGCTTACAACCATCGAAAAGCGATGGTCTTTCAAGTCGCGGTTGAATTTTTCGAAATAGGCGTTATTATCTGCCATGGCCTCATCCATCATGCGTTTCTTTTCATAGGCAGGCACCAGGGGTACATCTTTAACATAACCAAAGGTGAGCAATTGTCGCTGGTCGATGAATAATACCTCACCCTCCGCATTTCCTCTGGCAACCCATTCTTGCACGGTTTCCAGCGCCTGTTGGGTTTCAACTTTAGGCGGCAGGCTGAAAGGTTCGGCAGCCAGCACCACATTAACCGCCGGGTAAAAGACTGTAAGCAAAAGCAGTCCATTGACCCAAAAATTCCGCTGCAATGGTTGTATCAGCCATTCTTTCGCGCCGGCCTGCCAGGCAAGCGCTGCCGTGAACAACAACCCGATCAGAAGCATATCCAGGTTATGCAGGTTATTGCCTCCGCCGATCTTAACACTGACCACGATCCCTACGACTAAAAATGCAATCAGTCCACCGGCGAGCGCCAGAATTTGCCAGACATCCAATTTCCATTTTTTTACAACCACGAAATAAACCAATAACGCCATCAATGGACCGGCTGCCAGCAGCAGCATCATCACAATACCCAGCGAATTCGTGGCATTGGGGAACAGTCGCTCCCACAGCAATGGCTGACGGCTAAGCACATTGCTCACCCCTTCCACGCTCAACATGGAAGGTGATGTTGTTGATGGAGATGAAGATTTTAAGAGTTTGATCAATCTGGGTATGAACAGGCTACCCGTGAGGCCGGCAACCACAAGTGAGACCGCCCTCGTCCACCGTTGCCGATCATTCAAGGTATAACCGAATCGTCCTTCGACCAGTGTGACCATTCCCGCCCACATGGCAGGCGCAAACATCCAGGTGCTGCGACTGATCACCGCATAATACCCCGCCAATGCCACCAGGAAAAAAGCTGCCCAAGCCGGCATTCTTCTCGCACCAGCGACCAGGATCGCTGCCAACACCAACGGGGTATAAATTGGCCCTTGATTCAGGAATAAATAGGCCCAGAACCCCAGGAACACCCAGTGCCAACTCTTTTGCTGCGGAGAATGGAATAAAATCCATCCCAGCAATATATAAGGGACACTGAAAACAAATGCGCTCCAAAAGCGTACCATGCCAATGCTGACCTGAGGCAACAAAAACGGCAATCCCCACAGGCTTTGCCGACCTTTGTCTATATATGCCGGGATATTCTGGTTGGCGGGAAAGAGATACAATCTGCGGCCATAAAGCACTGAATAGTCCCAGATGCGATTGCCTTCAGACCAACCAAGTGAAAAAGGATAATTCACCGCACTCTGAAAGGATTCACCGAGGGAAAACATGGTACCTGTGACAATTAATGAGATGATCAAACTATTAAAATCAATACTCTTCTTCTCATCGACGGTGGTTGTCCAGGCAGCTACGCCATATATCGTCAACGCCAGAAACCAGCGTAAATACCCGCCGCTGAAAATCTGACTGTAACTGGTGAGAAAAAATGCACTGCCCAGCAAACCAATCACAGCGGAGATCATCCAGCGCAGCCAACCCAAACGTGCCCTATATTTTCGTAGAGGTAACAATATATTGGGCAGCCAGGTTTCCAACAAGATCAATACGGTGATAACTGTGATAAAAAAAGACACAGCGATTAAAGAATAAGAAATGCGGGTTGCACCAACCAACTGCGGTCGGAACCAGGCATCCATATCCCGGATGACGCCGATTAAAAATGCAGCCAGGGCTAATGTGATAAGAGCATTCAGCAGGTTTTTTCGCTTGTTCTGTTCGATCATTGACAAACCTATCCGTTGGTTCATGGAAACATCAATTGTTCATACTTACGGCACATCGATTCAACGCTGTACTTCTCTTCAATAAGAAGTTTACCAGCCTGCGACAATTTTTGGCACTGACTTTCATCGTTTAATAATTCAGCTATCACCTTTGCCATGATCACAGGGTCATTGGGTGGAACCAGGCGCCCCGTTTTACTATCCTGGATCACTGTAGGAATCCCGCCAACCGCTGTGCAAACCGTTGGAATCCCCATGGCAAGCGCTTCCAACAAAGCCATGGGCAATCCTTCTGAATATGATGGAAGGATGAACAGGTCAGAGGCGGCCAACAACTCCGGGATATTGTTGCGCACACCCAGAAAATGAATGCGGTCGCTGAATCCCCTCGCCTGTGCCTGTGATCTTAATTCATCCATAAGCGCGCCACCACCGGCCAGCATTAAATGCATCGAGGGAAAACCCGCTGCAATATGGCTGAATGCCTCAATTAATACTGCGTGCCCTTTTTCCGGCGCCAGCCTTCCAACCGAGATCAGGCACTTTCCATCCAATGGGATTTCCAATTCTGTGCGTATTCGGTCTTTGATTTCCTGTGAGACATTCGATATTTGCACCCCGTTTTGAATCACTCCAATTCGTGTTGCTTGAATACCCTCGTCAATGGCAGCCTGTCGAGTTGGTTCAGTAACGGCGACAAGCTGTGTAGCGATACCCCAATTAATCATCCAGGAATGAAGCTTCTGAAGTAAAACTGGAAAATTGTGAATTCTCCCATGATGCGTGGCGATTCGCACAGGCACGCCACACAGCCAGGCTAACGGCAGCCCGATCAGGTTGCTGTGATGCGTAAATGTTTCTATTGCATCAATATTCCCGCTGCAAATCAACCGCCAGGCGCGAAAAATTCCACTCAATAGTCGGAAAAGATTGCCCAGGCCGCCAGCGCCAGGTCTGCGAGCATGCAAGTTCACTATTGGAAATGCAGCATTTTTTTGCCATTCGGTCTGAAGAATTTCTTTATCATAAAGAAATGCAACCGTAACCGCATAGCCGTGTTGATGAAACCAGTCAGCCTGGTTAAGCTGTACTCGCTGTGCGCCGCCTGTTTCCATCTGGCTGCCCAACAACAGCAAACGCTGTTGCTTTTCAAGGCATGCCCCACTCTTGAAGGGTTTCATTGATCACGTTTCCCAATTATTTGAGCAAAGAACTCCAGGCGTTTCTTCTCTTTAAGACTCTGGTCGATCAATGGTGCAATCAAATTGCGATCAACGCGTTTCCCCATCATGTGATACGCAAAATTTCTAATCTCGGTGGCATATTTTTCTACATTATCTTCAGTGTTTGGGATTTCAAGAACAAAACTAAATTGTTTACCACTAATATCAGCATCGCGATGCCCGATAACCACAGGAATACCGAATGCAAGAGCTTCTCGGATTTTCAAAGTAGAATCTTCATTCATATGTTTACGATACAATGCGAGAGTTCCTATAACCACATCAACTTTTGATAATACTTGATTAATCTTCTGGTGAGGAATAAATCCCCAAAAGTGGATATTAGACGGAATTTTAAAATTCATTTCATCGGCATTATAACCAACCACTTCTATCTGTAAATCTGGGTATTGTTGGGCAAAAGGAATAAGTTTTTCCACTCCATGCCAACTTAATCCAGCTGCACCCACAAAAGCCAGAATAGGCTTTATGTTATTCGGTGCCGGCAATTCAAAAATCTGGCGCAAATCAATTCCATTTGGAATTGGATGGACAGGCACTTTATACCGGGATATTGAATCTAATTGTCCAATTTCATAACTAATGGGGATAATTCCACGAACATTTGAGAAAATCAAATGATGGCTGAAACAATTGATTATGTAATATAACCAACCCCGTGATTTATATTCTTGAATATCATTTGAATTGATTTCTAAAATTACAGGGGCAATATCAAACAATTTTTGCAGAGGTATCGTGAACAATCCATAACGTAAATAGATAAGATCCGGATGAAATATTTTAACCTGCTCAATTAATTGAAGTAATTTCTTTGATCGATCATATTCTTTTAATATTTTTTTAAATATTGGAATTTTTGACGGCGAACCAAATTGAAATAACTCTGTATCAGGAAAATCAACAATATCCGGGGATAACAGAAAGAGTCTTGCCTTGTGATTTAATTCATTCCAGATATGTAATTGCGTTTGAATTTTTCTCCCAACTCCACTGAGGAGATATTTTTTTTCCAAATGAAGCGCGACATAAGCTATACGCATTTTTAAATTTTTTCCTTCTATTATTTGTAATTCAACATGAGTTTTACAACATTCTGACTGGCTTCACCACACCCATATAATGGAATATGTGTATCAGGTATTTGAAATTCATGGATATAGAATAATATCTTTCCTTCATCCACTCCCACCACTTGATTCCAACCCGAATCGACTGTTTCCACCCACTCCGTCTCATCCCGCAGTGTGATGCAGGGAATACCCAGCCAGTAAGCCTCTTTTTGGACTCCACCGGAATCGGTCATGATCATCCTGGCATTTTTCTCCAGGGCGGCCATTTCAATATATCCAACTGGTTCGATCATCACTACATTTGGGGATACGGTCAAACCCTGGGAGAGTAAGACCTTTTTTGTTCTTGGGTGCACAGGAAATAGGATAATATCTTCAACCGATGCAAAGGCTTTGAGTATGGCAGCCATACGCTCCGGGTTGTCTGTGTTCTCTGCACGATGAACGGTAGCCAATAGATATTGTTTCGGGGATATTTTCAAACGTGAAAGTATCTCTGGACTCTCTCCTGCAGATTTCACAGCATATTGCAAAGCATCTGCCATGACATCGCCTACTTCATAGACACCATTCGTAATGCCTTCTTTGGCCAGGTTTTCGACAGCAACATTTGAAGGGCAGAACAGCAAGTCAGAAATATGGTCTGTTAATACCCGGTTTATCTCTTCAGGCATGCGGCGATTAAAGCTGCGCAATCCAGCCTCAACATGCACCACAGGAATATGCAACTTGCTGGCGGTCAAGGCGCCCGCCAGCGTTGAATTGGTATCGCCATATACCATTACCCAATCCGGCATTTCTTTTTCCAGGATGGGTTCCAGCCGTTGAAGCATTTCTCCCGTTTGTTGACCGTGATGACCGGATCCCACTTCCAAGTTGTATTCTGGTTGAGGAATTTTTAATTCATCAAAGAAAATTTGTGACATTCGGGCATCATAATGTTGCCCAGTATGCACCATAATTTCACAGGCAGTTTTACGTAAAACCCGGCTGACTGCGGCAGCTTTGACAAATTGCGGACGTGCGCCAACAACCGTTAATACCTTCATTTATCCCTGACCAAGCCCTATGTAGATCAAACCAGCGTCGGCAGCATCTTGCACGGGAAACACCTTACGTCCATCCACCACGATGGAGCCTTTTAGAGAATGTTTAAGTTCTTTTAAATTCAACTTTTTGTAAACCTGGTGGGCAACCATTACCACAACAGCATCACAGCCCCAGGCTTTATCCAACAATTCTCCCTGATAGGCTTCCACCCACGGATCATGAATGACGGTTTCGGCTCCCTGTTCGGTTAACCAATGGTAAAGCGCTTCACTCGGTGTGTTGCGGATGTCATCACTTTCTTCCAAATAGGAAAAGCCCATCATGAGGATCCTTGCACCTTTTAAGGACTTACCGGTTTTCTCCAGGGTGGTTTTCAATAAACGCCCCATGTGGATGGGCATTCCATCATTCACAGCACGCGCTGCTGGCAGCAGTCGAACGGGAATATCTTGATCATGAACGCCGTACATTAACAGCCAGGGATCTTTTGGAATACAGTGCCCGCCGACGCCGGCGCCGGGTAAATGCATGTTGCGTGATGGGCTTTTATTCACCAACTCTCTTACTTTCCAAACATCAGCGCCGTTGGCTTCACAAATCAATGCCACTTCATTGGCAAAGGCAATTTGCACATCGCGGTAGGCATTCTCGGTGGTTTTTACCAGTTCTGCTGTGATGATTTCGGCGGTATCCAGGTCACCCTGAACAAAATTGCGGTACAGGTCAACCATCAAGTCGGCCACCTCGTGTGTGCTGCCGCCGCACACACGGCTCATCTGGCTCAAATTGCTTAACAATTTACCCGGCATCACCCGTTCAGGGCATGCTCCCAGGTAAAAACCCTGGTTTAATTTTCCTCCGGTGGCTTTCTCTAAAATGGGCTGCACCACGCGCTTAACCGTTCCGGGCGCAATGGTTGATTCGATAATCACCAGCGCTCCCTCTTTCAGCACCTGTCCGAGGCTTTCGCAGGCTGAGCGCAACGCCACATACTGGGGGACATGATTTTCATCGACTGGGGTTTCGACATCAATTAGAATGATATCTACATCGCGGAGTTTTTCATAATAGGTTGTGGCTGAAAAATAGCCATCTTGTACAACCTTGGCTAGCAATTCGCTTAACCCTGGCTCTTCACCCTCGATGGGATTGATGCCATTGTTGATTTTTTCCACACGTTCCTGGCGAATTTCCATGCCGGTAACGTGAAAGCCCTCTCTGGCAAAGGTACAGGCAACTGGCAGACCCACATACCCCAACCCGATTACTGCAATCTTCGCCTGTTTCTCACTTACTTTCTGTTTTAATCCATTAAGATCCATGTTGTTTTGTCTCTACAGAATTATCTTATTAAATGTTGCACTCAAGCAACATTTATATGGCGCTGTTCTTGACCCGAAAGCACAATCGCCTGGGCAAGTTCCAACGCACGCAGTGCATCATTGCTATTGACCGTCGTGGGGGTATTATTCAACACAGCAGAGATGAATGCTTCCTGTTCAGCGCGCAAAGGTTCCTTCTTGTTTACCATAAAGCGCATCATGCCGCCTTCGCCCACACCGCGCAACACCCGCAAATTTTCCCATTCAGCTGTGTGCGCTGCCGAATTCTCGAAAAAGTACAGGTCCTGGGTTAAATAATCCACCCGGAACATACCTCGTTCGCCGGTTATTAACAATTCACGAATCTTTGTGGGTGTCAGCCAGTTGATGCTTAGCGTCCCTATGATCCTGTCAGTCATACGCACCAGCCCGGCCAGCAAGTCTTCATGCTGGCTGTGAATGCGATGTTCGGTTTCAGCATATACGCGGATGATTTCCTGTCCGGTTACATAGCGCATAATATCCAGGTCATGCACAGCCAGGTCAATCACCACACCCACATCGCCTATTCGCGCCGGGAATGGCCCCTGACGGTGAGCGTCAATTTGAAACACCCTGCCCAGTTCTCCATCAGCAATATGTTGCTTCAGTGCAATCACGGCCGGATTGAAGCGTTCAATGTGCCCAACCATCAACTTGACGTTGGCCTTATTGGCCGCCTCAACAATTTGCATGCCCTGTACGAGATTAAAAGCAATTGGTTTTTCAACCAGCAGGTGAATTCCACGGCTGATGACATCCAATGCCACATCGAGATGGTAAATCGTTGGGACAGCCACGGTCACAATATCCGGTTTTTGTTCATCCAGCATGGTTCGATAGTCAGCATAGGCCTTTGTGCCGTAGCGTTGTGCAATGGCTTCCGCTTTTGCCAGGTCGCCGTCTGCCACACCCACAAAATCAACATCGGGCAGTTCCCAATAGATACGGGCGTGGTTGCGCCCCATAGATCCAACCCCGATCACTGCGCTTTTCAGGGTCATAAGCGGTTTACCTCATAAACTACTTTTTCCAGGTCTTCCTGAGTCAATAGCGGATGAACCGGAATGGAAATTACCTCTTTGACGATCTTTTCTGTCACCGGGCAATCGGCATGCCCCAGTCCCATATCCATAATTGGAGTCTGGCTATAAGCCGGAACCGGGTAGAAAATGCCCGTACCCACTCCGTTGTCATTCAACTGTTTGACAGCCACGTCGCGGTCTTGCCCATCTTTCATGCGAATGGTGTACTGGTGCCAGACATGCTCATATCCTGCTTTTACTGTAGGGGTGATCACACTTTTGATATTTTTGTTGTAATAATCTGCATTTGCCCGGCGAGCCTGTGTGAATGCTTCAAAGCGCTCGACCTGCGCCAGGCCAATCGCGGCGTGCAAATCAGTCATGCGGAAGTTATAACCCAGCATGTCGTGATAATAACGGCGCTGCATGCCGTGATTGCGGATCATGCGCATGGTTTGAGCCAGTTGTTCGTCATCGGTGGTTAGCATACCGCCTTCGCCCGACATTACATTCTTGGTCGCATACAGGCTGAAACACCCCGTACCAAAACCGCCGGTGGCTTTACCGTTGAATTTTGCACCAATGGATTGGGCGCAGTCTTCAATTACAGCCAAATTGCGCCGCCTGGCGATGTCCATAATGGCATCCATATCACAGGGATTCCCGTACAAGTGTACCGGCATAATGGCGCGGGTGCGGGGTGTGATGGCTTTTTCAATCAGAGCTGGATTAATATTAAAAGTATCTTCTTCAATATCCACGAATACCGGAGTTGCTTTGGTATAAAGGATGCTGCTGATGGAAGCAAAGAAAGTAAAGGGTGTGGAAATTACCTCATCACCTTCGCCAATGCCTTGCACCAACAGGGCAATATGCAAAGCGGTGGTGCCGCTGGAGGTAGCCACGGCAAATTTTGTGCCGCAAATTTCTGCCCATTTTTCTTCCAACTTTGCTGTTCGCGGCCCCTGCACCAACATTCCAGAATCGAGCACCTCCATGACAGCTATTTTTTCTGCTTCGCCAATAAATGGTTTCGAAATGGCTATCACGATTCGCTCCTGAATTTATTTCTTAAAGTTAAGGTCTTTTGCAGAAATGAGTACTTCTTGCCCACATTTTGAACAAATCATCATGTCGCCAACTGGACGAGATTCTTTCTTTTCAAGCGGCTGCCCGCAGGCGCACACAAATCCATGCACCCGCGCCGGGTTACCAAAAGCCAGGGCATGATTCGGCAGGTCGCGGGTCACCACGCTGCCCGAGCCAACCATGGCCCATTCGCCAATGGTGATACCACAGCGAATAGTTGAGTTGGCTCCCAACGCTGCACCCTTGCAGATGCGGGTTTCGCTGACTTCCCAATCACTGGCGCTTTTTAACGAGCCGTCGGGATTCACCGCCCTGGGGAACATATCATTAGTGAAGCACACGTGCGGGCCTACAAAAACGCCGTCTTCAATGTTAACACCGTGATACACAGAAACATAGTTCTGGATTTTTACATTGTCTCCAATACATACATCCGAATCGACAAAGACACCCTTTCCCAGAATGCAATTTTGTCCGATTTTTGCACCACCACGTATCTGACATTGATGCCAGATGCTTGTGCCTTCTCCGATCATTGCTTCGTCGGATACTTCTGCGGTTGGATGTATTCGAATGGCCATTATCAACGTATCCTACTTTTGAACTATTTTTAACTCATAGACCATAACAATACATTCAATTATAATCGCTAAGTTCCAATGAAAAGATTGAACAAATTTTTACCAAAAAAGCATGGAAGTTTTATGAATAAAAACGATTCAATTGAGTACGGGGGCGAAATTTCTGGAAAAGAGAGTTCGTTTTCTTCCCCCGCCCCAAAAAAGAAACAAGCCGGGTTTGCAATTGATGTGTTCAAACTGGCAGGAGGCACTGCCTTTGTTCAATTTATAACATTTTTAGCATCACCGATCATATCCCGTCTGTTTGCGCCGGAAGATTTTGGCTTATCGGCAAATTTCACAGCAATTATTATGATTGCAAATGTGTTGGCGTGCCTGGGTTATGAATCATCCATCATGCTTCCCAAAACTGATGAAGAAGCAGCCAATCAGTTTGGCATCAGCTTACTTTCCACAATGATTATCAGTCTGATATCCTTCCCAATGATATGGATGTGTAGAGGTATCATTATTGGGTGGTTGAAAACACCCGAACTTCTACCATTGATGTGGATGGTTCCCGTAATGATTTTTCTTTCGGGCATTTTTCAGGCCTTTAATTATTGGAATTCACGAACGCGGCGATATTTGCGGTTATCAATTGCACAGATGACCAGAAGCGTTTCAGAATATGCCAGCAAAATTACAGTAGGGTTGGCTGGTTTTGCCAGCGGCGCCAGCATGATTTCCACTGGTGTTTTTGGCCAGGCTGTCAGTTCAACAATTTTGGGGTTTCAGATTCTGCGTGATGACCATCACTTGTTCCGAAAAGCAATCCGTCCAAAAGAAATGTGGGTGGGCGCCAAAAGGTATATTAAATTTCCGCTTTTCAATACCTGGTCTGCGCTATTGGGACAAATTTCTCAACAACTGCCTACTTTTCTACTCACTGCCTATTTCTCTACTGCAATCGCAGGTCAATACAGCATGGGCTACAAAATCTTGCGATTACCCATTGCATTGATTGGTGGATCAATCGCCCAGGTTTTTTACCAAAGAGCATCCATAGCCAGGCATGAGGGCACTTTAGCTGAACTGGTTGAAAAAACCAGTCACCAGTTGATCGTTTTTGGACTGTATCCAATGCTGTTATTAACCATCAGTGGCCGTGAAGTTTTTATGCTTGTCTTCGGAGAACGCTGGGCTGATGCCGGCGTCTTTTCACAAATACTCAGCATCTGGACATTTTTTGTTTTGATCAGTTCTCCCATGTCAAGGCTTTTCAGCGTGCTCGAAAAAAATGAATTCGGGTTGGTTTTCAATGTTGTCTTGATCATCACACGTTTTACATCACTGGCAATTGGCGGAATACTGCACAACATTATCCTAGCCCTCGTCTTATACTCTGCAAGCGGTTCAGTTGCTTATCTTTACCTTCAATTTGAATTAAGCAAGTTAGCCGGGATTCCCATCAGACGAGCAGCAGGTCATATTATAAAAAACCTGGTATTTTCAGCCCCATTTCTTACTGTTGTAGCCATCGTGAAATGGTTATCCGTTTCAAATCCATTGTATGTCACCCTGATCAGCGGTGTGATGGGAATTATATATTACATTGCCCTGTTTTTTGCTGATCAAAGTGTTAGCGATGTCTACGTGAATATTATTCAACAAACAATGAAATTCTTCAAAAAAGCTATGCCATAACCAAATAGACATAGCGTGAATTTGTTTTCATCCCTGATCTATAGTGATTTATCTTTAACTAGTTGAGTTGTTGATGATTGCCTTATAAGCATCCAACAATTTCTTGATGAAGACTTTCTGACCAAAACGTTCAACACATTTGGAACGAATCAATAATGGGTCATATTTTGAATATGTGTTTTTCATTCTTAAAAGTGCATCAGCCAATTGATCAACATCACCAGATGGTACCAAAATCCCCATATCCTTTTCGATAAAACATTCGGGCCCGCCTGACATTGTGGACACAACTGGCAAACCGCAAGCCATAGCCTCAATCAAGGTAACCCCAAATGATTCTAATGAACTGGATGAGACAAGAACATGGCTGGATTGTAACAATTCTCTAACCTCAAGCCTGGATAATGAACCTAACAATTTTACCTGGTTTTTCAATTTCAATTCTTCGATTAAGCTAGATAACGCCTCATACTTGGTTCCAGAACCGGCAATGTTCAATTGAACATCGGCTCCATGAAAACTCTTATGAAAAGCTTTAATCAACAAATCAAACCCTTTTACTTCTTCCAGCCTGCCAATTGAAGAAAAAATAAAGGGGGTAAGATTTTTTGCTTGTTCAGATGGATAAAAAATTGTTTCATCGACCAGATTATGAATAACGGTTATTGTTTTTTCGCCAACAAAAGGTTTCATCCCTTCAGCCAGTGCAGGGGATACTGCAAAAATTTTCTCTGCTTTTTGATATGCCAGTTTTAGTATGAATATCTTCCATGGTTGCACCTTACCTTTAACAATTCTGGTAAGGTGTTCAGTTAAAACCATTGGAATTTGGTGTGAGGCGCAAATATTTGCTGCGATAAAGCCACCATATAAAGCACTGTGGGCATGAATTAAATCAGGTGTACCTTCCTGCTCACAATAATAGTCCAATAAGTGTTTCCCAAGGCTGGCGAGCAGTTGAGGAAACAAAATTGGAATTTTTGAATACAAATGAGGAACACGTATGGAATAAACTTTAAATCCGTGGTCCATTTTTACAATCGTTGCAAACGGTGGAGCTGATTGATCTTCTTTAAAAATATCAAGAAAAATAATATTTACCTGGTTTCCAGCTTTTTTTAAAGCTATGGCTTGTTCTCTAAAAAAGCTACCCAGATATGAACGTTCCACTGTTGAATACCACGAGGGTAATAACAAAACATGCATAGTGTATTCAAACTTTCACAATTGAATAAGAATTCAAAGAACCTGAATTTTTACGAGAAAACAAGATATTGGATTCTCCAATTTCTATTTTCTTATAGACAAATTTTCACGAATGCGATTGATAGTCTGCGCAACCAATAATAATCCAAATAATGGCAAGGCCAATTGCCACTTTATTAGCCTTGCATAAATTTTATACTTCAACAATGTTTTACTTGTATCTAGTGTAAGTGACCTATAGGCTCGAACTATGTCAGGATGGTGGCAAACTTCATTGAGAAACTGCCATTTTTCGAAATAATTTTTGGGGCTGGTAATTTTAAACTCATTTTCGACCGCCATCACTGCGCGCCATTGCAACCTGCCCATAATCTGATTATCCAAATCATATACATTCTTTTTCTTGCTGACTTTTTGAAGATTGTTGTAAAGTAATAATGATCGGTTGAGATAATCAACCTTGTAACTTTGTGTTACCGACATTACATTTTGTCGATAATAGTATAAAGGTTGTTCATCGATCACAATGATGCTTTTTGCATCCAGAAAGCTCGGATAAACACACGCCATATCCGCCCCCGTAAGAATTTGTTCATCGACCATTTTTAGATTTTCTTCAATAATTTTCCTCTTGAAGATCTTATTCCACAATGCAGGTTGAATCCCAATTTTGTTCAAATATCCTTCGTATAACATAGTCGGGTAAAAATGACTCATTAGTTTGTTTTTATCGTAAAATCCCGGTTGAAAATTGTTTAAGGTGGTCATTTTTCCGCTGACAGTTACAAAACAGGCATCACAAATGGCGATATCGGCTTGATAGGTTTGGATGGCATTCATTAAATATTGATACATATTTGGATCAATCCAATCATCACTGTCAACAAAGCCGATATAATCACATTTAGCAATCGACATTCCAGCATTTCTTGATGAAGTGTGCCCCCCATTTGATTTATGAATTACTTGTACTCTGTTATCATGGTTCACATAATAATCACAAATTTTTCCACTGCCATCTGTTGAACCATCATTAACCAATATCAGTTCAAAATTTGAAAACGTCTGCGTTAAAATGCTATCAACACATTGATGAAGATATTTTTCAACGTTGAAAACTGGGACAATAATACTAAGAATTGGATTTTCCATTTCGGCTCCCATAAAAAACTTTACTTTGTTATTAATCTTAAGAAGAAGATTATCTTAAAAATTTTGTTCTTGCAAAAATTTCTCTCGATTTGCGGAGCGTGCAATTTTTCCGCTGCTGGTCTTGACCAGCCATTTCTGGTCCACCAGGTGAACATGGCGCAACGCCACGGCTGACCCGCGCGTAACCGCCTGGCGAATGTCATTGGCAATGCGCTCGCGTTCTGCCGGGTCTTCGCTGTCCACCTCTGCCACGATCACCACTTCCTCAGTGCCGGCGTCGGCGTCAAAGATGCCAAACGCCACCGTGCGCCCGGCGTGCACCCCGGGCACAGACATGGCGATCAACTCCAGGTCTTGTGGGTAAATATTTTTGCCACCCACAATGATCATATCTTTCTTGCGGCCGGTGATATACACCTCGCCATTCAGCATGTAGCCGTAATCACCGGTCAGGTACCAGCCGTTGTGAAAGGCTTTTTTGGTCACATCCAGGCGGTGAAAATATTCCGTCAGCATACAATTGCTGCGCAGGGCAATTTCGCCAATGTGACGTTCGGGTAAGGAATGGTTATCTTTTCCAAAAATACACACCTCTACATTGGGGATGGGCTTGCCCGCTGAAAGCATTTTCACTGAGGGTTGCCCGGCCTGCGCCGGACGCGCCAGCCATTCGCGCTGCAGGGCTTCGCGGTCAATTTCATCCACCGTCACCGGGGCGTCGATGCCGCCCTGCGTCACGGCAAACACATTCTCCGCCATGGCATAGCAGGTGGCAAACGCCTCAGGTCGCAATCCATAAGGTTCAAACTTTTCAAAGAAGGCGTGTTCGCTCTCCCAGCGCATGGGTTCTGAGCAATTGCTGACCGCCCTCCAGGACGACAGATCAATCCCATCCATGTGACGGTCACGTACCTTTTGAGCACAAAAGTTGTAGGCAAAATTGGGCAGCCACGAGAGCGTGCCGCGATATTTCGACACCGCCTGCATTAATTTATAGGGCGCCCTCACCCACTCGAATGGCGACATGATCACCAGCGGAATACCCGACAGGATCGGCATCAAGAATCCGGCAATCAAACCCATGTCGTGATATAGCGGCAGCCAACTCACCACTACGTCGTCGGGTTGCAAATGCAGCGACGTTGCGTACGACTCAAGCTGGTTGAAAACAGCCTGGTGCGACAGCGCCACGCCTTTTTGCAGGCCGGTGGTGCCCGACGAGTGTTGCAGCAGCACTATGTCTTCCGGTTTTCGTTTCAAGCCTCCCAGCCGGTCAAAATCGGGGATGGTTGAGTCAGCTACCTGGTTTGGAACAAGCACCGCACGCACCGAGTCGCCTTCCACCAGGGCTGAACGCACCTCGCTCTCAAATTCGGGATAGGTGACGATGGCAACCGGTTTGGTGATGGAAATCAAGGAAGCCAGGTCAGCCCGATAACGTTCAGGCAGCAGTTTTTCAGTGAGAAACGGCATGATCGAGGGGATTGCCCCGCACAACACCGCGCCAAAGAAAGCGTGGATCAGGTTGCTGCCGTGCTGGAGGATTAGAATCACCACATCACCGGGTTGGATGCCCGCCTGCTCAATCGCGTTTGCATAAACTGCGGCGCCTTCAATCAATTCGCGGTATGTAACAGGCCGATCTTCTTTACCCGATTCCAGCAGGTATAAAATGACCTGATCTGGATTTTCCTGGTAGGCTTTTTGTAATAGATGAGAGAATGTCTGCATACGAAATTACTGACGAGAACGGATCAATTCGGCAAGTTGCTGCAAAGTATCAAATGTATCGGCGTTTAATTCAGCATCATCGATGGTGACGCCAAATGTGTCCTCGACAAACAGTGCCAGGTCAACCAGGTGAAATGAGTCGATCAAACCGCTGGAAATCAACGCCTCGTCGGGTTGAATGACACGCTTGGGTTGTTTCAGCATTTCAACGGTAATTTGTTTTGCCAGGGCATTCATTATGGTATCAGTCATACATTCTCCTTAAAATTCAATTCTCTCAATCAGCCGGGCAGGCGCTAATATCCAGCAGCAGGCGAAAATCAACTCCTCGCTTGGGCAGTACTTTCTCCATAGTAATAACACATTGCTCCATAATTAATTGCTGGTATTGCTCTTTATGCAAATCCCAGTTGGATTTGTCGATATATATATGCGTAAAACCAGCCGCCCGCAGGCTGGATATCGTTGGGTTATCCACGATTTGCTGCCACTCTGCTTTTTCTTTATACCAGGTGATATGTGAATCAGTAGGGCGGCCCAGGATGGTCGGTGAACGGGAAGGCACGGGGTCAAAAATCAGCGCGTCTTGCGGCAACTTGTTCCAATAGCGGGCATTGATTTTTGCATCCATGTCCGTCAGGAAATATGCATAAACCGGTTTTGAGGCGGCAATTAATTCGGTTCCAAACAGCACCATACCGCCGAACATGCTGACGAATAACAGCGATGCTGCCGCGCCCCTGGCATTGTTCGAGCGCTTCCTGGCCCACCACCACAGGGTTGGCACGGAAAAAGTGGTGCACAGGCCGATCAGACCGGTTTGCACACGCGTTAACGCCGTGGGGCCGGCATTGCCCGTGTAGCTCAGAAACAGCGTGGTTAATCCCAGTAATGGCGTGGCAACCAGCACAGCCTCATACCAACGGCCGACACGAAAAGCTTTCCAACCCCACAGCACTGCCATTGGCAGCACTACAATCAAGGGGCCAACCTCCGCCAGAGCCACCAGCAGTTGCATGGGGTCGGTTAATTGAAGCATGCCCAGGTGTCCGGAGATAAGGGTGGGATGAGTGAGCAGTGAAAAACTGAAAGAAAAATACGCCCCGCCTTCAGCCGCTTCAGTTGCGCCCAGGTTTGAGGCGAAACCGCTGGCAATGCCGGTCAGCACACCGCCCTGCACCAGGGCGATTAGCGTGGCGGGGATCATGGCAATCAGCCAGTTCCACAGGGAGCGCGGCAAATGCACCGTGCGGTTGACCAGGGCATACAAAACCGCCACAAACGCCATACCGCCCACCAGCATGATGAAACCCGTTTCATTTTGCAGCGCCGATGCGCCCAGCATCACCGAGATCACCGCCAATCCCTTCCAACCGCGCCAGCGGTTGTGGGTCAGCAGTAAATAGGCGCCGCCCAGTGAAATCGCCCCGGCATGATAAGTCCAGACTGAAGCCGTGTTAAAAGCATTCGAAAAAGCAAAGGGGAATGGAAACGGTCCACCACCCTCAATTCCCAATGGCTTCCCTAAAGCCGTGTATAGGTCGGGTGCAGAAGCCAGCCCCGAACCGATCAAGTTCACATCGGATGAAACCTGTTTGAGAAAACCAACCGGCAGCAGCAAAAGCAGCCAGCGCGCCCCACCTGCGAAAGCGGTCATCAGGCGTGCAGTGAATGCAGCCATGGCGCTGCCCGTGATGCGCTGCACCCAGAATCCGCTGGTGATGATGGCCAGGGCAAATCCCATACCGCGCACCAGGTCCAAAGAGTCCCAGGGCTGCATACCGCCTATGCGCATCATCTGCGCGGCAAACAGCAATGTTGAGTAGTGGTAGCTAAAAATCTTGTTGGGGTCCAACGGAAAATGCGGAGGAATATCTCCTGTGGCCAGGATGGAAACGGTCGGCAGGTTCTGATAATCGTCCAGGATTGACAAACCCCTGCCAACCAGGGTTAGCACATACGTCAGGGCAATAAATGACACCCACTGCCAGGGATGAAATGGAATGCGATACAGCTCGCGCCAGCGTCCGTTGCTGAACGGATAGGAAAGCGCCAGCCCGATCAGCGGGATCAGCGCCGCTGCCACCCAAAAAGCTTCTGGAACCGGCATCACCTGCCCCAGCAGGTTGGCAAAGAAGTTCTGCAAGAACATGCCCATGCCAAAGCCCACCAGGGCCTGTTCGTTGGGGCGCAGGTTGAAAGCGCTGCGCGCGATCCACCAGCCGCCCACAGTCCACAACAACATCCACACCAGCAACGGTAGTACTTCGCTTACCAGTTTTTGAATCAAATCACATCCTCAAAGAGTAAAAGTTAATCTCTTCGATTTTACCGCAGAATCGATAGCGGCTGATGAGCGGTGTTTTTACTCTCACCCTCGATTAACCGGCTGGTTTCGTATTATAATGGAGACGCACTGAGGGCCCGTAGCTCAGTGGCAGAGCACGCGGCTCATAACCGCTTGGTTGAAGGTTCGAATCCTTCCGGGCCCATAAAAGCCCCTTTTTAAGGGGCTATTTTGTTCCAGCAATACCCATAGTTTTCTTTAACATTTCGGAGAAATTTCAATCAAGAAACGAATTAACGTTTTTGTGCTATCATATTCCAAGGAACAAAATTAGTGGTTTTGAATCGGGAAATTATCATCAGTAACTCACTGTAATTTTTTAATGTATCAAATAAGCTACAAACCCCAGGGAAATGTTAGTAGTAGGCCGATACTAGTTGCTATGTCTGCTAGACTAACTTAACATGTGGTACATAGTTTGGGGGCAGGTCATTTGCACCTCGTGGAGGTGGCAAATCTGCGCAAAGAAGAATTATTGAAAATTATTGTGAAGCAAAAAGTGTCTTATCAATTACATATGATCAATTCGAATTTTCCGGAATAAACAGTCCATCTGAAATTACTCTTAATCATCATTTAAGAAATATTATTAGATTTTCTTTGATTTTCGTGATTACTTATTGGAAAAATTTAATAGATTCATATGAAAATAAATTGTGGGATTAAGTAATGTCCATGGTATGCTAATGAAATCAATCCATTTACTCGAAAGAAAGATCGGCGAATTACGAAAAGTGATTTTTATGAATTCAAAGTATAGAACATTTCTCATTTATGCAATCCCTTTAATTGTTTCTCTGGCTATTTGCATAATAATTTCTCGGCAGGAACAATTAATATCGAATTCTTCCCCCGATAATATTAAGACATTCTATTCCTTTACTCATGGATTTGAAAATTACAAGACAATTCGACAGGAGTGGAGGCCAAGGATCTTTTCCAATTTTTCAGCTGGAATATTTGCAAAACTGCTAAGTTGGAAATTTAACTATCCTGACAGAACAGTAGGAATACAATATATTTCTGCGTATTGGACAGCCATTTGGTTCCTACTCATATGTCTGTTATTCATACTTACTTTTAAAGAAAAATCGCTTTTTTATATTTTCGGGGTTTTCGCCGGAATTTCGTTCGCTTATACCCCCTTAATAGGAATAACTCGCATTTATCCATGGGATATGCCAGCCCTTCTCGTTTTTTGCACCTTCATTACATTAATAAAAATGAATCACCATGCCTGGTTAATTGCTTTTATTCCATTAACAATTCTTTTTAAAGAAACTTCACTTATATTGGTGGTTGCTTTTTTATTTTGGGAGAATGTGCCCCTCAGAAAAAAACTACGTTATCTTGGAATCACTTTAATCCTTTCTTTGTTGATAAAAACCGGTGTTGATCTAATCACTTCAAACCCATCCCCTATAATCACGATGTCTTTTAGTAGGCACGATGTACCTAGGATCATTAGTAACCTGGAATTATTATTCGCTTTGCGATTGGATTCGGCATTTTTCATCGATGCGGGCTTATTATTAGCATTGCTTCTCCTCCCCATTAGTAATCGGCAAATTGGAATGCTCAAATTAATCGCAGGATTATTTATCGTAGGGACATTTTTTACTGGAGTGATCAACGAATACAGAATTTGGTTTGAATTAATTCCTATTTCTCTCTTCGCCCTGGACTTATACTTTTCCCCCGACATGAAAGAAGCAGTAGCCCTTAATTAATTTAAACTTATGCAAATTTTTTTGCGAGCTCTGTGACTCTCTTTTTTTTACCTACTGATCTGGGATTTAGCTGCACTCAGTCACCTTTTACTACGCCAACAGAAATCAAGGTATTCCACACCACAACCATGGGTGATGGAATATTACAAATGATCGCCAACAGGTCTATGATCAGCTAAGCGTCAACCAAATATTTCATCACTAGGTTCAAAGTGTAAGTACTAACGAATAATGTATCCTAATTGGAATTGGGTTATTATTCGCTTGGTTGAAGGTTCGAATCCTTCCGGGCCCATATTAGCCCCTTTTTTAGGGGCTATTTTGTTTTCATTATGCGCTCATACACACGTATTTCAGGATTGATAAAACTCAGGCTAACCTTTGGCAGGTATGCGGGCAATTCATATTTGAATGCTGCCATCTCCCGGTAGTTGGTCTTTCCGGCCAGCAAATTGTTAAAGAAATCACAATCGGCCTGGTGACGCTGGCAGGTGTACTTATTCTTGAACCGGCTGTAGGTGAAGCTGGAAATAATCAGATAATCAGGTTTGCGATCTTCAATGCCGGCTTCCCCGGTGTTGTATTCAAAGCCGCTGCCCTTGGGCAGTTCCTGTCCTTCATACTTCAAGATAAACAGGGGATATTGAAAAAACGAAGAAAACCGTTTTTCGTTTTCAAAGTTCGGCGCGTATGCCGTGTATTCCACTGATGAGCCTGAAGGCAGCGTGGATAGAAAAGGTTTGGCCAATTCACGTGAATCATTTTTAATCAATAAATCGGTGCTAAGAACGCGCATCCCTGAATACACGATTATGACCGCCAGACTAATGAATGCCAGCATGATCATTTTCTGGTTATTGCGCTGCTCCAACCATTTGACCAGCAACTCGGCTGCGAGGGCAGCAGCAGCCGCTAGCGGCGCCAGCATGGGCAGGAAAAAACGACTCTGCACATTGATCGACAGGAGAATGGGTAAATCCAAAAGCAGGATGGCGGTTAAAACCAGCAGCAGCCTGGAATGTAAATCTTTATCAAAGTTGATCCGCTTGAGCAGCAAGAAAATGCCGATGGCAGCCAGGGCAATCATTGAAAGGATAAAAAGCGTGTAAGCCGGAAAGCCAAATGTGGCCTGCATCACGCTCCACTGCTTCAGATATCCTCTCACGCTGGATGGATCCATGTTGTAATTGGCGTGCCGCATCAAGGCCGGGATCAAGCGTTTGACATAAAACGAAAAGGAGGTGAGCGCAGTGGGAGTGCCCACGCCGTATCCAATGACGCTGAGGCCTGCGCCCACAAAAATGGTTTCAAACAAGTTAAGAACAGAGCGAAAAACCTGCCTGCCTTCCGCAAGGAAGAAGGCAAGCAAAGCCACCAACACGATCAGCCCACCGTTATATTTGCTCGAAGCGGTCAGCCCTGCGGCAAAAAAGGCAAAATAGAGCCAGCCTTTTTGTTTGGAATGGACATACTTCAAAGAAAACAACAGGGTCATCCCGGCAAAGAATGTGACATACAGATCGTTGTGGGCGAAATGCGAATTCAGCGCCAGTTCGCTGTTGGTGGCGGTCAGCAGCGCCGCCAGCAGCGCGCTCCAATAACTGCCGCCCATCTGCCTCACCAGGGCATAGGCCAGCCAAACAACCATTCCTCCCAGAAATACTGAAAAATAACGGGAAGCAAGGAAGAAATTGATCCTGGGGTAACCAAGCGCATCACTCATCCTGCCCAGGAACAACATGAAATACTTGGGCAGCGAAGGATAATCAAAATTAGTCTGGTCGAATTTTTCCAGGCCTTCCAGTGCCAGGTTGACCACCCCCACAAGTTCGTCGGGATTCCAACGCCCCGGCAAGCCCCACGCTATGCCCTGGCTGTTGACAAGCAGGACAGCCGCAAGGATCAGGATCAATATCCAGGGTTCATATCGGCATATCAATGAATCAATCTTTTGCGCCATGATGACCGTATTAACCATCAATCCATTCTAAAAGTCTGCCTTTATAAACTCAGGCGGCAGCCAGTTTCTTTTATCGATTATACAACTCAACCCCTTAAATCATCCACTTGTTTTACTAGCACATTTGTACTATACTACTAAAAAAGTTCAAATCACAGGAGCCTACCCATGCCAGAAAACAACATCAGCAATGCCTTTCAAACCTTCATGCGCGAAGCGCCGCAACACGCCGCGGCGTGGGGCGGCATGGTGCAGGGCATGGCCGCCGCCAGCGCCCTTGATGAAAAAACCTCCTCCCTGGCCTACCTGGCAGTGCTGGCCGCGCTGCGCCTGGAAAGCGGTATCCCCTTCCATGTGGCGGCTGCCAAAAAAGCCGGCGCCAGCCGCGAAGAAATGATCAGCGCGCTGCTGGTGGGGCTGCCCGCCGCCGGAAACGCCGTCACCGCCGCCCTGCCGGTTGCCCTGGCGGCTTACGATCAAGCTGGATAATTCCAAAGGAAAAGAACATGTGCGCTGAACCCATGTCTGAAACACTCAAAATGTCCGCCGTGTGCGGGTTATTCTGCCCCGGCTGCATGATTTACATCGCCGCCCATGAAACGCCCGAATACCGCCAGCGAGTGGCCGACCTGCGCGGTCAGCCGGTGGAAGAATTGCAATGTGAGGGCTGCCGCTCCAGCCAGCGTTACAAATACTGCGCCACCTGCAAAATGTACACCTGCGCTGCCGGGAAGGGACTCAACTTCTGCGGCGAATGCGATCAATACCCTTGCGCCGACCTGCGTGAGTTTCAGGCAGCCCGCCCGCACCGCCTGGAGCTGTGGCAGTCACAGCAGCGCATTCGCGAAGTGGGCGCGGAACAGTGGTTCACCGAAATGCAGGCGCATTTCGCCTGCCCGCAGTGCGGCACGCTCAATTCAGCCTACAACCTCACTTGCCGCCAGTGCGGCGCCGCGCCCGCCAGTGAATATAACCGACAGCACAAAGTTGAAATTGAAGCCTACCTCACTCAGCAACGCACCGCGAGAAAGTAACAACCAACAAAAAAACCTCACAGGTGTTGGTGTAAACCTGTGAGGTCTAATTTTTAAAACCCAAAAATCTCACACCTCAAATAAAGACATCGGTGAAACCGCAAATCCTACCATCTCCGGCCCTGTATGCGCGCCCAGCACCGGAGCGATCGGTGTTGTGGGCAGCCACTGGCAGTCAAACATCTGGTTCATCTTTTCGCGCAAAATTTCCACGCCTTCCATGTTGTTGCCGTGCAGTAACTGCACACGTAGTTTGCTGCCCAAGCCGTACCAGCCAGCCACCAGGTCGGCCATGCCATAAATGGCGCGTTTGGTGGTGATGTGTTTGGCAAGCTGGATGTATTTTCCCAGTTCTTTTTCAACGCCAATGATGGGTTTGATGTTCAACATGGATGCCAGCAAACCGGTGATGTGATTAATGCGCCCGCCGTGGATCAGGTATTTCAACGTGTCCAGGGTATACATCGCTTCCACTTTTTCGCGCATTTCTGTCAGCCGGGCAAGAATATCTTTCATCAGCGCGCCCGACTTCACCATGCGGGCGGCCTCTTCCACCTGCCAGCCCAGCGGGCAAGACAGGGTCTTGCTATCCCACAGGGTAACATTGGCTTCGGGTACCATCTCGGCGCCCAGGCGGGCGGCATTGCAAGTCCCGCTTAATCCTGATGAGATATGCACCGAAAGAATTTCGGGGTCTTTCTGAGCAAGCTTGCGATACAGGTCTGCAAAATCGCCGGCAGAGGGTTGCGAGGTGGTCGGGTAACTTTCGGTTTTTGTAAGCATCTGATAGAACGTAATCGGATCCAGATCCACGCCGCTTTCATAAGTTTTCCCATCCAGGGTAATTTTTAATCCAGCGTAATGAATATCCAATCCTTCAAGCTGCTCCGGAGATAAATCAGCCGCACTGTCGGTTACAATTTGCATAATACATCCTTTTAATCAAGATTAGAATTAAATTATAGGTGCTAGTTTCCACCACTCATACCCTGTTATTTGTCATATTTACATGACTCTAATCACATTCCACAGGAGGGGAAAAATGCCTTTGTCCATGCTGCTCATGGGTGCCATTGCCGGTGATGTCATCGGCTCGCGCTTTGAATTTCACCCCCACCGTTCCACTGATTTTGAATTGTTCACTTCGCAATGTCGTTTCACCGATGACACGCTGCTTACCATTGCCGTGGCAGACACCTTGCTGCACAACCGGAGCTATGTTGAAACCATTCAACAATACGGCAGGCGTTTTCCCAACGCCGGGTTCGGCGGCTTCTTCCGGCGCTGGTTGCACAGTGAAAACCCGCAACCTTATTCCAGCTATGGCAACGGCTCTGCCATGCGCGTCAGCCCGGTGGGCTGGGTATTCAATTCTGTCGAAGATGTTTTAAAAGAAGCTGAGCGTAGCGCCGCAATCACGCACAATCACCCCCTGGGTATTCAGGGGGCGCAGGCTGTGGCGCTGGCAATTTTCCTGGCGCGCACCGGAAGTTCAAAACAACATCTCAAGAAAGAAATTAGTCAGAGGTTTGATTACAACCTCGACCAAACCCTGGAAGAGATTCGCCCACATTACGCCTTTGATGAAACATGCCAGGGATCGGTGCCGCAATCCATCATCGCTTTCCTCGAATCCAACAACCTGGAAGACGCCATTCGCAAAGCGGTTTCATTAGGCGGTGACGCCGACACACAGGCCTGCATTGCCGGCTCCATTGCCGAGGCGTTCTATGGAGCCGTGCCAGAAACCATCCAGGAAGAAACCTTGCACCGCCTGCCGCCTGATTTCGTCGCCATTCTTGAAGAATTCACCGCCCGTTTCGGTAATACTTGAAAAATGTTTTTCTCCCCCATTTTTTGAAGAAAAAATGGGGGAGATGCAAGAGGGGGTTCTTGCCATTAATTCAAAAAGACCCCGCTGTTGGCGGAGTCTTTGATTATTCACTTGTTACTTATTTATCATAATCCGGGTTGAACGGAACATCTTTTCCAACCAGTGAAGAAGCTCCGCCAATCAACGCAGCTTGTAACAAGAGGTAGGCATTGGTATCGATGCGTTCGGTGGCATCCACCCCCATTTCCACATCTTTTGCCGCCACAACCAAACCATGCCGCGGCATCATACAGGCTGCCACATTTTTGGTTTCGATCTTTTCCCGTTCTGCTTCCATCACTTCCATCACATAATCTGCCAGGTCTGTTGTGCCTGAGGCAGCGTCGCGGGTCAGTTGGATTTCGCCGAATTTGCTGGTTTCGTAGAAAACGGAAGGCATGGGTTTTTCAGCGGCGCAGTACACCAGTACATTGCGCGCATGGCCGTGTACCACCGAAGTGACATGCGGATAAAAATTGTTCAGAATGATCAGGTGAACTTTGGCCTCGCGTGAAATATCGCCTTCGCCGTCGATCTTGTTGCCCTGCAAATCCATACGAATAATTTGTTCTGGGCGTAAATCCCACTGATATTTTGAACCGGCGTATTTGGGAGTCATCAGCACTTCATCACCCACACGAATGCTCAGGTTGCCGCCTGCCAGGTCGGTCAGGTGACGGTCAAACATCAACTTGCCTAAACGCACAATCTTCTCACGAGACTGCTGAATAATATCGGACATAAAAAAACCTCCTTTATATATACTTGATAATTGGATGCTATTTCTTGAAAGAAGTTGCCAGGATCAAATCATTAAAAATTCAAAAACTGTGAACCAGTATTTCATACCGGTAAGAAAGATTGTAACATAGCATGCTTCTTCCTATTAATTCGATTTTATGGGATTCAACGTCAACAAGCATCCGAGCAGAATCAGTGAAAAATTCAAATGTTTTATGGAGGGAAGTATGACAATTCTTGACCAGCTCGCCTCATCGCTGGGGCGCCAGGACGACGTTCCCAACCAGGAATTAGCCAGAAAGCTGGCGCAAAGCCGGGATGTAAACTCCATACAAATTCTGGCCGAAAGCCTGTGGAACAAAAAAGCCGCCATACAAAGCGACTGCCTGAAAACGCTGTATGAGATCGGCTATCTGTCGCCCGATCTCATTGCCCCCTTTGCCGATGATTTTCTCAAGCTGATCCAAAATCGCAACAACCGCCTGGTGTGGGGTGCCATGATCGCCCTTTCAACCATTGCCCCGCCGGCAGCCGATACATTGTTTGCACACCGGCAGTCGATTGAGAAAGCCATCGAATCCGGTTCGGTGATCACTGTGGACGCGGGCATCAAAACCCTGGCGCGGGTGGCTGCCAGCAAGCAGGAATTCAACCTTGAACTGTTTCCTTATTTACTGCAGCACATGCAAAGCTGCCGCTCAAAAGATGTACCGCAGCATTGCGAGCAAATCCTGACGGCAGTGAATCCGGAAAACCGGGATGCATTCGTGGCTGTGCTGGAAGCCCGCCTGCCAGCCTTGACTCCGGCCGGAACAAAGCGTGTGCAAAAAGTGATGAAAGCCGCCGCAAAAATTTAACCATTCACACCTGACTCGCCAAATGCCCATTTCCCTTTTCAGTGTTATCATTCATTCTCATTATCCCTGTGGAATGAGATAATTCTTTTATCATGTCTGCAACCTATTTACCCACCACTCCCGAAGAACTGCACCAGCGCGGCTGGGATGCCCTGGATATCATCCTCATCACCGGTGACAGCTATATAGACAGCCCGTTCATCGGTGCTGCTGTAATCGGGCGCGTGCTCGAAGCGGCGGGTTACCGGGTGGGCATCATTGCCCAGCCGGATATCACCTCTCCGCAAGATATCACCCGCCTGGGCGAGCCGCGCCTGTGGTGGGGCGTGACCGGCGGCAGCGTCGACTCAATGGTGGCCAACTATACCGCCAGCAAATTCAAGCGCAAATCTGACGATTACACCCCTGGCGGGCTGAACACCCGCCGTCCTGACCGCGCCACCATCGCCTACACCAATCTCATCCGGCGTTTCTTTAAGAACACGCGCCCCATCGTGCTGGGCGGCATTGAAGCCTCACTTCGCCGCGTGGTGCACTACGATTTCTGGAGCAATAACCTGCGGCGCTCCATCCTGTTTGATGCCAAGGCTGATTACCTGCTCTACGGCTTGGCTGAGCAATCGGTGGTTGCTTTCACCCGGGCAATACAATCTGGCGGCGACCCCACAGGCACACGTGGATTGTGCTACATCTCCCGGCAGATTCCCGATGGATACGTGGAGCTTCCCTCATTTGAAACTGTGTCGGCTGACAAACTGGCATTCATTGATATGTTCCACACCTTCTACCACAACAACGATCCCATCACAGCCAAAGGATTGGTGCAACGCCATGCCGACCGTTACCTGGTTCAGAATCCGCCCTTTCCCTACCCTTCGCAGGTTGAAATGGACAGCGTCTATACCTTGCCATTTCAACGCGCCCAACATCCTTTTTATGAACAGCAAGGCTCAGTAAAAGCCCTGGAAACCATCCGCTTCTCCATCAGCACCCACCGCGGCTGTTACGGCGAGTGTAATTTTTGCGCCATTGCCGTGCACGAAGGCCGCACTGTGCGCTGGCGCAGTGCTGATTCAATCCTTGCCGAAGCCGAATCCATCACACAACTGCCCGATTTTAAGGGCATTTTGCAGGATGTGGGCGGGCCAACCGCCAACATGTACGGCTTTGAATGCCGCAAGAAACTGACGCGCGGCGCCTGTGAAGATCGACGCTGCCTGTACCCCCTGGTTTGCTCGTCGCTAAAGCCAAACCACCAGCCTCAAATCGAACTGCTGCGCCGCTTGAGCCACATTCCGGGCATCAAAAAGGTTTTTGTGGCATCCGGCATCCGCTATGATATGCTGCCTGCCGACCCCGAACACGGAGATCAATACCTGAGAGAAATTGTGGAACACCATGTTTCCGGTCAACTTAAAGTAGCCCCCGAACACACTGAAGACGCCGTGTTGGCCAAAATGGGCAAACCGGGCAGCAGTGCACTGCTGCAATTCAAACGCCGGTTCGATGACCTGTCCGCCAGGGTGGGCAAGAATCAGTTCCTCACTTATTACCTGATTGCCGCCCACCCCGGTTGCAGCGAAACGGATATGCTGCGCCTCAAGCAGTTCACCAGCCGCGAGCTGCACATATCTCCCGAGCAGGTGCAAATCTTCACTCCCTCTCCGTCCACCTATTCCAGCCTGATGTATTATACCGAGATGGATCCCTTTTCGCGCCGCCCCCTGTTCGTGGAAAAAGACACCTCACGGCGTGAATGGCAAAAGCTGCTGGTGACAGACAAACCCGCTTCGCCAGCCAAATTTCAACAGCCTAAATCAAAAATGGCCACAAGAAAGCCTACTCACAAAACATCTCCTAAAAGGAAGTCATGACCTTTCGCCTGTTCGCCGTCACTGTGCCCGGTTTGGAACCCATTACCCGCCAGGAACTGGCGGCGCTTGGTATTAAAACTGTTAGCTCGTCTACCAACCAGGCGACAGCCGGAGAGCCGCGGGATGAAGCCGGCGGCGTGGAATTTGAGGCCAGTCTCACCGATCTTTACCGCGCCAATTTGTACCTGCGTACTTCCAACCGCATCCTGGCACGTTTTGGACAGTTTCATGCCGCTGCATTTTCTGAATTGCGCAAGAAAGCTTCACGCCTTCCCTGGGAGCAGCACTTGCGTCCGGGTCAGCCGGTGGCTCTGCGCGTCACCTGCCACAAATCCCGCCTGTACCACTCTGGTGGGGTGGCTGAGCGCATTGCCGGCGCCATCTCCGACCGGTTGGGTAAACCCACGCCGCAGGTCAAATTCGACGAAGCTGCGACCCAACCACCCCAGTTGATCATCGTGCGCCTGGTGCATGACCAGTGCTCCATCAGCGTCGACACCTCCGGCGCCCTGCTGCACCGCCGCGGCTACCGACTGGAGACTGCCAAGGCACCCCTGCGTGAAACCCTGGCCGCCGGCATGCTGCTGGCCTCCGGTTGGGACACGGCTTCTCCACTGGTTGATCCTTTTTGCGGTTCCGGGACGATTCCCATTGAAGCAGCCATGCTGGCGCGCTGCATTCCGCCGGGCTTGCAGCGCCGTTTCGCTTTCATGGACTGGCCGCATTATGACTCGCAGGGATGGCAGACCATCCGAAAAGAAGCGAAAAAGAATATTTTGCCCGCTTGCCCGGCAGTCATTCTGGCCTCTGACCGCGATGAGGGCGCCATGCGCATTGCCCGCGCCAACGCCGAGCGCGCCGGGGTGGTCGATGACATTCAGTTTGCCTGCCAGGCTTTTTCAGCCATTCAACCACCTGCTACAACCGGTTGGGTGATAACCAATCCGCCTTACGGCGTACGTGTCAGCTCCACCAAAGATTTGCGCAACCTGTACACGCACCTGGGCGACGTGCTGCGCGATCTTTGCCCCAATTGGCACGCGGGCATCTTGTGCTCCGATGACATTTTGGCCGGGCACACCCGCATCGCCTACACCCAAAAAATACCATTGGTAAACGGCGGCATCAACGTCAAATTCTTCTGCGGCATTGTCTAATCGATTCAGGGAGATTATGTATGATTACCTATTCACCCGATTCGTGCACCCTGTGTGGAATGTGCTCCGTCATTTGCCATGAAGGCTGCATCACAATAAACCAGGATTCCCCTTCCATCGATCATTCCATGTGCAGCACCTGCACGCAGTGCATTGCAGTCTGCCCGCAGCAGGCGCTCTCATGGGATCATGTTCCCCCGGAACGTTTTCAAAAAAGGAATCTGCCCACACCCCAACAATTGGATGAGTTGTTTCGCCAACGCCGCACGGTGCGCTCATTCAAACCCCAACGCCTCGATCGGGAAACGGTTGAAGCAATCATACAGACCGGGATTCTGGCGCCCACCAACAATTAAGCCCTTCGTGTGGTTGCAGTCAACGATGATGCCGCTGTTGCAGAATTAAACCGGCTGGCAGCCAGAGTATTACGCACAATTTACAACCTGGTTTACCGTAATAAAATCATCTTTGGCTTGCTCAATCGGTTAACTCCTGGCATACAGGACAAGGATAAAGTGAAGTTGGAAGCCGGGTTGGACAGACAAATAACTTTTGAGAAATCTACCGCCGTACTTTTTATCATTGGTGAGATCCAAATCGCCCATTCAGATGCATCTGCTCAATATGCCCTGGCAAACATGATGTACTACGCCCAGGCAATGGGACTGGGCATACGTTTATCCGGTGGTGGAAAAATATTGCTGGGCAGCAACCGGAAGGCGCGCAAGTTGCTTGGCATGCAAAAAGGTGAACGTATCCTGGGCGTCCTTAAAGTGGGTTGGCCTGCAGTGAGATTTCGGAAAAAAGTGCAGGGCAAATTTTTACCGGTTGAATGGCTGACTTTACCCTGATAACGGTCTGTTTTGATTATCAGCCAGGATTTCTCTTCAGCCTTCAATGCATTTGAAATATTCAAGGCACACATACTGCCTTTGTAGGAGCAAGTTTATATTGCAGGCGGCAGAAGCAGTTCACCCATGCTGTAGTGGTCTGCATGCGGAATAAACAGAAATGAAGTATCGCCTAATTATGCTGCCTCTCTAATCTGGCAACTTGGCTCTTGCCAGGGCGCGCTCAAAATATCCCCCGTTCAGGCTTATCTGCTTGAATCCTTTAGCGAATAAAGCCTCCATCAGCGGTCGCATTTGATGTCCATAATGATTCATACACGCCTCGGGATGAATACCAGGCCAGGAATAACAGCTTACGGTTGTCCGTCGATTCGCAGATGGAATGGACGAAGGCACTGTCAAATCCCACTCTGGATCATCCGGGTTGAAAATATATTTATCCAGATTCCCCTGGGGTATGCCTTCAATCCCCCTTACAGTAGGTGGATTGGCATTCAAGAGATAAGGATCAACAGCCAAATCAACAATCACGGCATGCGAAGGCAGCCAGGCTAACCATTCGTTGGGAATGACCGGCTTACTGGAGTCGCGGCGTTGGGTTGCATCAACCAGGATATCAGCCTGCTTGAGTAGTTTCTCCATGTGATTAGGATTCGCCGCAATGTTGCGGCCCACACAGCAGGCAACTGAACCATTTCCGTTTTTTTTCATGTGGTTATTATTGCGTTCAACGCTTCCGAATTTGGTTACAGCCTCAACTGCATGCTTGCCAACCATCCCAACTCCCAAAACCAATGCCTGAACTGGCTCACCATTTTCTTTTTCCAAGCCACCCAATTGTCTTTCGAGAACATCAAAGGCAACCTCCAGCCCGTTCCAGGCCACAGCCCGCATATTTTCAACCAGGCGGATATTATTATCATCGACAATACTATCCAGAGAAATGGCCTGGAGTTTCCTTTCTTTTAACAATGCAACGCGCTGAGGTCGGGTGGGAAAATGCAGCATGGAAATTAAACAACTGCCTGGCGGCATCCAACAAATTTCCTCCTCGCTGGGAGCCCTAAAAATGATGACATACTCTTTTGAAAAGGTGTCTTTTCTTTCCATCTGAAAGATGTGAGGATTCCCCTGTCGATAATCGCTAAAGCTAAACCCCATGCGGTCTCCATATCCTTCAGCAAGATAAACATCGGCAAAACGTGTCAGAAATTGGATGAAATCTGGCAGAAATGCTCGTTTCTCACCCAATTCTTTTTGCATGTGAGGAAACCCAATGGAATATCTCTTCATGTTACTTCCTTTTAGTGTTTAATTTTTTTAACAAACCACTCTATGTTTTATTAAGATCATCTTTATCAACCAAGCGTCAGGTAAAGGATTAATGCCAGCTTGATAGCAGTGCCCGGTGGATGGCGCGATGGAAAAAGTGCCCTTCAGCCTGGATATTTTTGACGCCGTTATTCTCTATCAATGCCCTCAAAATTGGGCTCAACTGGCGGCCATAAATAACCATGCAATCTTTGGGGTGAATACCCGGCCAGGAATAACAGGAAACAACGTGTCTCTGATTTTGCCTGTGGATACCTTCTGGCAAGGAGGCATAAATTGGGTCGCCAGGAGTAAAAATGTACTGGTCCAAATTGCCCTGCGGGATGCCCTCGATACCTTTTACGCAAATCGGGCTAGCTGAACAATCATAAGGATCCACCGATAGATCAACGATCACGGCATGTGAACGCATTAATCCAACCCACTCATTCGGTATTACCGGTATGCTGGTGTCTCTACGCTGGGTGGCATCCACCAGGATATCTGTATATTTAAGTATTTGTTTCATAATTTCCGGGTGGTTGGTTAAATCGTAATCGACTGCTGTAACCTGGACCCCTGTGGCTCCAATTTTTGCCATTCTTCGCCAGGTATCTTCATCGCCATAACGAATGGCGGCTTGAATAGCAAACATCCCCACCGCACCAGCCCCCATCACCGTGACTTTGATGGGCAGGCGGTGAGGATTTTCCAATCCGGGTTCTGGATAAATTTTTTGCAGGAGTTGAAAAGCGACTTCAAGGCCATTCCAACCAACTGCCCGCAAATTCTCAACGATTCGACGCCCAACATCATCTTTTAACGAATCCAATGAAATCGCCTCTATTCCCAATTTTTTCAAATAAGCGGTCCTTTGAGGGCGGGTTGGATAGTGGAGCATCGAGATAAGACAAGAACCAGAACGCATTTTTTCAACCTTCTCGTCACCCGGATAGCGTAGAACGACAACAAAATCTTGTTGATAGGTTTCTTCGTTCGAAACAAAATTCGTTTTTGGGGCTGCCGAAAGATAATCCCTTTCAGAAAAGCCCATACCATCACCATAGCCATGTTCCAAATAGATATCGGCGCCTAAATCTGACAAGACACCCATTAATTCAGGCAAAAAATCTCTTCGCTCACCCTCTTCAAGATGCATTTTTGGAAATCCAAATGAGATCTTCTTAGCCATTCGCGATCCTTTTCATCAGGCCAAAACGTTTTGGGCAATTATAGCTTGTTTTTCCAAGCACCATTTTATTATCCAATAAATATGGTTCAGATGATCCATCCAGTTCAGTTAATATTCTTAAAAATTCCTTAATCCTCTTGAAATTTATAAAAAATTCTGCTACTCTTACTTACATAATGTAAGTAAGAGTAATTAACTGTAAGTAACTAATAGGACGCCATGAAACACATTCGAACAATCACTGCCAACGAAATGCGCGGTATCAACCGCACTGCCATCCTTGAACTGATCCGTCGGGACGGGCCCACCTCCCGTTCCTACATCGCTGAAACCCTCAACGTCAGCCTGCCGACTGTCATGCGTATTGTCGATGAACTGATTGAAGAAAAATATGTGCGCGAAATTGATGAGAAAGAATGGAGCGGCGGCCGACGACGTTCCTTGATCAAATTTAACACCAAAGAACATCTCACCATTGGGCTTGACCTGGGTGGGACGAAATTCTACGGCGCCGTGTCCGATCTGGGCGGCGATATCCTATTCGAACGCTCCATCCCCCGTCACGGCACCAAGGGTGAAGAAAGTTATCAAGTTATCACCCAACTCATTCAAGATTTATTGGAGATGGCGCAGCAAACCAGCATTTCCATCATGGGCATTGGCATTGGCGTTCCGGGTGTTACCTATCATGATCGTGGAGTGATCGAATGGGCGCCCAGCCTGGAATGGCGCAATTTTCCCCTGGCCGAACGGATTCATAACCAGTTTAACCTGCCCATCATTGTCGATAATGACGTCAATTTGTCGGCATTGGGAGAAATGTGGTTCGGCGCAGGCAAAGATGTCAACAACCTGGTACTGATTAACATCGGCACCGGCATAGGCGCCGGCGTGGTCATTGACGGCGCGTTGTACCGCGGCAGCAATGAAATGGCAGGTGAAATTGGTTATTTGATGCCCGGCCGTGAATTTCTTTTAAAAGACTATCCGGGATATGGCGCCCTTGAATTGCTTTCAGCGGGCACTGGCATTGCCCAGCGCGCGCGCGATGTCCTCAGTACTTCGCGCAGCCAGGTTGATCTGGATGCCATTACAGCCGAAGATGTTTTCCTGGCCCACCGCAAAGGCGAATCCTGGGCAACCGGTATCATCCAGGAAACCATTGACTATCTTGCCATTGCCATTGCCGCGGTTATTACCTTTTTTGACCCCGATGTGGTTGCGCTGGGCGGCGGCGTCATTCAATCAGCCGATTTGTTAATTGGCCCCATCCTTAAAAAACTGGAAGGCAAAGTGCCGCGCACTCCTCCCATTGTTGCCTCATCACTCGGGCACCGCGCCGCAGCACTGGGCGCCATGATCAACCTGCTCCATAATGTTTCTGATTTTTATATTGTCCGCAAGCTATCATGACCTTTTCAAAACAACCCTACTCAAATCTATTGAAAGGAGGTCGTTGGAAAAACCGGTATCGTAATTCGTTTGTTCCTATTCAAAACCCTACTGGAGGAAAAATAGAATGAAAAGCAAGTTGAACTTACTCTCTCTCCTTGTTCTGCTGGTGATGGTTGTTTCAGCCTGCGCCCCGCAAGCCCCGGCTGCAGAACAAAAACCGGCAGCACAAGCCGGACAGCCCGCGGCTGAACAACCTGCCGATGTACAGGCCATCAACCTGGCTGACTTAAAAATCGACTGCTCGCTATATGCTGACGAATTTGCCAAAAGCCCCAACGGCGAACCCGCCACCCCGGCCAGCGACGTCACCCTGACTGACGAAGAGATTGCCAAAGTTAAGGAAGGCAATTTCAAGGCCGCTTTGTTGTGGGCTGGCGCCGGCGAATGGTACAACGGTCTCACCGATGGCGCCAAAGCCGAATTTGAAAAAATGGGTATCGAAGTCGTCGCTACGGCTGACGCCCAGTTTGATCCTGCCAAGCAAGCCACCGATGTGGAAACCGCCCTGGCGCTGAATCCTGACATCATCCTCACCCTGGTGGTTGACCCGGTTTCCGGCGCACAGGCCTTCCAGCCGGCTGTCGATAAAGGCGTAACCCTGGTGTTCGCCGATAACGGCGCCGATGGTTATGTTGCCGGACAGCAGTATGTGGGTATTGTTACCGGTGACCACTACGGTATGGGACGCGGCTCGGCCGACCTGATGGCAGAAGCGTTGGGCGGCAAAGGCGCGATTGGCTTCATCTATCACGATGCCGATTACTTTGTCACCAACAACCGCGACCGCTCCTTCGCCTGCTGGCTGCAGGAAAAATACCCCGATGTTAAAATTGTGGCAGCGGGTGGTTTCACCGAAGAACCCAAGACTGAAGAAGTGGCCTCCGCCATGCTGGTTCAGCACCCCGAAATCACCGGTATTTATGTGGCCTGGGATGTGGCTGCTGAAGGCGTCATTGCCGCGTTGCGCTCCGCCGGCCGCACCGACGTTAAAGTGGTCACCGAAGACCTGGGCGCCAACAATGACCTTGACATGGCTCAGGGCGGCAACCTGTACGGTAAAACCATTGACCTGCCCTACCAGATTGGCCAGACCATGGCCATCATGGCTGCCCAGAACCTGATCGAAAAACAGGCTCCCCCGTTTGTGGTGGTTGATCTGATCAAGGTCAAGAAAGATAACCTGGTGGATTCCTGGCAACAAGCCCTCAACATGCAACCCCCCGAGAACATTTTGCAGGCTCTCGAAAAATAATATCTTTATTTGAACCAACCCGGGCAGTCTGAAAGGGCTGCCCGGGGCATTTCTCAGGAGATACCTCCGTGAACAATATTAAGAATCGGCTTCGCGCCCTAGAACTCCGTGATTATGTAGTTTATCTCAGCTTTTTTGTCATTCTCATTTTCTTTGCGTTTACCTTGCGCGATCGAGGCTTCCTCACTGGTGATAATCTCATGAACATCCTCCGCCAGACCGCTATGGTTTCTGTGATGGCAGTTGGCATGACTTTCACCATCACCGCCGGTGAGATCGACCTTTCAATCGGCTCCACCGTAGCCCTGGCTGCCCTGGTGGCAGGCGTTGTTTTGCGTACCCAGGGTATTGTGGTGGCAGTGATCGCCGCACTGGCTGTCGGGCTGGTAGTTGGCTTAATCAACGGCATCATCACCGCCAAAGTGCGAATTCCTGCCTTCCTGGTCACACTGGGCATCAGCGGCGTGATCAGCGGCCTGGCGCGCACCATCACCAACCTGACGGCCGTTCCCATTGTTAATGAAAAATTCAACTTCATCTTCGGCTCGGGCAACATCGGCCCCATTTCAACCCTGTTCCTGTGGACCATTACAGTGGCATTAATCGGCCACATCATGCTGCGCCACCTGCCCTTTGGACGCATGGTAACCGCCACCGGCGGCAACCGCGCTGCGGCTCGTTATTCGGGCGTGCGCACTGATAACATTCGCATCGCCGTGCTGGTCATCAGTTCGGTTACAGCCGCCCTGGCAGGCTTGTTGTACGCCGGCCGATTGCACGGCGCGCGCTACACGCTGGGTGAAACTGATTTGATGACCGTCATCGCCGCCGTCATCATTGGCGGAACATCCTTCTCCGGCGGTAAAGGCTCTGTTATCGGCGCTATTATCGGTTCGCTGGTGATGGGCATGCTCAACAATGGTTTGCTTTTGATGGGTTTGAGTGTTTCTGAACAAATGATTGCCCGCGGTATCATCATCGTTCTGGCGGTATCGCTAAGTCTGCGCGAAGAGTTGGAGCGTTAGCCGGAATTTCCGGTTGGTAATTGACGAGGAGGTAGATATGTTCCTGAAAAAGTTAATCAGCCGCAACCCTGAATTTGTGAAAACTGTGGTGCAATTGCAGCAGGAAGGAAAAATTCCTGCCAACAGTTATGTGCTGGACGTGGATACCATTGAGGCCAATGCTGAAGTGATCGCAGCAGAAGGCAAACGGTTGGGGCTAAAAGTTTTTCCCATGACCAAGCAGATCGGGCGCAACCCGGTGGTGTTGAAAGCCCTGGCTCGCAAAGGCCTGGATGCCTATGTGGCTGTGGATATGGGCTGCGCATTGCCCGTCCACGCTGCCGGCTGTCATGTGGGACACCTGGGGCACCTGGTGCAAATTCCCCGCGCCGAAACTGATGTAGCCGCTTCATTAAATCCGTATTACTGGACCGTTTTCAACATGGAAAAGGCACAGGCCGCTGCTGAAGCCAGTGAAAGAATCAACCGCACACAAGACCTGCTGGCGCGCATTTACGCACCGGGTGACACCTATTACATGGGACATGAAGGCGGTTTTAAAGCTGAAGATGTGGTGAAAATTGCCGATGAGTTGGACTCACTGTCACACGCCCGCTTTGCCGGGATCACCACCTTCCCGGCGCTGTTGTTCGACGTGGCCGCCAGCGATGTGAAAACCACCCACAATCTGGGCACGCTTGAAAAAGCCGCCAAAGCGCTGGCAGACGCCGGCCGCAAAGATATTGAAATCAATGCTCCCGGCACCACCTCAACCGCCGTGATGCAACTACTGGCAGACGCCGGCGCCACCCAGGTGGAACCGGGGCACGGTCTCACCGGCACCACTCCCCTGCATGTGGTGCGCGACCTGGCCGAACTGCCCGCTGTTCTTTATGTAACCGAAGTATCCCATTTCTACCAGGACAAAGCCTATTGCTTTGGCGGTGGTCTGTATATTGACCCGGTGTTCCCCGATTATGACATCCAGGGATTGGTCGGAAAAGACCCTTCCACCATTTTGCAGCGTTCCATGTCCGTGAAATTCCCGCCCGCCAACGCCATTGACTATTACGGCATCATTTCACCTGATAAACAAAACCATGTGGAGGTGGGCGACAGCGTTGTGTTTGGCTTCCGCATACAGGCGTTTGTGACCCGCGCCTTCGTCACACCGGTCAGCGGCATCTCCAAAGGCAAACCCGTGGTGGAAGGCGTGTTTACACCCGACGGCAGAAAGACGGAATGGCCGGCATGGTAATTGCGAACGGCAACTCCCCCGAAATTGTGCTCTCGGTGCAGGGCATCAAGAAATCCTTCAGCCGCATTGAAGTGCTGCACGGTGTCGATTTCGTCCTGCGGCGCGGTGAGATCCATGGTCTGGTGGGACAAAACGGCGCCGGCAAATCAACCCTGATGAAAATCATCAACGGCGTTTATCAAAAAGACGAAGGCGCCATCCAGGTTAACGGTGAAGAGGTCGAATTCCACTCGCCGATTGATGCACGGCATCACGGCATTTCGATGGTTTTCCAGGAATTCAGTCTGGTGCCGTCCATGACCGTGTTACAAAACCTGTTTTTGGCGCGCGAGCTCAAAAACGGCATCTTCATTGACGAAAAAGCCTCCCGAGAAAAAGCCCTGCAACTGTTCAAAGACCTCGAAGTGGATATTAATCCAGATGAAGAAGTCTCTCGACTGTCGGTTGGTTCGCGCCAGGTGGTTGAAATTGCCAAAGCCCTCAGCCGCAACGCTTCCATCTTAATCCTGGACGAACCCACCGCGTCTCTTTCTACATTAGAAATCGAATCATTGTTCACTCTGCTGCACCGGCTCAAACAAGAAGGGCTGGCTATTATTTTCGTTTCACATCATTTGAACGAAGTGATGACAATTTGCGACCGCGTTACCGTCATTCGCGACGGGAATGTAGTGCTGGCAAAAGAGGTTGCCGGTCTGGAATTGCAGGATATCATCACCGCCATGATTGGCAAGAAGTTGGAAACCGCCCAGTTCGGTTTGCGCCCGTCCATGCAGCGCGGCGAGCCGCTGCTCGAGGTAAAAAACCTGGATTCTGCCAATCGATTCCACAACATTTCTTTTTCACTCTACCCCGGAGAAGTGCTGGGAATCGCCGGCGTACTGGGCAGCGGCCGTTCTGAACTACTGAAAACCATTTTCGGCATTCTCAAAAAAGACAGCGGCGAAATCATTTTACATGGAAAAGCAGCCTGGCTCGATCATCCATCTGACGCGGTTAAAGCCCGCATCTTCATGGTGCCTGAAGACCGACGAAAGAACGGCATCATCGCCGGCGACAGCATTCGTCAGAATGTGCTGCTGCCCGTCTGGGATCGGTTGGCAAAACCATTCTTCATCGATGACAACCGCGGCGTGCAGCTTGTGTCCAAATTCATTGACGACCTGAATATCCGAACCACCAGCATGGAACAGACGGTGCTGCGCTTGTCCGGCGGAAATCAACAAAAAGTGGTCTTCGCAAAATGCCTGTCAACCGAACCGCAAATTTTGCTGTTGGATGATCCCACAGTGGGCGTGGATATTGGTACCCGCAAAGAAATTGCCCAGATCACCCGCCGCCTGGCAGACCAGGGCAACGGCGTGCTGCTGGTTTCATCCGAAATGGAAGAACTGGCCGAACAATGCGACCGTATTTTGGTGATGAACCGCGGAGAAATTATTCAGGAAATTGATTGCAGCCGCCAGGTTGCAACCGAAGAATCGTTGATGCATGCCATTCAGGGCACTGCAAGTGTTGCATAAAAGTTTTTATTGGTAAAACAAACCTGCGCAGCCATTTTTTACTGGCTGCGCAAGTTTGTTAAGGGGGGACATACACAAAATTCTTGTTGCTAATTTCTTTTGGGATTGAGAAAAACTCAATTTTTTGCTACATTGTAAGGGTTGATAAATAGTGGTAAAAAGGGATTGCACAGGTTCATTGTGTTGTTTCAGACTTCTGAGGAGGTAAAAATGAACAGACGAATGCGAGTCCTGGCCATTTCAGCGCTCATGATCATGACTATCCTGGCCTGCAATTTCCCAACTGCCGCCAATAAACCCAGCCCAATCGATGCGCAATATACTGCCGCTGCTGAAACCGTTGCAGCCATTCAAACCCTGAATGCATTACTCGGCACGGTTGAATCGACTCAAAGCACCGTCACGGTTCAACCAACCGAGACGCCCACCATCACTCCCTCACCCACCGTCACCAACACCCGTCAGCCCACCGCCGTTCCAACCACCATTATGTGCGACCGGGCCACATTTGTTGCTGATATTACCATCCCTGATGGCACCGAGCTTAATGGCGGTGATAATTTTACAAAGACCTGGCGCCTGATGAACAACGGTTCGTGCACCTGGACTACGGATTACAAAGTTATTTTTGACCGCGGCGATAAATTGGGCGCCCCCGACAGCATAAATATGCCCAAAAATGTTCTCCCTGGTCAAACCGTGGATATTTCCGTTTCCATGAACACTCCATCTTCTGATGGCACATACAAAGGTTACTGGATGCTGCGCAATGCTTCAGGCAATAAATTTGGATGGGGTGTGAATGGCGACCAGGCTTTCTGGGTTGAAATCAAGTCCAAGGCGGTGGCAACCGGAACCACCGAGATTTTTAATTTTGTAACGCAAGCCTGTGACAGTGAAACAAGCTGGTATAACGCTTCAAATAACCTGCCCTGCCCGGGCAGCGACAGCGACGCCGAAGGTTTTGTGATTGTGCACAACAATCCCAAACTTGAAACCGGCAGCAACGCCGGCGCGAAATCAATTGAAACCCACCCGCAGTGGATTGACGGTGGTCTGATCACCGGCAAATACGAGACCATCGATGTCAAATCCGGCTACCGCTTCAGAGCCAAAATTGGTTGTCTTTACAAAGACGGCGGGTCAGCCTGTGATGTGGTTTTCAGAATTCGCTATCGGGCTGACGGCGGTGCATCGCAAACCCTGGGTGAATGGAATCAGACCTATGATGGATCGGTGAAAACCCTGGACATTGACCTGGATTCATTGAAAGGGAAAAACGTGGAGTTTCGCCTGGTGGTTGACGCCAACGGTTCTTCGGGGCAAGACTGGGCTGTGTGGGTCAACCCGCGCATTGTGAAATAACCCGGCTGTCCGGTAAAAATTAAGACCTCACAGGTTTTTTACCAACCTGTGAGGTCATTTTTTCTGCCATTCGTGCTTACAAATCTTTACACTTGAATATTTACATCCTTATCTCCATTACCGTCGCGGTCGTTGCCGAAGTAAATGGTGTTGGCGCTGATGATGACGGAATTTTTCGGGCCGCCATTCAATTCAACATCCAGCCCGCTGCCGGCGTTACCGGTCAGCACACTGCCGGTGATGGTGGTTTTGGCAGAACCGTTATTCTGAACGATCCGCACGCCGTCGCGGTCGTTGACGTCCGTGCCGTTGTTCAGCACCGTCAGCGTGGTGAGCGTGACGGTATTGTTGGCGCTGATCAACAGACCAGACTCTGTGTTGTAGTTGAAGGCGCCGCGCAGCACGCTGACCGTGCCGGAACTTACCTCTGCAGAAACGCCATTGGCTGCGTTTTTCTCCGTCGTCACGCCGGTCAGGCTCAGGCTGCCGGTTCCCTGGATTTCCACCTTCAGACCGTCGCCGTTGTTGCCGTTGAAATAGCTAGCCCCGTTGAGGGTGACGCTGCCGCTTTCACTGGCGGTAACCCTGACACCGTCAGCCGAGTTGGAAATGGCAACCAGGTTGCTGGCAATCACATTGCCGCCCGTGGTGAACTGCATGCCGCCATCGCGATTGTTGAAGGCCGAAACCCGGGCCAGGGTGATGTTTTGACCGGCCAGGCTGTTATTGATCGCAAAAACACCATAGCCGAAATTGCCGCCGCAGGTCACCGTGTTCAGCGCCACTGCGCCCCTGGCTTCAATCACCAGCCCGTTGCCGCTGTCGCTGTCACTTCCGTTACCCCAGGCGTTCAGGTAGCTGACGCTGACCAGGGCGCCGGTGCCGGCGCCATTGTTATTCCTGATATACACCCCGTCGCCGCCGTAACCGGCTTTTTTACCGTTGTTGAAGGTGTTGCCGTTGGACACAGTCACCGCGCCGCCAGAGTCGATGAACAAGCCGGTCTTTTGGTTGTTGCTGGCATTGATATAAGCCGCCGACACGGCACCGTTGCTGCGAATGTTCAACCCTTCCATCTGGTTGTCGTTGAAATCGTTCCACGAGGCGCCGGTGCGCGTCACGCTGACCGGGCTGATGTAACCGCCGTCGCGGTTGTTGAGAGAAGCACCGTAACCACGGTTGTTGCTGGCCGCCAGGTTGCGCACCACAATGGCGCCGTTGGAAATGGCGTCCAGCCCGTTACCGGCTAGCGTGTCGTTGCCGTAATTGTTATCAAAACGCACGTTGGTGAGCGTGATGCCGGCACTGATGCTCGATTCAGTGGCCAGGTATGCACCGCTGGCCACCGGTATACTCAATAGCGGGTCGTTATCATCATTGTTAAACCCGTTTTCATTGACCCACACGTTGGTTAAGCTGATGGCGCCTGCCGAAACTACATACAGACCATATTGATAGACGCCGCCATTCGATTGCACATTGCGGCTAATTTCGGCATTGGTAATGCTGACCGGTTTCGCCGTACCACCCGAGTTGAGCACCAGCAATCCATACCACTGGTTGCCGCTGGCGTTGATGTTGCGGATGGTCACGCTGCCCTTGCTTTGAATGCGGATGCCGTATTGCCCGTTATCGCCGTACCAGTCCCAATCGCCCTGCCCGGTGATGGTCACCGGCGCGCCGGTGTTGCTGGCAGTGTTATTCAGCCTGGCGCCGTATGTCTGATTGGCTCCGGCATCCACGTTGGTAAGCGTGATGGCGCCTTTGGACTCCACATCCAAACCAAAGCCGGTCTGGCTGTCGCGAATGTAGGAATTGCTGATCGATATATTTTTGGGAGTCAAATCCGGGACGAGATCATTTCTCAAATACATTCCGTATCCATTTTCCACCACATCCAGGCGGTTGAGAGTGATGCTGCCCTTCGACAGGATATAGGCGCCGAAAGTGCCGTTGCGGTTGAAATCGCACCAGCCGGTGGTGCAAGACACGCTGACGTTGCCAGTCGACCCGGCGTTGTCATGCCTGATATACAGGCCGCCGCCGTTGGCGTTGTCATGCGCGTGCACATTGCGCAACGTGACCGCGCCCTTTGAATAAATGTACGCGCCATAGGCGCCCGACCCCTGGTTATGGCTGAAGTCGCCCCCGTTGATGGTCACCGGCTGCGGCGTTCCATCATTGTTGGTCAGGTACAGGCCGTAGGCTGCATTCGAACCAGCCTGGACGTTGGTCAGGGTGACGGCGCCGATGGACGAAATATCCAGACCATTCCCTGCGTTGTCATTGAAGTAGCCGTTAGTGATGCTCACCAGCCGCGGGGTGGTTACAGGATAATTATCCAGAGAGGCTCCGTTTGCCCCGCTGAAATTGTTGCTGGCAGACACATTGGTCAAGATTATGTTGCCGCGCGAACGGATTTTCAACCCGCTGGAGCCGCCGGTCTGGTTGTTGTTGTAAAAACCGGCGTTGCTGACCGTCACGCTGCCGCTGGAGCCGTCGTACTGGTTCATCAGGTCGGCTCCCGAAAAACCGTTTTCATTGGCATTGGTGCGGCTGACGATGATTGCGCCGTCGCTTTCAATCAACAGGCCGTAGCCCTGGTTGCGGTGGAAATTGTTGGTCCAACCGCTGCGCGTAGCGGTCACCGTCACGCCGGGCTTCACTATGCTGCTGCCGGTGCGGTTGTTGATATACAGGCCGTACCCGTCGTTGCGGGTATCGCCCACATCCACATTGCGAACCGTCACCGCGCCTTTGGAGCGGATTTCAATGGCATTGGCTCCATTGTTGAAATAATTTCCCCCATCCAGAATCACGGTTTTAGCAATGGCATCCTGGCTGTTATCCAGGTACACGCCGCTGCCGCCGTTATGATTAATGCTACCGTCGGTCAGGGTGACGGCGATGTTGCCCTTCGAGTTAACCACCAGTCCAACTCTGCCATTGTAATCAAAACTACCGAAGCGGATGGTCACGCTGCCCAGATTATTCACTTGCACGCCGTCGGCCCCATTGGTGTTCCAGCCGGCTTCCACGGAATTGAGCACCACCGCGCCATTGGTTTCAATATACAAACCAGCCGCGTTACCCTGGTTTTCGTTAAAGCTGTTCCAACTGCCTGCCGATGCCAGCAGGGTGACCCCTGCCGTGGCGCCAGAGAGCTTGTTGGTGAGCCGCGCCCCGTAGCTGCCGCCCTGGTTATTTGTAGCGCTGATGTCCTTCAAGGTAATCGCGCCGCGCGAATCAACCAACAGCCCCTCACCGAAATTGCTCGTAAAACCGCTGTTGGTGATGCTGACCGGGCTTTTGGTGGGCGAGTAGTGGTTGTCCAGTTTTGCGCCGCTGGTGAGCTTGCCGACATCTCCGTTGTTGAGCGCCCACACATCGTTGAGCGTGATGCTGCCTTTGGCGCTTTTTATATTCAACCCGAAAGCGTCTTCATCGTGCCCGTTGTTCTCAAAACTGCTGCTGGTGACGCTCACGTTGCCGCTGGAAGGATTCTGGCAGACGTCGCTGGAATCATGGCAGGCGTCGATGAAAGCCCCGTATTGGCCGTTGTTGTCGGCTTTCACGCGAATAAGGGTCACGTTGCCATAGGCCGGGTCCACATACAGACCCGAACCGAAATTGTTGTTGAACTGCACCGTGTCGAAGGACAGGTTGCCGGTGCCGTTCTGGCGGTAATAGAAACCGTGTTCGCCTTTGGCATCGCCGTTGTTGCTGAACACGCTGTTCTTCACCACCGCGCCGCGGCTTTGCAGGTCCACCCCGTGGTGTCCGTTGCCGCTGGCCGACACGCCGTTGAGGGTTACCAGCCCGCTGCTGACAATCGTGAGTCCGCTGCGCAGGTTGGCGTTGAAACCGCTGTTGGTGATGGTGATGGCGCCATTGACAGCGCCAGCTGCGCCAAGCCAGGCGCCATCCCCGCCGGCGCTGGCCGCCCGCACGGTTTCCAGCTTGATGGTGCCCGTATGCCGTTCAATTTTTAACCCGTTGCTGTTGCCCGTGTTTTGAATATTAAGATATGACAGGGTTAAGGCGCCGCTGCCAGAAGAATTGTCAATCTGCACAACACCGTTCGTGGCATCATTCCCCACTATGTTGAACCCCAACAGGGTGAAGGTGGGCAGGTTGGTGATGGTAACCGTGCCGTAGATGGTCGGCCAGGATTCTGGATCAAAAGCGTTGAAGGGGTCGGCCTCGAATTTGGTCGCTTCCGTTGGATAGTAATCCAGGAAAACAAGACCGGTGGGGTTCGGCACAGACGCAATGTTTGCAATACTAATATTTACGGGAGACAACTCAGTACCATATTCCCCGAAGCTGACATAAATCATTCCCGTCGCACGGCTGCCCGGTGACTGATAAGCAGTGATGGCCTCCCCAATAGTATTGGACCAATTCAATTGTTTAAGAGCATCATAATAATATACTTTGCCGTTGTCAGTCAACGAAGTGTTATATTGCGCTGAAACTTGCCCGCCTCCGCCGGACTGCGCCGCCACGGGCGATTCATCCCCGCTCTCCGAAACGGCGGGTGGTTCGCCTTCCGCCGGCGGCTCAGGCTCGCCTTCCATCGGCGCCTCCGGCCCGGCTGGCGGGTCGGCGGGCGCCTCAACCAACGGCGCCGGGGCCTGTGGCTCGGCCGGGGCTTGCGCTTCCGCCGGCGCCGGGTCTTCCGCCGGGGCGGTTTCCTGCGTTTCGCCGGCCGGCGGCTCAGCCGGCGGCAGTTCACCCTCTTCGGCAAAGGCCGGCGTGGCCAGCAGCAGGGCTGCCAGCAGTGCCAGTATTAGCGTCAAAGGAATCATTAGGTGATTCTTGCTAAATTTGTTCATATTTTATTTACCTCCAAAATATTTAATGGAACTGTATCGGCTTAAATAAATATGCAAAGGCAAATCCATTTGCAGATTTGCCGGGTGAAGAGGCATCAGTTTTTCAGACATCTATGTTCAGGCATGGTGATTAATAAGAAAAAACCGGCTGCCATTGAATGGGCCGGTTTCGCCACTTTGCTCCCCAGACATATGCTCTCGATTTGAGTGCCAGGCGACCACATCGCATGTCTGGATCAATGCATCCCATGTGACAAGTCAACGACTTGAATAAAATTATTATAAAGAATTTTCCAATGGAATACAACCAAAAAAGCAAATGAAAAAAACTTTATAATTAGAATCATAATAAATGCCGTTCACCTGGTAACTTGCCGGTTATTTGATTGATTGTTAGCCAGGAGGGCAAAGAAATCTAAGGCAACCCGCGCATTGTGAAATAACCCGGCTGTCCGGTATAAATTAAGACCTCACAGGCTTGATTGAAAACCTGTGAGGTCTTTCTTTGCGGTGTGTATCTTACTGGCAATTAATGGAGATATACATCCTTTTCACCACCGGCGTTATTGATGTTATTGCCGAAGTAGGACGTGTTGGTGATGACTGTAGTGCTTCCATTGCGCTCAATGTCCAACCCACTGCCGGTGTTGCCGTGGAGTACACAGTTTTGGATGGTGTTCGTCGCACCGCTGTTATTCTGGGTGATCAGCACACCATCATAATCGGTTGTCCCATCGCCAAGTGTGCCGTTGTTGAGAGCATAGATGCCGTTCAGCAGCACCGAATTCCTGGCATTGATTCCCAGGCCAATTTGAGCATTGAAATTCACATTGGATTTGGTGATGGTCACTGTTCCGGCATTGGCTGCATGATTAACGCTTGCCCAGATGCCCGTGGCGCTGTTCTTTTCCGCGGTCACACCGCTCATATTCAGGCTGCCGTAGTTTTGAATGTTTACAAACAATCCGGTTTCAGTGTTGCTGTTGATGAAATTGACCCCACTGATGGTCACATTGCCAAATTTCGCATCGGCAGAATTGGTGCTGATGTTGACACCCTCTCCGCCGTTGGCAATTGAGGAAATGTCTTTGAAGATGACATTGCCCTTTGTATTATTAATGTATAAACCGATCTCCCGGTTGCCCGTTGTTTGCACGTTGGTCAGGGTGATATTTTGACCCGCCAGGGCAGAATTGTCCACATAGATGCCGTTTTTGTTATTGCCATTGGCATTCACATTCGTCAAAATTACAGCACCCTCTGCGCCATCAATTCTTAAACCACTATCACTGTTGTTATCAAATGAGCTGTTGCTAACCGTGATGGGTGATGCAATGTCATCATCCTCTCCCGAGTTATTCAAATGTGCGCCGTGTTCACCATCGGCATTGCCGTTTCCATTGGAATTTACATAGTCAACCTTGATGGCTGCATTGCTCTGGGCATATAAACCTGAGTTGCCATTGTTGTTGAATTGATTGGTGAATGTACCGGTGCGAGCCAGGGTGATTGTTCCCGTCGATCCCGAATACATATTGTCCAGCCACGCTCCGTAGCCACTGTTATTGTCTGCACCAATGTTCTTGATGGAGATATTCCCATAGGTAAGAACCACCAATCCATCACCAGGACGCGAGCCCTCACCATAGTTATCATAGCAATCGACATTGGTCAGCGTGATGCCTGGTTTCACTGTTGCCGTGCTGGAGCGGTTATCCAGGAACGCCCCGCCGTCCACCGCCATCGTTTCGTCACCGTCATCCCCTGTGTCTTGCCTGTCGCCATTGCCATTGACATATACCTGGGTCAATGTGATGGCGCCCCGTGAAATGACATTCAGTGAATAGTAATTTGGAGCGGTGTAGTCATTCACAATATTACGGCTGACATCCGCATCGGTGATGGTTACGCTGCCCTTCTCCGCGCCTTCATCATCATTATCAATACCCAGGCCATATTGTGAGTTGTTGGAGGCATTAATCTTGCTGACCACAACCTTGCCCAGCGAATAGATATACATGCCGTAGCCGCCGTTGTTTCCCACCCATGACCGGTCGCTGCGGCCTGTGAAGATCACGCCGGCATTAGTCTTGCTGAGATGGTTGTCCAGCGATATGCCGAACCCGGCATTATTCCCGGCATCCACATTCTTCAGCGTGATGGCGCCCTTCGACTGCACACTCAAACCCCACCTGGTTGAATTGGTATTGTCGGAGAAGTAACAATCGCTGATGGTGACCATCTTGGGAGCATTGTCGGGCACATCAACATTGATCAAGGTTGCGCCGGTGAAATTGTTTTTGGCGTCGATTTTACTTATTACGATGTTACCCAGCGATTCAATGGAAACACCCTGCCATTTATTGTTATTGAAATTGCAGGTGCCCTTGGTGCAGGTCACTTTCACATCACCTTTCGCGCCTGTGTCGTTGTTGTGGATCACCATGCCGTCACCGTTGGTGTTGTCATGGGCATTGGTGTCCGTGACGGTCACCGCACCTTTGGATTGAACATTGAGTCCCTGCCCGCCGTTGCTGCTGAACTCGCTGGTTTTAATGGTCACCGGCTGCGGGGTTAAAGCATCACTGTTTTCCATGGTGGCTCCGCCGCTGTTTTCCCCAACATAAACACTCGTGACGGTGATCGCGCCGCGGGAATTGACGTATAAACCTTTTGCTGTGTTGCGGGCAAACTCACTGTTGAGAATGCTGACCGGTTTGGTAACACCTTCGACGCCGTTGTCAATATATGCCGCGTAATTGTAGTCACCATTGCTTACTTCGTCATTCTCATTCGCCTGCACACCGTTCAGGCTGACAGCGCCGCGCGACCAGATATGCAAAGCGGCATATGGATCACCCGAGTTGGTGCAGTTGCGGTTGAAGTTGGAGTTGGTGACGATCACATTTCCGGTGGAACCCTCGTAATTATTACGCAGAAATGCACCTGATGAGCCGTTTTCTTCTGCAACGGTTTTGTTGACGGTGATGACGCCTTTTGAATCCAGGAAAAGGCCATAGTTTTTATTGCGGTTGAACTGGTTAACCCAATTCGCGCGTGTGGTGGTCACCGTTATGCCTGCTTTGCTGCCGCTGCTGGCGTTGAATATGTATATACCCGAACCACTCCGGGTATCGCCGACCTGCACATTCCTCACCGTGACTGCGCCTTTGGAGAAGATAGAAATCGCATCAAATTTATTGTTGTAGTAATTTCCACCGTCCAGGGTAACGGCTTTCCCCTCGCTAAAAGTGTTATTTAACAGGATTGCATTCGATTCATTATCATTCAACCCGCAATCGGTTAATATGGCGGTTATGACACCTTTGGAATAGACATAAATCCCATATCGGTCGTTGTGGTTGAATTCACCGTAGTTTATGGTTACACTGTTTGTCAGGGTGGAATGTCCCTGATTGTGAATTTCAGCGCCGGTGCCGCCAGAATTGTTATTGGCATATATCCGGTTCATCACCACAGCGCCGTATGTATTGACATATAACCCGGCCACGCTGGCCTGATTGTCATCAAAATTGTTGGTGCGCCCGGTGGAATTTAACAGGCTCACCCCCGCCGTGCCATAGGTATTGTTCAGATAGGCACCATTAGTGGCGTTCTGGTTGTTGCTGGCGCTGACATCTTTGAGGGTGATCATCCCGGTTGAGAAAACTCTCAAACCATCGTTGCGGTTGAAGCTGAAACCGCAGTCGGTCAGGGTAACTGTGCTCTTGATCAGCGAGTGGGTATTGTCCAGGCGAGCGCCATAAGAATGGTTTCCATCGTCGCCATTTCCTCCTGACCAAACGCTGGTCAGGGCAATGTTGCCCTTTGCCAGCACATCCAGTCCAAAGCCGTTTTTCAAATGCCCGTTGTTTTCAAAATTGCTGTTGGCAATGGTCACGTTTCCCTTACCAATGCTCTGGCAGACTGTTCCATTCCAATCGCAGGTGTCCAGATTGACGCCGGTTGTGCCGTTGTTATCAGCGCGCAAATATTTGAGGCTGACATCACCATAAACCGGGACCGCGTACAGGCCGGTTTCAAAATTGCTGTTCAACTGCACATTTTCGAAGGTTAAATTGCCGGCGCCGGTTGCCTTGTAGTAGAAACCATGGCCAATACCATCAATCGAATTGGTGCCGTTGTTGCTGAACACGCTGTTTTTAACCACCACACCGCGTCCTTCCAGGTAAACGCCGTGGTTACCGTTATTGCTGGCCGACACGCCGTTCAGGGTGGTCAACCCGGTGGTGTAAATTTCCAGGCCGTTGTGACCGCTGTTGTTAAAACTGCTGTTGAGGATGGTAATGGTGCTGGAAACAGGGCTGCCTGAGCCGCCAATATACGCTCCGCGCCCCACATCACCACCGCTTGAACGCACTTCGTTTAAATTAATCTTCCCTGAATGGCTCTCAACACGCAGGCCAATACCGCCAACCGCATTGTTATCAATATTCAGCGACGAAAGCGTTATTGTCCCGCTGCCCGATGTGTTGTTGATCGTTACAATCCCATCATTTTCTTTGTCAAAAAGAATATTGAAGCCCGCCAGGGTGAAGGTGGGCATGTTGGTGATGGTCACCGTGTTGCGGATGGTTGCCCAGGAGCCCGGTGTGTAAGGGTCAAACGCCGCCGCCCCATATTTGGTTGCTTCAGTCGCCACATAGTCCAGGAATACAATACCGGTCAGGTTGAGTGTTGAATCGATAACCAGGGCATCCCCATACTCGACCTGGTTGGATACATAAATCATGCCTTTTCCGCCAGCGCCAACAAAACCAGTCAAAGCACCATCAATGTCAGCGTACCATTGCGCCACATTGGCTGCATTGTAAAAATAGACATTGTTTAATAAAGAAGTGTTGTATTGCGCTGATACCTGCCCTTCACCCGATTCCTGGGCTGAAACCACCGGCTCTGATGTTCCAGTTTCAGCCGGGGCTTCCTCTTGCGGTGCATCTGATGCCGGGGCTTCCACCACAGGCGCTGTTTCACCGGTGTTTCTTCCACCGGTGCAACCGGCTCTTCCACGCGCACAATCACCGGGTCTTCATCCGGCGCCTGCGGTTCGTGCCCATATTCCGGAATCCGGTTTACGGGCTCCTCTGCCGGTTCTCCGGTGGAAATCCCTCCCTGTGATTCCGCCGCCGGGGGATCAACCGGGGGCGTTTCGCCTTCCTCGGCAAAGGCAGGTGTGGGCAGCGCAAACGCCGCCAGCATCACCAGCACAATGACCAGTGGAAGAAACAACTTGCTGCGTTTCAAGATATTCATTTTTCCTCCTGAGCAAAAATCGTAATTCTATTAAAAAGAATGGTCATTTAATCAACAATTTGCGGATCGTTTTTCCCCCGTGACACAACCAACAAACAATAAAAAAAACCGGCAAACGGGCCGGTTTCGCCATTATGCTCCCCACACACGCACGTTCAAAATGCTGCTTGAACCCCAGGCGACCACTTGCGTGTTTGGATCGATGCAATCCAGTTTTTTCTTATTGATTTTTTCCTCACCCTTAAAACATATTATAGGCATTTTCCAATAAATATCAATACGAATCTATGTAAATTTTTCGGGTTTCTTATAATACTCGCGTTGTTTTTGAAGTCATTATTGGATAAGCCCCTGCGTTATCCCGTTCATTTGGTACAATTGGCACATTCAAAGAGAGGACGATCTCACCCTTGTTTGAAATCACATTTCTCGGCACATCGGCATCAGCCCCATCGGCAAAACGCAGCCTGCCAGCCCAGGTGGTGATGCACGATGAGTACCGCTTTTTAATTGACTGCGGCGAAGGAACCCAGCGACAAATTCTTTTATCGGGGATTGGATTCAAACGCTTGAACCGCATCCTGATCACCCACGGGCATCTCGATCATATTCTCGGGCTGGCGGGATTGGTTTCAACCATGCTGCGCTGGGAAGCCATGGACGATTTGCAAATCCTGGGCGGGCAAAAGACGCTCGACCGCATTCACGATTTGATTTACGGGGTTGTGCTGCGCGGTGCGGGCAGCAATCAGTTCCCCATTCAATTGCGCACCGTCGAACCCGGCGTCTTTTTTGAGAGCGACTCCTTTACCATCAGCGCGTTCCCGGTTTTTCACCGTGGAACCGATTCGCTTGGCTACGCCTTTCAAGAAAAAGGCAAACGCCCTTTTTTACCGGAGAAAGCCGAGCAACTGAACCTGCCCCCGGGCCCCTGGCGGCGCGAACTGGTGGAAGGGCGCACCATCACCCTGCCGGACGGGCGGGTGATCACACCCGACATGGTGCTGGGAGAGTACAAACCCGGCGCGCGCCTGGTGTATGTGGGCGACACCGGAGAAACCGAAAGCCTGCTGGAGGTGTGCCGCGATGCCGACACGCTGGTCATCGAAGCCACCTACCTGGATGCTGAAGCCGAAATGGCAGCATCGTTTTCTCACCTCACGGCGCGCCAGGCCGCCGAACTGGCGCTGCAAGCCGGCGTCAAACAACTCATCCTCACCCACATCTCCCGCCGCTACCGCACGCAAGATGTCAAACGCGAAGCCCGCGCCGTTTTCCCCAACACCGAGGTGGCGCGCGATTTGGATAGATTCGACGTAAAAAGTAATTAGTTACCAGATTATCATTTTTATTTTGAGCGATAATGATGGGTAAGGATCCCCTAAAATTAGACCACTGAAAAGTAGACACAACAGAGATAATAGAAGCAGGAGAAGGTCTACAATGAAAAGGTCACAATATAGCGAGAGCCAAATCGTGGCAATCCTGAAAGAA
>Ga0228536_1000622_pt1 | contig 57283 bp, 42 predicted proteins | sample SJ1Smetagenome_FD_168611 | JGI IMG/M metagenome (GOLD analysis project Ga0228536, IMG submission 168611) | Enriched culture of PCE-dechlorinating microbial communities from Ithaca, New York, USA - SJ1.S | ecosystem: Engineered > Modeled > Simulated communities (microbial... > Unclassified...
GGGCCGGGGGTGCCGTGAGATCATCCTTCGGGAGATCGCCAGGATCACCGGAACCCCCTACGCGGAGATCCCTCCCGGAACCATCCGTCCCCCGGCAAAACCCGTCAAGCTCGCTCTGCTGGCGGAATCGAAGGAGGGCTGATTTCTCCCGGAGCCAGAACGGGGGATCGGCATAAGGGTAATCGGACTGTGCGGAGTCCGTATATGAGCGGGGCGGCGTAAAAGCCGCCCCGCTTTGTGGAGAGTCGTTTCGGAAAGACCGTATCCCGTGGCGTTTGCGAAAACGGTATAATGCTTTTCGAAGGGATGTGCGCGCATCGGATGAAGGGACGACGGAGCGCGAAAAACGTCTCGTTCCGGGGAGGGACCGAAAAATGATGCTGCTCAAGGATGTTCTCGACCGAGGTGACATCGAAAAAGGCAACGTGATCATCTACCAGTGGAAGAAGGAAGAAGTCGTCCAGGACAAGCTCATGATCCAGACGAAGCTGCGGGATCTCTTTGCCGCCTTCATGGTGGAGCGTGTGGAGGAAGCGGTGATCTTCGACTATTACGGGGCTTTTCCCAACGAGAACATCGTGGCGGTCTTCAAGCCCTTCACGACCCAGGAGATCTCCCTCGCCATGTGGAAACGGTTCGAGGCGAGAATGTGCACGGACACGATCGATTTGTTGATCAACCGCTTGCTGGACATCTTTTCCGAGGGAATTCTCATCCGGGATCACAAATACTTCGAGGTGAAACGCAAGGAGTCCTTCTCCACCTTCCGTCTCATCGAAGTGGACGAAAACCTCGCGAGAAAACTGCAGAAGGAGCACGACAAAAACCGCAAGGATGCGCAGGAGGATCGGGGAGACGCCGCGGAGGAGCTTTCCCGGCTTCTCTCGGGAGAATATCGCGGCAAAAAGAGGTTCTGACCGGGGAGGAAATGCCGGATCCCCCCGTTCCTGTTTTTTGACGGCAAGCTGAAAAGCCCTCGCGGGAAGGCTTTGAAGCTTTGAAAAGGAAAGGATGATGCCTTGTGGCCAATGCCCTCAAAAGTGCGCGATATCGGGTGGTGAAGGGCTACTGCGACATCACCACCTCCGAGGAGAGCGCAAGTCTCGTCGCCTTCTACGCGATCATCGACAACGGAAGCATCTACAGCGTGCGATGCCGTCTTGTTGAAGAGGGGGTCTCTTTTCCTGGAATCCGCGGAGAGTGGACCAAATACATCTCCTTCGTGCTCGGCTCGGATGTCTGCCCCTCCAGGGAGGTTCTCCAGAACGTCATCAGCCAGGCTCTGGCGGCGGTACGCCCCTCGGAGCTGCTGGAGACGAACGGCAAGGCCGCACGGGACATGGAGGCCAAGCTGAACGACTACGGGACCTCGGCTCTCAAGGCGGAGGTGCACGCCTTTGTCCGGGTGGAGAACGCGGCGGACGACGAGATCCGTCCCTTTCTCCCCTCCCGTGGGACGGCTCAATCGTCGGAGGAAGGCGATGCGTCGGCACCGGGAGAAGCGGAAATGGGTGAAGGTGCGACGGAGGAGAAGGAATCCGTCGTCTATGTGAACTGTACTGCCATCATCGACCCTTTGAAAGGAAAGGCGGCGAACCGCTTCAAGGAAGGCGAGATGGTGGTGGTGAAACTTCCCGAGGAATCGGTGCTCTATTCCCTCATCTCCAAGGCCAGAAAGGGACTTTTCGACGGCAAGGTGGAGGGACGGGTTCTTCGGGTGGAGGCGCGTACCGAGGAGTCCACGCTCATGGAACTCGAAATGACCAAGGGGTTCCGGGGGCTTCTTTCCGTCCAGAACTCGCTCATGCTGCGACAGGGACACCTCGATGAAGGGTCTCCGGGGGAGGGCGGGGCAAAAAAACCGCTTCCTCCCGCAGTGTTCTTCGGTATCCTTGCGGGTGTCCTCGTCATGGTCCTTTTTTTCATCTATCGGTTCATCTTCTGATTTTTTCTTAAAAACTTTCTCTTCCGATCCGAAAACCTTCTTCCAGTTGTGGAACACGGCATGTCCGAAGAACCGGGTTTTGTAGAGGGGAGGTCGTGCCATGCAGGACGAGGAGGAGGAACGTCTTCGGGGTCAGAGAGCGCTCCGGGCGGAGCAGCGCCGGATGGAGCAGCTTTTCGCGAGCTCCCTTGAAGGAGTGGTGCTCCTTGATGCCGGTGGGCGGATCCTTCGGGTGAACCGCTCTTTCTGCGATCTTTTCGGATTCGCCTCCCTCGGGGAGGTGGTGGGAAAGGAACTGGACGTTCTCGTCTCCATGGGGGACAAGTATGCCGAGGCCTCGGACCTCACCGCCCGCATTCTCCGGGGGGAAAGGGTGGCCGTGGAGGTGCTCCGATATCGCACGGACGGAAGACCTCTGTACGTGGACCTCCAGGGGACGCTCATTCTTCCGGAAGAGCCCGAGGGCGATCTGGAGTACTATGTGATTTACCGGGACATTTCGGAGCGCAAACGGGCGGAGGCAGAGTTGCGCGAGAGCCTCGGTCGGCTTGAGAAGGCTTGGGAGCAGACCATCCAGATTCTCGCCTCCGTGGTGGAGCTGCGCGATCCCTACACGGCGGGGCACCAGCGGCGCGTGGCCGTTCTCGCTCAGGCCGTCGCTCGGGAGCTGGACCTGTCCGAGGCGGAAGTGCGCGGCGTGTACCTTGCCTCGCTGGTGCACGACGTGGGCAAGATCACCGTTCCCGCGGAGGTGCTGAGCAAGCCAGGCGTCCTGAGTCCCGTGGAGTTCGCGCTCATCCGGACCCACGCTGGAGCCGGATACGACATTCTCCGGAACATCGACTTTCCCTGGCCTGTGGCGGAGATCGTGCTGCAGCACCACGAGCGCCTCGACGGCTCGGGCTACCCCAACGGGCTTTCCGGAGAGACTCTGCGGACGGAAGCGCGCATTCTCGCCGTGGCGGACGTGGTGGAGGCCATGGCGTCGAACCGCCCCTACCGCCCTTCCCGCGGTCTCGAAAAAGCCCTCGAGGAAATCGACGAGGGCGCGGGCAAACGCTACGATGCCCGTGTCGTGGCATCCTGCCGGCATCTGTTCCGGGAGGGTTTCGCCTTTCCCGCTTTCCCCCTCTAGTTCTTCGGGCCGCCCTTTCGAGGTCGGGTCCTGTGTTCGGAAATCCCCGCCGTTTTTATCCCTCCATCGGAAGCGGAGGCTCGTAGTTGGGGCCCATGAGCTTCTTCCAGTCCACGTTGTCCGCCAGGAGATCCGGGCATGTGGCGTCGGGATAGAACCAGTGACGCCCCAGCCCCTGGAGAACCTGGTACCATTCGTGCACGTCCGGGGCAGCCACGTTGCCGTTCAGCGTGATGCGCCGCAGTTCCCGATAGACCAGAGCGGTCATCTGATTGCCGTCCAGGACGGAGATGCTCTTCTCGTAGAACTCGACGAGGAAGAAATAGGACAGGCCGCCGAGCTGGTAGATGATCTCCTGCCATTTTGCGGGAACTTTGTAGGTCTGCGCCAGAAGGACCTTGCTCCGGCGGCTCTTGCCGGGATTTTTTCGGTTCAGGACGAAGAGGAGCGAGTCCGGGTCGATGTGGCGCAGTTCGTCGTACTTGCGGATCAGCAATTCCGCCAGGGGCTTGTACCGGGCGTTGCAGATCTCGAAACCGAGAAGTTCTTCCATGTGACCGATCCCTGCTTTCCTTAAGAGATGTGGACAGATGCGAACGATGCGGCATTCCGGACCCGCGAGACGACGCCCTCCGAAACGACGGGGATCGAGAAAAGGAGAAGCGCCGGAAAGACGCCCGGCGGTCTTGCGGCGGGAGGGCGCGTCCGTACGGCGCTCCTGTTCCGAAGGAAGGATGGCCTCTTCGGGGGGAAGTGCCTCCGGCGACGTTCACGGTGAAAACCCGACGAGACCATCTTTGATTCTAACAGTCGAGGGGATCCCTTTCAACGCGGACCTATCGCGTTTTTCACCGGTGCTTTCGAGGCGGGTCGGCGATGCCGTAGGGGGAATCCTTTTGATTTCGTTTTGTTGGAAAAACGAGCGGCTCGTCCACCTCGCAGGAGGCCGAGGGTGTATGGTCCGGCTGGTCGAGGAAGGCCAGGGCGAGTTCAAGGGGACAACCGTAGAAGGTTGTGCCGTGCCCCCGGTGGGGAAACTCGAAGAAATAGGCCTTTTCCAGGCTCGACGCGACCCGGCGTCCCCATTCGGGAGGCGTGATGGGATCGTAGCTCCCGGCGAGAACCAGCGTGGGGATGGTCCCGGAGACCGGCGCGTTCACGTCGGGGGAGGCCGTTCCGTTGTTCCAGAGGGCGCAGGCGACGAACTCGTCGGGAAAGGGGTCGTAGCCCCGCAGGGCCGAGGGGAGACTTTTCAGGCGCTCCAGCACGATCTCGGGGACGTTCGCCGAAGCCTCGTCCCGGCATTTTACCGAATAGTACAGGCCGTCGCTGGACCAGCCGCTTCCCTCCTCGTAGTAGCGGCAAAGGGCTGCCGTGTCCCCGGCCCGGATCTGGGCCAGGAGGAGGGGGAAATAGGGGAGGAGCGTCTCGTCATAGAGGAAGTCGAAGAGGAGGTTCACCAGGTCCCATCCGGTGAAGAGCATGGGAAGCGGCTTCGGCTCGTCCTCGTACTGGAGGGAGAGCCGAAGCGGTTTTCGGTTCAGCCGCTCCACCGCCTCGTAGAAGTTCCGCTCCATGTCGGGAAAGGCGGCGGCGCAGCGGGAATCGGCTTTGCAGGCGTCGAAGAAGTACCGGAAAGCACGGAGCATGTTCTCCGGGGCCTCCTCGTATTCCTCGGCCTGGGGAGGAACGCAGGAATCGAGAATGGCGCTCCGCACTCCTTCGGGAGTGCGCCGCATCACCTCCAGGGCCAGCCTGGTTCCGTAGGAGATGCCGTAGAGGTTCCATTGCGAAATGCCCAGAGCGCGCCGCAGATCCTCCACGTCGGCGGCACTCGCCGCCGTGTCGTAGCATTCGAGGGTGACGCCGAGCCCCCGGAGACGGACAGCGCAGGCCCCCACCGCGGAAAGCAGCTCCTCTTCGTGCTCCCCCGCGGTGAGATGGCGGTCCCGGGTGCGGTCCCACATGTCGTAGAGTTCGGGACACTCCAGGGAGGGGGTGGAAAACCCCGTTCCCCGTTGGTCGAAGAGGATCAGGTGGCGCTTCTTGAGAAAGGGGGACTCCTCCCAATCCTCCAGAGAGGGCAGCGTGGGATCCCCCGGCCCCCCTTCGAGAAAGAGCACCGGGTCGGGTGCCGGAGAGGGGGAGGAACTGCGGAGGATTGCCACGGCGATGCGCACGAGTTCCGATTCGGAAGGTTTTGCCCTGTTCTCGGGAACGACGAGGATGCCGCAGGACACCCGTCCCCGCAGCGCTGCGGGGACGTCGATGGGGCACGGTCCCGGAACGAAGCGGGGAAGTCCCTCCCGAAACGCCGGAGGAAAGGGGAGCTGTAATGGCTCCCGTGACGCCGGCGCGGTCCCGACCTGGGCCGGAAGAAACGAACCGGGCAGGGTCGCGGGGATGTTCTGTGCCGAGCCCTCTCCCGGAAGCGTCAGCAGCAGCGCAGCGAACCCTCCGAGGAGGAGAATCGCGAAGCGGTTGAAAACCCCGTTTCGTGGAAAGTGCATCACGGCGTACCTGTTTCTAGTAGGACGCGGGTTTGCGCCCGAGGGAATACTTGCCGTTCCGTCCCGTCCCCCCCGGGGTGGCACCGCCGTGGACGGCCACGGCCATGCGGCGCTCCGTCCAGCGGGCTAGGCGCACGAAGGGAAAGCCCAGGAGAAGGTAGATGATCGCCACCAGGATGCCCGTGCCGAAGTAGTCGTAATAGGTGGTGGCGAGCTGTCCGTAGGCCTTGGTGAGATCCACCATGGTGATGACCGACACGAGGGACGAGTCCTTCAGCAGGGAGATGAAGTCGTTCGTCACCGGCGGCAGGGAGACACGGATAGCCTGAGGAAGCACCACGTGACGCAGCGCCTCCCATCGGGACATGCCCAGGGCGAGGGCCCCCTCCATCTGAAGGCGCGGCACCGAGAGGAGTCCCGCCCGGTAGTTCTCCGCCTCATAGGCGGCGTAGTTGAGGCCGAGCCCCAGCACGCCCGCAACGAAGGGACTGAGTTTGATGCCGATGTGGGGAAGCCCGTAGAAGATGAAGAAGAGCTGGATCAGCACGGGAGTCCCCCGGATGAACTCGATGTAGAGCACGGCGAGGCGCGAAACGGGCGATGGGCCGAAGATACGGGCCATGGCCAGTACGAGCCCGAGGACGATAGCCAGAGCCATGGCGGCGAGGGAGACCTCCATGGTGACCACCGCAGCTCGCCCCAGAATGGGCAGAAAGCCCGCGTAACGTTTGAGGCGGAGCGTCAGGGTGAACTCGGGTTTCTGGTGTTCCGCCCACTCCTGGAAGCGCGAGGGCGCCTCCTTCGCGGGGGAGAAGTCCTGGAACAGATCCGCCATGACGGGGCTCCAGAGATTCCACCGGTCGTAGACGCGCCGCAGCTCCCCCGAATCCCGGAGGTGCACCACCGCCTCGTTGATCTTCCGGAGCAGCTCCGTGTCCTCCTTTCGGAGGGCGATGCCGTACTCCATCTCACCGATGGGGCCGCCCACGAACTTGATCTCCGGGTTGAATCCCGCGTAGTAGATGGCGATGGGCGCGTCGAAGAGCGTGGCGTCGAGGCGTCCGTTCTGCAGATCCGTGTAGGCGTTGATCTCGTCCTCGTAGGTGCGGACATCCTTCACCCCCGCGTCGACGAGGGTGAAATAGGCGTAGGATTGCTTGAGAGTGCCCACCACCTTGTCCGTGCAGTCCTCCAGGGAGGTGATTCCCTTTTCGTCCCGCCGCACAGAGAGCTGGAGAAAGGTGCGGTAGTAGGGAATGGAGAAGTTCACTTCCTGCTTGTGCTCCGGGGTGATCTCCAGGCCGTTGATGGAGATGTCGTAGAGGTGGCGTTGCAGTCCCGGAATCAGGTTGTCCCAGCCGTTCTGCACGAACTCGGCCCGCATGCCGAGATAGTCCGCGATCCGCTCGACGATCTCCACCTCGAAGCCGATGAGGATGTTCGGATCGGCGGGGTCGGCGAACATGAACGGAGCACCGCCTTCGGTGTCGCCTCCCCATTTCAGGGCGGGTTTTTCCGCCGCGGCGGATTCCGGAATGCCCGGAACGAGACAGAGCGCCAGAACGAGGGCAAGGAGCGGGAAGAGGGCACGGCTGGTCCGTCCCGCCACCTTCCATCCCTCCGGCGACGCGGAGCGGTGTCGCTTGTGGGCCATCATGCCACCTCCTCCGTGAAGTGTCGCAGGAACTCACGGGTCCGTTCGTTTTTGGGTGTGGTGAAGAGCACGTCGCCGTCGTCTTTTTCGACGATCTCCCCGCCGTCCATGAAGACGATGTAGTCCGAGGCGTTTCGGGCGAAGCGCATGTGATGGGTGACGATGATCTGGGTCATTCCCTCCGCGTCGAGGTCCTTCATGACCTGGAGCACCTCGTTCACCAGCTCGGGGTCCAGGGCTGAGGTGGGCTCGTCGTAGAGCATCACCTTGGGATTCATCGCCAGAGCCCGGGCGATGGAGGCACGTTGCGCCTGGCCTCCCGAGAGCGTCGCGGGATAGCGGGCGGCGAAATCCTTGAGCCCCACCTTGGCGAGCAGGCGCAGCGCATTTTCCCTGGCCTGATCGGGGGACTCCTTCTTGACCACCAGGGGGGCGAGCATGACATTGTCGAGAACCGTCTTGTGGGGGAAGAGGTTGACGCTCTGAAACACCATTCCGACGTTCTTGCGCATCTGGGCGCAGGCTTCCAGGAAGGGGCGGTCCAGATGTTCTTCCGTGCCGGTACGGCTCACGGTGACGCCGGCGATGGTGATGTTTCCGGAGTCGAGGTATTCCATACAGTTGAGGCACCGTAAAAATGTGGATTTGCCGCACCCGGAAGGACCGATGACCGAAACGAGGTCCCCCTCCCGGATGTCGATGGAGACATTTTTGAGTACTTCTCCATCCTCGAAACTCTTGCAGAGGTTTTCCACGTGGATCAGGGGTGCACCCACTTTGGTCAACCCATACCACCTCCCTTGAATCTTGAATATGGAAGCCGAAGTAGGCATAGCATGACAGAAATCGCCGAAAAAGCAACGGCCTGGGGGATTATTTCCCGGAGTTTTCTCCGTTTGAAAGAGTTCTGTCATCTTTTCCGCGGGAAGGGTTGCCGGGACTCTCTTCCGTTTCTTGCCGATCCTGCGCGCCACGTTCTGCAAAAGGGTTGTGCCGGTGTTTGGTGATCGTGAGAGTCGTGTGCGTTCCGTCGTGCGAAAAGGTTTTCATGGTGTTTGGTAGCCGCCGGCAGCGAGTGGTCGCACTTTTCCAGGAGTGCCTTTTCGTGTTCGAGCGACAGGTTCATGCGGAGGCAGCGGCTCGGCTCCGGTGCCTCCGATGGGGTTGTGGCGCAGGGTGCGGGAACGGTGGCTGCCTTGGGGAAGAGATTCAGGGAAGCTCTGATGAAAAGAGTTCCCCTCGCTCTTGATCGCATCGCGTTTTCGCGAGTTCGGTTTGGCGTTCTTCAGAGGTTCCTCAGTTTCGAAGGAACCGGAGATGCACAGTGAAGAGGAGGAGCGCTCCCAGGATGATCCATCCGTCCGCGAGGTTCAGCGACAGGGAGCCTTCGAAGAGATGGAAAGGAAGGGGAATGCGGAGGTAATCCGTGACGGCGCCGAGGAGGAGGCGGTCCGCGACGTTGCCCAGGGCGCCGCCCCAGAGCAGGGCGAGTCCCGGAAGAAAAGAAGACGTCCTGGCTTCGGAGGACGGCATCGTCGTGCTTTCCCGCGTCCGTGCCTCTTCATCGGAAGGGGCGTGCTCCGCGGAGCGCAGAAAGAGCGCCGTGCCCGCCGCGAGAACGGCGAGGCCAAACAGGCCGAGAAGGAGCCCCCGCTCCCGAAAGAGCCCGAAGGCGATCCCCCGGTTTTGGGAGAGGCAAAGCGAGAGCCCCGGGAGTTTTCCCCCGCAGGGGAGGAGGTGTTCCCGGGCCCAGAGTTTCAGCACCTGGTCCGACGCGATGGCGACGAGGACGATCCGGAGAAAGGGAAAGGGGCGGCGGAGCCGGGGCATTTTTCTCACCGTCTCCGTTCGGTGCGTCGCCGCGCAGGTTCGACGGGTGCGCCGGTCATGCGCTTTCCCCGGAGGCGTCCTCCGGCTCGTGCTGAGGAATGCCCTTCATGGTGAGGGAGATGCGCCGCCGCGGGATGTCCACTCCCTCCACGGCCACGCGGACGCGCTGGCCCGGCGAGACGAGTTCCGACGGATTGGCCACGAAGCGGTCCGCCATGCGGCTCACGTGGACGAGTCCGTCCTGATGCACCCCCACGTCCACGAAGGCGCCGAAGGCGGTGACGTTGGAGACCACGCCCTGGAGGACCATGCCGGGCACGAGATCCTCCAGAGTGGTGACGCCCGGAGCGAAGCACACCGCCTCGAAGCTCTTCCGCGGGTCCCGTCCGGGTTTGGCGAGTTCCGCGAGGATGTCCGCAAGGGTGGGAAGCCCCACTCCTTTCCGTACGTACCGGGCGGGGTCGATGCGGCGACGGAGCGTCTCCTCCGCGAGGAGGTCCGCCACGTCGCAGGTCAGGTCGCGGGCCATCTCCTCCACGATGTCGTAGGCATCGGGATGGACGGCGCTCGCGTCGAGGGGGTTCTCGCCGTCCCGGATGCGCAGGAATCCCGCGGCCTGTTCAAAGGCCTTGGGACCCAGCCGGGGCACCTTGCGCAGCTCCTTCCGGCTTCGGAAGGGGCCGTGTTCGTTCCGGAAGGTGACGATGTTCGCCGCGAGCTGGGGGCCGAGGCCGGACACGTAGGAAAGCAGCTCGCGGCTGGCGGTGTTCAGGTCCACACCGACGCTGTTGACGCAGGAGGTCACCACGTCGTCCAGAGCCTGCCGGAGCAGCTTCTGGTCCACGTCGTGCTGGTACTGGCCGACGCCGATGGACTTGGGGTCGATCTTCACCAGTTCCGCGAGAGGATCCTGGAGACGTCGCCCGATGGAGACCGCCCCGCGGACCGTCACGTCCTGGTCGGGAAATTCCTCCCGCGCCACGTCGGAGGCGGAATAGATGGAGGCGCCGCTCTCGTTCACCATCACCACGAGAGGATTTTCCGGCAGCTCCGCGGCGCGGAGAAAGGCCTCGGTCTCCCGGCCTGCCGTGCCGTTGCCCACCGCCACGGCCTCCACACCGTGCCGTGCCGCAAGGTCCCGGACGAGGCGGAGCGCCTCTCTCGCGCTCTCCTTGCCCGTGTGGGGATACATGACCGCCGTCTCCAGGAGCTTCCCCTCCGGAGAGAGCGCCACCAGCTTGCACCCCGTGCGCAGGCCGGGATCGACGGCGAGCACCACCTTGCGCCCCAGCGGCGGGGCGAGGAGCACTTCCCGGACGTTGCGGGCGAAAACCGTCACGGCTTCGGCGTCGGCATTGCGCTTCAGGGCGTTCCGCAGTTCCGTCTCCATGGAGGGCGCCAACAGCCGGGTGTAGCCGTCGGCCACGGCTGCCCGGACCTCCGCCCCGTCCGGGCCTGTTGTTTTGACGAAGAGGCGTTCCAGCAGCGTCAGTGCCTCCTCCTCCGGAGGGAGCAGCGACAGGGAGAGGAACCCCTCCCGCTCTCCCCGGAAGAGAGCGAGCACGCGGTGGGAGGGGGCTTTCGCCGCAGGCTCGTTCCAGGCGAAGTAGTCCCGGAACTTCGCTCCCTCTTCCTCCTTGCCCTTCTTCACTCTGGAGGCGAGCATGGCCTTGGCGGCGAAGAGCTGCCGCAGGGAAGCCCTTGCGGTACCGTCCTCGCTCACCCACTCGGCCATGATGTCGCAGGCTCCGTCCAGCGCGTCGTCGACGTTCTCCACGCCCTTTTCCGGGTTCACGTACTCCTTCGCCGCCGCGGCGGGATCGGTGCCGCACTGTTGCCACAGGAGAGCTGCCAGCGGTTCCAGTCCCTTTTCCTTGGCGATGGTCGCCCGGGTGCGTCGTTTCGGTCGGAAGGGGAGGTAGATGTCCTCCAGACGAGCCAGGGTGGGGGCCTCCTCCAGGTCGCGCCGGAGTTCCTCCGTGAGCAGCTCCCGTTCCTCCAGGGACTTGAGGATCGCCTCCCGGCGCTTGTCCAGCTCTTCCAACTGGGCGAGGCGGTCCCGGATGGAAAGGAGAGCCACTTCGTCGAGGGATCCCGTCGCCTCCTTTCGGTAGCGGGCGACGAAGGGGATGGTGCATCCCTCGGCGAAGAGTTCCGCCGCCGCCGTCACCGATTCGGGACGCAGATGAAGTTCCTCCGCGACGAGCGCGGTGTGGCGGGGCGTCATCGCTCCGGCCCTTCGTTTCGTCCGTTTCCGTACCAGAGCGCCTCCGCGCCGAGCACCCGGTAGACCAGGTCCACCGCGAGTCCCCGGGAGAGCGGCATTTCGGGGCGGAAGGCGGTGCCGCCCTCCACGCCGGCGAGCGCTCCCAGCGCGTCCAGCCCTCGGAGCGCTCCGTCGAGGCGGCTTCCCGCAGGAACGTCGCCGTAGAGCGGCGTCGGCACCTCCGGGGTGTCGGCGGAGAGGTCGAAGAGTTCCGCCAGGGCGCGGACGAACTCGCCCCGGGTGACGAAGCGCGCCGACGCGACGGGGCGGAACGGCTGGGGAGCACGCTCGCCGAGGGCCGCAACGCGGGCAAGCAGGCGGACCGCCTCGGAGGGGGCAAGCGGCTCGTCCACGCCGAAAATGCCCTGGAGGCGCCCTTTCTTCGCCGTTGCGAGAAGGGTGTTCAGATCGTCCAGGCGCGGTGCCGGTGCTGTGGGATACGCCCGGGGCTCCAGCAGTTCCCGGACGGTGGCGAGCTGCACCGCCGCCCAGTAGGGGTGGCTTCTGGGCACGTCGCTATAGCGGAGCAGGGCGAGGACGCTTCCCGCTTCGAGAAGGCTTCGCTGCACGAGAAGGGGGTTCACTTCCCGGGGAGGGATGCCGCCGCGCACCGCCGCCGCGGCGATGGCCCCCGCGGCCTGTCCCGTGAACATGCAGATGGGCTGCAGGCGCAGCGCCCCGGAGGTGAGGCGGGTCATGGAGAGGTTTTTCTCCGCCGCGACGAGGCCGTCCACTTTTTCGGGAATGAAGATCTCGAAGGGCACCTGAAAGGGGCCCCGGGGCTTGTTTTCCGCCGTGGACTCGGCGGTCTCCCCGAAGCGCGCCTCCAGCGCCTCGGTTTCGCTGGAGCCGTGCAGATCCAGGATGTATCTTCCCACCGCGAGGGAAGTGGGCTGCTCGAAGCCCGGCCCGCCCGCCAGGTAGCTCTCGGAGTTCCGCCGCAGCTCCGCCGAGGTGAGGGTTTCCAGGCCCACGAGGCGCCGGCTCTCCCGCACGTAGGGCATGGGCGGGAAGCGGCGCACGAGGGGGGCGTATTCCTCGGGAACGATGCCCCGCACACTCTCCAGATTTGCGGGACTGTCGAACTCGTCGTCCGCTACCGACCAGGGCATGCCCAGTTCGGTCTGCACGTAGTAGAGGAACTGGAGCGTCTTGAGCAGTGCCCGGGCGTTCATCTCCCGGCGGAAGGCCCCGTCCTCGAAATAGCGCACGGGAAGGCCGCTCCGCCCCTCGTAGCCGGGCTTGCCCGGATAGTCGTTGCACCAGTTGACTCCCGTCTTCGAGAGGAGAAGCCAACTGTAGGCGGTGGAGGCGTCGGCGTTGCCAGGGGCGGAGGAGTCCGGCAGACCCCGGTAGGCGTTGTGGCTGTGGAAGTTCACCGGCAGCTTCACCGGATATCCCCAGAAACGGTTGCCGTCCCTGGTGAGGTAGCTCCGGAAGAGTTCCACCCGCTCCTCGTAGCCGGGAGGAGGCGTGGACATCCGGAGGTGCTCGGGAATGCCCCTGGGATAGGCCTTCATTACCGCCACCCAGGTGATGTCCTGAATCCGGGCGTCGAGATCGAGGAAAGGTGTCTCCGCGTTGCCCGCCCGGTAGGCGGCCCCCGCCAGGGGCAGCACGTCCCCGTATTCCGTGGCGTCCACCAGGACCTTGCAGTGGAGGAGCGTCGGAGTGCCGTCCAGGTTGGCCAGCACTCCCGTGACGGTGGTGTCCCGCCTGTCCTTGAGAACCTGGATCACCGAAGAGCGCAGGAACAGGTCGAGTGTGCGGGGCGTGCGGTCCCGAAGGGTCGCGCCGCTGCGGGTCTCCTCGAAGAGCGACAGAAGCGCCGCCTCCCCCACCGAAGGCTCGAAGGCGATGGTGAAGGGAACCCAGTAGCAGGTGCCGGTGGATTTGCCCAGCGCGTCGTAGTGGGCTTTCACCTCGGCGAGGAATTCCTCGTAGATGCCGGACCAGTTGGCGTACATGTCGTCCATGGTGGACACCGCCGCCGCAGTCATCTGGCCTCCCACGACGTTCGTCTCCTCCAGAAGCGCCACCCGGGCACCGCTCCGCGCCGCCTGGAGCGCCGCTGCCGTACCGCCCGCACCGGCTCCCACCACGATCACGTCGTAGTCGCGCTCCGCCGTTGCGGCGGAAACCGTCGTGACAGTGCCGAGCAGTGCAGCCATCAGCAAGACCGCAAGGACAAGGCATCGCCTCGTCGCAGCGGAAAAGCACAGTTCTCTCTTGTGCATGGGTTCTCGACTCCTTTCGTTTCTGCTCCTTCTCTATGCATTCCGTTCCATGTTGCCCGATTCCCAGCATGATACCCCGAAGGAAGACAAGAAGGAACCGCATTGTCCGCGATTTCTCCGGAAGGGTGTCCGTTCGTTCCGCCGAAAGGCTTCCTTAGATTGCCTTTCCGACGGGGATACAGTAGGATGATGTGCATCGTCGGACATGTTCTTCTTCGCTGTGATCATCGTTTTCGTTCATTCCGCAGAACATCCCGTAGTTGCCTCCTCCCCGCCTTCGACACCCGGTTTTTTCTGTCGGCTCTTCACAGGGACGCCCCTCGGGGAGAGGGGGGAACAGACTGAAAGAAAAGAGGAAAACGCTCATGGAGTACATCGCTTCCAACAAGGTCGCGTGGGAAGAGGCTTTTAACAACAGAGACAGTGCATGGGGAGAGGATATCGTCGAGAGAGTGCATCGCGAAGCGTATCCTTTCTTTCAGAAAGACATGGCGGACGTTCTGAGGAAATACGACATGAAGGGCAGGTGTCTTGCACATTTCTGTTCGAACAACGGACGAGAGCTGCTTTCTCTGGTGAAATGCTCCGGGGCCGGAGAGGGAATCGGCTTTGACATCGCAGAAAATCAGGTCGAATTTGCGAATAAAAAGTCAGAGGAATTGAAAATAAACTGCAGGTTTGTGGCGACCAATATTCTGGACATCGGTGAAGACTATTCGGGGTATTTCGACGTCGCGTTTATAACTATCGGAACGCTGTGCTGGTTCAAAAATCTCGGCCCGTTTTTTGACAAAATTTCGCAATGCCTGTCCCGGAACGGTTTTCTGCTGATCAACGAACAGCATCCTGTGACGGACATGCTTTGTGCTCCCGGAGAAGAGCTTTATGACGAAGCAACTCCGACGGCGTTGAGAAACTCGTATTTTGGAAAGGAATGGATTGACAACGGAGGTGCGCAGTACATTACAAAAAAGAACGACTGTTCCAAAAAATTCACGAGTTATTCCCACTCTTTTTCGGAAATTATAAACTCTCTCTGTTGTTCCGGAATGCATATCGTCCACCTGCAGGAGTTTGATTACGATATTGCAGGCATGTTTGAGCACCTGGATCACAAAGGAGTTCCCCTGTCGTATGTTCTCGAGGTGAAAAAATAGCGGAGTTCCACGTGGTGTATGAGCGAATTGCAATGGCTCCGTCGCCCTGACGCGTTTTCGAGGGGTTCGTGCCCTGACGGGAAGCCACTTCTCGGTCCGGAAAATTCCTGTTGTGTGCAATCTTGTTCTCCCGGTGAGAATACTGTATAATTTCTGGCATTCCTCTCTGTCGAGAGGCCGGTGCAAGAGAATCCGACCAGTCGACGCTGTGCCTGGAGAAAAAATTCCGGGCTCAAGGATGATGTTGACGGGAGAGAAGGAGCTGGAAACCGAATGAAAGGTACAACCCGGACGCTGCTCGCCGATGTGGGGCTCGCCTCGGTGGCACTTTTCTGGGGCATCGGTTTTGTTGTAATGAAGGATGCCCTCGTGTTCTTTCCTCCCTTTTCCCTTCTCGCGGTGCGGTTTTTTCTGGCGGGAGGACTGCTGGTCCTGATTTTTTCGAAGTCCCTGCGGGGCACGACCCTGAAGGATCTCAAAATCGCCGCGGGGGTGGGGCTGTTTCTTTTTCTCGGCTTCGCCACCCAAACCGTGGGGCTCCAGTACACCACGGCGGGAAAGCAGGCCTTTCTCACCGCCAGTTATGTGGTGCTCGTTCCCTTTGCCGCCTGGGCACTGCGACGAAGAATTCCGGAATGGAATGCCTTTGCCGCCTCCTTTCTCTGTCTCGTGGGAACGGCCCTGCTCACTCTGCAGGAGAGCTTCTCCATCTCCCTCGGCGACGGGCTCACTCTTGCCTGTGCCGTGTTCTATTCCCTGCACATCGTTTCCCTGGAAGCCTTCGCGCCCCGCATGGACGCGTATCGCCTGGCCACGCTGCAGCTTCTCTTCGTCTTCTGTTACGCCGCACTCTGCGCTCCCTTCTTCGAAACGATTCCGGACCTCACGCAACTCGGGGGAAGGGCGTGGTGGAGCATGGCCTATCTCGTGCTCTTCTGCACCACCGGAGCCTTTCTCATCCAGACGGTCGCACAGAAATTCACGCCCTCCACGCACGCATCCATTTTCCTGAGTCTCGAATCGGTGTTCGGCGCCGCCGCGGGGATCCTGCTCATGGGAGATCTCTTCACCTCCCCCATGGTGACGGGATGCGTTCTCATCCTGGCGGCGGTTTTCCTTACGGAGATGCAGCCGGAACTCCTTCTCGCCCGCTTTCGCAAGGCTTTTTCCGAAGGGCGCCCCTGAGAGAGGAACGTTTCTTTCTCCGAGGCCGAAAGACGGGAGGGAAAGGTTTCGCCTTTCTCCCGTTTCTTTGAAAGCGATCCGGAAAAATCACGGTCGCTCTCCCCGAGAAATCGATGCAGGAAAACCGGTACACGGAAAAAAACACAGCAAGGTCCCGGAGTTTCGAACACCTGTTGCAATGTGGTCATTTCAAGGGAGAGTGTTTCGTCGGGAGATGTCATGGGTGCGTTGCTGTGTCATGTCGGAAGCGAGGTGGAATGGAGAGTGACCGAGGATATGAGAGAGAATTCCGAAGTGTTGCGAAAAAGCGTGGACGATATGGCCCGGGCACTGGCGCACTTTCACGCCCTTTTCGTGCGGGAAAGTGTGGCCGTTTTGGGCGAGAGCGAGGGGAGGAAACTGGTGGAGCGTGTCGTCGCCCGTTTCGGCGAAGAGCGGGGAAGGCGCATTCGTGAGGAGGTGCTGCGGCACGGCAAGGAACTCACGTGCGAGACCTTGGCCGAACACTACGACCTTCCGCTGCATTTCGCCTGGAAGGCGATGAAGCGGGAGAACGGAAGCGACATCACCTACTGCCCGATGTGCGAGGAATGGAAGGAAAAAGGCATGGTGGAGGAGGGCGAACTCTATTGTGCCATCGATTTCGCCATCGCCAGGGGCTTCTCCGAAAACCTGACCTTCTCCCGTTCCGCGACGCTGATGAAGGGCGATTCCTGCTGCTGTCACCGGTACGGGGAAACTCCGTCGTCTGCGGGGTGCGGCTCATGAACATGGATCGGTTCGGCAAGCTCGTCTCCCTTCTGCTGTTGCCGCTCATTCTGGAGATCGTCTACAGCGCCCTGAAGGGGTACTTCCTCAACGAGACCCCCATTTGGAGCTTCGAGATCTCCCTCTTCCTCTACGGGACCTTCTTCATGCTGGGCGCTGCCTACTGCCACAAGGAGAAAAAGCACGTCGCCGTGGACGTGATCAACCATTACCTTCCTCCACGATGGCGCCGCATTCAGGGAATCTTCGCCGAGGGTGTGGTGCTCTTCGTGGTGCTCGTTCTCCTCTGGGTGAGCATTCCCGCCGCCTACCGCTCCACCCTCATGCGGGAGCGCTCCACCCACCAGACCCCCTTCAACCCCGAGGTGTGGTGGTACCGCTGGATCATTCCCCTGTCCTGCGCCCTCCTTTCCTGGCAGTCCTTCAAGGACATGCTCGCCCTCATCTTCCCGAAGCTCGGGAAAGTCGCGGGCGCAAAGCCCGAGTGAGGAGGGGACGACCATGGCCCGTGAATTCTATCCGCTTCTGATGTTCGCAGCGCTCTTTCTTCTCCTCGCCTTCGGCGTGCCCATCGCCTTTTCCCTCGCGGCGGTGGCCATCGTCTTCGCCTATTTCCTCTGGGGGGCGGGAGCCCTCAATCTGGTGGTCTCCGCGGCGTGGGGTTCCATGAACAACTTCGTCATCATCGCCGTGCCGCTCTTCATCTACATGGCCTATATCCTCCAGAAGACCAACGTGGTGGAGGATCTGTACAAAGCCTTCTACAAGTGGTCCGGCGGTCTTCGGGGAGGGCTCGCCGTCGCCACCGTGGTGGTGGGGGCCATCCTCGGCGCCGTTTCCGGTGTCGTCGCCGCGGGGGTCATCGGCCTCGGGTTGATCGGCCTTCCCCAGATGCTCAAGCACGGCTACAACCGCAACATGTCCCTGGGGTGCGTCATGAGCGCGGGAACCCTGGGACAGCTCATCCCTCCCAGCACGAACATGGTGCTCTACGGATGCGTCACCGGTGTCTCCATCGGGGGACTCTTCGCGGGGGGACTTTCCGCGGGCGTGCTGCTCGCCGTTCTCTACATCGGGTATGTGCTCATCCGGGGGCTCCTCGATCCCTCCTTCGCCCCCGCGCTGCCGCCGGACGAGCGGGCCACGACGAGGGAGAAGCTGGCCGCCCTGCGGAATGTGTTTCTGCCGGGACTGCTCATCGTCATCGTCCTCGGCTCCATCCTGATGGGAATGGCCACACCCACCGAGGCCGCCGCCTTCGGCGCCTTCGGGGCCATGATCATCGCCTTCTTCAAGAAGCGGCTCACCTGGGAGATCGTCTACTCCTCCTGTTTCGAGACCATCTCCGTGTCCGCCATGGTGGGATGGATGATGATCGGCGCCTCCGCCTTCGGCTCGGTCTTCTCCGGGCTCGGGGGAAACACCCTCGTGGCGAACCTCGCCATGTCCATGCCGGGAGGGCCGAACATGGTCTTCGTCGTGGCGGCGCTCTTCATCTTCTTCCTCGGCATGTTCCTGGAGCCGGGGGCCATCATCTTCCTTGCGGTGCCCATCCTGGCACCCATCCTCTCCCGGCTCGGTTTCGATCCCCTCTGGGTGGGGCTCTCCTTCAACGTGCTGCTTCAGTGCGCCTACATGTCGCCCCCCTTCGGCTTCAGCCTCTTCTATCTCCAGGGAGTCGCCCCCGAGGGCGTTTCCATCGTGGACATCTACCGGTCGAGCGTGCCCTTTCTGGCGCTTCAGATCCTCTGCATCATCCTGATCTTTCTCTTTCCGTCCATTGTTCTCTGGCTCCCCAGGCTCGTCTTCGGGCTTTGAGCGTTGTACTTTGCGCCTTGCGGAAGGGAACGCGGCACGACGCATCTTCGGACAGAAAGGGGTGAACGCCGAGAGAGGGAGAGTCCGTTTCGTCACCATCCACGTTCGACGCGCTTGGAAGAGAAGGAGACCTTCTGTGTATGCGGAGGCGTTTCGCGAGAGAGGAGGCTTTTGGACAACATGAGAAAAATGTTTGCCCTTGCCCTGGTGTTTCTGTTCGTCCTCGTCGGAGCCCAGGCGGCTCTGGCGGCGAAGGTGACCTGGAGACTCGTCACCCATGCCATGCCCGGAACGGAACAGCAGAAACTCGCCGAGGACTTCTGCGAGACCGTGAAGACCCTTTCCGGCGGTGAGTTCGTCATCGAGCCCTATGCGGCGGGAGTGCTCTTCCCCGTGTTCGAGTCCTTCGACGCCGTCGCCAACGGCATCGTCGACGCCGCCATGGTCTACAGCGCCTACTGGACTGGAAAGGACCCCGCGTTCATCCTCACCACCCGACCGGGCTGCCCCATCAGCACCTTCGCCGAAGGGGTCTATCTGGACGAGAAACTCTTCCCCTTCTTCGAGAAGATCTACGGGAAGTACGGCATCAAGTACCTGGGGCACATCATGGAGAGCGTCATGCCCGAGCAGCTCATGTCCGTGGTTCCCCTCAAGTCCATCGAGGACATCAAGGGAAAGAAGATCCGCTCCTCCGGCTTCGGCGCGAAGTTCTACAAAGAACTCGGCGCCTCCACGGTGTCCCTCTCCGCTCCGGAAATCTACACGGCCTTCCAGACCAAGAACATCCACGCCGCAGAGTGGACCTACTGGGATGAGAACATGCGCATGGGCTTCCAGGAAGTCGCCACCTTCGTTCTCGATCCCGCCTACCATACCGGCGTGAACGAGAACTTCCCTCTCGTGGTGAACCCCGCCCGGTGGGACGCCCTTTCCCAGAACTTCAAGGACATTCTCCTCGTCGCCCGCGACAAGGCCCGCTTCCAGGCCAGCCTGATCTACGTGGCGGAGATCCAGGCCCGGGAGAAGTGGAAATCCAATCCGAACATCGAAGTCGCAAGCTGGAGTGCTGAAGACGCGAAGAAGGCCCGCGAAGTGGGCACGAAGCTCCTTCTCGCCGAGTGCGAGGCCATCCCCGAGGGCAAGGAATACCTTGAGGTCTACCGGAACGTTCTCTGGGAACTTGGCTACAAGGACGAGGCGAAGAACCTCGGCTACGCCGAGTAGCGAACAGTGAAATCCCCTCTCTTTCGCGGTGTCGCGAGAAGAGGAGGATGCCCCACGGAACAGCCGGAGGGAGGAGGACGGAGCTTTAGGCTTCCGTTCTTCTCCCTCCGGCTGTTTTTCCTGAGGCTGAAAAGACATCGGTTCTCTGGCATCAAGGCACTGTAGAGTGTATACTTGATGGCGCCCCGAGACCGCACTCTCGGAGAGAACGACGCTCGTCACCGATTCCGCAAGGCAGGAAACGCATGTTCTTTCGTTCCGCCACATTCATTTCTTCCGGAGGAGGCTTTTCCCCATGATCGAGAAGTTTGAAGGAGTAACGGTCCTGACCAAGGCAAACGTCTATTTCGACGGCAAGGTGCAGAGCCGCACCGTTCTCTTCGCCGACGGAAGCAAGAAGACCCTGGGAGTCATCCTGCCCGGAGAGTACGAGTTCGGCACGGCAGACCGGGAACTGATGGAGATGACCGCCGGAGTCGCCTCGGTGGTTCTGCCCGGCCGGGAGGACTGGCAGTCCTACGGTCCGGGGCAGTCCTTCGGCATTCCCGCGAACAGCAAGTTCAAGTACCGCTGCGACGAACCCACGGAATACGTCTGCACCTACTTCAAGGACTGATCCCGCTCCACCTTGTCCACACGGAAAACACTGCGCGGCGCCGGAAGGAATTCTCTTCCGGCGCCGCGTCGTTGTTTGCCTGGATCCGCCTTTCGCCATGCGGTCGGGAGGTGAGGTGTTGCGGGAGAGAGTATTCCTTCTGAGCTTCTACTGCGCCGGGCGGCGTCCTTCGAGGAGGCGGCGGAGTTCGCTTGAGTAGGTGGAGGAACGTTCCTCCAGCAGGTCGAGGATGCGCGAGGCGGAGGAGATGTCGCCGATCTGGATGTAGGCCTTGGCGAGGTTGAAGTGCTCCAACTCGGCGGCCTCGTCGCCGGAGGCGTTGGAGAGGATGCGGTTGTAGACTTCGATGGCGCCGTCGTACTGCCCCCAGCTGAAGTAGGCCTGGCCGAGTCTGCGCCAGGCCGTTTCGTTGTTCGGGTCCAGGATGAGGGCGCGGCGGAGGGCATCCACGGCGAGGCGGTACTGCTCGCGCCGGAGGGAGGCTTCCGCAAGGCCGAGCCAGGCGGGAACGGAGGTCGCGTCGCGGTCCGTGGCGGCGAAGAAGGCTCCCGCGGCCTCGTTGGTGCGTCCCAGGGCGAGAAGGGCCTTGCCCTGGCCGACGAGGGCTTTCGCCGCGAGGCTTTCGTCCTTTCGGGCCGCGTCGAGATAGGCGGCGAGGGCGTCCCGCGGGGTGTCCGCCCCGAGGCGGACATCGCCGAGGGCGAGGAGAATTTCTCCGTCGTCGGGAGCGGCGGCTGCGGCGCGGAGGAGCGTCTCCTCCGCCTCGGCGGGATGTCCCGTCCGGGCGAGGGCGATGCCGAGATGTTTGCGCAGGGGCACGTCATCGGGGTGGAGCGAGGCGGCCCGCTCCAGAGCGGAGAGGGCCTGGTCGGGTCTGTTCGCATCGAGAAGGAGGAGTCCCAGAGCTTTCCACGCGTCGGCGGATGCGCCGTCGGCGGCCACGGCGTTCCGCAGGTGCGTTTCCGCCGCGGCGATGTCGCCGCCGCGCCGGGACGCTTCCGCGGCGGAAACGAGCAGGGCCGGGTCGTGTGGTGTTTTTGCGAGGCCCGCGTTGAGAATCCCTGCGGCCTCCCGGGGGCGGTCCAGTTCCAGCAGGACCGTGCCGAGGAACAGGGCTTCGGCGGGGTCGTTTCCGGCCCGTTCCGCTGCTTCGGCGAAGGCGTCGGCGGCGCCGGAAGGATTGTTCAGACTGCGGCGCGCCTCTCCGAGGGCCTTCCAGAGGTCGCGTCGCTCCGGCGCGAGGGCCGTGGCGCGGCCAAAGGCGCGCTCCGCCTCGGCGGGGCGGTTGCGGGAGGCCGCGAGGTCGCCCAGGGCGATCCACCCCTCGACCAGATCGGGATCAACGGCGACGGCGCGCTCGTAGGCTCCGGCTGCTTCGTCGTCCTGGTGCAGGCGCCGGGCGAGATCGCCCACCCGAAGCCAGGAGGGGCCGTCCTGGGGAGGGAGCGAGGCGGCGCGGGCATAGGCGCTGCGCGCCTCGGCAAGGCGGTCCATGGCTACGCGGGCGTCGCCGAGGAGCTGCCAGGCCTGGCGGGCGAGGGGGTCCCGGAGCACTGCCCGGGACAGGGCTTCCTCCGCCTCGGCGGGGCGCTGCAGTTCGAGGAGGCAGTGTCCCATGAGGAGATGGAGCGTTCCCCAGGGAGCGCCGCCCTCCCGGTCCTGGGCTTTTTGGAGAAACGCCAGTGCCTGGGCGTACTTTCCGGAGGCGGTGAGACGCTCGCCCCGGCGAAAGAGCTGTTCCGGCTGGTTCGCCCAGTGGTACCAGCCGCCGAAGCCCAGGAGGAGCAGAAAGAGCGCCGCCCCCGCGCCGACGGCGAGACGGCGTTTGCGCAGCCGGAGCGCCTGCTGTTTTGTGGGTGCGCCCCGGGCGGCGATGAGGGCCTTCTGGAATGCCTCGATGTTCTGAAAACGCTCCTCTGCTCTCACGGCCAGAGCCTTTACGAGGGCCAGTTCCGCCTTTTCGGGGAGTTCCGCCCCGAGCGCCGAGGGGGCGCGCAGGTCGCCCCCGGAGAGGCGTTCCAGCGCCTCCTGGGGAACTTTTCCCGTGAGAGCGCGGTAGAAGGTCGCCGCCGCGCCGTACACGTCCGTCCAGGGTCCCTGATGTCCCCGGGTGCGGTACTGTTCCTCCGGCGCGTAGCCGGGCTTCACCACCACGGAGAGACTGTGCCCCTCCCCGGCGAGGGAGCGGGCGGCGCCGAAATCGAGGAGTTTCACCTGTCCCGAGGCGGTGATGTAGATGTTCTCGGGGCTCACGTCCCGATGGAGCAGGCCGGCCCGGTGCACTTCCCGGAGGGAGTCCAGCACGGGCATGAGGATCTTGAGGGTCGCGTCGAAGGAGATGGAGCCGCCCCGTTGCTCCAGGTACTGCTTGAAGGTGATCCCCTCGAAGAAGCTCGTCACCATGTAGGCCGTTCCGTTGGCCTCGAAGAAATCCCGCACGGAGACGATGCCCGGGTGGTTCTCGAAGCGCGCGAGGATCTGTGCCTCGTCGAGAAAGCGGCGCAGTCCCTCGTCGTAGATCTCCCTCGGGTCGCCTCCGGAGCCGCGTTCCTCCCGGAAGACCTCCACCGAGAGGGTTTGTCCGGCATTGCGGGTCACGAGGTTGGCGGGGAAGTACTCCTTGAGACAGCAGCGCACGTCCAGGGAAAGGTCGAGGGCGAGGTAGGTGATGCTGAAACCGCCGTGTCCGAGCACCCTTCCCACAAGATATTTGTCGAGGAGGATCGTTCCCGGGGGCAGGTGCAGCGGGCTGGTGCGGCGGATTTCGCCGCCCTCGCCGCAGGCGGGGCAGGGACCGGAGGCGGGAGTGCGCTCCTGGAGGCAGAAAGGGCACAGCTCCGCGGCGCGTTCCCGAGCGGGGCGCACGCTGATCTGGCGGGAGACCGGTTCGTCCCGGTGCGATCGGGCGGCGGAGGTGCGGGTCACCGCCGGTGCGCCGTCTCGATGTTTGCCTCCGTTCACGGAATCGCCTCCTCAGGCAGTGCTCCGCGCACGTGCGAGCCTCGCGGAGGTGGAACCCGACGAAAGGAACAAGGGGTCAGCTCTTCCGGTCTTCTCCGGACGCGGATGCGGGAAGGTGCACCCGAAGCTCCGTGCTGCCCAGAAGCAGCCTGTCCTGGTCCGAGAGCGGACAGGGTCCCACGATGGCCACGCCGTTCACGTAGGTGCCGTTGGTGGAACCCAGGTCACGGACGAAAAGGCGCCCTTTTTCCAGAAAGAACTCGCAGTGCGTTCCCGAGATGCCCATGTCTCCTTTGAGGACCATGCCGTTTCCCCTGGAGGAGCGCCCCAGGGAAAGGCGGTCCGTCACCACCGCGTCGTAGTGGCGTGACACGTCGGCTCCCTTGAGGACCGTGAGGCGCAGGGAGAGCCCCTCTCCGGCGACGATGCGCGGTGCGGCGCCCGTCTCTTCCGCCGCGGGGGACGTTGCCTTCTCCGGCGGGGTGCGTTTGCCGTTCCGGAAGAGCGCCATCAGCACCAGCAGGGCCACGCCGGCCCCAAGGGCGAGAAGGGGAAGGTTCCGGCCCGGCGAGGGGGCGGGCGTTTCCGCGGCCTGGGGTGAAGGGGAGGTTGTCTTCGGTGCTCCCGTTACGGCGGTGGTGCCGCCCGTTGCGGCGGGTTGCTGTGCGGTGGTGCTTTTCGGCGCGGTGACCGCGGCGGCCTCCAGGTCCGGGGACGCTCCGGCGGCGAGGACGCCCGGAAGGGGAAGGACCCGCAGGTCCGTGCCATCCGTGAAGGTGCGGCTCCCCACCCGGAGCGTCACCTGCAGGCGGTGCGTCTTTCCGTCGGGGACGACCGCCCCCGCGTCGGCGGCGAGGAGATAGACGCCGTTGATCCGTTCCCGGAGCGTCTCGAAGGCGCTCTTGAACGCATCGGCCTTCTCCACGGTGGTGAGGGCTCCGCCGGAGGTGCGGGCGAACTCGCCCAGAACGGCGAGCCCGTCCCTCTTCGCGTTCGTGAGAGGGGGCAGGGCGAAGCCCACGGCGTAGACGGGGATGGGATGTTCCCGCAGAGAGGCGAGTACCTCGTCCCGGGACGTGCCGCCCGGCGCGTCCTCGATGCCGTCGGAGACGACCACGACCACGCGCCGCGGCGGAAGCGCCTCATCGCCGCGGGCGGCGAGGCGAAGCCCCTCGGCGATGCCCGCGTGAAGTTCCGTGCGGTTGTCTGTGAGGGCCAGTTCCTTGATGGCGGCGGCAAGGGCCGCTTTGTCGGCTGTGAAGTCCTGAACCAGGCGAACCCGTTCGCCGAAGAGCATCACCGCCCCCCGGTCGGCCTCGCCGAGGAAGTTCACCCAGGCGGCGAGCGCGTCCCGAATGCGGGAGAACTCGTTCTGCTTGAGGGACTTGGAGACATCCACGAGAAAGACCACCGCCGTCCCCTCCTCGGCGGCGAGCGGGGCGAAGCGGGGATTGTCGAGCACCGTCGCGCCGAGGGTGCAGGCCGCGCTGTCCGGGGAGACGCCCGTGACGGGGCGCTCGTTCTCGTCGAGGAGTTCCACGTAGGCGAGCACCTGCGGGGTCTCCTGCGGCGTCGCGGGCGGGGCGATGCGGGTTCCCACGAGACGGAACCGGGTCGGCTCCGCCGGTGCGTTCTGTGCGGCAGCACCGTCGCTCCAGGTTAAAAGGGCAAGCAGCACGCCCGGCACGAAGAGCAGAAGGAGGAGCAGGACCGGAAGGGCTCTTCCGGCGACGAGGGGCAGTTCCCTCCGGCGGAACGTTCCGGAAGCGCCGGTTTTTTCGGCGACGGGCTTCTGACGGCCTCTCGGTGTCATTCCCATGAGAAGCGCTCCCCGCAGAGCGGCACGAAGAGAAGCCGCGTCCGCCCCACCTCGATCACGTCGTAGGGCTCGAGTTTTTCCGAGAGGATGACTTCCTCGCCGTTCCGGTAGGTCAGTCCCCGCCCCTCTCCGGCCTGGACGCGGAAGATGTTTTTCCGGGGATCGAAGACGATGAAGGCGTGGTTTGCCCGGGAGATGGTCTCGTCCCCGCGGATGGAGATGTCCATCTGGTCGCTCCGCCCGATGGTGTTCCGTTCGCTCCGGATGCGGTAGTCCCGCCCCTTTTCCGGTCCCTCCACGCAGACGAGCCACCCCGTGACGGGGTCCATTCCGGTCCGGGAGCGCAGGTAGGCCACGGTCTCGCCCTCTCTACCGCCGCCCAGGGCGAACCCCTCGGGGCCTCCGGAAGGCCTGGAGAGGCGCACGGTTTTTCCCTCGTCGTCCTCGGGTGCGTCACCGTTGGTTTCGAGGGGGGTGAAACGGGAGATTTCCTCCTCCAGTTCCTTGACGCCGCAATAGGGGCAGGTGCTGTGCTTCTGTTCGTCGTAGTAGTGTCCCTTTTCGCAACGGATCAATCCCACGGGTCGTCCCTCCTGTCGTCCGTGTCGTTCGCGGCGGTGTCGGCACCGACCAGCACCGCCACGGCGGAATAGTCGTCGAGCAGTTTTCCCTTCTGTCCGTTCAGCTCCGTTTCCCGGAGCAGATGTCCGTAAAGGCGCAGTTCCATCCGGAAAATCCATGCGGCGGGGTCCTCCGTGGCGAGGAGGTCCGCCAGCATCTCCGCCTCGGCAAGCCACTCCCAGAAGCCGTCCGTACAGAGCAGAAGCGCGTCTCCGCGCTTCACCTCTCCGCAGAAGATCTCCGGGGAGAGGTTGTTCGCATTCGGGTCTCCCAGCGCGGCGGTGAGCACGTTTCGCTCGGGATGCCGCCGTGCGTCCCGGAGAGGCACGCGCCCGCTCTCCACAAGGGCCTGCACCAGCGAGTGGTCGCGGGTTCGGGCTTCGAGAGCTCCCCCGCGGAAAAGGTGCACCCGGGTGTCGCCCAGGGAGCACCATCCCATGACGCCGTTTGCGCCGATCCAGAGAAGGGCCAGGGTGGTCAGAAGCGGCGGAAGTCCCTCCTCCCGGGCGCGGTGCAGCAGCGCTTCGTGGGCTTCCTGAAGGCACCGCTCCAGCGTATGCCCTATCCACAGAGAGCCGTGGCCGGGCGAACCGGGGCATTCCGCATCCTCCCGGTCTGTCGCGTCCGGAGCCGCCTCGCAGCGCCTCCATGCGGCGAGAGCGGTCTCCACGGCGAGGCGGGAGGCGATCTCTCCCCCCGCATGGCCTCCCAGGCCGTCCGCGAGTGCCGTGAGAAGGCCGCGGGAGGAACGCTCCTCCCCCGAAGCATCCTCATTATGCCCCGGACGCCTGCCTCTGGAGAGGGTAAAACGGCGCAGCCGATCCTCTTCGGGGAAAGGGGAAAACGTCACGATTTTCCTCCCGGTTCGAGGGCGAGGACGCCCCGTGCCCGTTCCGTCAGGGAGGCGAATCCGCGCTCCAGCTCGGCCCACAGAGAGGCGAGACCTCCGTGTCCGGACGTCCTGGGCGCTTCGAGGCGTTGTTCCACGCCGAGAACCACCACGGTGATGTTGTCCTGGCCGGGAGCGTCCTTGCGCAGCGTCGCCTCCACGAGGCGCTCCGCCTGCACCTGGGGATGGCGCTGCTCTCCGTCGCAGAGGATCGCCGCTGTCTCTTCCTGCGGAAGGAATTTATAGAGCCCGTCACTGCAGAGGAGGAGCCGGTCTCCCGCTTCGAGGCGAAGGGGGTTCCGGTTGCGGTCCACCTCCGGAAGGGCCTCCAGGCCGAGAAAGCTCGTCAGGGCCTCGCGCTCGGGGTGAAAGAGCGCCTCCTCGGGGGAGAGACGGCCGAGGAGGACCGAGCGGTCCAGTTCCGTCGCGTAGACGTGATCCTCGGTGAGCCGGAGCAGTTCTCCCTTGCGGGCCAGGTAGAGCCGGCTGTCGCCTGCGGAGATCCACCAGAGGCGGTTGCCGAGGACTGCCGCGGCGACGAGGGTCGTTCCGGAGTCGCCCGCCACGCCGTTCCGGCAGGCCATCTCCAGGACGGCGCGGTTTGCCCTGTGCAGGGAACGGAGGAGGGCCTCCTCCACGGGCTCCTCCGGGCGTTTCACCGCATAGGCTTCGAGCATGGTGTCCGCGGCGAGGAGACTCGCGTCGCCGCCGCACTTCATGCCCCCCATTCCGTCGGCGACCACCGCGAGAAGGCCCGCGTGGGCCAGAAAGACCGCGTGTTCCGGGTCCGAGATGGTGAAGGCGTCCTGCTGTTCCCGGCGTTTGCCCTGGTCCTGGGCGTTGCCCGGAAGAATCACCGGGGCCGTTCCCTCTTCCGGGGCGGGGTTGCACATGTCCGGGCCGCGCATGTCGGGGCGGATCGTCATGAGCGCACGCGCTCCGGGGCGTTGCGGCGCTCTTCGGAGACGTCTCCGGGAAAGAGCGTCACCGTCGTGTTGCCCAGCAGAAGGTGCGCGCCGTCGGTGACGGGGATGGCGCGGTCACCCGGAACGGGTGTGCCGTCGAGAAGTGTTCCGTTGGTGGATCCGAGGTCCCGCACGGTGAGAGTCCCTCCCGCAAGGTGGAGTTCGCAGTGGCGGTGCGACACCGTCTCGTCTCCGGAAAGGCGCACGTCGCACTCGGCACCCCGGCCCAGCACGATCCGCTCGGTGATGTCCGCCGCGTAGGCGCCGAGAACTTTGCCGGACCGGGAGATCTCCATGCGGAGTCGCATGCCCCGGCGTTCCTTGCGCGAGGTGCCTGTTCCGGCTTCCGTTCCCTTCCCCCTCTGTTCCCGGGGGAGCAGGAGGAGCGTCGTGATCGCGATGAGCGCGATGCCGCCGAGGAGAATGGAGAGCAGGGGAGTCAGTCTCGGCGAGGCGGGTTTTGCCCCGGGCGTTTCCGCGGAGGTTTCGGATCCGGTGGCGGCCGTACCGGGTGTCGGTTCCGGCTCGGCACCGCCCGTCTTTGCGGAGGAGGGACTTGGCGTTCCGGCCTTTGCCGTCGCGGGTGCCGTCGCCTCCTTCGTCACTCCGGGAGCTCGGACCGTCGGAGCCGCGCCGGTTTCCGAAGAGGTTTCCTGAGAACGCTGCGCTTCCGGAGCGACGACGCCGGCGGTGCCTGCAGTGTCCGAAGGGGTTCCGCCCCGGAGGGCGCTCTCGGGAGTTGCGGCAGTTTCCGGGGCCTTCTCCGCCGGAGCGGTTCCTGCCGGGGGTGTCTCGGGCGTGTGTGTCGGTTTTGGCGTATCGGCGGGCGGAGTGACACCGGAGGCGTCGTCCGCAGGGGGTGCCTGTTCCGCCGGGGCGGAGGCGGGGCGTACTTCCGAAGGAAGAAGGCGCAGCGGGGCCGTGTCGGTGAGGGTGGCATCCGCAGTCTTCAGGGAGAGAAAGAGACGCTTCAGCGATCCGTCGGGGGAGGCGTCTTTCGCGTCGAGGTCCACCACGAGGGTGTCGTCGATGGCCCGTCGCATGGCGGTGAAGATGGCCTCGACGGGTGTTCCGTCGGGCTGGAAATAGGCCCCTCCGGAGGATGTCGCCAGCTCTCCCAGAAGTCGCAGGTACTCCCGTTTCTCCTCGTTCAGGGGAGGGGCGAAATAACCGAGGGCGAAGATGGGAGGGGCGCCCTCTTCCATGCGGTGCAGGACCTCTGTCCGGGTGATGCCCCCGAGCATCTCGTTCTTACCGTCGGAGAGCACCACGATGACCTTTCGGGACGGGAGTCCCGGGTCGAGGCGTTTGCCCATGTCCAGGGCCCGGGCGAGGCCGCCGTGGAGTTCGGTGAGCATGTCCGTGGGACGGAGCGTTTTCACCGCCGCCCGAAGGTCCTCGGAGTTGCCCTCGAAGTCCCGGAGAAGGTGGACTCGTTCGCCGAAGGTGACCACCATGGCCCGGTCCTTCGGGCCCATGGTATCCACCCAGGTGGAGAGGGCGGTGCGCATGTCCGCCAGTTGGGCTTCCCGAAGGGATTTGGAGACGTCCGCGAGAAAGATGTAGGCGACGCCGTCGTCCGCTCTGGAGAAGGGGCGCACCGAGCGGACCGGAAGAGGCGTGTCGCCCAGACGTGCCTGGAGCGTTTCCCGGGAAATCTCTCCGGACGTTGCGCTTTCCCGGGGGAGCGTGAGGAAAATCCGAATCCGGGGATATTCCGAGACGACCTGGCTCGCTCGAAAGGAGCGAGGATCGTCCGCGGCGGCGGGTCGAGCGTCGGTACGAAGCGATGCGGTAAGGGAAACGCACAGAAAAAGCGCCCACAGGGCGAGGTGGAGCGGCCCTTTCCTTCTGAGCCATTCGAACCAGGGGAGTCCCTGTCTCATGGAGTGCCTTCCTCCTTCGTGGCGTGCACGGCTTTCCGGAGCGGCGTTTCCCGCAGCGAGGAGACGGGTCCGAAACACGCTGTTCCGATTATACCCAAAAACGTCTCGTCTGGTCATTTCTCTGCCCCTCGCGTAGAATGGAACGCGGCGGGAAATGTCGGCCCGGAGGCATGTCCGGTGACACGACGCGAAGGAACACAGAGGAGGACGTTTCGATGGACTCGCGGGAAGAACGGCGTGAAGCGTCTCCGCCAAGGGTTCTCGTCGTGGAGGATGAGGTGCTCACTGCCCTGGATCTCCAGGCCTGTCTCGAGCGGGCGGGATACCGCGTCGTGGACCTCGCCTTCTCCGGAGAGGACGCGGTGCGCCGCGCCGCGGAACTGAAACCCGACCTGGTGCTCATGGACATCACCCTCAAGGGAGATCTGGGAGGTATCGAGGCGGCCCGGCTCATCCAGGGCAATGGGGGCGTGTCCGTCATTTTTCTCACGGCCCACACGGACCAGGAAACGCTCGCCCGTGCCCGGAAGTTGGCGCCTCGGGCCTTCATCACCAAGCCCTTCATGGAAAGAGAACTTCTCGACAAGCTTGCCGCTGTCCGGGAGTGATTTCTCCGGGGCGTTTTCGTCCGCGCCGTTTCTGTTTGCGTCTCTCTGCCGGGCTTTTCCGAATCTTTCGGAGAAGCCCGGTATTTTTATTCCCTTCCGCTCAGGAAGAGGCGTTTACCCGGGAGGCGTCGGCGGAGGCGTAGGTTTCCCGTTCGGAGTCGTCGGGCAGGGCGAGGAACAGTTCCACCATGCGGGGGTCGAACTGGGTTCCCGCGCACCGTCGGAGTTCTGCCCGGGCTTCCTCGGGGTTGCGGGCCGGGCGCCATGGCCGGGGGGACGTCATGGCGTCGTAGGCGTGGACAAGGGCGAGCATGCGGCTCTCCAGGGGGATCTCCTCACCCTTGAGTCCAAGGGGATATCCTGCCCCGTCCCACCGCTCGTGGTGGGCCAGGATCCACGGCGCGAGGGCCGCCAGGTCCTGGAAGGATGCGACGATGCGCGCCCCCGTCTCGGGGTGGCGGCGAATTTCTTTCCACTCTTCCGGCGCGAGGGGTCCCGGGCGGAGCACAATGGACTCGTCCACGGTGACCATGCCGATGTCGTGCCAGTGCGCGAGCGCGTGCAGAAGCTGCCGGGCCTCCCTGGGGATGCCGAGGGGCTCCGCCAGGGAGAGGAGGTGACGGTCGAGACGCCGCAGATGTTCCCCGTCGCTGAATTCCCGGAGATCGAGCGCTCTCCGCAGGCGTTCCAGGAGAAAATGGCGGGATGCCTCCCTGCGGTCGTTCTTGGCCCGGTACATGTTGTCGTCCGCGGCGGCGAAGAGTGTCTCGATGCGGACCTCCCCGGCATTTCCCGAAGCGTGTCCCACGGAAATGGACAGAGGAAGGGCCGGATGGGACTCGTTGTGGCGTTTCGCCTCCCGGAAGATGGTCTCCACGATGCGGGCCAGCGCGTCGCCGTCGCAGCGGGGGAGCAGGGCGGCGAATTCGTCTCCGCCGATGCGGGCCAGCACGTCGTTCTTGCGGAAAGCTCTTCGGAGGATGTGCGCGGTCTCGGCGAGAATGCGGTCTCCAACGGAATGTCCCATGGTGTCGTTGAGGAATTTCAGTCCGTCCAGGTCGCAGATCACGATTCCCACGGGATCGTCCCGCCCGGCGCTGAGACGGAGCAGTTCCTCGTCGAAGAAGGTACGGCTGTAGAGCCCCGTGAGGGGATCGTGGAGGCTGTAGAAGCGGAGCCGTTCCTCCAGTTCCTTCTGGCGCGTCATGTCCACGATGAGCCCCCGGAATCCCTGGGGGCATCCCTCCGCGGAGATGGGGCGGAGATAGACCGCCAGGGGAAAGCGCGAGCCGTCCCGACGGAGTCCCGTGTATTCTCCGGGGGCGGGGTCGTCGTCGCCACGGAGCCGTTCGAGCATGCGGTTCCGGGCGCGTTCCCTGTCCTCGGGGGCGATGATGGAAAGGGCGTTGAATTCGCTCCGGAGCTCCTCCGGCGAATAGCCGAGGGTGACTCCGGCGTTCTTGTTGACGAAGAGGACGGTCCCATCCAGGTCCATCTCGAAGACCACCTGGGGAAGGGATTCGGCGAATTCGCGGAAGCGGCGCTCGCTCGCCTCGAGGGCGCTCTGGACGGTCCGGATCTCCGTGATGTCCAGGAAGGATGTCACCTGTTGCCGCGAACCGGGAATGAGGTCGGTGCAGACGATCACGTCCAGAAGTCTTTCCGTGCGATCCGTCAGGCGTGTCTCGTAGCGCCGGGGAGCGGTTTCCGGTGCGTTCTGCCGCCGGGAGGTCATCTCCAGGACCCGAGGCAGCTCTTCGGGGGGGATGAAGGCCGTCCAGAAGAGGCGATGCTCCACCTCGTCCCTGGAGTAGCCCGTGAGACGGCAGAACTCCTCGTTGGCCATGACGATCTGCCCGTCCTCGTCGGTGAGGATCATGGCGCTTCCCGCGTTCTCGAAGATGGCCCGGTGCCGGGCCTCGGACTCGCCGAGGATCTCCAGGGCGCGCCGTCGCTCCGTCTCCTCCAGAAGCACCCCGTCCAGCCAGGTCTTTCCCGTCAGCTCGTCCTGTACGACCCGCCCCCGGTCGGAGATCCAGCGCACGCTGCCGTCGGGGCGGACGATGCGGTATTCCAGCGTGAAGGGAAGTCCCTTTCGGCTGCTCTCGGCCACGCCGGTGCGCACCTTCTCCAGGTCGTCGGGGTGGACGATCTCCGCGAAGCCCCGCCCGTTGGCGCCGAGGAATTCCTCGGGATCGTAGCCGGTGATGTCCTGAAAGTGTCCGCTCAGATAGAGTTTTGTCCATGTGGCGTCATTGCGGCTGCGGTACACCGCGCCAGGGATGTTGTTGGTCAGTGCCTGCAGGCGTGTTGCATGTTCCCGCTCCCGGATCATGGATGTTTCCAGGGCGTCCATAAGATCGTTCACGGAGTTCGCCAACATGGCGAGCTGGTCCTTTCCCTTCACGGTGACGCGCCGTCCCTGTTCCCCCGTTTCGCCGATGCACCGCAGCTCCTCCGTGAGGCGGAGGAGACGGGCGAGGACGAGGCGGTGCACGAGAAGATAGGCGAGGAGGGCGGTCACGAGTCCGGCGGCGAGGAAGGCCGGGAAGAAAGAGCGGACCGGGGGCGTCTCCGGAGGAGGCGCTTGGGTGGAGAGCGGCGATGGGATGGATGGGGAAAGGGGGATTTTCGGAAGGATGCCTCTCGCGGGAGAACGCAGCACCTTCCCGATTCCCTCGAAAAGATCGGGAAGGACGGGTCGTCGGGTGGCGGTTTCGCGGAGTGCTTCCGGAACGGCACGGGGATGCTCCGGAGAGAGGCCGCCGAAGAAGAGGCCGAGTCCGGCGAAGATCAGGATGCACATGCTGCCGAGAGCGAGAGCGAGGCGTCGTCGAAGTCCCATGTTCCTCCAGCCTCCAGTGGGCACATCCGCCCTGGAGGGGCGGGATTTTTCCCGAAACACCAGGGCTTGGAAGACCAAAAGCCGTTTCATCATATCATGCTTCTTCCGGAAAATGGCATATTTCTGAAAATATATCGCCCCTGGATTTTCGAGCCGCCACTGTCAAGCGCCGTCAGAAACCGACCCGTCGGCGAGATGAAGGATCGACCGACCTCAGCCGCAAACGCAGATGAACCGGACGAGACGTCGACATTCTTCGTCAAACCCGCTTGTCTTCCTGTGCGTCCCATCTTCGTCCCTGTGTCATCCGACGCTTTTCCCGCAACCGAAAGAGTTCTCCCCGGATGGTTCCGTGTCGTGGAGGAGGGGACATCCCCTTCCGTGACCAGGGTGAGGGCGGAACATGTCCCCATTCGCGCCGGGACAGCATATTGCGGGATATACCCTCCCGTGACCCGAGTGGAGAAGTGGAACGGTTCGGGAAATTTTGCGGTTCCCGGAGCGCTGTGCCATAATCGAAAAGTGGAAGAATTCCGGGAGTTCCTCCGGACCGTGCGGAGGCGACGCCCCGGAGGAGACGACGCTCCGGGAGGGACGAGAATGAGACCTAGCGCAGAACGGCGGGCTTTCCGGAAAAAACACTCTCTCCGCCGTGCCGCTCCGCAGGGGCGAACCGGACATTCCGGAGCGGAAGCGTCATGATCTCCTTCTATCCCTGGCAGCTCGACGCATGGTCCCGGATCGAGGGACAGAGCGCGGTGCTGGCGGCGCCCACGGGATCGGGCAAGACGCTGGTGGCCTATCTCTGGGCGGGGCTTCTGGATTGCGAAGGACAGACGCGTCGTCCGGAAGAGCGGGTGATCTTCACCGCCCCCATCAAGGCGCTTTCCAACGAACGCTATCTCGACCTCCGGGGGCTCGGCTTCGAGGTGGGGCTGGAGACGGGGGATTTCAAGAAGAACGCCGGTGCCCGGGTGCTCTGCTGCACCCAGGAGATCTACACCCTCAAGTACGCGGGCAAGCCAGGCATCCGCCTGGTGGTGGACGAGTTCCACTACATCTTCACCGACAGCCGCCGGGCGCGCACCTATGTGGACGGCATCCGGGCCACCTCGCCGGAGGTTCCCATTCTCGTCATGTCCGCCACCTTCGGCAATCCCGAACATGTCCGGAGCTATCTGGCCCGCGTCACCGGCCGTCCCTTCGCCCTCGTGGAGAACGAAGAACGGGCCACGGAGCTGGTTTTCCGGGAGAAGCCTCTCGTCCGTCCCGGCGAGGTGCGGGATGCGCTGGTCTTCGTCTTCTCCCGGGAGGGAGTGAAGGAGCTGGCGGAGCAGATCGCCGGAGTGCGGCGTCCTCTGCCCCGGGAGATGCTCGACCGGCTCGAGGAGATGGCCCGCATCTTCGGCGTGGCGGAGCTGCCGCCGCCGCTCTACAAGGGGGTCGGCCTCTACCACGGCAGCCTGCTCCCCAAGGAGAAACTTCTCGTGGAGACTGCCTTCCGGGAGCGTATTCTCGACGTGGTGGTGGGAACGAACGCCCTTGCGCTGGGGGTGAACCTTCCGGCGGAGACGGTGCTCTTCGCCCAGCTCGCATGGTACCACGACGACCGTCCCCTGTCCCGGAACGAGTTCCTGCAGATGGCGGGGCGGGCTGGCCGGAAGGGACACTTCGACACGGGCTACGTCACCTGGATCGCGGACAGCCCCTGGGAGAACCGGAACTTTCTCATCGACGACCTCTACCGGGACCTGCTCTTCCGCACTCCAGAGCCGGCCCGGATTGACCTTGCGCCCGCCTTCGGACGCCTGCTCCGGGAGGAGACCACTCCTTCCAGCGAGGCGGAGACGGTGGCCTTCGGTTCCCTCCCCGAGCGGGACTACCGGGACGTGTACACCGAGATCCGCGCAGCCCTCCGCTCCGTGGACCGCTGGGTGAAGCGCCTCGTGCCGCACCACCTCCGGCGCCGCTTCCGGGCTGTTCTGGGGGACATCTGGTTCGAGGAGATGGAGGTGGGCGAGAACCTCCAGATGGCCTGGCTCTTCTGCGAGGAGGAGCGTCCCTCCTCCCTCGCCGCCGCGACGATCGTGGAGCGGTACGAGCGAAATCGCCTCCAGGCACTGCTGAAGATCAAACGTTTCGCCAATGCCCTCCCCGAGGGATACTCCTTCGCCCGCATGGGAGAGCTGGAGGCGGAGGTGGAGCGTATCGACGAGACGGTGTTCACCTTCGAGGAATGTCTCCAGGAGATCTCCGAAAGCCGCTCCGAAACGCCCTTGCCTCGCCCGGAACTCCTCCGGGAGAAAACCCGGAGCGCGTCGGGAAAACGGAAAGGGCGGGGCGCTCCCGGCCGCCCCGATGGCGCGGGATCCGACGCGACGCCGGAGGCTTCTGTCGGCGGTGGGACGTCGCCTTCTCCGGAAGAACCGCGGGGAGACGCGAAGAAGGGAAAAGACTCCCCCAAGGGCAAGAAAAAGAAAGGAAAGAGCGGCGAGGTGCCCCAGGGGGCGTTTTATTCCCCCAGCCGTTCGCCGAAGAGGCACCCCCGTTCCCGAAGACGGAGCGGCGGGCGTTAGGACAGAAGGGAGGAGTGCGTCATGCCTTACGCCTATTCCCAGTACGTGCTGGCTCTGCGGAATGCCTGCCTCGACCTGAAACAGCGGGGGGACGATCTCGACGCCGCGAATGCCCAGGTCAGGAAGGATGCCGCCAAGTTCCTCACCGCCATGGCCCGGGTGGTGGCGATGGGAGAGCGGGACGTCGCCTTCGCCTACGAGGGCGTTTCCTTCTCCATCGTCGGAGACGACCAGGATCGCTACACCTGCACGCCGAGCTTTCGGGGGGACGATGCGGCACTGAAGGAGCTGGCGGAGCGTTTTTCCGGCGATGTGGATCTCGCTCTGGCGGTGTTTCTCCTCGCCCATTCGGGAGAAATCATGCTCCAGTGCATCGAGGCCGTTCAGGACAAGCGACGCCTTCTGGAACACGAGAAGGACGCCCTGGAGGAGGCGCTCTCCGAAGAGCGGTAGCGGGCGAGCGCCGGATCGCGCCGAAGGGTCTGTCCGGTTCGATCCAGGGAACATGTGCGAAAAAAGAGTATCGGCCCGGGGACATTGCATTCCCCGGGCCGATACTCTTTCCGTTCAGACCTCCTGTGGTGGCGGAGGGGCTTTTTCCGCGGAAGGCGGTGTTTCGCCATCCCGGCCCGGCCGGGGGGCTTGTTCCGGGTTCTCGAAGCGGAGTTCCAGGGGGCGGGGCGTGTGCAGGTGCAGATCCCTCTGGGGGAAGGCGATGGAGATGCCCTCCGCCCTGCAGCGCTCCAGAATGCGGAAGCGCAGGTCGCTGGCGACGCGCATCCCCACGCCGATGTTCATGTCCACCCAGAAGTAGAGGTCGAAAAGAAGCGCGCTGTCGCCGAAATCCTGAAAGACCACGAAGGGCGCGGGTTTTTTCTGGATCTTCAGATGGCTCCTCACGATGTCGAGGAGCAGGGCCTCCACTTTCTCCGCGGGCGAATCGTACCCCACACCGACGGTGAGCTTGTTTCGGGTGATCTTGTCCGAGAGGGTCCAGTTGGTGATCTGGTTCGTGAAGAACACGTTGTTGGGCATCATGACTTCCTTGTTGTCGAAGGTACGGAGAATGGTGTAGCGAGCCCCGATCTCCTGCACCGTGGCGGTGATACCGTTCACCTCGATGACGTCCTGGGTGCGGAAGGGTTTGTGCAGCAGCAGGAAGAACCCCGTCACCATGTTGGCGAAGAGGTCCTTCAGCCCGAGACCGAGGCCTACCGAGAAGGCGCTGAAGATGATCGTGAAGGCCGTGAGAGGGATGTTCACCATCTTGAGGGTGGAGAGAAAGACGATGATCACCAGCACGTAATAGATGATGCGCTGGATCGCCGCGGCGGCGTCCCGTTCAATCTCGAAGCGGCGACGGAGCTTTTTGTTCAGCCAGCGCGTTCCCGCCTTGGCGCCCCAGAGGCCGAGGAAGAAGATGGCGAAGGCGAGGATCACTTTCCGCACCGTCACGGCACGGTTATCGATGACCCAGAGCTCCATGTTCCAGATGCTCATCACCCGGTCCTGCCAGAGGATGTTCACCCGTTCCTTGATGTTCAGCCCTCTGTAGCGCTTCTCCAGATTCTCAAGAAGGCGCTGATAGCGCTGGCTCGCCAGGAGAAGCAGGGACAGGTGCTCTCCGTTGTCCGCTGCCAGATCCCGCAGTGCCCGGAGTTCGCCTCGGAGCTGGGGGGACACGAGGCGGTAAAAGGGAAGCGCTTCGTTGTCCTCCTCGCGCTGAAGAGCGGTGATGCGACTCTGGAGCGTCACCTGGTATCCCTGGAAGAACCGGATGGAGTGCTCCAGTGTTGCAATCTCGCTCCGGAGAGCCTCGACGTTCTTTCTGATGTTCTCCGTGTCCGTTTCCTTGCCCTTTTCCCGGTCTGCGATGTACTGGTAGCGGATGCGCCAGATCGCCTCGAAGTCCGAGAGAATGCCCAATCGGCCCTCCGAGTACTCCAGTGCGCGCTGATAGTACTCCCGGAAGGCGTCGAGGGTCTTCGCCAGTGCGGTTGTGACGATCTTGTCCTGGTCTGTCACGGCTTCCGCAGCTAGCGTCTGCGCCCGCATGGCGGCCCGTTCCACCCGGTTGCGCTGTTCCATCAGTGAGGCGATGCGCTTGCGGAGGTTTTCCATGCGAGTCTGCAGTGCCTGAACCTGTTTGTCCAGATCCTCCTGGTCGAAGTGCACGTTCTCGCTGATCCAGCTTGCGGTCCGGGTGAGAATTTCCCGGGTGACCGCGACGATCTCCTGCTCCAGTTTCTGGTTCTCCACGGCCCTGGTGAGCTGTTCGAGATTGGCGTTTCCCAGTTCCTGCAGGAGCTGGAGGCGTTCCGATCGCCATTCCATGCGCTTTCGTTCCGTCGGGTCCGACGTTCCCTTCTCCTTTTGTTCGGCCAGAGCCCGTTGTTGCCGGGCGATGTCGTCGAGCCGGGCTTTCAGCGTTTCGAGGGATGTGGTGGACATGGAGAGGGACATGGTGATGGAATCCCGCCGTTGGGCGAGCGTGTCCAGCTGGTCCAGGTAGCCGTCGTAGAAGGAGAGCGTGAAGGGCGGTTGTTGGGGGACGTCGAGCGTTCCTGCGGCGAGTTTTTCCCTGAGGGAGCCCAGTTCCTTCTGGAGGACCGCCCGGTCCTCCAGGGCGAGTTTGATCCGGCGAAGATAGGCGGCATTTTCTCTGAGGATGGCAACGCGCTGCCGCAGTTCGTCCAGAGAGACGCCCAAAGCGTCCGCGGTAGCGGAGGAAACGGCGTTTTCCGCGGCGACGATGCGTCGTTCCACGTCCTCGATGCGTTTCTGAAGGATGTCTGCGGAGGTCGGAGATGACGGGGCGGCTGCTTGTGTCGGTGCCGCGGGGGATTGCGCCGCAGGAGAAGGCTCTTCCGCGGCGGCGCCTGCGCGCAAGAGTCCTGCAAGAAGAAGCACGAGCGCAAGGAAAGAAAGAGAGAGGTTTCGAGGCGCAGGGGCGCAGGAACCGGTCCGGTTCTGCGTGGGGAAGGAGCGGACCATGGCAAAACCTCCTTCGCGAAGAACGGATAATCCTACCATACCCCAGGAGGGGCGCGAGCGCAACAACGTTTGTTTCCGGCCGCGTCGATCCGTATAATCATCGGGGGTCCATTTTCGCGCACTTCCGGGAAGCGTCGTGAACGAAACACCAGGGCGTTCCGGAGATGCCGGGAAGCCCCGGAGAAGCGTGCGCAGGAGAACGGTTTCATCGGCGACGGAGTCGAAGAAGGCGAACGGGGTTTCAGAGGAATCCGGGAAATCCGGAACGCACGAAAGGAAGGATTACGGTGGTACAGAGACGGTTGTTTCTGGGCGGTACGGTGGAGACGGGGCGGGGCGTGTCCGTGCAAAACGCGGCGGTGCTCGTGGAGGATGGAAAGGTGCGGGAGATTCTGCCCGCCGAAGAGGCGGCGGCGCGTTTTCCGGGCGTTCCGGCGGAGGGCGGTCCGGAAATCTGGATCACTCCGGGGCTGATCGACGCACACACGCACCTTGGGGTCTATTGCGAGGGCTTTCCCGAGGACATGGAGGACGCTAACGACATGACGGACCCCGTGCTGCCGCATCTGCGCATTCTGGACGCCATCTACCCCGGCGACACGGGGTTCGACGACGCCCTTGCGGGGGGAGTCACCTGCGTGCAGGTCCTTCCCGGCAGCGGCAACGTGCTCGGCGGACAGGGGGCGGTGATCAAGACGCGGCGGGATGTGACGGACCGCATGGTGGTCCGGGCTCCCTCGTCCATGAAAGCCGCCCTGGGAGAGAATCCCATCCGGGTCTACAAGAGCAAGGGCAAGCTTCCCAACACGCGCATGGGCAATGCGGCGCTCCTGCGGAACAGTTTCGTCGAGGCGCTGAACTATCGGCTCAAACGGGAGAAGGCCGCCGCCAAGGGCGAATCGGAAGAGCGGCATCTCGCCCGGGAGGCGCTCCTGCCCGTGCTCGACGGGGAGTTGCCCCTCTGCGTGCACGCCCATCGGGCGGACGACATCGTCACGGCCCTGCGCATCGCCAGGGAGTTCGATCTCCGGATCACCCTGGAGCACTGCACGGAAGGACACCTCATCGCGCCCTTCCTGGCGGAGCAGAGGGCCAGGGCGGCGGTGGGCCCCACCCTCACGGGGAAACCCAAGATCGAGCTGCGGTTCAAGACCTGGGACACGCCGCTCGCGCTCCATCGTGCGGGGGTGCACTTCTGCATCATCACGGACCATCCCGTGGTGCCCATCGAGCACCTCTCGGTCTGCGCAGCCCTCGCCGTCCGGGCGGGGCTTCCCCGGGAAGAGGCGCTCCGGGCGGTGACGCTCTCCGCGGCGGAACACCTCGATCTCGCGGATCGTCTCGGCTCGCTTGATCCGGGCAAGGACGCGGACCTGGCCCTCTGGGACGGGGATCCTCTAGATGCGCGAAGCAGGGTCGTGACCACCGTCATTGACGGCGAGCCGGTCTGGCGGCGTGGATAGCATCCGGCGGCACCCCTGTCCGATGGAGCGAAAAGCGCCCGCGTGCGCGCACGAATGATGCTCCGACGGTCTCTCCCGCGGCGGTGTGGACAATTTCCGCCGCGGGCCTCGCACTCCGGGTTTTTCCGGGAAGGCTAGAGCGGCTCCGCCAGGGCGAGGGCACAGGAGAGGAGCACGTTCGCGCCCCGGACGAGATCCTCCGGGGCGGAGTACTCCTTCGGGGTGTGGCTCACGCCGCCGACGGAGGGAATGAAGAGCATCGCCGCAGGGCAGACCGGGGCCAGAAGCTGGGCGTCGTGTCCGGCGCCGCTCCGCATGCGGCGGTAGGTGCACCCCCGTTCCCGGGCGCTCTGTTCCACCAGGGCGACGAGAGTCGGAACGAAGCGCACGGGAAGGGCGTTCGTCACCTGTTCGAGGCGGTATTCGAGTCCGTTCCGGAAGGCCACGCTCCGCACCAGTTCCTCCACGAGGATCTTGCCCCGTTCGAACCGCTCGGGGTCATAGCTGCGGAAATCGAGGGTGAAGCGGGCGCCCCCGGGCACGACGTTGATCACGTCCGGCTCGGGAGCGCAGCGCCCCATGGTGGCCACCGAGCCGTCCCCGAGTTCTTCCGCAAGAGCCCGGACCGCCAGGGCGAGGTCCGCCGCCCCGAGCAGGGCGTCCTTGCGGAGCACAAGGGGCGTGCACCCCGCATGGGCGGCCTGTCCCAGAAAGAACCCCTGCCACCAGGCAATGCCCTGCACGCCCTCCACCACGCCGATCTGGAGATCCTCCGCCTCGAGGATGGGGCCCTGTTCCACGTGGAGTTCCAGGTACTTGCCCGGAGCCACCCGGTCCGTTCCCGCGTAGCCGTCGCGGTCCAGCTCTTCTCCCACGGAGATGCCCGCGTCGTCCCGCTTTGTCCGGGCCTCTTCCAGAGAGAGTGCTCCCGAAAGAATCATGCTCCCCATCATGTCCGGCTGAAAACGGGCGCCCTCTTCGTTGACGAAGTTCGCCACCGCCAGGGGGTGTCTCGTGGCGATGCCCAGATCGTCGAGGGTTCGGAGCACCTCCAGTCCGGCCAGCACGCCGTAGGCACCGTCGTAGGGTCCCGCCTGATGCACCGTGTCCAGGTGGGAGCCCATCGTGATCGGAGCGTTCTCGCCCTCCCCGCCCGGGCGGACACCGAAGATGTTCCCCGCGGCGTCGATGCGGCAGACGTATCCCGACGCGGCGAGCTCGTCCAGAAAGAACTGTCTGGCCTGTCTGTCCTCGTCGGAGAAGGCCAGGCGCGTGATGCCCGTCTCTTCGCCGTTCCATCCGATGCGCCCCAGCCGCTCCAGGCTTTGCAGGAGCCGGGGGCCGTTCACGACAAGGTCCTGTCCTCTCGCGGTTTTCTTCATGGTTGTTTCCCGCCCTCTCTTCGGTGATTTTTGTGGGTCGGCCGTGTCAAACCCAACGGGGCGCGGCGGCTTCCCGGGAGATTTCCGCCGGGACGCCTTTCTCCGTTCGCTGCCGTTGTGTGCGTTCCGTTCGCAAAAAGATCGTTCCGGCAGGCCTTCGCGGCGCGTCTCCGGTTGTGTCGGGGGGCTTCGAAAGAGAAGCAGTCCTCTCTTTCGGGCGCGGCGTTCTCGGGAGTCCCCGGAAAAACGCGATCTTTTCCGGCCGGTGCGTTCTCAAAGTATATCGAAGATACGGGAAATGGTAAGATGACACACGCGCCGGTCGAGAGAAATCCGGGCGCAGATTTTCCGAAAGAGGGCAGGTGGAGAACGATGCAGTTGCTGCACTATATGGACCCCGAGCTGGCCGCGGCCATCGAGGGAGAGAAGGCCAGACAGAATCTCACCATTGAGCTCATCGCCTCGGAGAATTTCGTTCCCGAGGTGATCCTCGAAGCCCAGGGGTCGGTACTGACGAACAAATACGCCGAGGGCTACCCGGGGAAACGCTATCATGGAGGCTGCCGTTTCGTGGACGTGGTGGAGAGCCTCGCCACCACCCGGGCCAAGGCTCTTTTCGGCGCGGAGCACGCCAACGTGCAGCCCCATTCGGGGGTGAACGCGAACCTCGCGGTGTTTCTGGCCGTCCTCAATCCCGGGGATACCATCCTCGGCATGGATCTACGCCACGGGGGACACCTGTCCCACGGAAGCAAGGCGAACATCTCCGGCAAGTTCTTCGTCACCGAGGGATACGGCGTGAGCCGGGAGACGGGGTGTCTCGACTACGACGAGGTGGCGGACATCGCCCGCAGGGTGCGCCCCCGTCTGCTCATCGCCGGCGCCAGCGCCTATCCGCGGACGCTCGATTTCCCGCGCCTCGCCGCCGTCGCCCGGGAGGTGGGGGCCTACTTCCTGGTGGACATGGCCCACATCGCCGGACTCGTCGCGGCGGGAGTCCATCCGAGCCCCGTGCCGCACGCGGATTTCGTGACCTTCACCACCACCAAGACGCTCCGGGGCGCCCGGGGCGGTGTGATCCTCTGCCGGAAGGAGTTCGCCGCCGCGGTGGACAAGGCCATCTTTCCGGGTATTCAGGGCGGCCCCATTCCCCAGATCATGGCGGGCAAGGCCCTCACGTTCAAACTCGCCGCCACCGAGGCCTTCCGCGAGTACGCCCGCGGGGTGACGGCCTGTGCGGCGGCGTTGGCGAAACGTCTTCAGGAACGGGGTTTCGCCCTCGTGTCGGGCGGCACGGACAATCATCTTTTCCTCGTGGATCTGCGGAACACGTCTCTCACGGGCCGGGAGGCGGAGATGCGGTTGGAAAAGGTGGGCATCACGGTGAACATGAACCTGATTCCCTTCGATCCCCGAAAGCCCACGGAGACGAGCGGCATCCGCGTCGGTACGGCCGGTGTGGCGAGCCGCGGATTTTCCGTGGCGGATGTGGAGATCGTGGGGGACATCATGGCCCGCATGCTCGCTCCGGAGGCGCCGGGGGAGGATGAACAGGCGCGCCTGCGGGAACAGGTGCTGGAACTCTGTCTGGCCCATCCGCTCTACATGTCCCGGTCCGAGCTGGCGGCGTCGCCCTTTCTCGGTACGGATATTTTGGGAACCGGCGGGGAATCCGCCTAGCGTTTCTGAGTCGTCGCCTTTTTCGGGGCGCTGCTTCAGGGTGTTTCTCCAGGGGCGCTCTCCGGGAGAAAGCGCACCGCGGTAAGGTGGAGCGGAACGTCTCTTCCCGAGGGGGGCGCGAGGTCGCGAAGCGGGCTCGCGTGTGCCGCACACGGAGCTTCATTGTGGGTGTCGCACGCCGCACGGGAACGGGGGGAAAGGAAGGTCTTTCATGGAAGCGGAACGCAAGCGGTGGAGCGGGGATGTGCGGACGATCCTCCTGGCGGACACGGCCATGTTCGTCATCGCCGTGTTCTGGGGATCCGGCTTCGGAGTGAGCTCCTGGCTTCTCAAGACCATCTCCCCCATGTGGCTTCTGGCGGTGCGCTTCACCCTGAGCGCCCTGTTTCTCGCCTGTGTGCTGTGGCGGCGCATGGCCGCCCTGGACCGGAAGCAGATGGTTCTTGCCGGAGGGCTCGGTGTCTTTCTGGGATTTGTCTTCTTCGCCCACATCTTCGGACTGCAGCTTACCACGGCGGGGAAGCAGTCCTTCATCGCCGGATCGAACGTGGCCATGGTTCCCTTTCTCTACGCGCTCCTCTATCGGCGATGGCCCGGGGCGGTGGCCACGGTGGCGGCGCTGCTCACCACGATGGGACTGCTCGTCATGGCCTTTACCCCCTCCATGGTCTGGGGGATGGGGGACGGTCTCTCCCTGCTGCTTGCCCTGGGCATCGCTCTCCACGTGCTCATCGTCGGAAACCTGAGTCGCCGCATGGACCCCGTGGGACTCACGGGGGTGCAGATGGCGGTGACGGCGGTCTTTCTGGTGCTCGCGGCGGCGCTCTTCGAGCCGATGCCGCACTTCGGGGCGCTGCCTCCGAAGATATGGGGCGGCGTGGTCTACGTGGCGCTCTGCGTCACCGCCATCCCTTTTCTGGTGCAAAACGTGGCGCAGCGGTACAGTCCGGAGACCCACGCGGCGATCCTGCTCTCCCTGGAGAGTCCCTTCGGCTACGTCATCGCCATTCTGCTGGGGCAGGAGGTGCTCAATGCCCAAGTCGTCCTCGGCGGTGTGGTGATCCTCTCGGGGGTCCTGCTTGCCGAATCGGAGCCGTTTCTCCGGCGTTTCTTCTCCCGGGCGGAGGCGACGGGGAGCTGATGCATTCCCATGCTCCGTGGGGTATCATGGTCGCCGTGAAACCGCCGGTGCGGTTTGTTGCGGAAAGCATGCTTCCCGCCTGGGAAAAGGACGCGGTGCGAAAAGGCGCGGTCTCCATCGGGAGCGCGCAGACGACAGCAGACAACGAAAACGAAGGAGGTTGTTCGATACCATGAAACTCGTCAAGTTCACCCCCCCCGGCAGCGCTGCCCTGTGGGGCATTCTGGAGGAAGAACGCATCATCGTCACCAACGGTCCCGGCGGCGAGCGCACGGGGAACAACTACGCCCTGGACAAGGTGGTTCTGAAGGCTCCGGCGAACCCCACGAAGATCGTCTGCGTGGGACGGAACTACGTGGATCACATCAAGGAGATGGAGAACGACGCGGAGAACCTTCCCAAGGAGCCGGGTCTCTTCCTCAAGGCGCCCAACGCGCTTGCGGATCCCGGCGAGAGCGTCCCCTATCCGTCCTTCACCAAGGAGTTCCATTACGAGGGAGAGCTGGCGGCGGTGGTGGGATGCGTGCTCAAGAACGTCTCCGAGGACGAGGTACTGCGGTGTGTGCTGGGGTACACCATCGGCATCGACCTCACCGCCCGGGAGTGCCAGCGGAACGATCTGCAGTGGACCCGGGCCAAGTCGTCGGACAAGTTCTGCCCCCTCGGTCCCTGGATCGAGACGGATCTCGATCCCCGGGACGTGGGCATCCGCACGGTCGTGAGCGGCCGGGTCGCCCAGGATTCCCGCACGTCCCTGATGATTTTTCCCGTGGCGCGCATTCTGAGCTACATCTCCTCCTTCATGACCCTCTATCCCGGCGACGTGGTCCTCACGGGGACGCCCAGCGGAGTGGGGCCCCTTCAGCGGGGTGACGAGATCGCCGTCACCGTTGAAGGTGTGGGAACCTTGGTGACGCGCATTTCCTGAGGAGCCTAGGGACATCGGCGTGTCGTTGCATCGCCGGAGGTTCCGAGGGGTGCAGCTCCGTTTCACGAAAACATGACGCGTGTCGCCACATCCGGAAAGAGGACATCCGCGAAGATGTCCTCATGTTTTCCTGATACACCGAAGGGAGTTGAAACCATGACGAAGGGAGTCTGGAGGCAACGGCTGCGGGGGCGAAGCGCTCTTCTCGCCGGCATCGCGCTGCTGGGGCTTTTCCTGGGCGGAATCGCCCCCTGGGGGTGTGTTTCCGAGGCGTCCTCTCCGGGAGAAACCTCCGGGGACGCCGTTTCGAGCGCGCCGGTTTCGGAGGATTTTTCCGCCGGAAAAACCGGGCGCCCCGGCGCGTCCCTGCCTACGGGAGAAGGTGCACGTTCGATGCCGCTTCCCGGCCCCGCCGGCGCGACCCGGATGCTTACCGCACCGGCCCTTTCGGGAAACCGGCTCGCCTTCGTCTACGGGGAGGACCTCTGGGGAGTGGAGTTGCCTCCGGGGACACCCTTCGGCACCTCCGGGGCGCTTCCCTTCCCCCGGCGTCTCACCGCCGAGGGGCGCGTGGTGGGGGCGCCGGCTTTTTCGCCCGACGGAAGCCTTCTCGCGGTGAGCCTGGAGCGGAACGGCAACATCGACGTGTACGTTCTTCCCGCGGAAGGCGGAGCCTTGCGTCGCCTCACCTGGCACGGCGCGGTCGATCTTGTGCAGCAGTTCTCCGCCGACGGGCGCACGGTGCTCTTCGTCACGAACCGGGAGAGCCGTTTCAGCCGGGAATATCAGCTCTATGCGGTTCCTGCGGAGGGCGGTTTTCCCCGGCGCATGCCCCTTCCCCAGGCGTTCCGGGCTTCCCTGGAACCGGGAGGGACGAGAATCGCCTACAATCCCCTTCCTCCGGCCTTTCTCGTCTGGAAGGACTACCGAGGCGGCATGATCTCCACCCTGATGCTCTACAACATGGCCTCCGGCGAGGCCATGACGGTACCCAAGCCCGAGGGCGGGTGCAACGACGCGGATCCCCAGTGGATCGGAGGACGGGTCTACTTCCGCTCCGACCGGAGAGGAGAATTCAACCTCTACTCCTATGATCCCGCCACGAAGGACCTGCGCCAGCTCACCCGGCACGACGACTTCCCCGTGCTCTCCTTTTCCGGTACGGAGGAGCGTCTCGTCTACGAACAGGCGGGGCTGCTCCACTGCTACGATCTCTCCGGAGGTGCGGTGCGTCCTCTGCCTCTCTCCGTTCCCGCGGATCTTCCGGAGACCCGGGAGCGCTACGCGAAGGGGGCCGATTTCATCCAGGGTGCGGCCATTTCTCCGTCGGGGGCCCGGGCGCTCTTCGCCCTTCGGGGGGACATTGTCACCGTTCCCGCCGAGAAGGGGGAGCCGCGGAATCTCTCCGCGTCGCCGGGCGTGCACGACCGGTGGCCCCTCTGGTCTCCCGACGGGCGTTTCGTGACCTGGTTCGCGGACCTCACCGGGGAGTATTCCCTGCTGCTGCGGCGACAGGACGGCAAAGGACCCGTCTGGTCCGTTCCCCTCGACGGGCGCGGTTTCTACGAGTCCCCCTCCTGGTCTCCCGACGGCACGAAACTCGCCTACCGCGACAACGACTGGAATCTCTACTGGATCGACCTGTCCTCGCTCTGCGCCGCTGCGGCGAGTGCGGACCCGCTCTCGTCGGATCTCGCGTTTCTCCCCGATCCCCCCAGAGCAAAGAAGATCGCCGCGGAGCCTCTCTTCGGCATGGGCAAGCGGCGCACTCCCGAATGGTCCCCGGATTCCCGGTGGATCGCCTACACGCTGAACGAGAAGAGCGGCCTGGAGCAGCTCCATCTCTACTCGCTGGAACAGGACCGTTCCTTCCGGATCACCGACGGCGCCGGGGACGTGTCCTGTCCCGTCTTCGACCGGAGCGGCAAATACCTTTATTTCTTCGGTTCCACCGACGCGGGGCCTGCCAAGTTCGGCCTGGACATGTCCACCCGGGACATGAACGTGACCCGGGCGGTCTATGCGGCGGTGCTCGCCGCGGAAACACCTTCGCCGCTGGCCCCCGAGAGCGACGAGGAAGCTGCCTTCTCCGGCGGAGAGCCGGAGAAAAAAGGTGAGGACCCGGGCGACGACGGAGGAGACGAGGCGGAGAAGGCGGACAAGGGAGAGGACGGCGACAAAAAGGACGACACAAAGGAAGAGGGCGGAAAAGAGAACGGCGACGGAGGAACGCCGCCTCCTGGCGGCGAGGATGCTTCCGGCACCGGCCCCTTCGGAGAAGGCCTTCCCGTTTCGACGGATGCTCCTCTTTCTCCGGATCTTCCTGCGGCGAGCGCCGACGTTCCCGAAAGCGCGGACAAAGCGGCGCGGAAGGACAAGCCCTCCGTTCCTCCCATCTCCGTGGATGTGGACGGACTGGCGGGCCGCATCCTGCCCCTCCCCGTTCCGCCGGGGGCGCTGGACGATCTTCAGGCGGGCGGGCCGGGGAAGATCTTCTACACCCGTACCGTTCCCTCCGAGACGGGATTCCGCACGGCTCTCTTCGCCTTCGACCTGAAAGAGCGGGAGGAGACGGGCGTTCTTCCCTCCCTGAGGGGATACCGGATTTCCGCGGACGGCAAGCGCATGCTCGTCGCCGGAGAGGCGGGGTGGAGTATTCTGTCCGCCTCGGGAGGGAGGGGCGACGGCAAGCCGCTGCCCCTGGAGGGCGTTCGCGTTCCCGTTGAGCCCCGGGCGGAGTGGGCCCAGATGTTCACCGAGGCCTGGCGGATCAACCGCGACTATTTCTACGATCCCGGCATGCACGGCCAGGACTGGGAGGCCGTGCGGGCCAAGTACGCTCCCTTCCTGCCCCACCTGGCCTGTCGGAACGACCTGAACCGTCTTCTCGCCTGGATGCTCTCGGAGCTGCGGGTGGGGCATCTCTACATCTTCGGCGGCGATATCCCCGAGGACGGGGAGTCGGCGAAACCGGGGGTGCTCGGCGCGGACTTCGCCGTGGAGAACGGGCGGTACCGCTTTGCCCGGATCTACGGCGGGCTGAACTGGAACCCCGACCTGCGCGCACCCCTCGCGGAACCCGGGGTGGACGTGAAGGAGGGGGACTACCTCCTCCGGGTCAACGGCCGGGAGGTGCAAGGCTCGGACAACGTGTACGCCTTCTTCGAGCAGACGGCGGAGCGGGCGACGGAGCTGGTTGTGGCGGAGGACCCGGAAGGAACGAAACCCCGCACCGTGACGGTGGTCCCCATCGCCTCGGATCGGGCGCTGCGCCTCCGCTCCTGGGTGGAGGGAAACGTCCGCAGGGTCGAGACCGCCACGAACGGACGGGTGGGGTACGTGTATCTTCCCAACACCGCCGGAGCGGGGCAGGAGTTCTTCAAGCGCTACTTCTTCGCCCAGGCACCCCGGGACGGGGTGATCCTGGACGTGCGGAGCAACGGGGGCGGCCAGTTTGCGGACTACGTGCTGGACGTGCTGCGCCGGAACTTCACCGCCGGGGTGGCCCTGCGTCCCGGCATGGACTATACCGCGCCGGGGACCTTCGTGCCCGGCCCGAAGGTCATGCTCATCGACGAGTGCGCCGGATCGGGAGGGGACATGCTTCCCTGGGCCTTCCGCAGGCTCGGCCTCGGCACGTTGGTGGGAAAGCGCACCTGGGGCGGTCTCGTGGGCATCTCTTCCTATCCACCCCTGATGGACGGCGGATGGGTTACCGCGCCCTCCCTCGGCATCTGGAGCGATGAAGGCTGGGTGGCGGAGAACGTGGGCATCGCCCCCGACGTGGAAGTGGAACAGGCCCCCCGGGCGGTGCTCGACGGAGGGGATCCCCAGCTCGACGCGGCCATCCGCATCGTTCTGGAACAGCTCGAGGCGAACCCGCCGGTGTGTCCGGTGCGCCCCCCCTACCCCGACAAGACCCGTCACTGACGGAGCGATTTCGAAGGGGAGCGGGCGCAATGCCCTCTCCCCTTCACAATGAAAGGATTGAGGCCATGCGAATGCATCATGTGGGCCTGGTCGTGCGCGACCTCTACGCCCAGGAGCTGTTCTACCGGACCATGCTGGATTTTTCGACGGAGTACCGGTATTCGAGCCGGAATACGCCGGGACTGCGGACGGTTTTTCTGCGCCGCGGGGACGCGGTGGTGGAGCTGCTTTCGACGGAGGACCCCGAAAAAATCCACGCCGCTTCGGACGGAGCCGTCGCCGGCAAAGGGCATTTCTCCCTTGAGGTGGATTCGGTGGAGGGCGAATACGAGCGCCTGCGCGCCCTGAGCGCTCCGAACCTGACGCCCCCCCGGAACACTGGGGACGGCTTCCGGGAGTTCACCCTCACGGATCCCGAGGGAAACCGCATCGAGTTCTGCCGCCGGGTCCGTCCCTTCGCCGCGCCTCCCCTTGCGGGGGTGATCTTCGACCTGGACGGCACCCTCGTGGACAGCGAGGACAATTACTTCGAAGCGGACCGGATCCTGCTGGAGGAGTACGGCGTCGCCTTTCATCCGGACATGAAGAAGAAGTACGTGGGGTACAGCAATTTCCTGATGATGGAGGAACTCCACCGGGACTACACCCTTCCCGACGGGCCGGAGGTACTTCTGGAGAAGAAGAACGCCATCTACCTGGACCTGGCCCGGCGGAACACTCCCGCCTTTCCCGAAATGCGGCGCCTGCTTCCCCTCCTGGAGAAACGGGGGCTCGCCCTGGCCATCGCCTCCGGGTCATCCCCGTCCGTCATCGACGAGGTCCTTGCCGTGGCGGGTATCGACGCCCATTTCCCCCTTCGCCTCTCCGCCGAGGAGGTCCCCCGGGGCAAACCCGCGCCGGACATCTTCCTGGAGGCGGCGCGACGCCTTGCGCTTCCTCCGGATTCCCTTGTGGTGATGGAGGATGCCAAGTACGGCGTGGAGGCGGCGGTCCGGGCGGGCATGCGCTGCGTGGCCATCCCCTCCCTGCCGCAGCCGCCGTTGGATCCCGCCTTTTTCATGGCGGACCTGCTCTTCGAGGCGGGGATGGCAGCCTTTTCCGCCGATGCCTTTCTCGCCTGGCTGGACGAACAGGGCGGAGCGCGGGAGAACGGGAACGCCTGAAGCCGTGCTTTTCCGAAGCTTGTGTTCCGGAAGCGCAACGCTTTCCTGACGCTTCCGGAAAAGAAATGTGCCTACGCTGCAAGAAAAGAGTCATCGTTTCTCCATCGCGCTGAAACGGGAAATCCCTATGCTGTCTCCGCTTCCTCCGGATGTGGGGGAAGACGCATGGGGACTCGCGTCCCGGAGAACGAGGAGGAGAGAGAATGAAGCGGAATATGTTCCTGGCTCTGCTGGTGGTGTGTCTCCTGGCGGGAATGGCCGCCGCGGAGGAGATGGGGAAGCGTTTCCTGGTGATCGGGCATCGGGGGGCCTGCGGCTACGTGCCGGAGCACACCCTCAGATCCTACGAGCTGGCGATCGAGATGGGCGCGGACTATGTGGAGCCCGACCTTGTCTCCACCAAAGACGGAGTGCTCATCTGCCGTCATGAGTGCGAGATCGGTGCCACCACGGACGCGGCGAAGAAATTTCCCGACAGAAAGAAGAAGGTCGTCATCGACGGCGTGGAGCAAGAAGGATGGTTCGCCGAGGATTTCACTCTCGCGGAGATCAAGACCCTGCGGGTGAAGGAGCGGACGGACTTCCGGGATCACTCCAAGGACGGGCTCTACGAGATTCCCACCTTCCAGGAAATGATCAGCCTCGTCAAGGCCAAGGAAAAGGAGAAGGGGCGGGTCATCGGCATCTATCCCGAGACCAAACATCCTTCCTACCACGATTCCATCGGCCTCTCCCTTGAAGAACCCCTTCTGGCGGTCCTGAAGCAGAACGGTTACGACCGGGCCGACGCTCCCGTGTTCGTCCAGTCCTTCGAGATCGACAACCTGAAGGAACTGAAGGGAAAGACGAACATCCGCCTCATTCAGCTCTTCGACGAGTACGACATGAAACCCGGATGCGTGCTCGCCAAGGGAGGCACCACCACCTACCGGAACATGGCCACGCCGGAGATGCTGAAGGAGATCGCCACCTACGCCTACGGCATCGGACCGTGGAAGGAACTCATCCTCGCCAGGGACAAGGACAACAAGCTCCAGCCCGAGACGAACCTGTTGCAGGATGCCCACGCGGCAGGGCTTGCGGTGCACATCTACACCATGCGCAACGAGGCCAAGTATCTCGCGGCGGAATACAACAGCGATCCCCGGGAGGAATACCGTAAGTGGATCGCTCTCGGCGTGGACGGTTTCTTCACGGATTTCCCCGACACGGCCGTGCAGGTGCGCCTGGAGGTCAGCCGGTAAAGAAGGAGGCCGCGGGGGCGGGGGCCCCTGTCGCGCACAACAACCCTCATTCAACCATGTAGCCGCTCTCACGTATGCACGCATGAAGAAAGAGGCACATGAGGGAGTTTCGGCGGTGGATTATGCGCTCAAGAGTGTGTAAAAGTGATTGCGAGAAGAGGATTCACGGAAAGGCGCTTACCCAAAGAAAAGCTGTGGCGGAAAACAGGAAAAGACCCAAGAAATCCTTGCAAAGGCCGCCGCGGAGTTCCTGTGAGCCTTTTCAAAGCGGGCAAATCCGGCGAGGGCGTTTTCAGAGGATTTTCCGGAAAGGCGCGAGAGGCCGCAATATGCGGCCTCTCGCGCCTTTCTCCGTGTCGCCGGTCGGGCCGGAGTGAGGTTCGTGTCCGTGTCACGTTTGCGCTGTGTCGGTTTCCTTTGGGGTTACGCCGCTTGCGCGGGTGTTTGGGGTGTTTGCTTCGGGCCTTTTCCCCAGAAGAGCACCATGCCCGCGATGGTCAGGGCGATGCCCGCTCCTCTGAGGGTGTACAAAGGCGTGAGGCAGGCCAGTCCCGCGAGGAGAAACATCCCTCGCTGCCACAGGGAGAGCAGTCCCGCCAGATAGCCCTCCATGGCGAAGCCCAGGGCAAGGGCCGCGGTGGTTCCTCCCGCCACGGCGGCGAGGTTCTGCAGGGCCGTTCCCTGCAGGAGCAGCGACGGGTCGTAGCAGAAGGCGAAGGGGACGATGAAAGCCAGAATGCCCAGGCGCATGGCCTGGAAACCCGTCTGGTTCGGGCTCGCCCCGGCGATGGAGCTGGCCGCGTAGGCCGCGAGCGCCACGGGGGGCGTGATGGCCGAGACGATGGCGAAGTAGAAGACGAACATGTGGGCGCTCAGGGGGAGGAATCCCATCTTCACCAGCGCGGGAACGCCCAGGGCTGCCGCGAGAATGTAGGCCCCCGTGGTGGGGAGCCCCATGCCGAGGATGAGGGAGATGAGCATGATGAGGAGCAGCGCCAGGAATGGAATGTTTCCCGCGAAGGAGAAGATGAACCCCACGAATTTGAAGCCGAAGCCCGTGAGTGCCACGGAGCCCACGATGATGCCCGCGGAGGCGCAGGCGATGCCCACCACGGGAATGTTCTTCGCTCCGGAGTAGATGGCGTCGAGGATCGCCTTCGGTCCCATGCGGTGCTCCCTGCTCGGAAGGGAGACGAGCCAGGCCATGCCGATGCCGAGCACCGCCGAGAGCATGGGCGAGTACCCCGTCATGAGCATCCACACGAGCCCCACGATGGGAATCAGGTTGTAGAGGCGTTTCACCACGCCTCGCCTGGAAGGGAGTTCCTCCGGTGAAAGTCCCTTGAGCCCTCGCTTGAGGGCCCGGAGGTGCACCATGAGAAACACCGCCGCGTAGTACAGCAGCGCGGGCACGATGGCGGCGATGACGATCCTGCCGTACTGGATGCCCAGGAGGGAGGCCATGATGAAGGCTCCGGCTCCCATGATGGGCGGCATGATCTGTCCCCCCGAACTCGCCACGGCCTCCACGGCCCCCGCGAAGTAGGGGGCGTACCCCAGGCGTTTCATCAGGGGGATCGTAAAGGTCCCCGTGCCGTAGACGTTCGCCACGGCGGAGCCCGAGATGGAGCCGAAGAGACAGGAGCTCACCACGGCGATCTTCGCGGGGCCGCCCGGCGTGGTGCCCGCGAAGGCCTGGGCGAACTCCATGAAGTAGGCCCCGATGCCGCTTTTTTCGAGAAAACCGCCGAAGATGAGGAAGACCATGACGAAGGTGGCGGAGACGCCGAGGGGAATGGCGTAGATGCCCTCGTCGGTGAGAAAGAGCTGCTCCGCCACCTCGGGGATGGTGAAGGAAAGTCCCTTCATGATTCCCGGCAGCAGGTGGCCGAAGTACATGTATCCCGCGAAGAACGCCGCGATGAGCGCCAGGGGAAAGCCCACCACCCGCCGTGTTCCCTCCAGGAGAAGCACCGTGAGGAGGAAGGCCAGGGCGATCTGCACCGTCGTCACCGGGTCCACCTGGACGATGCGCATGGCGATGTTGCTGTAGTTATGCATGACGTACAGCCCCGGAACGGCGGCGAGGATCGCCAGGAACCAGTCGTAGAGGGGAATGCTGTCCTTGGGAGCGGATTTCGTGGCCGGATAGAGAAGAAAGCCGAGGGGCAGCACCCAGGAGAGGTGGATCGCCCGCTGGAGATAGGCCTCGTAGGAGCCGAAGATGGCCGTGTAGAGATGGAAGCATCCCATGAGAATCACATAGATGTAGATGAACTGCTTGGTCCTGCCCGTAAGTTCCCGCATGTGGCCGAGTCCTCCTTGTCTTTCTGTCACCCGTTTTGGTGAGGTTGTTCCGCGGGTGCGGGAGATCCCGCTCGTGGAATGGAAACCGGATCGGAAGATGAACAGGGCGGGATGCCCTTCGAGGCCGCCCGCCCGACGCCACTCCTCCGCCCGGAAGGGCGGTGCCTTCGAAACTCCCGGAACATCTGCGGGAATTCCTCCCGCCCTGTTCGTCTCTTTCTGGCCCGGTGCCCGATGCCCTAGTTGCCCGCAGCTTCCTTCCAGAACTTCACCGCGCCGGGATGGGCGGGGACGCCAGTGGAAATGGCCTCTTTAGGATCCAGCTCCTCCAGGTCTTTGATGGCCGAGGCGATCGTGGCCTTTCCGCCCCAGAGAGACTTCGCCAGCTCGTAGACGAGGTCCTCCGGGAGGTCCTGGCGGATGACGATGCAGGTGTAGTCTCCCACGACGGAAACGGGTTCGGTGACGCTCTTGTAGATGCCGGGCTCGATGTCGAAGGTGGTGGTGCCGTAGGCGTCCGCCATGGCCTTCCGGGCCGATTCGTCCACGGGAAGGAGCACCACCTCTGTCTGGCTCTCGATCTTCATGACCACCGACGCGGCCCGCCCCACGGCGAAGGCGAAGCAGTCCAGGTGGTTGTCGGCGAGGAGGTTGCCGCCGTCATCGTAGTTGCTGAACTCCACGGAGCCGCCCCACTTCTTGATGTCCTCCCAGGAGACGCCGTATCCCTTCTGGAGAATGGACTTGATGACGAACTCCGAGGCCGTGCCGGGCTTCAGGGTGGCGAAGCGGATGGGGAGCTTCTTCTCCATGACGTCGCCCAGCGTCTTGATGCCGTTCTTTTCCGCGTAGTCCTTGCGCATGATGAAGTAGGTGTACTGCCGGTAGAGATTCGCGAAGAGCCCCGCGTTGCCGAGGACCTCTTTGTAGGGATCCTCTCCCTTTGCCGCCGCGCCCATCATGGAGGTCACGGAGAGCCCCATGTCCGCCTTTGTGGCGTTCACGTTCACGATGTTCGCCACGCCGCCGCCGGTGCTGCTGGTGGTCTGGGCCACTTCCCTGGTCCACAGGTCCGCCATGGCCCCGCCCATGGCGAACCAGTTGCCGCCGGGAGGTCCCGCCATGAACCGGAGCTGATCGGGCCACCCCTCCTTCGCCGCGAACCCAACACCGAGCGTGCCGAGAACAAGAATGACCGCAAGTGCCGCTACCAGAAACTTTCTCATGATGCCGACTCCTCCTTTCGGATGTGAGATGCCGTAGGGATGACGGTATGCATAGTACGAAAGAATGTTTTTATGGTCAAGAAGTGCAGAAAAACGACAAAGCCAGGGCGCTGAAAAGACGAGACGGATCTCCTCGATATCTGGCGATGGAGCTGTGTCGGAAGAAAAAGTGGAATAGCGGTGTTTTTCATCGCAGAAAAAGGGAAAAACCGAAACAACGGAGAAATTGTACCACAGTTCCTTCTGGAATACCAAGGTGATCCAGAAAGAATTTTCGAAACAAAAATCTTACAAAATTTCCACAACGGCCTCCGTTTTGTGACGTTTTGTCCTCGGGAGTGTCGCGTGGAGAAAAGAACCGTTCCAAAAAATCCGTCCGGCGTGCGGCGTTGCTCCAGGGAACACGCGTCCCGGGAAAACCCGACCCTGTCGCCGATGATCATGGGGGCACGGCAAAAATGATGCATTCGTCTTGCATCTTGCTCACGGTGGTGAGGTGGGTATAATGATTTCTGTTAACAACCTGTTCCATCGAGTGAGGGAGTGGTTTCTCCTCTGAAGAGATCGTACAGCGTCCGGGTGGTTCGGGCGATGCGGAGGGGAAAAACGAAGGGAGGGCTTCATGTGATCGGAAAAAGAACGGGAATGCGTCGGAATCTTTGCTGTGCGGTGGTGCTGGTGGTGTCGCTCCTGAGTGCGTCGATGGCGTGTGCGGACGCACCGCTCCGTTTCGCCACGGCCGCGTCGGGGGGCATCTGGAACGCCATGGGGGGCGTCATGGGTGAGGAGTTCGGCAAGAACGGCATTCCCGTGTCGGTCACCACGGGAGGGTCCATTCCGAACCTGGTGAACATGAGCCAGGGGAAGGTTGATGTGGCCTTCACCGTGCTCTATCCGGGCATGTCCGCCGATCCCGAGGGGCCGTTCAAGGGACAGAGTCTGGAGAATGTCCGCCTGTTGGCCCATCTCTATCCCCAGTACGTCTATTTCGTGATCCGCAAGGACTTCGCCGACAAGAACGGCATTGCCACACTGGGAGACCTCTTCAACAAGAAACTTCCCTTTCGCTATGCCACGCTTGCCCGGGGAAACATCACGGAATTTCTGGTGCGGCAGATCATGGATGCCTACGGTGTCACCGAGGAGGATTTCACCGCCTGGGGCGGAAGGGTGAACTACAGCTCCTATGCGGACGGCGTCAACCAGATGGCCGACGGCCACGTGGATGCCTACGTGGTCTCCTCGGGGCTTCCCCTGAGTGCCATCATGGATCTGGAGAGCCGGATCGACGTGGTGCTTCTTCCGTTCGAAGACGAGATCCTGAAGAAGATGCGGGAGCGTTTCGGGACCCAGGCGTACATCATCCCCAAGGGGAGCTATAAGAGCGCCGTGGAGGATATTCCCACCGTGGGGGCCATGACCTCCATGGTCGTTCGGGCGGACCTTCCCGAGGAAACGGTCTACACCATGACGAAACTCCTCTTCGAGCACCGGGACGAGATGGCGGCGGCCGTGAAGGCCCTCGAGGCGCTGGAACTCAAGACGGCCTCGGAAAAGATCGAGTTCCCCTTCCACCCCGGTGCGGAGCGCTACTATAAAGAGCAGGGATTCTAGGTCTCGCCCGTCCGGAACGGCGGCGGGACGAAAAAAGACACAGATCATGACGACATCGCCGCGGGGGATCCCCTTGCGGCGATGTGCATGTCCGGGTGTTGTGCATTCCCACGGGCGCCCTTTCCGACGGTTCCGTTTTTGCGCTTTCGCCTCGGGGAGCGTATAGTGGAGACAAGAATCGTTCCAGAAGACCGTCCGGCGCATGCTTTCACAGAGCCGGCGTCGCAGCTGCTTCTTCCGCGACGGTGTGTTGTCCGGAGGTGGCGATCCGAGACGCTGACATGGTCATGCCCGTCTCTCGTTTCTCAGTCGGCGGAGTTCCGCCGGCGTCGGTCTTCATCGGGGCGGGGTGTGCCGGTTACCGCATTCCGGAAGGCGGACGAAATCGCCCACGGGGTGGAGGAGAGGTGTTGCAGGTGCACGATTTCGAGGAGGACAGGCGAACTCCGGCTGTTTCCGGTTCGGAGGGGCCGGAGGAACGAAACGGAGGATCGGTGCACGGTGCGGAGGATGTTTCGTCCTCTCCGTGTGCGTCCTGCGGCGAGTCTTCCCGGGGGGAGGACTGTACCTGTCCCGCCGCGGAAGAATCCGTGCGCCGGATGCTGCTTCCACGGAACAGCCGCTTTCTGGAATCGGCGGACTTTCTGATCCACCTCCTGGAGACTGCGGAGATGGCGGAGTCTCTGGGAACGC
>Ga0228536_1000623_pt1 | contig 57250 bp, 55 predicted proteins | sample SJ1Smetagenome_FD_168611 | JGI IMG/M metagenome (GOLD analysis project Ga0228536, IMG submission 168611) | Enriched culture of PCE-dechlorinating microbial communities from Ithaca, New York, USA - SJ1.S | ecosystem: Engineered > Modeled > Simulated communities (microbial... > Unclassified...
TCGAAGTCGCGCTGGTCGTGGGCGGGCACGGCCATGACCGCGCCGGTGCCGTAGCCCATGAGCACGAAGTTGGCCACGTGGATGGGCATCTCCCGGCCGGTGAGCGGGTTGATGCAGTACGCGCCGGTGAAGACGCCCTCTTTCTCGAGGTCGTCGGCCCCGCGCTTGATGCGGTCCATGTTGGCCACGTCGCGGCAGAAGGCGCGCACCTTCTCGGCCTCGGGCGAACCGGCGATGAGCTTCTCCACCAGGGGATGCTCGGCGGCCAGGCTCATGAAGGTGGCCCCGCAGAGGGTGTCCGGCCGGGTGGTGAAGACCTCCACCACCTCGTCCATGCCCTTGACCTGGAACTTCACCTGCGCGCCGACGCTTCGGCCGATCCAGTTGCGCTGCATGGTCAGCACGCGGTCGGGCCAGCCGCCCTCGAGCATCTTCAAGTCGTCCAGCAGCTCGTCGGCGTAGGCCGTGATGCGCAGGAACCACTGTTCGAGCTGCTTCTGCTCCACCTCGGAGTCGCAGCGCCAGCAGCGGCCGTCCTCCACCTGCTCGTTGGCCAGCACTGTCTGGCAGGACTCGCACCAGTTCACCGGCGAGTTCTTGCGGTAGACCAGGCCCTTTTCCAGGAACTTGAGGAAGAAGAGCTGCTCCCATTTGTAATATTCGGGCCGGCAGGTGGCCAGTTCACGCCGCCAGTCGTAGGAGTAGCCCAGGCGCTTGAGCTGGGCGCGCATCTCGGCGATGTTGCCGTAGGTCCATTGGGCCGGATGGGACTTGTTCTTGATGGCCGCGTTTTCGGCGGGCAGGCCGAAGGCGTCCCAGCCCATGGGGTGCAGCACGTTGAAGCCGCGCATGCGCTTGTAGCGCGCCACCACGTCCGCGATGGAGTAGTTGCGCACGTGCCCCATGTGGATCTTCCCCGAGGGGTAGGGGAACATTTCCAGCACGTAGTACTTGGGCCGCGAGGGGTCGACCTCGACCTCGAAGCAGCGCGACGAGGTCCACTCGTCCTGCCACTTGTTCTCGATGCGTTCCGGATCGTATTTGCCGAGCGCCATGTTCCTTGTCCCGTCAGAATTTCTTGTCCACCCCGAGATCGCCGTTGTCCACGGTCTTGGCCGCGGCGTCCAGGATGCCGTTGATGAAGTTGCGCGAGTTCTCGTCGCCGAACTGCTTGGACAGCTCGATGCCCTCGTTGATGGCCACCTTGAGCGGGATGTCCGCGCAGTGCAGCATCTCGTAGAGCGCCAGCCGCAGGATGGCCAGCTCGACCTTGGCGATGCGGTGCAGCTTCCAGTGCTTGGAATGCTTGTGGATGATCTGGTCCAGCTCGTCGCGCTTGGCCCAGACCCCGCGCACCAGCTCCCGGGCGAAGACCTTGACCTCGTCGGACGTTTCGTCCAGGGCCGCCGGATTTTCGGCGAGAGTCCATTCCAGCGAGGGAGCGGCCTCGGCCGGGGCGAAGGCCAACCCGTAGAGCACCTGGAAGGCCAGGGTGCGGCCTGCCCGGCGCGTGCCTTTTTTCTGCGCCATGTCTTAGAGCTGCTCCAGGACGCGCACGGTTTCCAGCACGGCCTGGGCCGCTTCCACGCCCTTGTTGCCGGCCTTGGAACCCGCCCGCTCGATGGCCTGCTCCAGGGTGTCGGTGGTCAGCACGCCGAAGCCCACCGGCACGCCGGTCTCCAGGGCCACGTGGGCGATGCCCTTGACGCATTCCGTGGCCACGAAGTCGAAGTGCGGGGTGGCGCCCCGGATCACCGCGCCCAGGCAGATGACTCCGTCGTAGTTGCCGGAAGCGGCCAGCTTGCGGGCCACCACGGGCATCTCGAAGGCCCCGGGAATGCGGGTCAGGGTGATGTTCTTCTCGTCCGCGCCGTGGCGCAGGAGATAGTCCAGGGCCCCGGAGACGAGCTTGTCCACGATGAAGTCGTTGAAGCGGGCGGCGATGAGGGCGAATCTGAGTTTCCCGGCCTCCAGCTTTCCCTCGATGGTCCTGATGTTCATGATATCCTCCGCTCAGTTCTTGCGGTTCTTCAGCTCCAGCAGGTGCCCGAGCTTTTCCTTCTTGGTGGTCAGGTAGTTCAGGTTCATGTCGCAGGCCGTCATTTCGATGGGCACCCGCTCCACGACCTCCAAGCCGTAGCCTTCCAGGCCGATGATTTTTTTGGGGTTGTTGGTCATCAGGCGCATCTTGGAGACGCCCAGGGAGACCAGGATCTGGGCCCCGGTGCCGTATTCGCGCAGGTCCGGCGCGAAGCCCAGGCGCTGGTTGGCCTCCACGGTGTCCAGACCCTCGTCCTGGAGATGATAGGCCTTGATCTTGTTGCCCAGGCCGATGCCCCGGCCCTCCTGGCGCATGTAGAGCAGCACGCCCTTGCCCTCGCGGTTGATCTGGCACATGGCCGCCGCGAGCTGCTGGCCGCAGTCGCAGCGCATGGAGCCGAACACGTCGCCGGTGAGGCATTCGCTGTGCACGCGCACGAGCGTGGGTTCGTCCGGGTGGACGTCGCCCATGATCAGGGCGATGTGGGTGCGGTTGTCGGCCTCGGACTGGAAGGCCACGGTGCGGAAGTGGCCCCAGCGGGTGGGCAGCTCGGCCTCGGCCACCTTGGTCACGATGTGCCCGCCGAACTTCATGCGGTAGCGGATGAGCTCGGCCACGGAGCAGATCTTCAGGCCGTGCTTCTCGGCGAAGGGGACGAGGTCGGGCATGCGGGCCATGTTGCCGTCCTCGCGCATGATCTCGCAGATGACCCCGGCGGGTTTCAGCCCGGCCAGCCGGCAGAGGTCCACGCTGCCCTCGGTCTGCCCGGCGCGCACGAGCACGCCGCCCTCGCGGGCCCGCAGGGGGAAGACGTGGCCCGGGGTGACGATGTCCTGGGGCTGCACCGTGTCGCCCACGGCGGTCAGGATCGTGGTCGCCCGGTCGAAGGCCGAGATGCCCGTGGTCACGCCCTCGCGGGCCTCGATGGAGACCGTGAAGTTGGTGCCGAACTTGGTCTGGTTGTGCTGGCTCATGAGCGGCAGCCTGAGCCGGTCGATGAACTCGGGCTCCATGGCCAGGCAGATCAGGCCCCGGCCGTGGGTGGCCATGAAGTTGATGGCCTGGGGCGTGACCTTTTCCGCCGCGCAGACGAGGTCGCCCTCGTTCTCGCGGTCCTCGTCGTCGACCATGATGACCATCCGGCCGCGCCGGATGTCTTCCATGGCCTCTTCAATGGTGCACAAAGGCATGGTTCACCTCTCTCGGCCACGCGAGGCCGAGTGGGTCCCGGCGGCCGCAATGTGTCAAAGAATCGTAATCCCGCTTCATAGCCCAAAAGGCCCCCCGGGGGGAAGAGGGCGGGGGCAACAAAATTCGACCAGCAAATTCAGCGTATTGTATGGATGTTCCGGGCGCCCGGCCGATTCTTGCCAAATGCGGCGGTCTGGGTCATGACCTGGACAGGCGCCGCTTTCGGCGTCGGGAGGTTGATGATGAAGAAATCCCTGGGAGCCGGAACCCTGGCCATGCCCACGCCGGTCTGGTTGGTGGGCGCCTATGACGCCGAGGGCAAGGCCAACGCCATGACCGCCGCCTGGGGCGGCATCTGCTGCTCCAAGCCGCCTTGTCTGGCCGTGTCCCTGCGCGCGGCCACCTACACCCACGGCTGCATCATGGCCCGCAAGGCCTTCACGGTGAGCGTACCCTCGGCCGAACAGGCCGACCTGGCCGACGCCTTCGGCCTGGTTTCGGGCCGCGACACGGACAAGTTCGCCGCCACCGGACTCACGCCCGTGCGCGGCGGCACGGTGGACGCGCCCTATGTGGGCGAGTTCCCCCTGGTGGTGGAGTGCAGGGTGCTCTTCGTCCACGAGTTGGGCCTGCACACGCAGTTCGTGGGCGAGATCGTGGACGTGCTGGCCGAGGAGTCGGTGCTGAACGAGGCGGGCAAGGCCGTGATGGAGAAGGTCCGGCCCGTGCTCTACGATCCCTCGGGCCGGATGTACCACGCCACCGGGCCGGTGATCGGTCCGGGCTTCTCCATCGGCCGGAAGCTGGTCGGGAAGTAGGTCATACGGCGGCCCGGACCGCGAACCCCGGGGCCGGGCCGCGCCGTTCCTCCGCCAGACGGTCCAGCAGGTGCATCTGCCGCCGCGACAGGGCGCGGGCGTCCAGGCTGCGGCCGGAGTCGTAAGTGGCCACGATGTCGTCGATGAGCCGCAGGCTTCTGGCCCGGCGGCTCCAGAGGCGGATGTTCAGGAAGTCGGCCTCGTAGCGGCCCTTGTGCACCCAGCCGCCGCAACGCGTGACCACCAGCTCGCGCGAGAGCGAGAGGCAGAGCGGATCCACGTTGCACTGGCGGATGGGATCGCGGCCGGGGGCGTCCTCGGGGATGAACGGCTTGTCGAAGGCCAGGCTCGTGTCGATGCGGGCCACGACCATTTCGGCGTCCAGGTGGTCCATGTAGGCGGCCAGGGCGTGGGGTTTGAGCGAGTTGTCGTCGTCCAGGAACAGGACGCGTTCGCCCTTGGCGATCTTGAGCAGGATGTCGCGGATGCCGTTGCCCCAGTCCTCGTCCTTGGGCAGGTCCAGGAAGCGGGCCAGGTCCAGGTCCGGCGGCCGTTCCCCGCGCACCCCGTCGAAGCCCACGAGCATCTCCACCGCACCCTCCGGCAGGCCCGCGAAGTCCACGGCCGCGCGCACCGAGCGCACGGCGGCGGCCAGGGCCTTCGGCCTGCGCCCCGTGCTGGGCGTGATGATGGAGAAGAGAATGGGCTGCATGAAACCGTCCGTGGTTCCGTCCCCCGGGGGGACTGTCATCCCTGATCTGAGATTCCCATCGGACGATTGAGGAAAAACTTTAGCGGGCCGGTGAACAATCCGCGCGGGGCGGCGCTATGCGTGGATGTTTTTTGAATGGCCTTGATGACGGGCTGAGCGCGGCAGCCCGTCAGGCCCGCCCGACCTCCAGGTCGCGCGCCAGAGCTTCGGCGAAGTCCTCGGGCAGCTCGCGGCCGATGCAGACCAGGAAGCGTTCGGGCCGGGCATGGCCGCGCAGGGGCGAGGTCTCCAGTCGTCCGGCCACGGCCTGGACGAGCACGGGGCACTCCTCGCCGAGCACGTCCACGATGCCCTTGACCCGGAAGGCCCGGGCCGCCGCGCGTTCCAGGGCCGGGCCCAGGGCCTCGGCCGGAACCGGGGCCTCCAGAAGCAGAGTCCGGGCGGCGAAGCCTTCCCCGGCGTGGGTGCCGTGCTCGTGGAAGTGCGGCAGCAGGTCGTCCCAGGCCAGACCCTCGCGCGCCAGGGTCGGGTCGTGCAGCAGGCCGAAGGGGATGTCGCCGTGTTCGGCCTCCAGGACCAGGGCCCGGGGGTTGACCGCCTGGGCCGCCGCGCGCGACTGTTCCGCCCGGTCCGGGTCGAGCAGGTCGCGTTTGTTCAGCACGAGCACGTCGGCGGCGGCCAACTGGTCGCGGGCCACCTCGCTGCCATGCAGCAGCTCCTCCAGCCCAGAGGCCTCGGCCACGGCCACCAGCGGGCCCCGGCGCACCAGGTCGCGCAGCTCCCGCAGCTCGGCCAGAAGGTTCTTGGGGTTGGCCAGCCCGCTCATCTCCAGGACCACCACGTCCGGCCGGTAGCGCTCCAGGATGCGCGCCAGACCCTTCTTGAGCTGGCCCGAGAGCGAGCAGCAGACGCAACCCTCGTCCATCTCCAGGACCTGGGAGTCCCGCTCCAGGAGCTTGCCGTCCAGGCCCACGGCCCCGATCTCGTTCTGGATCACGGCCACGAAGCGGTCGCGCTGCAGGCAGTGCTCCACGAAGCGGCGCAGCAGGCTGGTCTTGCCCGAACCCAGGAACCCGGTGAGTACGAGCAGTTCAGGCAGGTTTTCGCGGCCGCCCGGGTCGCGGGCCTCGAACCAGGCCGGGTCGTGGCTGAAGTCCCAGGGCTGGCGGTGCGGCGGCCCGTCGGCCGCCCCGGCCGGGGCTTCGCCGTACTCCAGGCGCAGACGCAACAGGCGCACGGCCTCGTCCTTCCCGCGGAAGACCTCCGCGCCGCGTCGCCACTGAATCCAGCCCGGCAGACTTTCCAGGCTCCGGGTCCGGGGCGCGCGACCGAGGACATGCGTGACGGTGGCCGCCAGGACGCGGAAAAACCGCAGGGCCGGGCCGAAGGCCGCCAGGTTCGACTCCAGGCCGCCCGGGGGGACGATGTGGTTTCCCGATCCCGGGGGCCATTCCAGGCCGTCCAAGGAGATGAGCTTGCGCCGTGTGGGGGCCGCGAGAACCAGGGCCAGGGAGCGGCCGTCCGCGGCGGCGGTCATCTCCAGCGTGCCGAGTCGGAAGGAGGCCCGCGTCTCGTCCCGGCCCTGGAATTCACGCACCAGATCCCAGTAGTCCGGCCGCTGGGCGGTCACGGCCGCGTCCAGGGGCAGGAGTTCGGCCCGGGGGTCGCCCGGGTCCGGGAAGAGGTGCAGGGAGAAACGGCCGCGCAGTCCCTCGGAAGTCATCTCCTCGCCCTCGAAGAGCAGGCCGAAGATGCCCGGGCGACCCGCGATGCGGCAGGTCCAGGACTCGCCGAAGGCCAAGGAGGGGCGCAGGCCGCGCCAGCCCAGGGCCCGGGCCCGGGAGTGGCTGAACTGGGTCCGCAGGAGCAGGGCGCGCAGAAAGCTCGGGAGCCAGGCCCCCTGGGCGTCCTCCATGCGGACCGGGGTGATGTCGAAGAGGTTCATGCGCGCGCCGGAGAGGGCTCCCCCCTGCGGGGGAGCCCTCGGTCGGAGGTTACGCCTTCTTGAACTCGATGGTGTCGCCGTTGCCCAGGTAGGCCGTGTCCTTGGTGCGGAAACGGGCCGTGCCCCGGACCACGGGATAGCCGCTGTCGATGAACTTCTTGGCCGTGACCAGGCCGGTGCAATGGTTGCAGCCGACCTTCTCCAGATTCCACTTCTTCAGGCCGATGACCAGGTCGTCGTACTTGGGATCCCAGTCGTCGAACGGCGAGATGTGCAGGCCGCCGTAGAGGCCGTGGAACCTGTCGTTCTCGTACTTGAGCTCCTTGTACGCCGTGTCGGCGAAGAGGATGATGCCCTGGTGGCAGCATCCGGTGATGCTCACCAGCCCCAGGTCGGCCACGTTGAAGTACATGGACTGCTCACCGAAGACCTTGCAGATGATCGGCACGTCGAACACGTAGGTGGCCATGCCCGGCAGGATCGGGCAGAGACCCTTCTTGACCTTGACCACCTCGCCCTTGTGCCCGGAGTCGGCGATGTACTGCAGCCCGGAGGGGTAGAAGGTGTCCGGGATGTAGACCTTGATGCCCGGGGCGTACTTGAGGGTCACGGGCAGGCCCCAGTAGTGATCGAAGTGCTCGTGGGAGATGAACAGGGCCTCGATCTCGCCGTTGGCCAGCATCTTGTCGATGCCCTCGCGCTTGAAGCATTCGTCCATCCACTTGTAGGACCAGCCGGAGTCCAGGAGGAACTTGCGGACCTTGCCGTCCATCTGTTCCACTTCCACCAGGGCCGCGAAGCCGCCGGGGTTTTCGGGATGTACGGAAAGGTTCCGGGTGATCTCCCAGGCTTCTTCCAGGCGGTTGGGCAGCAGGTGCTTGATCTTGGCGATGCCCTTCTCGTACGAGCCCTTGCCCAGGCCCGTGCCGTCGCCGAAGGGCGGCCAGTTGTAGGTGTACTGGTCCACGAGCAGGCCGCCGGCGGCCTTGATGTCGCCCATGAGCGTTGCGTTGTCGAACCAGCTCGTCTCGGAGATGACCCGGGCCTTGACGCTCTTGCAGACGCCGAAGTCGGTCATCTTGCGCTGGACCTGGGCGATGTGTTGGCGACTCATGGGCGAGTATGAATAGAGGCCCATGGCGCCGATGGCGCCGAGGCCCACTCCCAGGGCCGCGCCCTTGATGAAGTCCCGCCGGGTGAACGAGGTGTTGTTCGTGTCGGACATGGTGTTCTCCTCGTTACTTGGGGATCAGGTTGATGGCGTTGGAGACCTGGGGCAGGGCCCAGACCGTGACGAAGTAGAGCGCCACGCCGACCACCGCGCCCACGGCCAAGCCGGGGACCATGCGCGGGCTCCAGGTGTGCTCGGCCTCGCGGGCCAGGTGCTCCTGTCGCAGTTCCTCGGCGGTCTTCATGCGCAGCTTCCAGCCCGGCCAGTTGTCCATGAACCAGGTGTTGATGAGCCAGATGTTGATGAGCCAGATCATCGGGATCATGGGGAACTGCTGCGGGTGCGAGAAGCCCTTCTGGGTGCCCAGGAAGAGGTGTGCGTACCGATAGTAGAGGGCGTAGATGGCCAGGCCGCCCACGACCATGATGATCGTGCGCACGAGCATGTTCACCGGGGTGGAGAACTTGCGCGGCCAGTTGTCGCAGTAGATGTACAGGAACAGGGCGGGCACGAGGAAGAAGATGGCCGTCTCGCCCACGTGCAGCCAGCGCCAGTCGGGGGCCGCGTCGCGGCGGGAGCCCCGGATGGCCTCGCCCCAGGCCAGCTCCTGGGCGTAGTAGAGGAAGAAGTTCAGGGCCAGGGAGATGGCGATGATGGCCACGAACAGGGAGATGCGCCGCAGCCAGGGGTTCTTGATCGTGCTGAAGGGATAGCGCTCCCAGATGGTCTCCACCAGCCAGACCACCACGGTGCAGCACATGATCCAGGCGATGTGGAAGTTGCCCGAGACCGTGTTGGCGAAGTTCTCCCAGTAGGGCGGGGTGATGGAGGTGAAGGCCTGCCAGGGGTAGTAGAGGATGCCCATGTGCGAGTGCATGGTCATGAAGTAGACCAGCGTGCTCAGGAAGAAGGTCATGACCCAGATGCTCAGGCCGCGGGCGGGCTGCTTCAGATCCTGCCAGGGCGCGGACTCCATGGCCACGATCCAGGAGGGCGAGAGCCAGGAGGCGATGGCCGCGAACATGAGGCAGGCCGTGGCCGCGTATTCCTCGGCGAAGAAGGCGGTCACGCCGGGCAGCTTGGTCAGCTGCTCGGGATTGAAGTAGGCCATGGCGTAGTTGCCGAGCAGGCCTTCGAAGAAGCCCTTCATGAGCGTGAGCAGGACGCCCGCCGTGAGCAGGGTGAGCACCGCGCCCTTGACCAGGGGGTGCGCCCGCTCCAGCCAGGTGCGCTTGAAGGGCCAGAAATCGAAGATGTAGGCGATCCAGATGAGCACGATGAGGATCCAGCGGGTGTAGTTGTAGCCCACGTAGGGGGTGTACAGCCGCATGAGGCCGCGCGGATCCTGGAATATCCACCAGGTGGCGTAGAAGATCGCCAGGGTGAACAGGAGGTTCACCAGCGCCGGAACGGGGCCCTTCCAGCGCTTTTCCAGCTTGCGCGCCTCGAGGAAAGGCACGGGACCAGGATTCATGTTCCTTCTCTCCTTGCAAAAGGGTGCCGGGACAGTGGGGCCTCGGTCGACGGGTCGGCGTTCATTTTCGCTTCATGGCTCGTCGCCTCCTGGGCCGGCGGGCGGCCCGCGCTGGGGTCCGTATCCTTGTCCACGTTCCGTGGTTCCTGCTGCGAAAGCATGGCCCGACGCACGGCGGAGAGCATCGCCGCGCGTCCCATCCCCTCGGGGTCCAGCCCCAGCCGCCGCGCCTCCTCGGCCAGCAGGGCGTCGGGGAAGTCGGCCCAGAGCGAGTCCAACCCTTCGTCGGCTCCGGGCTCCTCCCGGACGGCCTCGGGGGCCGGCCGCCACCTGCCGGTGAACAGGCCGAGAAATTCCTTGCGTGTGCAGCGTGTCATCAGCCGAAGACCTCCAGCCGTTCGCCCTCGCTTTTGAGCAGCGGCGAGAGCGGCACGTCGGCGTGGCGCTCCAGCAGGGAGGCCAGCCGCAGGATGCGCTCCTCCATGCAGCGCGCGGCTTCGCCGGCATCGCGCCGTTTCATGGCCTGGACGATCTTTGCCGTGTCCCCGAAGAGCATTTCCCGTTCGTAGTCCTGGAGGTAGAAGATGATTCCGAACAGTGGGCTGTTGCCGGGGCAGAGCGCCTCGACCACGGCGCGCAGGGCCGGGTTGCCCGTGCCCCCGGCGATGTCGCGGGCGAAGCCGTTGAGGTGTTCGCGCAGGGCGTCGGGATTGCGGGCGAAGAGGGCCCGGCTCAGGTCCATGAGCCGCAGTTCCATGGCGGCGATGCCGCTTGCGCTGATGCGTTCGGTGCAGAGCGTCGCGATGCGGGGAAAGATGAGGTAGCAGGCTTCCAGACGGGAGGACCAGTCCACGGCCTCCGTGTTCAACTCACCCTGGATCTCGCGGCGGGAGCGCAGATAGCAGCCGCTCCCCGGGCGCACTTCCACCAGCCCCTTGGCCTCGAGTACGCGCAGGGCTCCCCGGATGGTGTTGCGGCTGGCGCCCAACTGCTCGGACAGGGCGCGCTCCGTGGGCAGGCGTCCTCCCAGCTCGAAGCGTTCGTCCCGGACCATGCTGAGCAGGGCTTCCAGGGAGTGTTCTTCCTTGCTGATCTGCCTGGCGGCGGATTCCGGGCTCATGGGCAACCTCCGTCGGATGTCGGATCGTCGTTCTCTGGTAATACCAATCGCATGAATCACGGCTGAAGAACAACCAGCTTGAAAAAATGAAAGGTGAAATACGGGAAAAACCGCAACAGCTTTGAAATGAAATGGAAATTTTGGATGAACCAATTTCAGGAAAAAATGACAAAAGAAAGCCCCGGGCGCTGCCGGGGCGTTGGGGGCAAATCTGGCCGCTGGCCGTCGGGGATCAACCGCCGGAGGAACGGGAACGGCGCTGGGCCGCCCGCCAGGACTTGATGGCCGCCTCAAACGGCTCGAAGAGGCAGGTGTATTCCGGCAGGCCCGAGGCCGGGAAGGCGTTGGGTTCCCGCGAGCAGAGCACGAGCACGGCCCGCAACGTTCCGCGCTGGTAAAACGGTTTGGCGAAATAGGACCGGATTCCCTTGGGGATGAACAAGGCCCAGTCGATGGCCTTGATGCTCTCCAGGGTGTCCTCCACGATGAGGTGGTCCAGCCGGAAGCGTTCGATGCTTTGGGCGATGGTTCCCTCATAGGAATACATTTCTCCGGGCTCCACGTGGGCGAAGGGCTCGCCCGCGCCGTAGACGAAGACCTTGTTTTTCTTCGTGTGGATGTCGGAGAACATGACCGCGTCGAAGGAATGGCGCGGCAGTTGCGCCTGGAGGAATATCTCCAGGATTTCGTGGATGTCGTTTTTGCCCGCCAGCCGCTCGGTCAGGCTCCTGGCCAGCCCGGCGCACAGGCCGTTGCCGGAGGAAGTTTCCTCGCCGTTGCCCCCCAGGCTCTCGATGTGCGTGAGCGAGACGCGCAGCAGGCGGCGTTCCTTGCAGACCAGAAAACGCAGGGCGGCGTCGGCGGTGAAGGCGGAGTTGGTCTTGCGCCGGAAGCCGAGCTTGCCCTCCCACTTCTTGTCGAAGAGCACCTCGTTCTCGATTTTCTGCACCGTGCCGCGCATGCCCTGGTGGTAGAGGTCCGCGAAGGACAGCCGCCGGAATTCGTCCGGGCTGTAGAGGAACAGCTCCGAGGCCGCCGCGTTCTGGGCGATGACCGTCTTTTCGTCGAAGTCCACCAGAAGCACGGGATTCTCGGCCAGATCGATCATGAGCTGAAGCTCGGAGTCCTTCTCGATGATGCTCTTGATGGTCTCGGCGCTGTCCGTGACCTCGATGAGGTAGCCCACGGCGTAGCGGGGGTCGCCGGGCAGGGGCCAGCAGCGCAGCTTGAGCCAGGTCCGGCGGCCTTCGGTCTTCCGCAGGCGGAACACGCAGCCCGAGGGGCCTCCTCGGCCCAGGGCGTCCATGAAGCTCTCCACCAGAGGCAGGTCCGGCTCCTCGATGGCGGCCTTGCGGTATTCGGCGCTGCGCAGGAGCAGGCTGGTCTTCTCGCCCAGGGCCTCGACCCGGTGGGCGTTGAGGAACTCGATGCGCGCCCGCGCGGGCTCGATGCGCCAGAGCAGGCCCGGAAAGCTCATCACGTAACTGGTCACGTCCGCCCCGGCCCACTGGCGCGGGGGGATGGTGTCGAAGCTGTCGGGATCGGCTGCGCTGAAGGACACGGCATTCTCCTTACGGTCAAGGGTAGTGAATGCCCGGCGCGGAAGGCAAGAGAAATTTCCGTGGTTCGCGAAGCGCCGTCGGACGGGGCGAAGCGGGTCGGGGAATCAGGGGCGCAGGAGGCGGCGCAGGCGGGAGAAGAGGCCCGGAGCCGGGGCGAAGCCCGTGCCCGCCAGTTCCGGGCGGGTCTCCAGGATGAGCCGGGCGGCCTCGGCCGCGGCGTAGCCGGTGAGCGCGGAGCAACGTTTTGCGCGGGCCTCGGTTTCGTCGCCCAGGGCCCGGCAGAGTTCCCGGCAGCAGACCGAGCCGTGGAGTTCCAGGAAGGAGTGGTGCAGAGCCTTGGCGGCCTTGCGTGCGGCGCGGCGCTCCAGGCGGTCGCCCTTGGGGGCCAGGAACAGGCCTATACAGAGCGTGGCCCCGGAAAGCGCGCCGCAGAGGCAACCCGCGCCGCCCAGGCCCAGCGAGAAGCCCGAGGCCACTCCCGCGGCCTGGGCCGGGGCGAGTCCGCCGGTGAGGTGGCGGTTGAGGGCCAGGACCACGGCCTCGGCACAGTTCTGCGGCCGGGAGAGGAATATCTCGGTGGCGGCCGCGCCGATGCGGGCCTGGGGGGATTCGAGCGTCATGGGCCTCCGAGCCGCCTGAGCGGCCGGACCGGAGCGGGCGGCGGGCTAGAAGCCGTTTCGCCGCAGGAATTCCGCGGTCATGCCTGAAGTCGGGGCCCCGGTCTTTTCGGTCCACGGTCCGAGCATCCGCAGCACATACTTGCCGATGAGGTCGGTCTCCATGTTCACCACCCTGCCGGAGCGCCACTGGCCGATGGTGGTCTCACCCTGGGTGGCCGGGATGACGTTCACGGTCAGAAAGTCCTCGCCGCACTCGTTCACGGTCAGGCTGACCCCGTCCAGGGCCACGGATCCCTTGGGCACCACCTGGGAGCCGAATTCTCGGGGGAAGCTCAGTCGGATGACCACGGATTCGCCCGCCGGGGTCACCGACTCCACCTGGGCCAGGCAGTCCACGTGGCCGGAGACGAGATGGCCTCCCAGGCGATCGCCCAGGGCCAGGGCCCGCTCCAGGTTGACCTTGGCCCCGGCGCGCAGGCCGCCGAGGGAGGATTTGGACAGGGTCTCGGCGCTGGCGTAGGCCGAGAAGCGGCCCCGGTCGGCGGCCTCGGCCGTGAGGCAGGCTCCGTTGACGGCGATGGATTCGCCTTTGACCACATCGCCCAGGAAGTCCGCCCGCACGGTGAGTCGCGTTTCCCTGCCGCGCGGCTGCGCGGCCTCGACCACGCCCGTTCCGAGCACCAGTCCGGTGAACATCAGTCTGTCCTCTTGGGGCGGTAGGTGAGCATGAGATCCCGGCCGCTGCGGGCGCAGTCCAGGAGCCGGAAGTCGCGGGCCTCGGCCAGGCTCTGGGCCTTGCGGCCGGAGAACAGGGCCTTGGCCTGCTCGTCGCCGAGCACCTTGGGGGCCAGGAAGAGCGTCAACTCGTCCACCAGATCCTGGGTGGCCAGACTCATGGCCAGGCGGCCGCCGCCTTCGCAGAGCACGTTCCAACAGTTCAGTTCGGCGCGCAGGCGGACGAGACCCTGGCGCAGGTCCAGGCCCTCCTCGACGCGGCCCAGGCCCCAGACCCGGCAGCCGCGCTCCGTGAGCGTTCCGGACGCCAGTGAACGGGCCTCCTCCTCGCTGGTCCAGAAGACCACCCGCTCGGGCCGGTCCTGGAGCAGCTTGAAGTTGTGGGCCTTGGGCAGCCGCCGCGTGACGACCACCGCGAAGGGCTGCACATGGTCCGGGGCCAGCCCCGGCAGGCGGCAGGTGAGCAGCGGGTCGTCGGAATAGAAGGTGTTGCCGCCGACGATCACCGCCCGACAGACGGAACGCAGCCGGTGGGCCTCGATTTGGGACTCGGGGCAGGATATCGGTTCCGGACGCCCGCCGCGGGCCGCGATGCGGCCGTCCAGGGTGGCGGCCATCTTGAGGATGACGAAGGGTCGGTCGGTGGTCTTCCAGAGCCGGAAGTCCTCGATGAGGTCGCGGCAGGGGCCCTCGAGCACGCCCAGGCGCACGTTCACGCCCTTGGATCGCAGATGTTCCGCGCCGCCTCCGGCCACCTCGGGGTTGGGGTCGGCGCAGCCCACGACCACACTGCGGATTCCGGCGGCCAGGATGGCCTCGGTGCAGGGCGGGGTCTTGCCCTGGTGGTTGCAGGGTTCCAGGGTGACGTAGAGTTCGCAGGCCGAGGCGTCCACGCCTTTTTCTCGCGCCTGACGCAGGCACTCCACCTCGGCGTGCGGGCCGCCGAAGGCTTCGTGCCAGCCCTGGGCCACGATGGCTCCGTCGCGGACCAGCAGCGCTCCCACGCAGGGATTGGGAGCCGTGGCGCCGCGCCCGAGGCGGGCGAGTTCCACGGCCCGGGCCATGAGGGCCTCAGCGGGTTGTAAAGTCTCCTTGCAGCAGTTCATGACGGACACCGGCCTCCTTGAGCATGTCCTCGGCCAGCTCGTCGGGATAGGCCCCGGCGTAGTAGATGGCCTCCACTTGGCAATTGACCAGCATCTTGGTGCAGATCAGGCAGGGCTGGGTCGTGCAGTAGATGATCGCGCCCTTGAGCGAGATGGCGTGCACGGCGGCCTGGATGATCACGTTCTGCTCGGCGTGCAGACCTCGGCAGAGTTCGTGGCGCTGGCCCGAGGGGATGCCCAGGCGTTCCCGGATGCACCCCACGTCCTCGCAGTGCGGCACGTTGGACGGCGGGCCGTTGTAGCCCGTGGCCAGGATGCGCTTGTCGCGCACGGCCACGGCCCCCACCTTGCGCCGCAGGCAGGTGGAGCGCTCGGCCACCAGGTGCGCGATGCTCATGAAGTAGTCGGGCCAGGGCAATCGGCTCATGGCCGCCTCCTACCAGGCGAACAGCGGGAAGCTGCGGGAGAATTCCTCCACTTCCTCGCGGATCTCCTCCAGCACGGCGTCCGACTGCCAGTTCTCGATGGCCGCGGTGATGGCCTCGGCCACCACGATCATATCCTCCTCGATCATGCCCCGGGTGGTCAAGGCCGGGGTGCCCAGGCGGATGCCCGAGGTCACGAAGGGCGAGCGGGTCTCGAAGGGGATGGTGTTCTTGTTCGCCGTGATGCCCGCCTTGTCCAGGGCGATCTCGGCGTCCTTGCCGGTGATGTCCTTGTTGGTCAGGTCGATGAGCATGAGGTGGTTGTCGGTGCCGCCGGAGACGAGCTTGAACTCGGACTCCTGCAGGGCCGAGGCCAGGGCCTTGGCGTTCTTGACCACCTGGGACTGGTATTCCTGGAAGCCCGGGGCCAGGGCCTCGCCGAAGGCCACGGCCTTGGCCGCGATGACATGCATCAGCGGGCCGCCCTGGATGCCGGGGAAGATCTGGGAGTTCAACACTTTTTCCTGGTCCTCGGCGGCCAGGATGAGGCCGCCGCGCGGGCCGCGCAGGGTCTTGTGCGTGGTCGAGGTGGTGAAGTGGGCGTGTTCGATGCAGGAGGGGTGCTCGCCGGCGGCGATGAGGCCCGCGATGTGGGCCATGTCCACCATGAGCACGGCGCCCACCTCGTCGGCGATCTGGCGGAAGCGCTTGAAGTCGATGATCCGGGGGTAGGCGCTGGCGCCGGCCACGATCATCTTCGGCTTGTGCTCCTTGGCCAGGCGCTCGACCTGGTCGAAGTCGATGGTCTGGGTCTCCTTGTCCACGCCGTAGGAGACGATGTTGTACAGACGGCCGGAGAAGTTCACCGGGCTGCCGTGGGTCAGGTGCCCGCCGTGGGAGAGGTCCATGCCGAGCACGGTGTCGCCGGGTTTGCAGACCGCGAAGTACACGGCCATGTTGGCCTGGGAGCCGGAGTGGGGCTGGACGTTGGCGTAGCCCGCGCCGAAGAGGGCCTTGACGCGGTCGCGGGCCAGGTTCTCGACCTGGTCCACGTACTCGCAGCCGCCGTAGTAGCGCTTGCCCGGATAGCCCTCGGCGTACTTGTGGGTCATGACGCTGCCCATGGCCTGGCGCACCGCCGTGGAGGTGAAGTTCTCCGAGGCGATGAGCTCCAGCTTGGACATCTGCCTGTCGATCTCGCGGGAAATGGCCGCGGCGACTCCCGGATCCTGCATCATCAATTCTTCCATGACCGCCTCACTTGCATGGCCGGGTCGCGTCCCGGGTTCAGTCCTCGAATCTCTTGAACAGCATACAGGCGTTGGTGCCGCCGAAGCCGAAGGAGTTGCAGAGGGTGTAGTTCACCCGTTGCGTGCGCATGCCTTCGGGCACGTAGTCCAGGTCGCACTCCGGGTCCGGGTTCTCCAGGTTCAGGGTGCGCGGGATCTTGCCCTCGTGCAGGGTCAACACCGAAAAGACCGACTCCACGCCGCCGGCCGCGCCCAGAAGGTGGCCGGTCATGGACTTGTTGCCGGTGATGGAGAGCTTGTAGGCGTGCTTGCCGAAGACCGTCTTGATGGCCCGGGTCTCGCAGGCGTCGTTGAGCGCCGTGGAGGTGCCGTGGGCGTTGATGTGGTCGATCTCGGTCACGGGCACGCCCGCCTCGCGGATGGCCGCGCTCATGGCCAGGGCCATGCCCGAGCCGTCCTCGGGCGGGGCGGTCATATGGTAGGCGTCGCCGGAGGCCCCGAAACCCACGACCTCGGCGTAGATGCGCGCTCCGCGCGCCCGGGCGTGCTCCAGGGACTCCAGAAGCAGCAGGCCGCAGCCCTCGCCCATGACGAAGCCGTCGCGGTCGCGGTCGAAGGGCCGGGAGGCCCGCTGGGGATCGTCGTTGCGCGTGGACAGGGCCTTGAGGGCGTTGAAGCCGGACACGCCCAGGGACGTGATGGTCGACTCCGCGCCGCCGCAGATCATGGCCTCGCAGCGGCCGAGCTTGATCTCGGAGTAGGCGTAGCCGATGCCGTGGGTGCCCGAGGCGCAGGCCGTGGTGGTGCAGACGTTGGGTCCGCGCGCGCCGGTCTCGATGGAGACCTGTCCCGCGGCCATGTTGGCGATGATGATCGGGATGAAGAAGGGCGAGATGCGCGAGGGCCCCTTGTCCAGGAGCTTCAGGTGCATGGACTCGATGGTGTCCAGTCCGCCCAGGCCCACGCCGATGATCACGCCGGTGGTGGCGGCCTCCTCGGGCGGAACCTGCCAGCCCGCGTCCTCCAGCAGCATCTTGGCGCTGGCCACCGCGAACTGCACGAAGGTCTCCATGCGCTTGATCTGCTTGACCGGGATGTAGCGCTCGGGCTCGAAGCCCTTGACCTCTCCGGCGATGCGGGTCTCGTAGGCCGCGCAGTCGAACTTGGTCAGGGGGCCGATGCCGGACTTGCCCGCCAGCAGGGCCTCCCAGCTGGAGGCCAGGTCGGTTCCCAGCGGCGTGATGGCGGACAGGCCGGTGACGACGACTCGTTTCATGGATGATCCTGGGTTGCTTGGGCTTTCGCCGGGCGCGCGTCCAAAAGGAATGAAATGGAGGAGCGCCTTACGCCCGGCCCGGGCATAAGACGCCCATCCCTGGCGGCGGCGGTGACGGCCTCGGCCGTTCTACTTCTTGTTCTTCTCGATGTAGTCGATGGCGTCCTTGACCTTGACGATCTTCTGGGCGTCCTCGTCATCGATCTCGATGTCGAACTCTTCCTCGATGGCCATGATCAGCTCGGTGAGGTCCAGGGAGTCGGCGCCCAGGTCTTCCACGAAGGAGGCTTCGGGCTTGACTTCGTCGGCGGAGACGCCCAGTTGGTCGACAATGATCCCCTTCACTTTCTCGGCAATGGACATATTTCCCTCCAGATGTGAATATGCTGTGTTATCGCCAGATTACATATACAGGCCGCCGTTGACGGCGAGAACCTGTCCGGTGATGTAGGTGGCGTCCGGCCCGGCCAGGAAGGAGACCGCGGAGGCGATTTCCTGGGGCGTGGCGGAGCGCTTGAGAGGCACGGCGTTGATGATCTCCTGGATCACGTCCTCGCGCAGCACGGCGGTCATCTCCGTGTCCACGTAGCCGGGAGCCACGGCGTTGACCAGGACGTTGCGGGGGGCCAGTTCCAGGGCCGCGGACTTGGTCAGGCCGATGAGCCCGGCCTTGGCCGAGGAGTAGTTGGCCTGGTAGGCGTTGCCCATCTGTCCGGCCACGGATGCCATGTTGATGATCCGGCCCGCGCGGCGACGGATCATGATCTTGGCCGCCTCGCGCAGGAAGATGAAGCAGCCGCGCAGATTCACGGCCAGAACCTTGTCGTAGTCCTCGTCCTTCATGCGGATGAGCGGACCGTCCCGGGTGATGCCCGCGTTGTTCACGAGCACTTCCAGTTCGACCTTGTCCTTGATCTCCTCTGCGAAAAAGGCGGCCACGGCGGCGGAGTCGCCGGAGTCCACGCGGAAGGCCCTGGCCGTGCCCCCGGATTCGGCGATGGCGGCCACGGTCTTTTCGGCCTCCTCGGGCCGGGAGACATAGGTGAGGTACACGGCGAAGCCGTCGCGGGCCAGACGTTCGGCGACCGCGCGGCCGATGCCGCGTGAGCCTCCCGTGACCAGGGCGACGCGGGAAAGTTCGCTCATGCTTTCATCCTTTGTTCAGTGCGCTCGGACTGCGTTCGAATATCCGAAAAATTACCGGACTGCAAACCGCCGCGAGGACGCGCGCTAGAAGCGCAGCAGCACCGCGCCCCAGGTGAAGCCGCCGCCGAAGGCGGTCAGCAGGACCAGGTCGCCGTTCTTGATGAAGCCGGTGATCCGGGCCTCGGCCAGGGCGATGGCCACGGCCGCCGCCGAGGTGTTGCCGTAGCGGTCCACGTTGATGAAGATGCGCTCGCGGGGCACGCCGACCTTGTCGCCCACGGCCTCGATGATGCGCAGGTTGGCCTGGTGCGGGATGAAGACGTCCACCTCGTCCGGGGTCAGGCCGTTGCGTTCGAGAATCTCAGCGCTCACCGAGAGCATGGAGCGCACCGCGTGGCGGAAGACTTCCCGGCCCTGCATCTCGACGAAGAAGTCGCGCCGGATGGTGTCGCCCGGCTTGTAGGGGAAGGCCGAACCGCCGCCGCGCACGGCCAGCAGGTTCCCCAGGGCCCCGTCCGAGGAGAGGATCACGTCCAGGATCTCGGCGCTGTCATGGCCCGGGGCGCCGGAGACGATGGCCGCGCCGGCGCCGTCGCCGAAGAGCACGCAGGTGCCCCGGTCGGTGTAGTCCGTGCGCGAGGAGATGACCTCGCTGCCGAGCGTCAGGACGTTGGCTTCGGGGTGCAGGGCCACCAGGGAGCGGGCCGTCTCCAGGGCGTAGAGGTAGCCGGAGCAGGCGGCGTAGAGGTCGGCGGCGTAGCGGCCGGACAGGCCCAGACGGTGCTGCAGGGTGCAGGCCGCCGAGGGGATGTAGGCATCCGGGGTGAAGGTGGCCACCAGGATGTGCGACAGCTCTTCGGCCGACATGCCCGCCTTTTCCAGGGCCTGGAGGGAGGCGTGTTGGGCCAGCTCGGAGCAGGTTTCGCCCTGGGCCACGTGGCGCTGCCTGATGCCGGTGCGGCTGGTGATCCACTCGTCGGAGGTGTCCACCATGCGTTCGAAGTCGGCGTTGGTCAGAATATGTTCGGGGACGTGAAAGCCCAGTCCACGGATGTAGCTCTTGGTCATGGCGACTCCTGTGGGGCCGGCGGCCCGGACCGTGCTCGCGTTACGACGCCTTGGCGGACGGCCGGCCGAAGCGGGCGATCTCGCTGTTGGCCTCGAGATCCCGCTCGATGTGTTGGTGCGCCCGGTTGGCGGTGAAGGTGGAGCCCATGCGGATGGCGTTGGTGATGGCCTTCACGTTGCTCGCGCCATGGCAGACGATGACGATGCCTTTGAGCCCCAGGAGCGGGGCCCCGCCGTATTCGGCGTAGTCCACGAGCTTGGCGAAGCGGGTCAGGGCTCCCAGGGAGAGCAGCGTGCCCAGCTTGGACAGCAGCCCTCGCTTGAGTTCGCCCTTGAGCAGGTTGCCGAAGCTGCGGGCCAGACCCTCGGAAAGCTTGAGGGCCACGTTGCCCACGAATCCGTCGCAGACCACCACGTCGTAGTTGCCCGCGAAGATGTCCCGGCCCTCGGCGTTGCCGATGAAGTTGATGGAGGACTTGCGCAGGAGGTCGAAGGCCTCCTTGACCACGGAATTGCCCTTGCCTTCCTCTTCGCCGATGGACAGGAGTCCGACCCGCGGCTTGGGCACGCCCAGCACGTCGCGGGCCAGCACGTCGGCCATGATGGCGAACTGGGCCAGGTGGAAGGCCTTGGAGTCCACGTTGGCGCCCACGTCGATGAGGATGCAGGGGCGCTTCTCCGTGGGCATGATCCCGGCCAGGGCGGGCCGGTCGATGCCCGCGATGCGGCCGACGGTGAACATGCCGCAGGCCACCACCGCGCCGGAGTTGCCCGCGCTGACCACGCCGTCGGCCTGGCCTTCCTTGACCAGGCGGCAGGCCACCTGGATGGAGGAATCCTTCTTGCGGCGCAGGGCCTCGGAAGGTTTTTCGTCCATGCCCACCACCTGGGAGGCGTGGACGACATGGATGTCCAGACCCTCGGTCTTGCAGCGCGAGAGTTCGTCCCGGATCTGGGCCTCGTCGCCGACCAGGATGATCGACGCGCCCTGCTCGGCCGCGCGCACGGCGGCCGGAACGTTGACGCGGGGTCCGAAATCGCCGCCCATGGCGTCGACGGCGATGCGTGGCGTCTTACTGAGCATCACCGTCGGGCGTCACCTTGCGGCCCTTGTAGGTGCCGCACACGGAACAGGCGCGATGGGACAGAGTGGGTTCGCCGCACTCGCAGTAAATGACGTTGGGAACGGCCACGTGGTCGTGGGAGCGGCGCATGTTGCGCCGGGACTGAGAGGTCTTCTTTTTCGGCTGAGCCATGGCATTTTCTCCTCAAGGTTGGGAATATCGCGATTCGGTCCCGGGGGCAATGATTACCCGAGGGCTAGGAAATCTTCAGATTGCGGAAGACCGACAGGCGCGGGTCGTTGCCGCCCTCGGCGCAGTCGCATTCCTGGAAGTTGCGGTTGCCTCCGCAGCGGGGGCACAGGCCCTTGCAGTCCTCGCGACAGAGCGGTTTGGGCGGCAGGGCCAGGACGAACTGCTCCCAGAGCACCGCGCCCAGATCCAGGCGCGGGACTCCGTCCTCCTCGACCACGCGGGACTCCTCGGCGGACTCGCCGCCTTCGGCGGGCAGTTCCTCGTAAACCTCGAACGCCTCGTCCACGGTCTGTTCGCAATCCTCGGAGCAGCGGTCACAGGGCAGAACGACGGAGCCGCGCAGGGTTCCGCGCACGAGCGCGCCCCGCTCGTCCGGCAGAACCGTGACCTCCGCGCGCAGGGGCGCGGCGATGGTCGCGGAGAGGACGCAGGTCCGCAGGGATTCCTGCCAGAACCCCTGGTCCTCAAAAGAAAAGACCCGGCCTTCAGCCGGGATGTCGGCCAGTTCCACCCAAATCTTGGACATATACCCCTCGCAACCGACCCCCCTAGCCGAGCCGGTGGTCCTTGTCAAGAAAAAAGCCCTTGCGTTTTGCCTGGAGAGGAGGTAAAGAGTCCCTTCCCCGCCGCCTGGAGCCCTCTCCGGCCGGGGCCTGAAGACGAAGAACGACGCCACGCGCGCGAGGAGGCCACCATGTCCCAGATTTGCGATATTTGCGGCAAGATTCCCCAGTCCGGCAACAATGTGAGCCACGCCAACAACAAAAGCAAGCGCCGCTTTCTGCCCAACCTTCAGAAAGTGCGCCATCAGGCCCCCAACGGCCAGGTCATGACCGTGAGCGCCTGCACCCGTTGCATCCGTTCCGGCGCGGTGGTCAAGCCGGCCAAGCGCACCGCCGAGACCGAATAATTCCGGCCGCGAGCCAGTGTACGTGAGCCCCGGCCAGATGGCCGGGGTTTTTTTTTGCAACCAGACGGAGGTGTCCCGTGACTGTGGAACGCAACGCCCGCCAACTCATGCAGGAAGGCTGGCTCTGCGCCGAAAGCGTGCTCCTGGCCGTGACCCGGGCCAAGGGCCTGGAGTCGCCTCTCATTCCACGCCTGGCCACGGCCTTTTGTTCCGGCCTCGCGCGCACCTGCGGGACGTGCGGGGCCGTGACCGGCGGCATCCTGGCCCTGAGCCTGTTCGTCGGCCGCGACCGGCCCGAGCGGGAACTCCTGGATCTGGCCTACGCCCCGACCCAGCACCTCATCGAGGGCTTCACGGCCGCCTACGGCTCCACCAACTGCTACGAGATCATCGGTTGCGACTTCCGCACCCCCGAGGGGCAGGCGCGCTACAAGGACGGCAACATGCGCGAAACCTGCCTGGAGTGCGTGGCCCTGGCCGTTCGTCTGGCCTTGGAGGCCCTGGACGACGCCGGACAAGGGGTCCGGCCGTGATCGCCCGGGAATGGAGCTGCCGATGCCCCCGCGACCGGCGTGAGGGGTTTCTTCTTCATCTGGACCGTACCGGTGTCCGCGACGCCGAGTCCCTGCCGGGTTTCCTGGGCCATCAGATCCTGGAGCGGGACGCGCCGGAAGGGCTGGTCATCACCCTGGTCACCTATTGGGAGTCCATGGACGCCATCCGCGCCTTCGCGGGCGACGACCCCGAGCGGGCCCGGCTCTACCCGGGCGACGAGGCTTACGGCATCGAGTCCGAGACCGTGGTGCTCCACCGCCGGGTGCTGGCGGCCCGCTGGCCCGGCGACCCCGCCTAGCAGAGCGTCTTGCGGTTCGAGGCCGTCTCCTGGACCAGGGCGGCGAAGCGGGTCACGGAGTCGGCCTTGGTCCAGAGCCCCACGTGGCCGCGCACCCGGCGGCCCGCGTCGTATTCCAGCACCGGCTTCCCATCCACGAAACCGCGCATGCGCGAGTCTCCGACCTCCACGGCCAGGGCGTAGGTCCGGCCGCTCTCCAGCGGCAGGTGGCGCATGGCCCGGATGTGGCGGCGGCTGTTCACGAACTCCGAGAAGACCACGTTGTTCTCCACGGCGTTGATCCTGAAGACGAAGTAGTTCCCCAGGTTGCGCAGGCCGAAGGCCATGCCTCCGGCGCGGTCCACCACCCCGGACAGGGGCCGGACCAGAACCTCGAGGCGGCCGTCGGCCATCTCCGCACCCTTGGCCACGGCCAGCGGGAAGTAGTGGTAGGCCCCGATGGTGTCCAGGAACTCCTGGTAGCGCGGGCCCACCAGCCGCGTCAGGAAGCCGGACAACCCGGCGGACAGGCGCGGCATCCAGGCCGAACCGTCCTGCTCCACCCAGACCCGGCCCTCGTCCTCGACGCGGCTCCAGCGGCCGAGCACGGCGTGGAAACCGGGCAGCCGGACCGCCGTGGCCCGGTCCAGGAAGTCGTAGTCCTCGTTGAAGAAGGCCTCGACCATGGGCTCCACCTGGGCCTGGCGGGAGATGGCCACATCCAACAGGCGGCTGGAGGCCAGGAGTCGTCCGAGCTGGTCCAGGGCCCGCTCCATGTCCTCGGCTGGAAGGCCCGGGAGCGAGGCCTCCAGCAGTTCGCCGGAAAGATGCACGGTGAAGCCGAGGCGCGTGAGCACTCCCGCCAGGAAATTCACCCGCAGGGACTTGCCCAGATAGTTGCCCGCGCCGCCCGCGAACTGCACGGTGACGTAGTTGAGGGCCGGGTCGTCGCCGCAGATGCTGTCCACGTTGGCGAAATGGTAGCCGAACTTGGCGTTGAAGTTGAGGTAGTCGGCGGCCAGCACGGCGAAGCTCTCGCCGCCCGGGGCGTCGGGCCCGGACAGTCCGGCGGCCGAGGAGGCGAAGAGGGTGAAGAGGTTGCGCAGGTCCAGGTTCACGGCCCCGGACCAGGTGATGCCCGGGTGCATGAAGCCGCGCCAGACCGCGCGCATGGGGCGCGAGACGATGTCCTCGGGCCGCACGGTGTCGCAGGTGCTCAGTCCGGGCCGCAGGCCCCCGCCCAGGTCCACCACGCGGATGTCCAGGGGCACGGCCGCCGTGAGCTTGGCGGCCTGGGTCCCGGCGGCCGCGCCGGAGAGGTCGAAGACGACCTTCATGATCTTCTCGTGGGCGAAGCGGATCACGTCGTGCAGGGTCCGGCAGCCGTCCGGGGTGAACTCCGGGGCGTGCGGGTCGGTGAGATGCAGCGGCGAGATGTGGTCCAGCAGGGCGCGCAGGCGGCGGTGGGCCGGAGTCTCGAAGGCCAAAGCGCGGCGGCGGGTCCGGGCGGCCAACACTTCGGAGACCTCGCCGGGCAGGATTCGTCGGCCGTCGGCGTCCAGCGTCACCAGCTCTTCCTCGGGTAGCGATGCCGTCGCTCCGGCGACGTCCACCAGGGCGGGCACCCCGAATTCACGCAGCACCGAGGCCAGGTGGCTGGCCGCGCTGCCCACCTCGGCCACCAGCCCCCGGATGCGCCCGGCCAGGGCGGCGTAAGCCGGATTGGTGGTGCGGACCACGAGGATGGCGTTCTCCGGCAGGCCTGCGAGATCCCGGCCGTCGGCCAGGAAGACCCGGCCCGAGGCCGCCCCGCGCGAGGCGGTCTGTCCGCCCGTGAGCAGCGGCTCCAGGTCGCGGGCCACCTCCCCGGCCTCGGGCTCCTCGGGCTCCAGGCCCAGGGGGCGGCATTGCAGGAGCACCAGCCGTCCGTCCTGGTCGACGGCCCACTCCATATCCTGCGGGCCGCCGAAGAAATGTTCCAGGGCCAAGCCGTGGCCCAGGAGTTCGGCCAGCCGATCCGAGTCCAGCACCGGGGCCCGCCGCAGTTCCTCGGGCACGTCCTCCATGCGGGCGCCGCCCCCGGGGACGCAGACCAGACGGCGTTCCTTGCGCGCGATCTCGGCGCGCAGCACTCCGCCGCCCCGGCGGTCCAGGATGAAGGTGTCGGCCGAAACCTCGCCGCCCACCAGGGGTTCGCCCAGGCCCCAGATCCCGGCCACGCGGAACGTCTCGGCCCCGGGCGCGCCCGGGTCGCGGGTGTAGGCCACCCCGGCGGCGGCCGCGTCGATCATCTCGATGACCGCCACGCACATGGGCGCGTCGCGGTCCTCCAGGCCGTGGCGGGTGCGGTAGAGCAGGGCGTGCGGGGTGTATTTGCTGGCGGCCACGGTCTTGTAGGCCGCGGCCAACCCGGCCCGGTCCACGCCGAGGACCGTGGCGTACTGGCCCGCGAAGGAGGCCTCGGTGTCCTCGCCCACGGCGCTGCTGCGCACGGCCACGAATACCCCGGGCCGGGTGCGGGCTTCCAGGGCGGCGTAGGCCGCGTTCACCTCCCGGGCCAGTTCCGGAGGCAGGTCGGCGGCGAGGATCAGGGCGCGGATGTCGCGGCAGGTGGTTTCCAGGGCCCGCGGGGCCTCCAGGTCGAGGCCGTCCAGCAGCCCGGCGATCTTTTCGGAGAGCCCGGCGCTGTCCAGGAACAGCTCGAAAGCCCGGGCCGTGACGGCGAAGCCGCGCGGCACGGGCACGCCCAGCTCGTTGCCCAGGCGGGCCAGATTGCCCGCCTTGGCTCCGATGAAGGGGATCTGCGCGGCTCCGACGGCCTCCAGGGGCAGAATCAGGGGGCAGTCCGGCGGCAGGGCCCGGGTTTCCAGGACGGCCCGGGCCTCGGCGTCGATGCGCTCCAGGGCCCCGGCCAGGGCGGCGTAGCGGCCGTGGGCCAGGACGTTCAGGGCCTCGGCCATGTCGCGCACCGAGGCGGCCAGCCCGTCATAGAGCTTGCGCACCTGGGCCATGCCGAAGGGGCTGCCGGAGTGGTAGACCTGTTCCAGGGCGGCCAGGGCGGACAAGGCGTCGTAGTTGTGGGTGAGAAAGGCCCGGAAGCGGGCGTACATCTCCACGTGCTGGCCCTCGGTCTGGGCCAGGAGACGGCAGGTCTTCTTCTTGCCGAGAAACTCGAGCACGGTCGTCCTCCGCGTCGGGGTCGGGCCAAGCGGATTGAGGATACCGCCGGACCCGCCCCGAGGCAAGGACGCTTTTCCTAGAGTTCCGTGACCCGGCGCAGGCGCTTGAGGGTCTGCTCCCGGCCGAGCACGCGCATGGTCTCGAACAGGCCGGGGCTCACGGTGCGGCCGGTGAGGGCCACGCGCAGGGGCTGGGCCACGGCCTTGAACTTGAGGTTGCGGGCGGAGAGGAAGGCCTCGGTCATGGGCTCCATGGCGGCCTCGTCGAAGCCGCCCTCCAGGTGCTCGAGGGCGTCGGCGTACTCCTCCACCAGGGTGCGGTTCTCCGGGGTGAGGTGCTGGCGCACGGCCTTCTCGTCGAAGGCGATGAACGCCGCGTCGACCACGAAGAAGCGGGCCATCTCGGCCATCTCCACCAGGGTCTTGGCCCGGGGCTGGAGCAGCGGAACCACGGCCTCCAGCAGGATCTGGGGCGTGTCGGCCAGGGCCTCGGGGCCCAGGTCGCGGCCCAGGAAGTCGCGCAGCAGGACGGCCAGCCTCGCCGGGTCGGATTCCTTGATGTAGTGGGCGTTGAGCCACTCCAGCTTCTGGGTGTCGAAGACCGCCGGGGAGTTGCCCAGGTTCTCGGTGCTGAAGCAGGCCACCAACTCGTCGCGGGAGAAGATTTCCTGGTCGCCGTGGGACCAGCCCAGGCGGGCCAGATAGTTGAGCACGGCCTCGGGCAGGTAGCCCATCTTCTCGTACTCCATGACCGAGAGCGCGCCGTGGCGCTTGGAGAGCTTCTTCTTGTCCGGCCCGAGGATCATGGGCACGTGGCCGAATTCGGGCACGTCCCAGCCCAGGGCGCGGTAGATGAGGATCTGGCGCGGGGTGTTGTTCACGTGGTCGTCGCCCCGCAGCACGTGGGTCACGCCCATGTCGTGGTCGTCCACCACCACGGCCAGGTTGTAGGTCGGCGAGCCGTCGGAGCGGCGCAGGATCATGTCGTCCAGCTCCTCGCAGGCCACGGCGATGGGGCCTTTGACCATGTCCTTGTAGGCCACGGAGCCGTCCAGCGGGGTCTTCATGCGCACCACGCGGCCCTCGCCCGGGCCCAGGCTCCGTTCGCGGCAGGAACCGTCGTACTTGGGCTTGCGGCCCTCGGCGCGGGCCTTCTCGCGCATGGCCTCCACCCGCTCCTTGGCGCAGTCGCACCAGTAGGCTTGGCCCAGGGCCACGAGCTGGTCGATGACCTCGTTGTGGCGCGCGGCCCTGGCCTGCTGGTAGACGATCTCGCCGTCGGAGTGCAGATCGAGCCACCGCATGGAATCGAGGATGGCCTGGGTGGCTTCGGGCGTGGAGCGTTCGAGGTCGGTGTCCTCGATGCGCAGCAGGAAGCGGCCGCCGTTGTGGCGGGCCAGCAGCCAGGAGAACAGGGCGGTGCGCGCCCCGCCGATGTGCAGGTAGCCCGTGGGGCTGGGGGCGAAACGGGTGACGATCTGGCTCATTGCGGCTCCTAGTCCACGGCCTCGACGGATTTCACGGCCGGGACCTCCTTGAGGATGACCCGCTCGACGCCGTGCTTGAGGGTCATGCGGGACATGGGACAGCCCTTGCAGGCGCCCTGCAGGCGGACCTTGACCACTCCCTCGGGGGTGATCTCGACCAGTTCGATGTCGCCGCCGTCGTTCTGGAGCACGGGGCGGATTTTGGCGATGGCTGCCAGCACTTGTTCGCGCATGACGTACCTCCGGGTCGGTTGTGGGGGGCTTTGAAGTAGCGGTCCCGGGCGTTCTTGTCAAACGCGCTCAGCGCCGCGTGAGCCCGAAGCGCTTGAGCTTGTATTGCAGGGTCCGCCGCGAGATGCCCAGGGCGTCGGCGGTCTTTTCGCGGTGTCCGCCGTGGGCCCCCAGGGCCCGCACCAGGGCCTCGCGCTCGGCGTCCTCCAGGGAGGCGGGCGCGGCCGGGGCCGCCGGGCTCGCGGCCTGTTCGGGCTGGGGTCCGAGGATTTGCGGCGGCAGGAGTTCGGGCCCCAGCACGTCCGAACGCGAGAGGATCAGAGCGCGTTCGAGCACGTTCTCCAACTCGCGCACGTTGCCGGGCCAGTGGTAGTGCGAGAGGGCGTCCAGGAAGGCCGGGGTCACGCTGCGGATTTCCTTGTTGTTCTTCTTGCCGAGCTTGCCCATGAGGTGGCTGACCAGCAGCGGCAGATCCTCCACCCGGTCGCGCAGGGGCGGGATGTCGATCTCCAGCACGGCCAGGCGGTAATAGAGATCTTCGCGGAAGCGTCCGGCCTTGATCTCGGCGGCCAGATCTCGGTTGGTGGCTGCCACCACGCGCACGTCGGTCTCCACGGCCTTGACCCCGCCCAGGGGCTCCACGACCTTCTCCTGCAGGGCGCGCAGAAGCTTGGCCTGGAGCGCGGCGGGCATCTCCCCGATCTCGTCCAGGAAGAGCGTGCCCCCGGCGGCCAGTTGGAAGCGGCCGGGTTTGTCCTTGACCGCGCCGGTGAAGGCGCCCTTGACGTAGCCGAAGAGTTCGCTTTCCAGCAGGTTTTCCGGCAGGGCCGCGCAGTTGACCTTGATGAGCGGCCGGGCGGCCCGGGAACTGGCCCGGTGCAGGCCCTCGGCCACCAGCTCCTTGCCCGTGCCGGACTCGCCCAGAATGAGCACCGAGGCCTCGCTGGGGCCGGCCTGGTCGATGAGTTCGCGCACATGATTCATGCCCGCGCTCGCGCCTACGAGCACGGGGCCCTCGCCCCCGGCGCGGCGGCGCAGGCGGTCGTTCTCGTCCAGCAGGCGGCGGTACTCGTAGCTCTTGTCCAGGACGGCCTTGAGTTCCTCGTTGTCGGCGGGCTTGGTCAGATAGTCGAAGGCCCCGTGTTTCATGGCCTCCACGGCCGTGCCCACGGAGCCGAAGGCGGTGAGCAGGACCACGGGCAGGCCGGGCCGCCGGGCGTGCAGTTCCCGCAGGAGCGTCAGGCCGTCCATGCCGGGCATGCGCATGTCCACCAGGGCCACGTGGGGCAGGCCCCCGGGCTGGCGGGACAGAACCTGGAGGGCGGCCTCGCCGGAACCGGCCTCGAGCACGTTCCAGCCCGCGTCCTCCAGGACGGCGCGGACCATGAGCCGATGCCCGGCCTCGTCGTCCACCACGAGCACGGTGCGGATGTCGTCGTTCATAGGGTCTCCGTGGTTTCGGCGGCGGGCGCCGGATCGGGGAAGAAGAGCTTCACGCTGGCGCCCCGGCCGGGCTCGGACTCGATGAGCACCTTGCCCTTGTGCCCGCGCATGATGGTCTGGACGATGGCCAGTCCGAGGCCCGTGCCCTGGGTCTTGGCGGTGAAGAAGGGCTCCAGAGCCTGGCGGCGGACCTCCTCGGGCATGCCCGGGCCGTTGTCCGTGACAGTGATCCAGACGCCTGAGCCGTTGCGGCGCGAGGATATCTCGATGCGTCCGCCTTCCTCGCCGAGGGCCTCCAGGCTGTTCACCGCCAGGTTCAGGAGCACCTGCCGGAGTCCGTCGGGGTCGGCGTGGACCGTCGGGGCTTCCAGGTCCAGGGTCGCGGCCACGTGTTTGTGCTCCAGGTCGAGCTTGAGCAGGTCGAAGAGCGTGGCTCCGGCCTGGGCCAAGTCGATTTCGGCGGGAGCCAGCTCCCGGGGGCGGGCCAGGAAAAGCAGGTCCGTGACCACGCGGTTCAGGCGGTCGGCCTCCTGGACCATGGTGGCGGCGTAGGAGTCCAGGGGCTTCTGGCCCTTGAGCTTGTCGGCGAAGAGCTGGGCGAAGCCGCGCAGGGAGCTCAGGGGGTTGCGCACCTCGTGGGCCACGCCCGCGGCCAGGGAGCCGATGGCGGCCAGACGGCGGGCCTCGTTGAGGTCTTCCTCCAGGGCCCGGATTTCGGTGCGGTCGCGGATGAGCACGAGGCTGTCCGGCGCGCCCTTCTCCTCCTCGGCGTTGCGGTAGGGCAGGGCCAGAACTTCCAGGAGCTGACCCCGGTATTCGTGCTGCCGCCATTCCGGGCGACCCTGTCCGGCGGGGAAGGGGAACTCGGACCAGTTGCGTCCGGCCAGGCAGGCCGCGTCCTTGCAGTCCTCGCTGCACAGCAGGCGAACGGCCGAGCCGTTGGCGGCCAGGATTTCGCCGTTGCTGCCCAGGGTCACCAGACCGTCGGGCATGTGGTCCAGGAGCTTGGACTGGAACTGTTCCAGGCGCACGAGCTTCTGCGCCTGTTCGCGGCGGCGGAGGTAGGCGAAGGCCAGGGACCAGAGCACTATGGCGGCCAGGAGCACATAGCCGGTCTGGATCAGGGCCGCGCGGCGGTACTGGTTGAACTGGGTCAGGTGGCGCTCGGCGTTCAGACCCACCACGAGGTAGACCGGCGGAGCCTCGCCGCCCTGGTGGCGGCCGAAGCCCATGCCGCCGCGGCCGCGGCCAAGGCCGGGCTCCTCTTCGGACTCGTGCGGGCGTCCGGCGAAATTGCAGAACATGGAGAGTCCGGGCCGGGCCTGGAGCCCGGAGAGCAGGACACGCTTGTTCCCGATGAGCGCCAGTCCGAACCAGAAACCGTCGCGCTCCAGGGATTCCAGGGCTTCGGCGGGCAGGCCCGGCTTGGACTCTTCGGAGTCCTTGCCGGAAGAGATGAGCAGTCCGCCGTCCGGGCCGTAGATCCCGGCGAAGGCGATGTCGTCGGAAGTGGCGAGTTCCTGGAGCAGTTCCTTGATCAGGGAGCGGGCCGCGCCGGCCATGTTCGGGCTCTGGCGCAGGCCGCGCATGGCCCGGGAGAGGTTGGCCTCGACGCCGGAGAGAATGGCCCGGCCGGAAAGGACCATGTGCTCGTCCACGATCCGACGCTGGCGTTCGATGCTCTGCCAGGTCAGGAAAAGACTGCCCAGGCCCAGGAGGATGAGGGCCAGGACCGCGGCTACGATGGGCCCCTGTTCCTTGTTCGACTGACGGATTTCCATGTCTGTTCCGGGTTCCGGCGGCCCGAGCGCGCGCGGCCGGGACCGGTTCCGTCGATCCCCTCGGGACGCGGACAGGGGCGGCCCGGGACCATCCCGAACCGCCCCGCGCGTTCCCGGTGATTGACGAAGAAACCTTCTAGTATGCGGGGCAGCCGCCGGACCCGGCGCAGCCGCCGTAGCCGGGGCAGCCGCCAGGACCGAAGCCCATGCCGGGGCCGAAACCGCCGCCGGGACCGAACTTCACGCCGGTTTCCTTGGACAGTTCGGCGGCCAAGGCCTGACGCTCCTGGTCCAGTTGAAGCCGGATCTTGGACATGTCGGCCACCAGGGACTGGATGTCGGCCTTCTCGGCCTTGCCCGAGGCGGTCAAGGCGTCCAGCTCGGTGTCCTTGGCCCAATACTGCTCCCGCAGCTCGAAGATCTTCTTCTGATGCTTCTCGAAGATCTTGTCCACGGCGGCCTGTTTCTCCGGGGTCAGCCCGGCGTAGAGCGAGCCCATGCCGCCTCCCGGTCCGCGTCCCTGGCCCGCGAAGGCCACGGCCGAGAGGGCCAGCAGGGCGGCCAGGGCCGCGATCGCCATTACCGAACGTTTGCTCATGCGCATACCTCCATGTGCACGGTGCGGGAAAGAATGCAGAGGAATAGCAGGGACCGTGCCAAGGATGATTCCCATTGTATACCGATGTGTTGCGCTCAAATTGAAGCGCCTATTTGTGCAATATGATGCACAATTTTCGCGGATTGTGCAAGAGAGTGCAGGCGTGGCGTTAGGTTCCGTTTCGGCGGCGGCCCAGGCCGCAGACGCCGCAGGCCTCGCAGCCCGCCGGTGGGCATCCCGGGGAGGGCTTGGCCTGTTTGCTCCGCTCCCACTCGCGCCGGAGGTGTTCGCGGCGGACGCCCAGGTCCACGACCTCCCAGGGAAAGGCCTCGTCCTTGCCGCGCTCGTGGTCCAGCACGGCGGACATGTCGCCGCCCCAGAGGGCCAGGCCTTTTTTCCAGCCGCCGTGGTCGGCGGCCAGAAGCAGAAGTTCGGCCACGTCCTCGCCGCCCCGCGAGATGAGGCCCTGGACCCGGGCCAGGAAGGCGTCGTCGCCGGACAGGCTGAAACCCTTGTAGGGCTTGAGCATGGCCTTGATCCGGCGCAGGGCGTCGTCCAGGTATTCCTCGGAGGCCATGGGCGCCCACTGGAACGGTGTCCAGGGTTTGGGCACCAGGCAGCTCACGCCCAGGGTCAGGCGCAGGAACTCCTTCTTGCGCACCTGTCCGCGCTCCCGGGCGGTCGCGATCTCGCCCAGGAAGCCGGAAAACTCCTCGTAGTCGGCCTCGTTCTCGCCGGGCCAGCCGATGATGCAGTAGACCCGCAGGTGGTTGACCCCGTGGCGGGCGCAGAGTTCCACGGCGCGCAGGAAGTCGGCCTCCTCCAGCTTCTTGCTGGCGGCCAGCCGCAGGCGGCGGCTGGGGGCCTCCAGGGCCAGGGTCACGGTGCGCACCCCGCAGGCGCGCAGAAAGGTCAGCAGTTCCTCGGTGAGCCCGTCGGCGCGCAGGGAGGAGAGGGAGAACTTCACCTTGCGTTCGTCGAGCCAGCGCAGGAAGGGCAGCAGGTCCGGCCAGTCCGTGAGGGCCGTGCCCACCAGTCCGACCTTGGGCGGCCGGATGTCCTCCACGATGGCCTGGAGGTCGGCCAGGGCCGCGTGGCGCGGCGGGCGGTAGATGTATCCGGCGGCGCAGAAGCGGCAGCCGTAGGGACAGCCCCGGTTGACTTCCAGGAGCAGGGCGTCCTTGAAGACGGCCTCGGGTCCGGTGAAGCAAGAGAAGGCGGGCTCGGCCAGGAGCGGGCCGCCGTCCCCGGCCACGACCCTGGGCGTGGCCGCGCGGGTGCGGCCCGGGACGTAGACGCCCGGCCGGTCGGCCACGGCGGCCAGAAAGTCCTGGGGATCGCCGCCGGAGAAGAGGTGCCCCTTGAGTTCGCGGAGAAGGTCCGCGAAGCCCGCCTCGGCCTCGCCCACCCAGATCAGGTCGCAGAACGGGGCCAGGGGGGCGGGATTGAGAAAACAGAGCGGCCCGCCCGCCACCAGCAGGGGCGGATCGGGCCGCTCACTTCGCAGCCTGGGGATTCCCGCGGCCTTGAGCGCTCGGAGGAGGCGGAGGACGTCCTCCTCGAACGAGACGCTCAAGGCCAGAACCGGGAACGAGGACAGGGATGCCTTGCCTTCTTCCGACAGGGGGACGTCGTGCCCCCGGCCGAGGAAGAACCGCTCCACCGAGAGTTCCGCCTCGGCGGCCAGCAGCCGGTACACGGCCTGCCAGCCCAAGGTGGAGAGCGCCGGCCCCTTGTCGCCGGGAATGGCCAGGGCCACGGGCAGGCGGCCGCCATGTTCCACGGGCGGCGGGGATGTCCGCCCGAAGTAGAGGCCGCGCGTCGAGCCCATGCCGTTCCCGCCGGACGCGCTAGTCGGCCTTCTTGCGGATGAAGGCCGGGACGTCCAGCTCGTCTTCCTCGAAGATGAACTCCTCCTCGCCGGGACCGGCCACGGCGGCGCGGCGCATGGGCTGGGGCTCCACGGCCTGGGCCTCGTTGTTGATGCCGGCGCGCAGGTAGGCCGGGATGTTCCGGTCTTCGCTCATGACCACCTTGTGCATGCGGCGGGTCGGCGGGGCCACCACGCCCCGGCTCTGGGCCTTGGGGTTGACCAGGGTCAGGCCGGAACGGGCCGGACGCTCGGCCTCGGCGCGCACGTTGTCGATGCCCGTGGCGATGACCGTGATGCGCATCTCGTCCCCGGCGTCCGGGTCGAAGACCGTGCCGAAGAAGATCTGCGCGTTGTCGTCGGCTTCCTTGTAGATGATGTTGGCGGCCTCGGAGACCTCCTCGATGGTCATGTCCGGCGAACAGGAGATGTTCATGAGCACGCCCTTGGCGCCCTCGATGGACACGTCCTCCAGCAGCGGGCTGGTGATGGCCTTCATGGCGGCCTCCTTGGCGCGGCCTTCGCCCGAGGCGATGCCGGTGCCCATGAGGGCCAGGCCGGAGTTGGACATGACCGCCTTCACGTCGGCGAAGTCCAGGTTGATCAGGCCATGCACGGTGATCAGGTCCGCGATGCCCTTGACGCCGTAGTAGAGAACCTCGTCGGCCTTCTTGAGCATGTCCTGGAAGCTGGCCTTCTTGGCCGCGAGCTGGAGGAGACGGTCGTTGGGAATGGTGATGATCGAGTCCACCACCTTGCGAAGTTCGGCGATGCCGCGCTCGGCCTGCTCCAGGCGGCGCTTGCCCTCGAAGTAGAAAGGCTTGGTGACCACGGCCACGGTCAGGGCTCCGGCCTCGCGGGCCGCCTGGGCCACCACGGGGGCCGCGCCGGTGCCGGTGCCGCCGCCCATGCCCGCGGTGATGAAGACCATGTCGGCGCCGGTGACCTGCTCACGGATGGTCTCGATGCTCTCCATGGCCGCCTCGCGCCCGATGTCCGGGTTGGCGCCCGCGCCCAGGCCCTTGGTCAGGCGTTCGCCGATCTGGAGCTTGTTCTCGGCCAGGGACTTGTTGATGTCCTGTCCGTCGGTGTTGGCGACGATGAACTGGACCCCCTTGAGGGCCGACTGGATCATGTTGTTCACGGCGTTTCCGCCGCCGCCGCCGCAGCCCACCACTTTGATCTTGGCGCTCGTGTCGTGCTCGATCTCGAAGTATTGCATGATGTCCTCCTCTCCCTGTGACCGTTGCTGGTTGTCCTCGTTATCCCCAAAATCCCCGGTTTCTACGCGATGTCAGAGAACCATTTCTTCATTTTGCCCAGAATGCGGTTGAAGACGTTTTCGTCGCGGATGCGGAACGGCTTTTCGTGGCCGCGTTCCTCCTCGGCCCCGTAAAGCAGGAGCCCCACCGCCGTGGCGAACTTGGGGCTGTTGACCACATCCTTGAGCCCGCCGATGCCGGACGGGTAGCCGATGCGCACCGGCAGGTCGAAGATCTGCTCGGCCAGATCCTGCATCCCGTGGATGAGCGAGGTGCCGCCGGTGAGCACCACTCCGGCGCCGATGAGGTTCTTGTAGCCGGACTTGATCAGGTCCTGGTCCACCAGGGCCAGGATCTCCTCGCAGCGCGGCTCGCAGATCTCGGCCAGGACCTTCTTGGACATGCCCCGGGACTCGCGGCCGCCCACGCTGGGCACCTCGATGACCTCGTCGTCGGCCAAGAGGTCCGCCAGGGCGCAGCCGTGGTCGACCTTGATCTTCTCGGCGCTCATCATCGGCGTGCGCAGGCCGAAGGCGATGTCGTTGGTCAGGTTGTTGCCGCCCAGGGCCAACACCGAGGTGTGCTTGATGGAGTCCTTGGAGAAGATGGCCAGATCGGTGGTGCCGCCGCCGATGTCCACCAGGGCCACGCCGATCTCGCGCTCCTCGGCCGTGAGCACGGCCTTGCTGGAGGCCAGGGACTCAAGCACGATGTTCGAGACGTCCAGGCCCGCGCGGTGGCAGGAGCGGACGATGTTCTGGGCCGAGGTCACGGCCCCGGTGACGATGTGCACCTTGACCTCCAGGCGCACCCCGGCCATGCCCAGGGGGTCGGCGATGCCCCGCTGGTCGTCCACGATGTATTCCTGGGGCAGGGTGTGGATCACCTCGCGGTCCAGGGGGATGGCCACGGCCTTGGCCGCCTCGATGACCCGGTCCACGTCGCGCTGGGTCACCTCGCCGCCCTTGACCGCTATGACGCCGTGGGAATTGAAGCCCTTGATGTGGCTTCCGGCGATGCCCGCGTAGACCGAGCGGATTTCGCATCCGGCCATCAGCTCGGCCTCTTCAAGGGCCTTCTTGATGGATTGCACGGTCTGCTCGATGTTCACCACCACGCCGCGCCGCAATCCCGTGGACGGGCTCGTGCCGATGCCGATGATGTCCACGCCGTCGGGCGTGACCTCGCCGACGACAGCCGCGATCTTGGTGGTCCCGATGTCCAGGCCCACTACGATGTCGCTCTTGGCCATGCCTCTCCTCTCCTTGTTTCGCTCTCTCGGGCCGCGGCCCGTCCGTCGTCCGTATCGTTATCGTCCGTCATGCCGCGCGCTCACGAAGAGTGTTGCGGCGTCTTTTTCTTCACGCAGACCATGCCCTCCACAGCGGCGATGGAGGCGACCCCGGGAAGCTCTCCCCGGCGGCGCAGATCCTGCCAGACCGCCGCGATGCGCGACAGCTCCGAGCGCCAGTCGCGCATGGGGAAACGCAGGGTGAAGCCCTCGGTATCCAGCTGGAATTCCGCGTCGCCCGAGGAGGTCAGATGGACCCAGGCGATCTGTCCCAGACCGAAGGGCAGGTCGCGGCTCTGCATCATGCCCACGATGGTGGCCAGGGCCCGGGAGTCTCCGGCGCTCTCCTTGTCCACCTCCAAGAGGGGCAGGGAGTGGAATCGGCCCGGCTCCACCGGCGCGATGACCGCGCCCGAGGCGTCGGCGTAGAGCAGCTTGCCTTCGCGCTGGACCCAGAACACGGGCACGCGCTCCTTGACCTGGATGAACAGCCGGTTGGGCAGTTCGCGGCGCACCGAGGCCTGGGCCACCCATGGATTCTGGGAGAGGGCCCGCTCCACCTCGGCCACGTTCACGTCCAGGCAGTTCTGGCCCAGGGCCAGGTCGCCCAGAGTGAGCACCTCGCCGTAGTTCAGGCGTTCGTTGCCCGTGACCTGGATTTCGCGCAGGGAGAAATAGGGATGGATGGTCACGTAGCGGTAGCCGTAGAGCAGCCCCACGCCGAGGGCGCCGAGGACGCCCAGGAGGAGCGTCAGGCAGAGCGCGCCCCGGCAGAGCCCGGCGAACAGGGACACCCCGGAGGACAGTCGCGAGGGCGAGCCCGCCGGACGGGACGCCTTCTTGAAGCGGTTGCCGCGCTTGGCGCCGATTTTGAGGCGGCCTTGCCGCATGGCCAGCGTGCTCATGACAGGATGATGACCTCCGTTTCCAGGCGTTCCCCGAACCGGTCGAGCACGGTGGCCCGGGCCGTGTCCAGAAGCTCCAGGGCCTCGGCGCTCCGGCCTCCGCCCAGGTTGACCAGGAAATTGGCGTGCAGTTCCGAAAAGGCCATGTTTCCGACGCGGCGGCCCTTGAATCCGGCCTGGTCCAAAAGCATCCCGGCGCTCTTGCCGGGCGGGTTCTTGAACACGCAGCCCGCGCTGCGCGCGTTCACGGGCTGGGTGGCCTTCTTGCGCTCGTGAATCTCCCGGGCCTTGGCCCGCACGGCGGACGGGTCGGCGCAGGCCAGGCGGAACTCGGCCTCCCATACGAGGTGGCGGCCGATCCCGGACGGGGCCTCGAAATGCCGGTAGCCGAAGACGCAGTCCCGGGCCTCGACCCAGAACAGCCCGCGATCCGGAGTCCAGAGCCGTACCCGGGCGAGCAGATCCTTCATCTCCGCGCCGTAGGATCCGGCGTTCATGGCCACGGCCCCGCCCACGCGGCCGGGAATGCCCGCCAGGGGCTCCAGGCCGGAGAGCCCGGTCTCCTCGCAGAACTTGAGCAGCCGGGGCAGGGGCAGGCCCGCGCCCGCGCGGACCAGCGTCGCGCCGTTCCCGGCCGGGGCCTCGGGCAGGTCGGCGTTGCGGACGCTCACCAGCACCAGGTCCGAATCCTCGTCCAGGGCCAGGATGTTGCTTCCGCCGCCGAGCACGAAGGGACGGCCGCCGGAACGGGCGAAGAACCCCGAGAGTTCGTCCAGATCGGACTCGGCGCGCACCACGGCCTCGGCCAGGGCGGTTCCGCCCAGTCCCAGGGTGGTCAGCTCCCGCAGGAGCGGTTTTTCGCGCACGCTCAGGGCCATGATCCTACTCCGCGTCCTCTGCGGCGTTGAGCCAGTTCTCGCCGATCTGCCAGATGCTGCCCGCGCCCAGGGTCAGGAACAGGTCGCCGGGCTTGAGGCATTCCGGCAGGGCCCGCTCCATGGCCGCGAAATCCGGGAAGAAGCGCACCGCCGTCTTGCTCACCTGTCGGATGCCCTGGGCCAGGGACAAACCGTTGACTCCGGGAATCGGGGCCTCGGAGGCCGGGTAGATTTCGGTCAGCAGGAGCTGGTCCACGCCGTCGAAGACCTTGCAGAAGTCCCCGAACAGAGCCTGGGTGCGGGTGAAGCGGTGCGGCTGGAAGGCCACCACCAGGCGACGTTCCGGGAAACAGGCCTTGGCCGTGTCCAGGGTGGCCTTGATCTCGGCCGGATGGTGGCCGTAGTCGTCCACCACGAGCACGCCCTTGCGTTCGCCCTTCTTCTCGAAGCGGCGGCCCACGCCGCCGAAGTTGGCCAGGCCCTGGAGGATGGCCTCCTTGGGCAGTCCGGCCTCGATGGCCACGCCGATGGCGGCCAGGGCGTTGAGCACGTTGTGGTGGCCGGGATGGGAGAGGGTCACCTCGCCCCAGGGTTCGCCGTCCAGGCCGACCTTGAACACGCTGCGCAGATGCGAGGCCATGATCTCGCCGCGCAGGCGGTTCCTTTTGCCCAGGCCGTAGGTCAACACCGGGCGCTTGATGGCGGGCAGGAGGCGCTGCACGCCGGGGTCGTCGCCGCAGACCACGTTCATGCCGTAGAACGGGATGTGGTTCATGAACTGGGTGAAGGCCTGGTCGATGGCCGCCAGATCGGGGTAGTGGTCCATGTGGTCCTTGTCCACGTTGGTGACCACGGTGATGATCGGGGAGAGGCAGAGGAACGAGCCGTCGGACTCGTCGGCCTCGGCGATGAGGTATTCGCCCTCGCCCAGGCGGGCGTTGGAGCCGTAAGTGTTCAGGCGGCCGCCGATGATCACCGTGGGGTCCAGTTCGGCCTCGGTGAAGATGGTCGCCAGGAGCGAGGTCGTGGTGGTCTTGCCGTGGGTTCCGGCCACCGCGATGCCGGTCTTCAGGCGCATCAGCTCGGCCAGCATCTCGGCCCGGGGGATGATCGGGATGCCCAGTTCGCGGGCCCGGGCCAACTCGGGGTTGTTCTCGGCGATGGCCGTGGACTTCACCAGCACGTCGGCCTCGGTGACGTTCTCCGCGCCGTGGCCGATGAAGACCGTGGCCCCCAGGGTCTTGAGGCGGCGCACGGCGGCCCCGGCCGAGAGGTCCGAACCCGTGACCGAGAAGCCGAGGTTGAGAAGCACCTCGGCGATGCCGCTCATGCCCGCGCCGCCGATGCCCACCATGTGGATGGTGTTCACGCGGCTGCGCATGATGTGCACGGACTGGGCCGTGTGCGACGAAACGATGGGGCCTTGGGCTGCGGTCATTCTCTCGTCCTCTTCTCAGGCCGCCCGAAGCGGCAGTTCCCCGATCCCGTCCACGATGGCCGAGGCCGCGTCCGGCCGGGCGAAGGAGCGCGCGGCGCGGGCCATTCCGGCCAGCCGGGAGGAATCGTCCAGAAGTTCCGTCACCGTGTCGGCCAGCACACGCGCCGTGAGCCCGGACTGGGCCAGGACCACCGCGCCGCCCGCCTCGGCCAGGGCCCGGGCGTTGACCGTCTGGTGGTCGTGGGTGGCGTGGGGGAAGGGCACCAGCACGGCGGGTTTTCCTGCCGCGGCGGCCTCGAAGACCGTGGTGGCCCCGGAGCGGCAGAGCAGGAGGTCGGCCCGGGCGTATTCCCCGGCCATGTCCTCGATGAAGCCGCGCACGGCCGAGCCGTCCAGCCCGGCTTCCTCGTAGGCCCGGCGCACGCGTTCGGCGTCGGCGGGGCCGGCCTGGTGCACGATCTCCACCCGGGCTTCGCGCAGCAGCGGCAGGGCCGCGATCACGGCGTCGTTCACGGCCCGCGCGCCCTGGCTGCCGCCGAGCACGAGCAGGTTGCGCCCCTGAGCCCGGGGGGCGGCCGCGCCCACGGCGGCGATCTCCGGCCGCACGGGGTTGCCGGTGAGCCGGGTCTTGGCCGCCGGGAAGGCCCCGGCGCGGTCCGGGAAGGAGAGGAAAATCCGCCGGGCCACCTTTCCGAGGATGCGGTTCGTCACGCCGGGCACGGAGTTCTGCTCGTGGACGGCGGTGGGGATGCCCAGGATGCGGGCCGCCAACACCGGGCAGAACCCGGCGTAGCCGCCGAAGCCGATCACGGCCTGGGGCCGGAAGGAGCGCAGGGCTGCCAGGGCCTTGCACAGGCCGCCGACGAGCCAGGTGGAGGCGAAGAGGCCCTTGAGCCCCCGGCCCACGATGCCCTTGGCCGGAAGTTCGCGGAACTCCAGACCGGCCTTGCGGGCCAATTCGCCTTCGGGCCCGGGGCCGCCGAGGAAGAGCACCCCGCAGCGGGGGTGCCGCTTCAGGATTTCCCCGGCCACGGCCAGCGCCGGGAAGATGTGGCCACCGGTGCCGCCGGTGGTGATCACGATTTTCTCCACCGCACCGCGCTCCGCGAAAGGTTCAACAGGAATCCGACGCAGACGAAGCAGACGATCAGGCTGCTGCCGCCGTAGCTGACGAAGGGCATGGGCACGCCCTTGGGCGGCACCGTGCCGAGGACCACGGCCAGGTTGAGCACGCTGCCCAGGGCCAGAATGGAGGCCATTCCGAAGGCCGTGAAGCGGTCCTGCAGGTCTTCCTGGCGGTAGGCGATGGAGAAGGCCCGCCAGAGCAGGATCGCCACCACCAACAGCACGGCCGAGAGGCCGATGAAGCCCAGTTCCTCTCCAGCCACGGCCATGATGAAGTCGTTGTGCGCCTCGGGCAGGTAGAAGAGCTTTTGGCGGCCCGCGCCGAGGCCCGCGCCGAAGAGCTTGCCGGAGCCGAAGGCGTAGAAGGACTGCACGAGCTGGTATCCCTCGGCCTGGGCGCTCTTGAAGGGGTCCAGGAAGGCGGTCCAGCGCTTGAAGCGGTAGGGCGAGGAGCTGATCAGCAGCCAGCCGGCCCCACCCGCGAAGAGGAACGAGAGCAGCAGGTAGATGAACCGGGTGCCGCCCACGAAGCACATGAAGAAGAGGAGCATGGCCAGGAAGACCGCGCCGCCGAAGTCCGGCTGGAGGAGCAGAAGCAGGCAGAGCACCCCGGTGGCGAAGAAGGGCGGCAGGAAGCCCACGCTGAAGGTCTTCACCAACTCCTGCTTGCGCGAGAAGAAATAGGCCAGGTAGAGGACCAGGGCCGGTTTGGCGAACTCCAGGGGCTGGATGGAGACGGGACCGAGGCGGAGCCAGCGCTTGGCGCCGCCTGCGGACACGCCCAGGGGCGTGAGGGCGCAGAGGCCCAGGAGCAGGATCACGCCCAGGACCCAGAGATAGGTCGTGTTGTAGAAGAACTTGCGCGGCAGACGGTAGATCGAGAACATGGCCACCAGGCCCAGGGCCGCGTACACGGCCTGCTTCTTGAAGAAGATGTACTTGTCCCCATAGTAGCGCTCGGCCATGATCCCGCTGGCCGAGAGAACCATGATGATCCCGAATCCCGCCAGAAGCAGGGCGGCCACCAGGAGCCACCAGTCCGGGTGCTTGGCGGTTTCGGGAACGCGTCCGGCCTCGTTCATCATGGCAGTTCCCTCACGATGCGCTGGAAGTGGTCGCCCCGGGCCCCGTAGCTCGTGTACGCGTCGAAGCTGGCCGTGGCCGGGGAGAGCAGGATCACGTCCCCGGAACGGCTGTTCGCGGCCAGACGGCGCACGGCCTTGTCCAGGTCCGGCTCCCAGAAGAGCGGGAAACGGCCGCCCAGGACAGGCTCGAAGATTTCGCGGGCCGCGCCGAACAGGCCGATCTCCACCACCCGGCCGTCGAGCGCCGGGAGCAGGCTCGCCACGTCGCCGCCCTTGAAGACCCCGCCCAGGAGCAGGCGCACGGGCCGTTCGAAGCTCTTCACCGCCGCGGCCGTGGAGTCCAGGGTGGTGGACTTGGAGTCGTCCACGAAGAGCACGCCGTTCTTCTCGGTCACGGTCTGGAGCCGGTGCGCCAGAGGCAGGAAGGCGGCCACGGTGGCCCGGGCGCTTTCCTCGCCCACGCCGAAGAGTTTCGCGGCCTGCCAGGCGGCCTCCACGTTGGCCCGGTTGTGCGCGCCGTGCAGGTGCGGGGCCGGGAAGCGGTCCGTGGGCGCGAACCAGACCATGCGGGCGCGGGTGAAGTCGCGTTTCGACAGTTCGTCGCGCATCTCCTCGGGCAGGATGGCCGTGCCGTTCCCGTCCATGCGGGCGAAGAGGTTCAGCTTGGCCGAGAGGTATTCCTCCATGTCCAGGTGGTAGTCCAGGTGGTTGGGCGCGAAGTTCAGGAGCACGGCCACGCTGGGCTTGAAGGTCCGGCAGTTCTGGAGCTGGAAGCTGGAGACCTCCAGGACCACCACGTCGGCGCGGCCGCCCTGGAGGATGAATTCGCACAGGGGCGTGCCGATGTTGCCGCCGGTGAACACGGTCTTGCCCGCGTCCTCGAGGATGCGCGAGACGAGCGTTGTGGTCGTCGTCTTGCCGTTGGTGCCGGTGACGGCCAGGATGGGGGCCTCCAGGAACCAGGAGGCGAACTCCAGCTCGGCCACCACGTTTTCCGGGGCCACGGGGGCCAGGGCGGCGGCGATCTTCTTGGCCGGGACGCCGGGGGAGAGGACCACCAAGTCGGCGTCGCGGAACTGTTCCGGCGTGTGCGCGCCCAGGCGGAGGTCCAGGCGTCCGGCCAGATCGCCCAGAACCTCGGCGGAAATCTCCGGCTTGGCGTCGGCCAGGGCCACGCGCGCCCCGTTTTCCAGGAGCAGACGCGCGGCGGCCAGACCGGACTTGCCCGCGCCCACGACCACGACCTGCTTGTCGCGGACCCGATCCGTCGCGTTTCGCACCGATGTCGTCACGTCGTCCTACCTCAGCTTGAGCGTGCTCAGGGCCATGAGGGACATGAGAATGGAGAAGATCCAGAACCGGATGATGATCTTGGATTCCGGAATGCCCTTCATCTCGAAATGGTGGTGCAGGGGGGCCATGCGGAAGATCCGCTTGCCGCCCGTGACCTTGAAGTAGCCGACCTGGAGGATCACCGAGAGGGTCTCGAAGACGAACACGCCGCCCACCAGGACGAGCAGCAGTTCCTGCTTGCAGAGCACGGAGATGAAGCCGAGCAGGCCGCCCATGGACAGGCTGCCCACGTCGCCCATGAAAACCTGGGCCGGATAGGCGTTGTACCAGAGGAAGCCCAGCCCCGCGCCCACCAGCGCGCCGCAGATGATCGTGACCTCGCCCACGCCGGGGAGATGGGCGATGTTCAGGTAGTCCGCGATGCCCGCGTGACCCGCCACGTAGACGAAGATGGCGAAGGTGGCCGAGGCCACGACAATGGGCCCGGTGGCCAGGCCGTCCAGCCCGTCGGTGAGGTTCACGCCGTTGGACCCGCCGATGAGCACCACCAGGGCGAAGGGCAGGTAGAACCAGCCCAGGTCCGGCACGAAGTATTTGAAGAAGGGCACCGAGAGCTTGGTGGAGTAGACCGGTTCGAAGATGAGCGCCGTCACGGCCACGCCGGCCACCAGGAGCTGCCCCAGGAACTTGGCCCGGGCCGAGAGGCCCTTGTTCCGCTTCTTGACCACCTTGATGTAGTCGTCGGCGAAGCCCACGGCTCCGAAGCCGGTGAAGACGAAGAGGGCCAGCCAGATGTAGTGGTTGCGCAAGTCGGCCCAGAGCAGGGTGCTGCCCACCACGGCCAAGCCCACCAGCAGGCCGCCCATGGTCGGGGTGCCCTGCTTGCACTGGTGCTGCGGGCCGTCCTCGCGGATGTACTGCCCGCACTTGAGCTTGGTCAGCCAGCGGATCATGGCCGGGCCGAGCACGATGGTCAGGACCAGGGCCGTGAGCAGGGCGTAGATCGAGCGGAAGGTGATGTACCGAAAGACGTTGAAGGCCCCGATCTGGGTCGCCAGGGGATAGAGCAGATGGTAGATCATGCCGTCTTGCCTCCCGGGACCGAGCATCCCAGTTCGCGGGCCAGGGCGGCCACATACTGCTCCATGCGCGCGGAGCGGGAGCCCTTGACCAGGGCCACGCCGCCGGGCAGACCCATCTGCCGCCAGGCGTTGAGCATCTGGTCGGGATCGTCCACGGCCGTGAGCGGGGCCGAGCCGTTGGAGCCGAAGCCCCGGGCCACGTCGCGGGCGAAACCGCCCTGGAAGAAAACCCGCGTCGGCGCGACGCCGCGCAGGAAGCGTCCCAGCTCCTCGTGGGCCTCGGCGGCTTCCGGACCCAGTTCGCCCATGGCGCCGAGGACCAGGACCAGGGGCCGGTCCCCGGCCATGCTCCGGGCCGTCTCGATGGCCCGCGTCATGGACAGCGGGTTGGCGTTGTAGGTGTCGTCGATGAGCGTCCAGGCCGCGCCGGGCAGGCAGCAGAAGCGCTGGTCCGGGCGGGTGAAGCCGGAGAGCCCTTCGACCACGGCCTCGGGCGGCAGGCCCAGGTGGTGGGCGACGGCGGCCGTGGCCGCGACGTTCTCCGCGAAGTGCGCGCCGCAGAAGGGCAGGACCAGTTCGCGGTCCAGGCCCGGGGTCTTCAGCCGGAAACGGCCGGTGGCGTCGGGCTCCGGGCCGAGAAAGGCGCAGAAATGCGCGGCCGAGGCGTCCTTGGCCGAGAAGGCCACGGCGTCGGGGCGCAGGGCCAGGGCCTCGTTCCAGAGCAGGGGATAGTCGCGGTTCACCAGGGCCGCACCCTCGGGCTTCAGGTGCCTGAGCAGGGAGGCCTTGGCCCGGGCCACGCCCTCCAGGCTGCCGAGTCCTTCCAGGTGGGCCGGGCCGATGTTCTGGATCACGGCCAGGTCCGGGGCCAGGATGAAGCCCAGCTCGGCCATGTCGTGGGGTTTGCTGATGCCCGCCTCCAGCACCCAGACGTCCTCCTCGCCGCTGGCGGCGAAGATGGACAGGGGCAGGCCGATCTGATTGTTGAAGTTCTTGAAGTTCTTGGCCACGGAAAGGCGCGTCCCGGCCACCCGGGCGATCATTTCCTTCACCGTGGTCTTTCCGGCCGTGCCGGTGACGGCCACCACCTTCGCCCGCGTGCGGTCGCGCAGGAAGCGGCCCAGACGGCCGAGGGCGGCCACGGTGTCGCGGACCACGACCACCGGAACCTTCGTGATTTCAGGCAGGGGCCGCGCGGCGACCACGGCCAGGGCCCCCTGGGCCACGGCCTGGACCGCGAATTCATGCCCGTCGAAGCGTTCGCCGGAGAGGCAGACGAAGACCTCGCCCCGGCCCACGGAACGACTGTCCGTGCGCACGGCGGCCACGGGACGGTCGGCCCCTTGCGGGGTTTCCGGCGCGCCCGTGAGGCAGGTCTCCATCTCGCGCAGGGTCAGCTTCACCCCAGAACCTCCCGGATGGCGCGGCGCACGGCCTCCACGTCGCTGAAGGGCAGCTTCTTGCCGCCCACCTGTTGGTATGTCTCGTGCCCCTTGCCCGCCACCAGCAGCACGTCGCCCTCGCGCATGAGGGCCACGGCCTTGCACAGGGCCCGGTAGCGGTCCGGGTCTTCGACGATCTCGATCTCGCGGCCGCCCCGGGACAGCCCGGGGCGGGCGTCGTCCATGATGGCCGAGGGGTCTTCGAAACGCGGGTTGTCCGAAGTGAGCACGGCCACGTCGGCGTATTCGGCCACGGCCCTGGCCATGAGCGGGCGTTTGGTGCGGTCGCGGTTGCCGCCGCAGCCGAAGACCGTGATGAGCCGCTGGAAGTCCAGGGCCCGCAGGGTCTTCTGCACGTTGACCAGGGCGTCGGGGGTATGCGCGTAGTCCACGAACACGGCCAGGCCCCGCTCGTTGTCCACGCGCTCCAGACGGCCGGGCACCCCCTTGAACTCCGCGAGGCGGCGGACCTCCTTGCAGGACAATCCCAGCGAGAGGCAGGCGGCTTGGGCGGCCAGGAGGTTCTGGGCGTTGTGCGCGCCCACCAGCGGGGAATCCAACTCCCAGGTCTTGCCCTTGTAGGACATGCGCAGGTGCAGACCCTTGCCGGTGCAGGACAGGATGGTCCCGGCCAGGGTCGTGTCGCCCAGGGGCGCGTCGGTCAGGCCGTAGCCCAGGGAGGGGTGCGTGTCGGCCAACAGACGGCGGCCGTAGGGGTCGTCCCAGTTGAGCACGCAACGCTTGTCCGGCCGAGGGCAGTCGTGAAAAAGTCTAGACTTGGCGCGGAAATACGTTTCCATATCCCCGTGGTAATCCAGATGGTCCTGGGTCACGTTGGTCAGCACGGCCGCGTCGAATTCCAGGCCCGCCACGCGGTTCTGATCCAGGGCGTGGGAGGAGGCCTCCATCACCGCCACGTCCACGTCGCTTTTCTCCATGTTGGCGAAAAGCTCGTGGAGCTGCCAGCAGCCGGGGGTGGTCAGGCTGGCGTCCAGGCTGAAGCCCGGCCAGCGGTAGGCCACGGTGCCCAGCAGGCCGACCTTGAGGCCCGCCGAGGTCAGGATGTGCTCGATGAGGTAGCTCGTGGTGGTCTTGCCGTTGGTGCCGGTGACGCCGATGATCTTCATCACGGCCTGGCCGGTCTTGAAGTAGGCCTTGGCCAGCTCGCCCAGGGCCTCGGTGGCGTCCGGGCGTTCGATGAGCGCGGCCCCGCCCAGGATGTCGCGAGCCACGGGGCCTTCGGCCACCACGAATTCCGCGCCCCGGGACACGGCGTCGGCGATGAAGCCGTCGCGCTTGTCCCCGGCGGCGGGCATGGCCGCGAAGACCTCGCCCGGGGTGATCAACCGCGAATCCGTGCGGACCATGAGTCCAGCGCGGACGCGATCCAAAAGTTCCAGCCAGCGCATGTCGGTCTCTTCGTTCCTTTTCGCCTTGCGCTTGTTGCTAGGAGAGGATGAGAACAAAAACATCATCCTTGCCTTCCCTCCCTTCGGGCCAGGGTTCGCCCGCGGCGGGTTTCTGTCCACTGACGACCATGCCCCGGCCCTTGACGACCGGGACGATGCCCTTCTGCACCAAAAGCTCCACGGCCCGCCGCAGAGGCAGGCCGGAAAGGTCCGGGACCATTTCCCCCGGCGTGCGGGGCTGCCCGGCGGGCAGCACCTGGGCCGTCATGCTCGATGGGTCCGGGTCGGGCCGGGTCTCCTCGGCCTCCTCAGGCGCGTCAGGCAGCCTTCCATAGTAGGCCAGGGCCCGGGATGCAATGTCCTTGACGGCGGGCGCGGCGACCACGCCGCCGTAGGAGATGGTTTTGGGTTCGTCCACCAGGGCCAGGACCAGGAATTCCGGATTGTCGCCGGGGATCAGGCCCACGAAGGAGGACAGCCGCTCGTCGCTGTAGCCGCCCTTGCCCGCCTTCTGGGCCGTGCCGGTCTTGCCCGCGACGGGCACGCCCGGGATGCGGGCCTTTTTGCCCGTGCCGTCCATCTCCACCACCTCGCGCATCATGGACAGGACGGCCTGCGCGGCCTTCTCGTTCACCACCCGTCCCCCCGCTTCCGGGGCTTCCGGAGCCGGGTCCAGAACCAGGCGCAGGGGCTTGGCCTCGCCCATGTTGGCCAGGCAGAGATAGGCCTTGGCCATCTGCAGGGCCGTGACGCCGATGGCCTGGCCGAAGGAGATGGCCGCGAGGTCGATGTCCGACCAGGACTGCGCGGGGTGCAGGATGCCGCTGCCCCCGGAGAGGGCGGTCACGCCGGGACGGGAGCCGAAGCCGAAGCGCAGCAGATAGTCGTAGAAACGCTGGGAGCCCAGGGCCTGACCCACCTTGGCCGCGCCGATGTTGCTGGAGTAGCGGATGATCTGGTTCACCGTGAGCCAGCGGTGGGGGTGGTCGTCGCGGATGATCTTGGAACGGATTTTCCACTTGCCGTTCTCGCAGTCGATGAGCTGCTCCGGGGTGACGACCTTCTCCTCCAGGGCGGCCGCCACCAGGAAGGGTTTCATGGTCGAGCCGGGTTCGACGACGTCCAGGGCGGCGCGGTTGCGGCGCACGGAGGCCGGGCTGCTGCGGCTGACGTTGGGATTGAAGAAGGGGTAGTTGGCCAGGGCCAGGATCTCGCCGCTCTTGACGTGAACCACGATGGCTATGCCGCTCTGGGCCTCGTACTTGCGCACGGCCTCGGCCAGGGCCTGCTCGGTGAGGTCCTGGATATGGGAGTCGATGCTCAGGCGTACGTCGCGGCCGTTGATGTCCATCTCCCGGCCCTGATCGTCCAGGTACAGGCGGCGGCCGGCGGCGTCGCGCTGGACCACGAGCTTGGCCTGCCCGGCGGCCAGGCGCTCCTCGAAGGTGGCCTCCACGCCTTCCAGCCCCTTGCCGTCCACATCCACGAAGCCGAGAATCTGGCCGCCCAGGTGGCCGTTGGGGTAGAGTCGGTTGTACTCCGTGGTCAGATGCACGCCGTCCAGATGGGCCTCGGCCACGGCCTTGGCCTGCACGTCGCTGATCTGGCGCTTGATCCAGACGAAGTTTTTGCGCGATCCGAGCTGCTTGCGCACCTCGGCTTCGGGGATGTCCAGGATTTCGCGCAGCTTGCGCGCAGCGGCGGCGGGCTGGGGCACGTCGATGGGCCGGGCGTAGACCGAGTGGGCCTCCACGCTGGTGGCGAGCACCGTGCCGTCTCGGGAGAGGATGCGCCCGCGCTGGCCGCGCTCGAACTCGGCGGCGTAGCTCTGGCGCGAGGCCAGGGCCTCCAACTGCGAGCCCCGGTAGAGCTGGAGATAGCCCGCGCGCACCCAGAGGGCCGTCAGGAGAACGACAAAGAGGCCGGCGACGGTCGCGAGCTTGAACTTGCTGAAGTCCCGGCCTTGCTTTTTTGTTCTCGCCATCTCTTAGGGCCTCAAGGGTTGGCCGTCCCGGCTTCCTCCGCCTGGTTCAGGCGGCGGATCTGCCCGGGACCGGCCGGTCCCAGTCCGAACTTGTCGGCCAGCCGCTTGAGCTGATAGGGAGCCATGAGGTTGTCCCGCTCCACTCCCAGCTTGTCGGCCAGCGTGCTCTTGTCGCTCAGCTCGTGTTCCATCTTCTTCAGCGTGTAGGCCAGGTCCACCCGCTCGATGTTCATCCAGACCGAGGCCAGCCCGAGGGCCAGGGCCAGGGCCAGGAGAGGGACCATGACCCAGAATCCTCCACGCGCGGCGCTCACGCGCGGCCCCCTTCCAGCGGCAGCCGTTCGGCCACCCGCAGCTTGGCGCTGCGGCTGCGGGGGTTGGCGTCCATCTCCCCCTGGCCCGGAACCTGCGGTTTCTTGGTCAGGATCTTCATGGTCGGCTTCCGGCCGCAGGTGCAGAGCGGCTGCCGGGGGGGGCAGACGCAGCCTTTTTCCTGACGGCGGAAAGCCTGTTTCACGATGCGGTCCTCCAGGGAGTGGAAGGCGATGACCGCCACGCGCGCCCCGGGCATGAGCCGCTCGGGGATGCGCTCCAGAAATTCGCTCAGTTCGTCCAGCTCGCGGTTCACGACCAGGCGCAGGGCCATGAAGGTCTTGGTGGCCGGATGGTTGCGGGCCTGGCGCCGACGGTCGGGGGGGTAGGCCCGGGACACGATCTCGGCCAGGCGGGCCGTGGAGACGATCTCTTCCTGCTCCCGTTCGCGCACGATGGCCCGCGCGATGCGCCCTGCCATGGGCTCCTCGCCGTATTCGCCGATGATCCTCCGCAACTCCTCGAATCCCGCCTTGTTCACCAGGACGCGCGCGGGCTTGAAGCCCGATCCCTGGTCCATGCGCATGTCCAGCGGCCCGTCGGCGATGAAGCTGAAGCCGCGCTCCGGGGTGTCCAACTGGAGCGAGGACACGCCGAGGTCGAGCACCGCGCCGTCGACGCGATCCCAGCCCAGGCGGTCGAGGGCCGCCTCGAAGCCGCTGAAGGACGTGTTCTCCAGATGCACTCTCCCGCCGAAGGGCTCCAGCCGCTTCGCGGCCATATCCATGGCCTGCCGGTCGCGGTCCAGGCCCAGGATCTCGGCCTCGCCGCCGGCCGCCCGCAAAATGCCCTCGCTGTGTCCGCCGAGGCCCAGGGTGCCGTCCAGGTAGCGACCTCCCGGCCTGGGGGCGAGCCACTGCACGGTCTCCCGCAAAAGAACCGTGACGTGCGCGCCCGACGCGCCTCCGTTGCAGGGTTCCGCCCCGTTAGAAGGGCAGAATGACGCCGGCATCGGACAACTCGTCGGAGACATCGCTGTAGTCCTGCTCCAGCAGGCTCTGATAGCTCTCCTCGCCCCAGATCTCGAAACGGTCGCCCACGCCCAGGAGGACGACCTCCTTGTTCAGCTTGCCGCTCTTGCGCAGGTGCGCGGGCAACTGCATGCGGCCCTGGGAGTCCACCTGGACCTCCTCGTAGCCGGAGTAGAGGATGCGCATGAAGTCCCGCAGCTGTCGGCTGGGGTTCTTGCTTTTCTTTTGCAGCTCGGCCTCGAGCTTGTCCCATTGCGCCGGGGTGATGCCGATGACGTGGCCCTCGAAGATGGTCAGCACGATTCTGCCGTCCTGGACTTCCGCGAATATCTGGTCGCGGAACTCCGGCGGCAGGATGATGCGGCCCTTGGGGTCCAGGCTGCGGTGCGCGTGACCGCGGAACTTCATTCCGACTCCACCTTTCGGCACTTTTTCCCACGTTTTTTATACGTACTCCCACCCTTGTTCCAAACACAAGGGAATGTCAACCTGAAAAAGACATTTCCAACATGAAAAAATGAGGATATGACTCGCTTCCAGGGGTACCGGCCGGGAGCCGCGCCGGTGCCGGAAAGCAGGGCGATCGTGTGTCCGATGGTTTTATTTTTTTATTGATATAGACTGTACGGCGCGCCCGCTCCGCCGCGCCGCGAAAGGGACGGGACCATGCACACCAAGATCATCGCCACCCTGGGGCCGGCATCCTCGGAGGAGGACGCCGTTCAGTCCTTGGTGGACGCCGGCGCGCGCATCTTCCGGCTGAATTTCTCCCACGGCGGCAAGGAGGGCTTCATCCGGCTGGTGGACATCATCCGAGGGCTGGAACGCAAGCTGGGCGTGACCCTGTCCATCCTCCAGGATCTCTCCGGGCCCAAGATCCGCACCTGCGACATCGGCTTGGGCACCCTGGAGATCAGCCGGGGCGACGAGGTGCTCCTGGGCGTTCCGGGCCAGGAGGAGGGCCGGAGCGAACCGGTCATCTGTCTGGACCAGCCCGCGGTCATCAAGAGCCTCAAGGTCGGCGACATGGTGGCCCTTTCCGACGGGATGCTCCAATTCCACGTCACCGGCCGCGAGAACGACTTCCTGGTGCGCATGACCGCCGAGAACGCGGGCATAGCCCCGCCGCGCAAGGGCATCGCCTTTCCGGGCAAGACCACGCCCCTGGACGCCCTGACCTCCAAGGACAAGGTGGATCTGGCCCTGGGCCTGCAGATCGGCGTGGACGTGGTGGCCATGTCCTACGTCCAGAGTTCCGACGACATCTGCGCCCTCAAGGCCGAGATGCGCCAGCTCGGCAAGACCCTGCCGATCATCGCCAAGCTCGAACGCCGGGGCGCGATCCAGAATCTCCAGCGCATCCTGGAGGAGGCCGACGGGATCATGGTGGCCCGCGGCGACCTGGGCCTGGAGTGCGAACTCTCCGACATCCCGGCGATCCAGAAGCGGATCATCAACGCCTGCAACGCGGCGGGCAAGCCGGTCATCGTGGCCACCCAGATGCTCCTCTCCATGGTCAACAGCCCCCTGCCCACCCGGGCCGAGACCACGGACGTGGCCAACGCCATCCTGGACGGCGCGGACTGCATCATGCTCTCGGAGGAGACGGCCATCGGCAAGTATCCGGACAAGGCCGTGGCCTTCATGCGCAAGATCGCCCAGACCGCCGAGGAGTTCCACTTCGAATCCTCCTCCGGGCCCAAGGCCCCTGGCGACCAGGAGCATCCCGCGCGCTTCCTGGCCTACGCCGCCGCGCTCCTGGCCCAGAAGACCCGCTCCAAGGCCATCGTCTGCCACAGCACCTCCGGGGCCACGGCCCGCATCCTGGCCGCCTGCCGGCCCAAGCAGCCGGTCTACGCTCTCTCGCCGGACGCCCGCGTGCGCCACTTCACGAACCTCTCCTGGGGGGTGATCCCGGCCGCGCCGCCCGAGGGCGAGGACTCCCACCAGGACCGGACCGAACGGTTCGTCTGCGACTCCCCGGCCTTCGCCGCCGGGGATACGGTGGTGGTCACCGCCGGGCAGCCCCGGCGCAACCAGATCCAGACCCAGACCAACGTGGTGAAAATCTTCGAAAAGTGAGCGGAGCATGAGCGCCAAGCAGAAGATGGACGTGCCCGACGGGCTTTCCGAGGAGTTCTACCAGATCAACAAGGACATCCTGGGCAGTTTCAACAAATACCGTCCACCCCTGAACATCTTTCGCTTCAAGGAGGACGTGGCCCGGATCATGCCCTACTTCCAGGTGGGCGGCCGCCTCTCCAACGAACAGGTGGAGGAACTGGCCGGGCTCACGGACGAGGGGCTGGTCTTCGTCTCCCGCGCCGACCACGCGGTCTACGTCAAGCACATCAGCTACCAGCTCGACTTGGTGCTCATCGACAAGAACCTGCAGGAGAAGGAGATCGCGGACATCTTCCAGCAGGCCATGACCCGCCGCCTGGGCGAGTTCCTGGACCAGCCGGTTCCGGCCGTGTTCGCCAAGCTCTGGACCGACCTCATGGTCCTCACCGAGTACCTCTGGAACGACCCCAAGCGCATCCGCGCCCTGACCCGGCGTCTGCATCCCGAGCACTCCCTGCCCAACCACGCCTTCAACAGCGGGATCATGGGGTTGGCCCTGCACATCCGGCTCAACGCCAAGAACTTCGAAGAGGGCGGGATGAAGCGCAAGAGCTTCGACCATCTGGCCGCCGGGCTCTTCCTGCACGACATGGGCATGACCAAGATCCCGCCGTTCATCCGGGAGAAGCCCAAGCCCCTGCTGCCCGACGAGCGTTCCAAGGTTCTCCAGCATCCCATGCTCGGCTATGAGATGCTGGCCAAGCTGGATCTCAAGTTCCCGGAGGTCGAGGCCTGCGTCCTGGAGCACCATGAGCGCCTCACCGGCACGGGCTACCCCCGCAAGATCGCGGGCGCGGCCCTGAGCCCGGCCGGGCGGCTGTGCGGCGTGGCCGACTCCTATTGCGCCATGACCGTCAAACGGCCCCACGCGGAGGCCATGGACCCGCTCAAGGCCGTGTCCGCCCTGTCCCAGGACGGAGGCTACGACCCGGAGATGACCAAGCACCTCCAGGCCATGGTCGTGACCCAGAACCAGAAGAAGTAGATCCGAGCCGAGCGGACGAAAAAAGGCGGTCGGGATTCCCGGCCGCCTTTTCGTTTCCTTGCCGCCCGTGGCGGATCAGAACGCCCGGACCATGTCCCTGGCGATCTCGCGGAACAGGTCTCCGGCATAGACGATGCCGATGACCCGGTCGCCTTCCTCGACCACGGCGTAGCCGCGTTTCTTGGCCAGGAACTTGTCCAGGACCGTGAGCAGGGCGTCGCCGGGCTTGAGCATGGCCACGTCGGTCTCCAGGTGCGCCTCCAGGCCGGTCTGGGTGCAGACCGTGCAGGCCCGGGCGAAGGTCTGGTCCCAGTCCGACTCCTCGATGTTCTTCAGCGCGTCGTCCTTGAGCACCGTGTTCTGCACGGCCTTGAGCACGTTCCAGATGGTGGTCACGCCCCGGAAGGCGCCGTTTTTCTTGAGCACCACCACGGTATGGTTCTCGGGGGATTCCTTCATGGCGGCCGTGAGGGCCCGGATGGCCTCGGCCAGGGTGTCGTCCTCGCGGATGGAGGGGAAGTCCTCCCGCATCATGTCCCATGCCCGCTTCCGTAACAGCATGTCGCGGTCTCCTTTGCTCGGTTTTCCGGTGGAAAAAGGAAGCCTCTTCCAGCGGGTTCGGTTCATTTTTAACGCGAGGCGGGCTTGTGGGCAAGTGTTTCGCCGCCGGGCGTCGATCTTGACATCCGGACCCTCTGACCACACCTTGTGCGAATGCGCGTTCCGGCCCGACTGCTTGCGTTCCTTCTGGGCCTGGCGCTCCTGGCCGCGGCCGTTCCGGCCCGCGCCGGACAGCGTCCGGGCTTTCCCTTCGCTCCCGGCGAACGCCTGACCTACGCCATCTCCTGGACCGTGGTTCCGGCGGGCACGGCCGTGCTGGAGGTTCTGCCCGTGGAGCGGCGTCCGGACGGGCCGGTGCTGCGCTTTCGCGGCCAGGCCCGGAGCAACTCCTTCGTGGACGCCTTCTACAAGGTGCGCACGACCATCGAGTCCGAGACCGACTACGACCTCACCCGGGCCCTGTCCTTCCATTCGGACCAGAACGAGGGCGGCTACCACAAGGACGCCCGGGTGGAGTTCAACTGGCTGCTTTCACGGGCCGTGCGCAGCATCCAGGGCGAGGTGCGCCACGAGCTGTTCATCTGGCCGCCCCAGGCCTTCGACCCGCTGTCCATGCTCTTTCACTTCCGCACCCGACCCCTGATCACGGGGATGGATTTCGAGGGTCCGGTGACGGACGGCAAGAAGTTCGTGCGCGGCATGGCCCGCATCGGGGGGATCGAGACCGTGCGCACCGAGGCCGGGGAGTTCCGTTGCTTCCGGGTGGAGCCGAATGTCGCCGAAGTGGGCGGGGTTTTCCGCAAGAGCCCGGGCGCCAAGCTCATCGTCTGGATTTCGGCCGACGAGCGCCGCCTGCCGGTGAAGGTCCGCAGCGAGGTGGCCGTGGGCCACTTCACGCTGGAGCTGACCCGCATCGAGAACGTTGGGCCGGGCTGGAACGAATGAGCCGCCGGAAGCGCGAACTCCCGGCGGCCCATGGAAAGACGCTGAGCGGTCTCAGCAGCTTTCGGCGGGGAAGCTGACGACCACCTGTTCCTGGCCGGACTTGGCCTTGACGATCTCGCCGATGACGTAAGCCTCCAGGTCCATGCCCTTGAGCCTGTTGCGCACGTCCTCCTCCACGTCCTTGCCCACGATGAGCATGTAGCCCACGCCGCAGTTGAAGGTCTGGAGCATGGTCGGCCAGTCCAGCCCCCCCTGCTCCTTGAGCCAGCGGAAGACCGGGGGCACGGGCCAGGAACCGAAGCTGAAGCTCGCGGCCACGCCCTTGGGCAGGACGCGCGGCACGTTGTCGTAGAAGCCGCCGCCGGTGATGTGCACCATGCCCTTGATGGTCAGGTCGCGCAGCAGGTTGAGCACCGGCTGGACGTAGATCCGCGTGGGCTGGAGGAGCACCTCGGCCGCAGTCCGGGCTTCGTCGCCGGGGAAGGGGTCGGAGGGCTTCAGGCCGGAGGCGTCGAACACCTTGCGCGCCAGGGAGTAGCCGTTGGAATGCAGGCCGCTGGAGGCCAGACCCAGAATCCGGTCCCCAATGGTGATGGTCGAACCGTCCACAATGCGCCGGTCGTCCACGATGCCCACGCAGAAGCCCGAGAGGTCGTACTCCCCCTCGGCGTAGAAGCCCGGCATCTCGGCCGTCTCGCCGCCCAGCAGGGCGCAGCCGGATTGCTTGCAGCCGTCGGCGACGCCCGAGAGCACGCTCACGGCGCGCTCGGTGTCGAGTTTGCTCGTGGCGAAGTAGTCGAGGAAGAACAGCGGCTTGGCGCCCTGGACCAGGACGTCGTTGACGCTCATGGCCACGAGATCGATGCCGATGGTGTCGTGGCGGTCGAACTGGAAGGCCAGCTTGAGCTTGGTGCCCACGCCGTCGGTCCCGGCCACCAGCACGGGGTTCTCCACGTTGTTCAGGTCGAGCTTGAACAGGCCGCCGAAGCCGCCGATGTCCGTGACCACACCCTTGGTGAAGGTTCCGGCAACCATTTTCTTGATGCGCGAGATGAATTCGCCGGCGGCTTCGACATCCACTCCGGCGGCCTTGTAGGCGTCCGTACGCTTGGGCATGGGGGGGCGGTTCTCCTGTGTCTGTTGTCGGCAAAGCGCCTGTTCCAAAATATAAGTCCAGGCGACGCGGAGTTCAAGGCATTTCCTCGCTTTCTCCCGGCGCGAAGCTTGCATGGTTCGAGAAAAAGAGGGACAGTGTTTCCCGTGAAGACGGGGTTCCGAACCCCGCGAGGAGCCGCCATGCGTTCATTCGTCGCCGTCCTTTGCCTGGTTCTGGCCGTCGCCTTTTCGACGCCCGCCGCCGCCGGAAAGTTTCCCAACAAGGACACGGCCAAGAACAGGCAGGACAACACCTTCGGCACCCGCAACGCCGACGAGGTCACGACCATCACGGAGAACGCCACCGACGGTCTGCGCATCGAGTCCGTGCCGCGCAGTCAGCCCGAACGGGACTGGTACGAGAACATGGTCATCGGCGTGGACGTGGGGGTCAACGCCACGAATAAGGGGACCAGGCGCTGATTCCGCGTCTCGCCGTTGCTTTTCGCCGGGGCTGGGATACAATGGCGGCATACTCCGGAGGCGAACCATGCGCGAGGCCAGGCTGTGGGAAGCGCTGGGCGGCGGCAAGGTCCAGTGCCGCCTGTGCAACCATTTCTGCCGCATCGACGACGGTGATCGTGGCCGTTGCGGCGTGCGCGAGAACCAGGCCGGGACACTCCTGACCTTGGTCTACGACCGGGTGGCCGCGGCCAACCTGGACCCCGTTGAGAAGAAACCTCTCTACCATTTTCAGCCAGGGACCCAGACCTTTTCCTTCGGCACGCCCGGCTGCAACTTTTCCTGCTCCTTCTGCCAGAACGCCTCGCTCTCCCAGCCGCCGCGCGGGGGGGGGCGCATAGCAGGGCATCCGGCGACCCCGGAATCGCTTCTGGCGGCGGCCTTGGAATGCGGGGCGGCCAGCATCTCCTACACCTACTCCGAGCCCACGGTCTTTTTCGAGCTGGTGCAGGACACCGCCCGGCTGGCCCGCGAGAGGGGCCTCAAGAACATCCTCGTGTCCAACGGCTTCATGTCCCGCTTTTGTCTCGACGAACTGGCGGGGCTGGTGGACGCGGCCAACATCGACCTGAAGGCCTTCACCGAGGAGTTCTACCGGGACCGCTGCGGCGGCAAGCTCGCGCCCGTGCTGGAGAACCTCAGCCGCATCCGGTCCCTGGGCTGGTGGCTGGAGGTCACGACCCTGCTCATCCCCGGGCTCAACGACTCGGACGGGGAACTGCGGGACATCGCCGGGTTCATCGCCCGGGAGCTGGGCCCCGACACGCCCTGGCACGTGTCGCGTTTTCACCCGCAGTACAAGCTGCAGGATCTGCCGCCCACGCCCCTGGCCAGCCTGGAGCGCGCCGCGGCCGCCGGGAACGCGGCCGGTCTGCGCTACGTCTACGTGGGCAACGTGCCGGGCAACGAGCACGGGCACACCTTCTGCCCTGCCTGCGGCCAGGTGGTGATCCGCCGTCTCGGCTTCGCGGTCACCGGGCTGGAGGTCAAGGACGGGCGCTGCGTGCGTTGCGGCGAGGCCATCGCCGGGGTGGGCCTGGGCTGACGCGCCTTGCGGGCGGACGGCTTTTCACGTAAGCAACCGCCACCGGTCGGGGCGTGGCGCAGTCTGGCAGCGCGCCAGCTTTGGGAGCTGGTTGCCGGAGGTTCAAATCCTCTCGCCCCGACCAAGAAA
>Ga0228536_1000629_pt1 | contig 56619 bp, 37 predicted proteins | sample SJ1Smetagenome_FD_168611 | JGI IMG/M metagenome (GOLD analysis project Ga0228536, IMG submission 168611) | Enriched culture of PCE-dechlorinating microbial communities from Ithaca, New York, USA - SJ1.S | ecosystem: Engineered > Modeled > Simulated communities (microbial... > Unclassified...
CACCTCACAACAAATGAATTAGCAGTCTGTGAGTACCGATTTCCCTGTTGTAGCGTTCCTGAGGATCTTTCCCCGGATGAACTTATCATTGAACCTGAAGTACTCCCAGGAAGAAGGCGAGTGTTGTCCCCAAGTAGCTCTTCCTTCATAAGGAAGGCTGACAGACCTCAAGTCTCTACCTTCTCCCTGACTGCCACCATCATTGTAGATAAATCATTCCTTAGAATTCAAGTCATAGCTTATATATCTACAACTGACCGGCTCCTGAGGTCTGTTGTACCCGATTTTTGCAAGCCCCGGCTCCATGCTGTCATCCCGTAGTGTTCCTATACTGTCATCCCGGACCCCGATCCGGGATCCACTCCTTAGAAAACCGTGATTCTGAGCCAAGCTCGAGAATGACGTCAATTGAGTCCGGCATGACAGGAAGGAAGAAAGACTGTCATCCCGTGGAGCCTGCACTGAAATGATCCAATTCAGGGCTCTAAAACGGGATCTCGTTCTTCTCGTCCGTCTCTCTCTAAAAAGAGGTAAGAGGCATGAAAATCCAAATCCTCACGCTCTTCACACCTCTACCCTCTCACCTCCGGTCTCTCTCCGCTCTTCCGCTCCCAAGGACAGGTCCACGATCCGGGACGAAGTACAAATCAAGCGGTGGACGAATCACAAAAGGAGGTCAAATCCTGTGAATTGGCTCAAAGAACTGCTGAATCTCATCGCTCTCTTCACTAGCTACGTCGTTTTTCGCGCGGGATTTCAACTCAAAGACCCATCTAACTTGATTTCAAAGAGAACACTTCCGCAAGCAAACCCCGTCTGACAAGACCAGCAAGAAAGGGAAATAAACAACACAAGCCCCGGCGAGCCGGTTTTTTTATTTCATTGTTGTCTTATTCTGGCGAAAGATGGGAGCGTCTCTTTCATCTCGCTTTTCTCTTGCTATGTCTTCGATCCTAGATCAAGAACAAAGAATATCGTTGCCCTGTGGAAAATTACAAATAGTTTTGTTTGAACTCCACTTATTGGAATCTGGTATTTAAGCCTGGTAAAGCTTCCAAACTACCTATGAGGAATTGAGTTTGAACTCCACTTACTGGAATCTGGTATTTCAGGCGGCATATGCGCCAGCAAGGGACAAGCCTATATCCGCGTTTGAACTCCACTTACTGGAATCTGGTATTTCAGGCGAACTTCGTCTCGAGGCGATTGAACTCTTATTGAAAGTTTGAACTCCACTTACTGGAATCTGGTATTTCAGGCGTGTTCAGGAACGGGCTTGCGCTGCCGTTTAATAGTTTGAACTCCACTTACTGGAATCTGGTATTTCAGGCGATTCTGGTCTTCTGAGGCGGCGTGCTCACGTAACGGTTTGAACTCCACTTACTGGAATCTGGTATTTCAGGTCATCGGCTTCGACGACGCAGTCGCTGTTTATGAGAAGTTTGAACTCCACTTACTGGAATCTGGTATTTCAGGCTCTCCTATCTGAAGCACGTCTTTTGTGGTGCTGAGGTTTGAACTCCACTTACTGGAATCTGGTATTTCAGGCCCCCTAGTTTAGCGAGATGAGTAAGTTCCCCCTAGTTTGAACTCCACTTACTGGAATCTGGTATTTCAGGTAGTACGTCACCGCTGGTTACGCGGATGAATTTCCGGTTTGAACTCCACTTACTGGAATCTGGTATTTCAGGTATCGAACGTCTTCAAGGGCAACAGACCGAAAGGCTTGTTTGAACTCCACTTACTGGAATCTGGTATTTCAGGTCAAGACTGACTGGCAGATTCCGCGTGAACCGCTGCGTGTTTGAACTCCACTTACTGGAATCTGGTATTTCAGGTCTCTTATTGCTTTATCGCCAACACATATATCATAGTTTGAACTCCACTTACTGGAATCTGGTATTTCAGGATGTTTATGACCTCCACCGGCTCGACTATTCTGGTTCTGGTTTGAACTCCACTTACTGGAATCTGGTATTTCAGGCATAGACGGCGACGTAGGAATACCTATCGGCAATTAGTTTGAACTCCACTTACTGGAATCTGGTATTTCAGGCAACGAAAGCGACGGCTCTTTTCAGGATTTCGTCTAGTTTGAACTCCACTTACTGGAATCTGGTATTTCAGGTCAAGTCCTTCGATCAACTTGTCAAGAAGCCACTGGCGTTTGAACTCCACTTACTGGAATCTGGTATTTCAGGGAATCGCAGCGTAAAGACCGAGAAAGAACCGATCTGTTTGAACTCCACTTACTGGAATCTGGTATTTCAGGCATAGTAAGCCGTGACTATCCCCGAGTCATTGAGGTGTTTGAACTCCACTTACTGGAATCTGGTATTTCAGGTCTTCGTTAACGCTGTCTATGATTTCGTCTAGTATCGTTTGAACTCCACTTACTGGAATCTGGTATTTCAGGCCACCGCTAGCACCTGCCGCTCTGGATTACTAGCCGTTTGAACTCCACTTACTGGAATCTGGTATTTCAGGCTAGCATTTCCAGAAGGTCTGTGGCAATATCCTGAGTTTGAACTCCACTTACTGGAATCTGGTATTTCAGGCGTATACACGTTCGTGCGGTCGTTGCCGAGAGACAAGGTTTGAACTCCACTTACTGGAATCTGGTATTTCAGGACGCTCAGAGACAGGATCGGCTTCGACAGGCTCGTGTTTGAACTCCACTTACTGGAATCTGGTATTTCAGGCGACCAGAGCAACAGTCACTTCTTCCTGCACAGCGCAGTTTGAACTCCACTTACTGGAATCTGGTATTTCAGGCTGGATAACCGATTACTATGTGGCGAATGGAGCAGTGTTTGAACTCCACTTACTGGAATCTGGTATTTCAGGAATTCTGGTTGAAGAAGACGGGAACATCCGCTACACAGTTTGAACTCCACTTACTGGAATCTGGTATTTCAGGTCGAAACCTTCGGAGGAGTCCGTCTCAAGAATATGTTTGAACTCCACTTACTGGAATCTGGTATTTCAGGAAATAGCTGCCGGTGTAATGGTTGGAATCATCAAGTTTGAACTCCACTTACTGGAATCTGGTATTTCAGGTCGAGCGTCGAGAGTTCGCCTTCTAGGTCGGATAACTGTTTGAACTCCACTTACTGGAATCTGGTATTTCAGGCAGATGTATAGTTTCCATCATAGGACACACTTTTACAGTTTGAACTCCACTTACTGGAATCTGGTATTTCAGGGAAAACATCCGGCTCCCAGTGACCATGTAAGTAGGCGTTTGAACTCCACTTACTGGAATCTGGTATTTCAGGGCGTGCAATTCATGCCGATCAGGAAAAAGCATATCGTTTGAACTCCACTTACTGGAATCTGGTATTTCAGGCCGCGTACTCGACAACTGGGCAAACAAGAGAGGCGGGTTTGAACTCCACTTACTGGAATCTGGTATTTCAGGTTTGGCACGACCATCACGGCCACTCCAACCGAAGTGTTTGAACTCCACTTACTGGAATCTGGTATTTCAGGTTCGGAACGAGAGTCGTGATCCGGAGGTTCTGATAGTTTGAACTCCACTTACTGGAATCTGGTATTTCAGGCACAGATCTGCCCGAGTAGAACTTCAGCTTGTTCCCGTTTGAACTCCACTTACTGGAATCTGGTATTTCAGGTAGCCTGTCGCACTCGCTACGCTCGCTTGCCTCCCTGTTTGAACTCCACTTACTGGAATCTGGTATTTCAGGATGAGAAGGATCACGGAACCACTGGAATCTTTTCTTGTTTGAACTCCACTTACTGGAATCTGGTATTTCAGGTGTCTAATCTCCGTCTAAAAGCCCCCAAATCACTCATGTTTGAACTCCACTTACTGGAATCTGGTATTTCAGGTTACTGGAAGCTCGGATAAAGGGTTAAGAGCTGGTAGTTTGAACTCCACTTACTGGAATCTGGTATTTCAGGCGATTTCGCGTGGTCGGCGCTCGCGGGAGACTCGAGTTTGAACTCCACTTACTGGAATCTGGTATTTCAGGCAGAATTGCAAGGATTTGGGCTACACACAGTTTTACGTTTGAACTCCACTTACTGGAATCTGGTATTTCAGGTTGTCAAACTCAAGAGAAGCATCTCAGAGTTTGGAGTTTGAACTCCACTTACTGGAATCTGGTATTTCAGGCGTGTAATCGCTCGGGGCGGACGGGTTGCTTGTAACGTTTGAACTCCACTTACTGGAATCTGGTATTTCAGGCTGGCAATGTGAAGTACGCCGATGGAGATGAATATACGTTTGAACTCCACTTACTGGAATCTGGTATTTCAGGTCCAGCTTGAACATTGGTACGTCGGTAGTCATCTGCGTTTGAACTCCACTTACTGGAATCTGGTATTTCAGGTTATCAATGCAAACGTTGAATGTCGATTGGTCTTTGCGTTTGAACTCCACTTACTGGAATCTGGTATTTCAGGATGACAAAGCTGTGTTGGAGACTGGAAAGACTATAGTTTGAACTCCACTTACTGGAATCTGGTATTTCAGGTATCAGACGCGCTATGCGAAAGTTCAACGAAGCCGCGTTTGAACTCCACTTACTGGAATCTGGTATTTCAGGTATCAGACGCGCTATGCGAAAGTTCAACGAAGCCGCGTTTGAACTCCACTTACTGGAATCTGGTATTTCAGGATTGGTTCTTTTGTGGTTTCGATGTTTGCGGATGTGGTTTGAACTCCACTTACTGGAATCTGGTATTTCAGGGGTCTGGACTTTGTGAAGCGCCAGCGTCTATTTATCGTTTGAACTCCACTTACTGGAATCTGGTATTTCAGGTAGTGTTGTTGGCCGGGGCTACTCTGATTCCATTTAGTTTGAACTCCACTTACTGGAATCTGGTATTTCAGGGGGCTTTTCTTGGTATTCCCTGGAACGTTCCCTTTAGTTTGAACTCCACTTACTGGAATCTGGTATTTCAGGGTAAACCTTTTAACTAGCTTTGGAATGAAGCGTATGTTTGAACTCCACTTACTGGAATCTGGTATTTCAGGGGTTATATCCTGTATGAAGAGTAGATACTACTTTTTGGTTTGAACTCCACTTACTGGAATCTGGTATTTCAGGATAATTATCCCATCTATACCACCTTTGACCGTCACGTTTGAACTCCACTTACTGGAATCTGGTATTTCAGGTAAAGTGCCTTCCATTGGTGATCTTTACGGTAAAGTTCGTTTGAACTCCACTTACTGGAATCTGGTATTTCAGGATGTCAATTTTCCATTATTCCCCGAAGAAGCTACCAAGTTTGAACTCCACTTACTGGAATCTGGTATTTCAGGCTTTGCCTTTTTTCCTATAACGTCAGCTTCATTTATGTTTGAACTCCACTTACTGGAATCTGGTATTTCAGGGATTCTCTCTGGCGTGATGGAGATACTGGCTCCTAGTTTGAACTCCACTTACTGGAATCTGGTATTTCAGGACAATTGAAGAGCGGCGCAGCTATCGATCTTGTGAGTTTGAACTCCACTTACTGGAATCTGGTATTTCAGGTGAAGAGCTGTCTCATCTGCTTACATGCCTGACCCTGTTTGAACTCCACTTACTGGAATCTGGTATTTCAGGCTTGCAGTTCTGTATTCTCCATAGTCATCTCCCCTGTTTGAACTCCACTTACTGGAATCTGGTATTTCAGGAGATGTGACCGTCACAACTACCAACGTGACGTTCACGTTTGAACTCCACTTACTGGAATCTGGTATTTCAGGTCTATATCGAAGCTGCACTCGTTCGGAGAGATCCGTTTGAACTCCACTTACTGGAATCTGGTATTTCAGGCCGGAGCTGCCACTTGGATGATTACGAAGAGTGGCAGTTTGAACTCCACTTACTGGAATCTGGTATTTCAGGCCAAGATACTCTGTGCTCGAATCGCGAGGGTTTTCGTTTGAACTCCACTTACTGGAATCTGGTATTTCAGGAGAAGATCCTCAAGGAAGCCGCAATCCCCTTTCACGTTTGAACTCCACTTACTGGAATCTGGTATTTCAGGTGACCCACGCCCTGTGTGAAAGCCCTGTCGAAGCGTCGTTTGAACTCCACTTACTGGAATCTGGTATTTCAGGAGATATAAAGCGTCTGAGGCCGGAGTACCTATCTTGTTTGAACTCCACTTACTGGAATCTGGTATTTCAGGCTATATCTATCCAATCCGACCAGATACCGCCGCTCGAGTTTGAACTCCACTTACTGGAATCTGGTATTTCAGGCTGAGAATGTTTGTCTCGAGGCGATTGAGGTGTGAATCGTTTGAACTCCACTTACTGGAATCTGGTATTTCAGGAATCAAGAGTGTAGGCCACGAGAATATAGTCTTGAAGTTTGAACTCCACTTACTGGAATCTGGTATTTCAGGCTGGAACTTCTCGATTCCGAAACCGTGAAGCTGGCGTTTGAACTCCACTTACTGGAATCTGGTATTTCAGGCGATATTACCCTTTTGATTTTCTTATACATTGACAGTTTGAACTCCACTTACTGGAATCTGGTATTTCAGGAAAGTATTGCTAGTTTCTAAACCTGGCAATATGGTTTGAACTCCACTTACTGGAATCTGGTATTTCAGGCAATACTTTGCGAAATAGCCAATTACAGAACGTTTGTTTGAACTCCACTTACTGGAATCTGGTATTTCAGGTAGGGAAACTTCGACCACTGCCGTGAAAAGAACCAGTTTGAACTCCACTTACTGGAATCTGGTATTTCAGGATCAGTGGTTGTGCCGACGGATACGAACACCTCATTGTTTGAACTCCACTTACTGGAATCTGGTATTTCAGGCAATAACTTGACCTTCCTTACGCATACCAGAAACAATACGTTTGAACTCCACTTACTGGAATCTGGTATTTCAGGGCGGGTACTGGAGCGGAAAGGCGAAGAGGTGGATCGTTTGAACTCCACTTACTGGAATCTGGTATTTCAGGCCAGCGAGATGCCCAGGCCACCGGACTGGATCTGAACGTTTGAACTCCACTTACTGGAATCTGGTATTTCAGGAGGAGATATATATGGCAAGCGAAGAATTAACTAAGGGTTTGAACTCCACTTACTGGAATCTGGTATTTCAGGAGGTTTATTTCACGGAATTAAAGCCGTGTGAGTTGTTTGAACTCCACTTACTGGAATCTGGTATTTCAGGAAAGAGTTTGACCACAACGGAGCCGCCGGTTGCCTTGTTTGAACTCCACTTACTGGAATCTGGTATTTCAGGGCTCGGGTTCAAGGAACGCCTCGGGTGAAGCGCCCGGTTTGAACTCCACTTACTGGAATCTGGTATTTCAGGGAATTTATGTTGGCATTCCAAAGAAGCATTTGATAGTTTGAACTCCACTTACTGGAATCTGGTATTTCAGGTGAAGTACATACGTGATATGTCAGGTAAACGTGATTGGGTTTGAACTCCACTTACTGGAATCTGGTATTTCAGGTCATACCGCTCACCTCCTCATTCAAACTATACATATAGTTTGAACTCCACTTACTGGAATCTGGTATTTCAGGAGGTACTTCTTTTTCGTGCCCAGCCTCCGTTTTATGTTTGAACTCCACTTACTGGAATCTGGTATTTCAGGTGATGATGTAAAATGGAAGGAATGGACATTAAACGAGTTTGAACTCCACTTACTGGAATCTGGTATTTCAGGAAGATAACATCCTCCCGGCGTTGCTTTCGGAATATGTTTGAACTCCACTTACTGGAATCTGGTATTTCAGGAAGCGAGATCGTATTCCGTGCGAATCCTCTCGCAGGTTTGAACTCCACTTACTGGAATCTGGTATTTCAGGTAAAGTTGGGTATATCTTCGGACCTCCTGCATACTGTTTGAACTCCACTTACTGGAATCTGGTATTTCAGGAGAGACTTAAGGCACAGGCAATGTGTCAAGCCTGGGTTTGAACTCCACTTACTGGAATCTGGTATTTCAGGCAGCCAGTAACGCATCTCACCCGTTAAATTGTATTCGTTTGAACTCCACTTACTGGAATCTGGTATTTCAGGGTAGTCGTCATGCTATTGCCTCCCACACAGAACCGCTCGTTTGAACTCCACTTACTGGAATCTGGTATTTCAGGTCAACCTACTACCTCACCCACGCTTCCTTTACTTTCGTTTGAACTCCACTTACTGGAATCTGGTATTTCAGGGAATGTTATCGATACAGGAGTTTATAACCTCCTCACAGTTTGAACTCCACTTACTGGAATCTGGTATTTCAGGTCCTAGATCCCTTCCTTCGGACTGGTACAGAACACCGTTTGAACTCCACTTACTGGAATCTGGTATTTCAGGGTGCTAGCAAACCCCACAAGATACGCCGAAGCCTCGTTTGAACTCCACTTACTGGAATCTGGTATTTCAGGTTATATTATCTCGAAGCCAAAGAATGAACATAAACGTTTGAACTCCACTTACTGGAATCTGGTATTTCAGGGATAAATACTCCCTCTCCGCTACTTCCGGTAATTTCGTTTGAACTCCACTTACTGGAATCTGGTATTTCAGGGATATAGATTTTGAAACTCCACCAAAGAGTATAAACGTTTGAACTCCACTTACTGGAATCTGGTATTTCAGGTCGAGACTTCCTTCTGGGTGGCTACTCCGTTCTCGTTGTTTGAACTCCACTTACTGGAATCTGGTATTTCAGGGAAGGACATAAGGGGTGAATGATGGGCGCATTTTAGTTTGAACTCCACTTACTGGAATCTGGTATTTCAGGTCTGTCGTAGTGTGGGTTAGAACTCCGATTGCAGTGTTTGAACTCCACTTACTGGAATCTGGTATTTCAGGGGTTCGTCATCGTCTATCGCCTCCAAAAAGGAGTGTTTGAACTCCACTTACTGGAATCTGGTATTTCAGGCAATTCGGTGCCGCTCAGTTGGTCAACGAATCGGACGTTTGAACTCCACTTACTGGAATCTGGTATTTCAGGTTGGAAACAGCTGACAATATACAGACGGCCAGTCGTTTGAACTCCACTTACTGGAATCTGGTATTTCAGGCATCATCTCCGGGCTTGTATTGACCGCCGGAAGAGCGTTTGAACTCCACTTACTGGAATCTGGTATTTCAGGTTTAAGTATTCTCTTAACTCTCACCCCCTCTTCAGTTTGAACTCCACTTACTGGAATCTGGTATTTCAGGCGGTTTTCTTTATCCTGTCTCACCACCTGAATCAACCTGTTTGAACTCCACTTACTGGAATCTGGTATTTCAGGATACCTGAATAATTCTCATGACCATATAATTCAAAGGTTTGAACTCCACTTACTGGAATCTGGTATTTCAGGCAGTTCTTCCTTTGCTCTCTCGTTGAATCTCATCTTCGTTTGAACTCCACTTACTGGAATCTGGTATTTCAGGCGGATTGATACACCCCGCCAAAGACGCTTGAAGCGGATGTTTGAACTCCACTTACTGGAATCTGGTATTTCAGGAGGGGTATTGTTGGTAGCTGCTGCTGGTAATAGTGGGTTTGAACTCCACTTACTGGAATCTGGTATTTCAGGTCACACGTTTGATAATCCAGTTAACCAGGAAGGCCAGTTTGAACTCCACTTACTGGAATCTGGTATTTCAGGACTAGGATTCTTTCTGGTGGACCTAATACGGTAGTGTTTGAACTCCACTTACTGGAATCTGGTATTTCAGGAAATAACCCAATCCCAATTGGCCGTAGTAGTTATTGCGTTTGAACTCCACTTACTGGAATCTGGTATTTCAGGGAAGAGTCGGGGACGAATGGAAGAGGGACGCGGACGTTTGAACTCCACTTACTGGAATCTGGTATTTCAGGCCAGGGAGCCGTCGCTCGCGTATGCTTTTATCTCGCGTTTGAACTCCACTTACTGGAATCTGGTATTTCAGGGATCATGTTGCCTGTGATGTATATAGCAGGTTCTTTGTTTGAACTCCACTTACTGGAATCTGGTATTTCAGGAGGAACATTCCTCACTGGTGCTTTCGATCTTGGTGCGTTTGAACTCCACTTACTGGAATCTGGTATTTCAGGGAAAAGGCGCTACGAAACAGACAACGGAAATTATGTTTGAACTCCACTTACTGGAATCTGGTATTTCAGGGTTGACCATACAAAAAGCTTATTTGAAGCCATCTAAGATTATATTATCACACACTCTCTCTTTGAAAGAGTTTAGAAAAGCATGTGGGAGACAAAAATGGTTTCTTGCGAGTGTTTCTGAGATTAGATTACACACCTTCTCTAGGAAAGTGTGTATACTCATCAGCCACCTATAATGACACTACCTTTGTTTGATGAACCAATTCTGTTCTTTGGTGTGCCTAATGATATTACTGTCTCCTCATAGAAAGGAACGAAAATGATGGAGTCCTTTGAATTGTCAATGACCGCGGCCACTCTTTCGAGAATCTGAAAGAGGACCTTTCTCTCTACTGCTAACTGGAAAACGCTATACTGAACTCTACTACCATAATCTTCAAAAATCTTGGATATTTTGCTTCTCTTTCTGTCATCCTCAATATCATAAGTAACAAGGAACATTAGGCTTGCCACCTGTAAGGTTCATATATAGATTCCCCAAGGATTTCTTTGCAAAGCATTCTAGCTTCCATTTCGAATAGCCTAATGTATTCGATCTTTCCCTCAACCAGATGGTGAGAAGTCTTTTGCAGAGTTCTTTGCCTGTAGGCCTCCAGAAAAGTCTTCTTTGCCTTTTCTTTCAGAAACACTCCTTCACTTTGTATTACAAAATCAGTCTTAGTAAGTCTTTTGCTGCTCAACAAATTTCTTATCATGACGTCCATAACAGGTCTGAAGTGCTCCATCATATCAAGGGCGAGAGCTGGTTTCCCATAAGCCGTACTGTGCATAAATCCTAAATAAGGATCTAGTCCGCTTGCCTCAAGCTGTCCCAAGATCTCTGTCATCAGAAGAGAATATGCAAAACTCATAAGAGCATTGGGTTCATCTTTCGGAGGTCGCCTGTTTCTGCCGGAAAAACTGTATTCCTCCGGGATCATTAGGGCGAGCTCAGAGAAGTACTCTTCCGAGGCTAATCCTTCAACGCCTCGCAAAGTGTCAATATCTTTAGCTTCAAGAGCAAGCAACTGAAGTCTTTTTAGAGAATCGGACGAAGCCTTTACGCGACCGGTTCTGGAAAGTCTTTTAAGAGCTGTCCTCTGATTGGAAATCTTCGCTTCAATTACCCTTCTTGCGATATCCAGAGACTTATCTGGCGAATCCAACATCAAATACTGCTTCTTCCTAAGATTAATGTTCTTTCCTGTTGCAGGTTCTATTTTTGCCACAAAGTTGCCCGTCATACTAAGATAATTAACAGGGATCCCTTCTTCAACTGCCAGCCTGATGGCAGGAGTAGATATACTGGACATACCATACAACATTATTCTTGCCGTTGAGAAAGCAGGTACCCTACTCACTGTCTTTCCGTCAAATGAGACAGAGAAACTCTTCCCGGTCTTGCCAACCATTGCCCCTTGTTGAAGAATGTACAGTGAGTCTCTTCTTTCGGAAAGAGGTGTAACTGACTTTTTCAGATTCTTATCAGCGGGAAGGCATTTGTCTACTAGGCTGCAACCCTCACACTTTGGCGTTCTACGAGGTTGGGGCATATTAGTGCCGTTGAGAATGCTTCTCATATCCTTCAAAATTGCTACAAGTTTTTCTCTAGCTTTTTCGTCACATGAAACATTGAACCTTTTGCCAGACCCCTCGTACTTAACAACTCCTTTGGAGACTTTGATCCCTAGGCTTTCTTCCAGAGCAACTGCTTCAGCAACCACTTGCATGCGATCGTTAATATACAGTGTTTTCGAGGAGGATTTCTTTATCTCAACTGGATATGCACTTTCGTCGTCCTGATTAACATAATCAATGTAGCCATAAACGCCATATGTGTGAGAGCCTACATAAACACCCGATCTCTTTTTTTTGCTTCCCCAACGAGAGTCTTTGTTGTTAATAGAATGGATGAACCGCCCTTCTGTTATGTGTTCATTATCGGCAAAGACTCCCTGAACGTGTTCCAGGTAGTATCGATAGGGACAATACACATATGCGTTAATTGCGTAGAAAGGGATTTCGTCCATAATTCACCTCAGATAGGTAGAAGGCTCACCTTTCCACCTAGTTGACCAACTGCAGACAACGCCTCTTCACCGACAAGAACGTTGACTTCTTCTCCTCTACACCTTGCGTAAGACGGATGATAACCAACAACTCGCGCATGGAGAGCCGTGTTTGGACCCATATAGTACATAGGTAAAGCGATTTCCTCAAGCATATTATTCATATAACAAGCGATTTCACTTGATTCGTGGAGTTTCACACGAAGGGGAATGAAAAAACCATGATTTTCTGGTAGTCTTTCTAACTCAAGTTGTGGACGGGCTTTTCTGTCTTTTTTGCCAATTACTCTTATTTCAGGGACACCTTCGTTGACACAAATAACCTCAAAATCGTAGGAACTCATTATCATAAACGCATCATAACCAAATTTCTCTGAAGTCCCAAAGAATTTTGGTGAAGCCCTGACGATGAAAACAGGAGATGCTGAACCTCTGAAGGACTCGAGCTGTTCTATGAAAGAATTCATCCGTTTCATTGCCAGCTTTACATCTTCAGTGTTTGAATAATATCTATCCCCCGTCCCAAACCTTTTTTCTGCTAAGGTCCGATATAAAGACAAATATCTCTCCTTAAGTGATTCGTCATTTTGTCCCCGGCTTTCCTGTATATCCTGGAAGAGGTAATAAGTCGAAAAGGCCTCCTTCTCCACAGATACCCACTTGTCTCCGGCTTTGAGGGATCTATTAAGCAACTCCAGCAATCTGTAAAGGCTCGAGTCTTCGTTAGATGCTTCTGTTGTGTTGAACAACATCTTGAAACGGTTTCTGAAGACTCTGAGGAATAGTGATCCCATCGCCACGTAGTAATTGGTAGTCAAGTCTTCCCATTGAGGTAATCCTGTTTTTGCCATTTCTACAAAAGCTTCCCGATCCAGAACTATGTCTTTCATCGACTGCACCTGCAAATGAAATGATTTTGGGCAGAGGCACAGTGCTTTCGAGGGAGTTTCTGTTACTTCCTTGAAAAAGACTCTCCCCGCTCTGTGGAGTCTTTGGATGAGGTCTGAAGGATTACCGGCTTCAAATACAATGCAGTCTATGTTTTGTCTCTTTGGCTTTTTGTTTGTTTTCGAAAAGTTATATCCAATGTCTACAGTTGGCGTAGCAAGTATAAGAGGTAAATCAAGCGATCTTCTTCTCTCTTCTGTAGTTGCTGGACCCGTTATCATTCCATAGTCTTTACCGAATTCCCAACCTTCAGCTGTTAGTGCCTGAGACAATCTAGATATTCTCTCGAGTGAATCGGATATCACTACCGAATCAAGTTTCTCTGATTTCCATTCATTAAGGTGTGCAATTATCTGGGCTAAATGATCTCCGATATTCCCTGGTAGAGTTTCAAATTGGGTTTTAGCGAGAAATGGCATGGTTTTCTCTCCCGATCTGTCGGGAGCAATAATACAATAACTTAAGCCAGTTTCTCTGGCGGCAGTAATGATAGTATCTGAAGGTGTTGCCGACATGAAAAGGAGCTTCCAATTACAGGCATTGAATGTCACTTTGAGAGATATAAGAAGCAAAGCGATGAAGCTGCGCTTCATATCGTAATAGTGAAACTCATCGAAAGCTATTAGGTCCAGTCCGGCGCCAGCGGTAAGTTCGACGAACCTGTTCCTGACTCCCGGTTTCTTTCCATAGCTCATCGACAGAACATAGTGGATTATGTCGGGATTGCTTAGAAGAATAATCTTTCCCGGTTTTCGTAGAAGGCTTTCAAATCCTTTGCTGTGGCTATTAGGATTAATTCTATTCAGTGCCGCTGAGGTAACGAGATACACTTCGTGTTCCATTCCATACCTTCTCACATAGGCGAGCACATCTTCATAATACTGGTGCAGCAACTCATTTGTAGGTGCTATAAGAAGTGCCTTGTTGTAATTGTTCAACCTTATCGCATTGAGTAGCGACAATGTCTTTCCTGAACCTGTAGGAAAAGTATTAAAAGTGATCTCGTGTTGTTTGAGAGCATCGGCTACCTTTATCTGGTGAGTTGCCCAGATTCCTTTCAGGGGTCCGTCATCGTATTCGATAACGGGAATGGAACTTTCCCTAATTAGCACTAAGCAGTCTCCTGCAGTAACTCATGCCGTAAGGGAGAGAAATATCACCGCTGTTTATATACTTACCAGTCGCTTTGAGGCTTTTAAGTAGAGGTACAGGTTTTACGGGATTGCTTCTGAAGGAATGTATCTGTATATCCGGCAGGTCTGCAGGGTTCAGGAGAACTGAACATTCAAAGTGACCACTCATGACCTCGTAGTCCATCTCTTCAAAATCAAGCCTCGCTTTGGTGTTGAACTTTCCCAGTCGTATATATTTTGGAAGGGCGTCATTCGTGTTTTTGAGAACGTAGAACTCCGCCCTGCTTTCGCTGGCAATCATCTTAATGGTACCAATCTGCGGAATATTTGCCGCGCGTGTCTTTTCTTCGGGGAAGCTCTTGTAGTTGTTCTTGTCCATAAGGAGATACCTTGATTCTCCGACTGAATTGAAAGATTCACTTGTCCAGCCGAATTTCTTGAACTGTGCTGGCGTACAGTAAAAACCGGTTCCCGGTAGATCCTCGGTATAGCTAACGGCAGACTTGCGCTTATAGGTTGTTATTTCTATACCAGTTGCATAAGCAAGCGCATAGTTTCCCACGAACGGTTCAGTAATGTACATCGCCCCTACCTCTTTTGTTGCGAAGAAAAGAGGTTCACAAAGCTCAAGGGAAACCCTTATCAGTTGCATATCTATCCCTTCTTTTTTTCGTCTTTCTTCCAACTGGAGAGTTCTGATAGTATTGCTTTGAGTTCCTCTGGTTCTTTGTACGCCTGTCTGACAGATTCAAGTACTTCCTGCAGTTCTTCTCCAGCTATGATGGTTGTCTTGAAGGGCAACTTATCTGCCAGTTCACGAGTTACTTCGAGTGTCTTTCCCTCCACCTCGGAGGTATTCATGGGATGTTCTTTCTTCTCAAGTCTGTCCCAAACACCTTTTGTTAGTTCAAGAGAAGAGAACACTTCCGCATTAGAGAGAATTATCGCAACTATGCTGTTGTTTATCTTCCCTATCCTGGTCGAAGTCGCTCCGTACCGCGAGGTTCTGAGAATGTTTCCAAAGGCATATAGAAACTCACCAAATCTGAGGTCCTTGAAAGTCTCTATGTCTATAAAGTGTACTTGAGGTCGGACATATTCGTCGGAGTTTATCGACTGGCGCTGCTTGTTTTCCTCAAGATCATACATGGTTCCGGATTCTCCAGTAGCATTGAAGGTCTTTATATCGGATATCTGTGATGCTTCCAGCAGCGAATAGCCGTTATCTGTTATAACACGACTTTTCATGGAGCCTTTTGAATCTGAATCTTTGTCTCCCGCCGCAAAACCGTAGGTCAGACAGTCAACACACTGCCCACACATAGATGATTTGTTTATTGAACAGTCCTTGGGAATGATCCCAAGCTCTCTGAAGAACTCCCTACCGGATCTTCTCTCTGAGGCAGTCAGTTTTCTCTTCGTTATAACGACCCTGGTTATTGGGGAAGGGTCCATCAAACTTGTACTGACCGTTTCCTTGTTGAGGTCGCCGTCTGTCCTGAAAATTGCCTCGCTCTGGGTAGTTCGGACCATTATCAGGGAGATGGTTCGACCTTTCGGAATGTAGGGGAACTCACCTTCAATTAGATTGTCCTTGAAAATTTCTTTTAGTTGATCGAGTTTCACTGTCATTCTATTCATTTCCTCCTTTCCGCCCTCTCGCCATTTCCATTTTGATTCCGCCGAGATAGATGCTTCTCAGTGTGTTATGGCTTTCTATAAGCCTTTCGCGTGCGAGCTTCAAACTCCCTCCACCGTAAGTATCAACTATTTTCATAAACTCATCCTTGAACTCCAGTGCTGCTGGTCGGTATTCAATAGCTCTGAGAACATTGTTCAGAACCAGCGATTCAAGATCATCCCGTTCATGAAGCTTTGGATCGAACTTTCTCACCGCTTCAAAGGCCTCCTCAAAGGCTTTCGAAAGCGCGTAATCGCTTAGATTCCAGTAGGGTCTTCTAGTATTTTTCAGTGTTTCGAAACCGATTTTTGCGATCGATAGAGTCAAATTTACTTTTTCTTCCATAGCTACCCCCTTTTTCTCCAGTCCATCGTTCAATACCAACAAAAATTTGCCGGCAATTGAGTTATCCCTCTTCCCCCTCAAATATCTAAGCGATCTTGACGCTTCTACCCACATTTCTTCACGATTTGAAGTGGCTAGTTTGAAGAAAAGAGTAGGCACATGATCCAGCTCACAGTAGTGTTCTACAAGTTTTCTAAGTTCATAGAGCAAATCTAGATTTTTCATGGCGCCAGATGCCGAAGAAGGGATTGACTGAAACTGTATCGCAGGATATCCAGCCTCGAAGGTTGTGCTTTCAAGGTCTTCACCGGTGAATGACAGATTGCTGAATATAAAATACTTCACAGGTAATGAATTATGGAGCTTGGATATGTGTCCCAGTGCTTCTGTCGCTTTGTGTCCAGGGTTCAGCTTTTTGTTGTAAATTGAAAGCGGTATAGAGAAGAAATTCGCGAAGTTCAGATCAGGATCGTCGTAGTTAATCATTTTGTTGATTTCACCAACAACCGCACTCAGAAAGTCATCTACGTATGAATCCTTGCGCTTTTTGGCTTTTTGGATAATCTTTATCCTCTCGTTCAGGTCGTCTTTTAAAAAGTCTTCTAACTGGGCTGGAAAAAAGGTATAGGGTGTCCCGATGATGTAGAAATCACTCCTTGCGTTCTCCTGTGAAGTTTTCTCGAGTATCAGGGTTGCCCTGCAAGCCATACATATATATCTCTTTGGGTCTCTTCGCATGTTTGCGTGAAGGTTATTAGAGAATTGTTGAACACTTGTGCCTCTGCGGACTTCTGCCGCCTGCATTTCTGCCACATCGAATTCACTTCCACATATGCTGCAAGTGTTCTTTGGGGTGCCATAACCTTTGAGCGATTTAACCAGTCCTTCAATGCTTGTTTCTGTCTGTTCGGGAGTCTCCAGATTCGCCTCAATATATTTCTCGAGGAAGATTTTCATTCTCTGATCGGACAGGTTGTAATGAATCTCAAAGAAATAGTTCTTGAAGTCCTCCATTATCTCATCGACAGGCTTACTTGTTTTGGCTGCAAGTGGCTCGAAGTCAGAAGGCTTCCCACTAGTGGGTATCTCCGTACCCGAGGGTAAACCTGTAACTTTCAGATACTGCTCATCATCCAGGATAGTGGCTGACTTGTCCTTTTCACGCATTCTCTTTAAAAGTGTATAAAGGCCCTGTAAGAGTTTGCTCTTATCATCCGATGAGATTGAGCCAATCATCACCACTATCAGTTCCAACGGTATTCCTCCAAAGGCAGCTGGCTTTATCTGTATCATTCCTTGCCAGTATCTAACGGCTGTTCTTGCATCCAATATTTTGTCGAGCAGATGCTTCACATACTCGTTTTTAAGGGCCTCACGTTCTACTGGTTTATCTTTTGCCTTGAGATAGACAATACCATCGCGATAAAAGGCTACCGGTACACCACAAACTGACTTCAGAAAGTTGTAAGTGGCTTTCATAAGCTCCGTTGTCAGGACATTTCTGAACTCACGAAAACTTATGAAAGAAAGCTCACGTCCGGGGAAGATCGTCTGTACATAATCGTTCAATTCATGATACTTTTGAAGGTTAGTCGAAAGATTGGCCGTATTGAAGAGCTCAAGGTTGTCTGCTACCATAAGAATCCTGGATAGGTTTATCTGGTCACGATCCATGTCCAGTCTGCTACCTACGGGGCCGTTTTTTCCGTGACTGGCTGCGAATCCTACCACTTTTTTCTCGTCAAAGTCTATTCCAAGGTCAAGTGTCTTTAAGAATTCCCCCAGTTCACCTACACTTCCTCTCAAGGAACGTTTGTCCGGATCGATCTTGTTAGTGTCGTGAAAGAATGCGGCGAGAATGAGACTATCAAGGGTTTTTTGATCAAGCGGTTTGATTTCCCTGTGATATAAATCTGCCATTGTAGCGCTTGCAAATCCCACGTTGATAAGATGTACAGAAACAGGTTCTCCCGACTTGGGACCTGTGGTGTGGACAAATTCTCCGGTAGAATACCTTTGCGTGAGCACTCTAAAGATCTGTGCGTAATCTCTCTTTTCCAAAAGTCCACCTCCTAACTTATCCAACTGGATTATATAACTAATCAAATCTAATAAGCTATATCTCACAAATATTTACGACATATTATTTGTCGTAATTTCTTGAATAAATATCTTTCATTGCCGATATTTCGTGTGCCATCTTTTCTCTTATCCATTGAGGAGAAAGAATCTCGGCTTGGTTGCCCCACGAGAGGACCCACCACATAAACTCCTTGTATCCACAGACATTGACCGTGAGAACGACACTACCATCGTCGTTCTCTTTAATAACTTGCGAGGGATGTCTATCTGTTTCAATAAGCTTTTCTACTGCTGATTGTGCGAACTTTACGGATATTTCATAAGATTTTTCTCCATAGTGGACTTCCCACACTTTAGACAACATTCGCTCAACTTCATCCTTCTCTAGCTGATGGAAATGTTCGTATGAAAGCATCAATTTCACTATTCTGGAAACCCTATAGAAAAGTCGCGCGTTGAGTTCCACATTTCTACCAAAAACATACCAGTGGCTTTTTGAGAACACGATACTATGTGGTTCAAAACAGAAATTGATCTCATTTTTTAGCGGATGCGAGTAGACTACAAAGAGGCTTATGTTTTCTGCCATTGCTTTTTCAAGGGTCTTTAGTATTGAATACTTAACGCGTTCCTGCTTTTGGTTCAGGAAGTAATAGAAGTTTGAGATATTCAGCACTTGGTTGCGTTGCTTTTCACTTATGAATGTATTCGAAAGTGCTCGTCGCAAAGATCTGATGTTATCTTGATCGAGTTCTCCAAAATAAGATTCGGCAAGGTTCAGAAGGTTCGCTAAAAAAAGTCTATTACTCTCTGAAAGATCCAGGTCAGGAAGACCTAACCTTTTTGAGCCCTTAAATGTTATTGTGCCAGCGTGTCGTTCTAGGGGTAAACCAATTTCAATTAGATCGTTGACATCCCGCTGAAGTGTTCTTGAAGACACTCCTAGGGTTTGAGCATAGGTGGCAATTGTCATACTTCCATCGGTAAATATTTTCAGGAGCAGCTGATAAACCCTTCTCACTTTTCTGGCAACCAATTGAATTCCCTCCATAGCACCGAAACTCTTTCGGGTGCCGATATCTCTCTCACTATTGTCGAACCCATGCCCATTGCGCAATTATGTCCAAGGCCATAGAAGTGTGTCAGGAGTGGATATTTGACTGACTTATCGAAGGAAAGTTTTATCCGTCCGACGAAACCGATCAACAAATGGTTCTTGAATTTGAGTGGAATTGTTTTGCCTTCTAGCATTGTTAGCTTAAGCTCACAGCTTTCCTCACCCGTGATCGATGAGAATAGAGAGAAATGATTTTGAATGTAATCAGGGCAGGGAATTGAAAGATCTACCCCTTGACTTTTCCTGAAAGAAACCGGAGATATGAAGAACATCTCCACGTCGCTACACGGTTTAATTTCTTGGAGATTCGAAGTCCATGTCTCAAGAGACTTTATCCAGAATCTTTTTCTCTGTAGCTCCAGCGAGCCTGAAATCATAAGCTTATCTATCCACTTTTCTGAAATATTGTTATTACCAGAGGCAAAGCGAAATACATAGGTTCCACCAGCGTTAAAGCGTCCCGATATTTTACCTTTTGTTGAGTATAATGGTGAGAGCGAAAAGGGACTCCTTAATTCTTTTTGATGAAACTCGTCCAGTTCAGTACCCCAAAGCGCATTGAACAAAGCTCCGTGTAGAGCCTGTGATGCGTTGTCTATCCTGCAGTCATTTTCAGATTGGACTAAGATTACTGTCTCTGAGAAATTCACCTTTTCTCCTTTGCTAAATTTTCATAAGTTATCTATACATTGATAGAATAACATCTGAATTTATAAATACATAGAAATATCTACTTACTCACGAAGTGCGTGTATGTATGTAACAACTAATAGAAAGGAAGAAGAGAAGAAGGACCGTATCCAATAAATAGACGAGGAAAGAAATAAGGCAAAAGAAAAGGGACTCAACTCCATATAGAATGTTTTTTGTATGAAAAACAAAACGAAAGTAAAATAAGAAAAACACCGGCAGGCAGAAAATGGTTCTTCCTCAGTATATATGAGAGAAAAGGAGAAAACAGTGTAAGATTAGGATAAGGAGTGAAATAAGTTGTAGAGGGTGGGTGAGGAACTTGGAAGAGATGCTGAAGAAACTTGACCGGGATTTAGCACTGACCGAAACAGTGATTCACAAGGACAGAATAGAGTTACACGCGAAGATGGTGAGGGAAGAAGCAATCTGTCCGTGTTGTGGAGCGAAATCTAGGAGTGTTCACAAGATATATATCAAGACAATAGCCGATCTACCGGTTCAAGATAAGGAACTGACGATAGTATTGCAGAGAAGGGTGTTCTTCTGCAAGAATCCCGAGTGCGATAAGTCGCAATTCGCAGAGAGATACTCTTTCGTGGAGGACTATGGAAGAAGGACGAAAAGACTGAACGAAAGAATAATCGAGCTGTCAGCCAACATGAGCGCTCTGAAAGCAGAGGGAGTCGTCAGTAATGGGCTTGTCGGAATATCGGACGATACGATACTGAGGATGTTAAAAAAAACAGCAGTCAAGTAATTCGAATAATCGGGACAAATAATCGGGACTCCTTCGGGAGGTCGGTCATGAAAGGATTCATCGTCAGGGTGGTACTCACCTGACGGGATCACTGTCCCGCCTTTTCCCGTAACGCTCGAGGAGTATGCGCAGAAACGGTTCCCATATATCCTTGAAGGTATCTAAACTCGAGATGATCGTCAGAAACATCTACGACGACGCTGCCGTTCCCATATATCCTTGAAGGTATCTAAATAGTTTCAACTCTTCATAGGTAGTCGAGAAGCATTATAGTTCCCATATATCCCTGAAGGTATCTAAAGGGCGGATAATATGTCATAGCTAGGAGATCGCCAGGATGACGGGAAGGGAGGAAAGACCGGGATCCTGACTGGGAGCTTGTCAGGATGACCTAAAGGGAGAGCCTTACCTGATGAGCCTGTCCTGAAATGCTAATATTCAGGGCTCTTATTCAGGGTCATCTTGTGCCCAGACACGGGATCTCGCTCTTATCGTCCGTCTCTAAACAGAGGTAAGAGGTATGAGGTAAGAGGTAAGAAGATCAAGATCTTCACGCTCTTCACACCTCCCGCCTCTTACCTCTAGCCTCAGGTCCCCAAGGACGGCTCTTCCCGCTCTTCACACCTCTCCCCTCTTACCTCTCACCTCGGGTTTACCAAGAACCTGGACACGCAGCGTTGGAACAATCTAGACATTTCGCCCAGGTTATTTTTCTTGTGCCTGCCGTACAGCGTCTTCAAGAGCCTTGAGATGTGTTTTAGAGGTAAGTGTGGCTCCGCTAATTACGTCCACCTGAAGCGTTTGTGATTCAATTACGTTTCCAAATAGATCGGAAATACTTTTATCACCCGTCAGTTTAGCCGGCTTTCCTTCTTTATCCACGGCTCCCTTTATTATTTTGACCTCGGAAATATCACCCCCGGATACCATGACCTCGACCTTAGTATCTCTGAGATGGGACTTGGTGCCTTTATATTCGCCGATGTAGGTCCCATCGCGAAGGTTCTCGAAATCTACTTCCAAAAAAGTGAGTCCCGCAATTTCACGTCGTCCCGGCGCGTCGGCGAGAAACCCTGCCAGTATACCGGCCACGATTATTACAACAATCAGTATCACAATCCACATTTTTCTCCCTCCCTTTCTCTTGCCAGTTTTCTCATTGTTTTTTGCTCCTTTCATATAACGATCACATCTATTCCTTCAACAGTTTGATAAGTCTCTTTCAAGCCTCGGGTAATAAAAACGCGCTGATGATTGTCAACCAGAACAACGTCGACTCCGGGAAAGTGAGTAAGGTATCCGAGTCCCTTATCCATACCCGCCGCGAATATCGCAGTCGATAACCCGTCGGCAATCATGGCGCTGTCTGCGACCACGGTAACGCTTATCAGTCCAGATTCAACGGGATATCCTGTGGTTGGATTTATGATGTGATGTCGCCGCTTACCGGTATCGTCAATAAAATACCGTTCGTAGTCGCCGGAGGTGACGACGGCCTGGCCGGTTACCTTCACTGCTCCGATCAGGCAGCCAATATATCTGGGATGCCTGATGCCCACACTCCAGGAAGAGCCGTCGGGTTTATTTCCAAGCGTCGATACATTTCCTCCGATATTTACGAAGGCCGAGACGATACCGTACTTCTGAAGCGTTTTCACCAGGCAGTCGCTGATATAGCCTTTTCCGATACCCCCCAGGTCAATGGACTGTTCCGGTCTTTGAAGACTTGCAGATTGTTCGTCCGGATTCAACAACAAGTCACGGTAATTAACTAAAGACAGAACATGCCGGATTTTTTCATCCTCCGGCACCTGGAAGGAGTGTTTGTAATTCCATAGATCAATCAAAGGTCCGACGGTGATGTCAAAGAGGCCATTGGAGATTTCAGAAATCCGGCTTGCACACGACAGGACCTCAAATGTTTCAGAGCTTATGTTAACATACCCTTTTCCCGCGTTCTTATTGATCACACTGACCTCGCTGCCCGGTATGAAACGGCTCAAGATATTTTCCAGCCGTAGAAGTGCCGCTTTGGCTTGCGTAACTGCCGGCGCTGCATTTTCACCGAATGCTTTGTATGTAATCTCAGTACTCATACAAGAGCCGTCAGATTCTATAACCGTTGTTTGCTCCATGTGTAGCCCTCCCTTGATTCAGATTGTGAATGAATCCTTTTGTATTCATTCACTCAACTCGATGAAAAACCGCCCTGTTCACTCAGAGCAGTTCATCAGGCCTTCCATTACAAGCTCAGCTATAATCGCTAGAAGTTGCGGGAAATATTCGATTCCGATTTCGTCCTTGTGCGTATCTATATTGATTATTGCAGCAAAAACCATCATGATCATTTTGCTGTCAATGTCTTTGCGCATTTTCCCCTGCGCCTGCCACTTGTTGACAAGTTCCAGGAAGGTATCGTATAGAAAATCAACCACCTGGATACCATTTTCTTCACGATAAAGCTTTTCGATTTTTTCAAAAACACTTTTGTTATACCATTCCCTTAGAATGGGGTTTGCATTCATGCCCTCGGCGTTCAACGCCATCATTTGCCTCATGATTTCCAAAGGACTCCGGGTTAAATCAAGAGACTGCAAAAAGCGTTTTTTTAGCCTGACGTTTTCATCCAGAAAGATATCCATGAAGAGTTTTTCCTTTGACGGATAGTATTTGTAGAACGTTCCTACTGCCACTCCGGCCTTCTGTGTGATCTCGGATATGTTTGTATCTTTGAAGCCTTTGACGCCAAACAGTTCTTTCGCACAATCGTATAGCAACTTTCTCTTATCTTCCATTGTAAGCATCTCCGTGAATGAGTAATTTTATATTCATTCATATTGTACTCAACCCGCCACCGAAAGTCAACGGGTTTTCCAGAAAGTACGAACTTTATATCCCGTGGGAAAATAGGGACAAACACCATTTTTCTACATGAGTTGGTAAATGCGAAAATCGGGTACATAGCTGTCGATCAGATGAGTGGGTACTATCCGCATGTTGTCCAGCCTGTGGAATCATAAGTCTGTTTCAGCCTTTCATACTGGGAAGGTGAACACAGGTGAATCTGGTAATCTTGATATATAATATCTTCCAGACCTTTTCCGGAGGTGAAAAATGAAAACAGAGCTCTATGAGATAGTTGAAGAGTTCATCGAAAAGCGTGACTGGCAGTCTATAAGAAGGATTATCTCTGAAGAATCGCCTCCAGAAATTGCTGAGCTCATTATGGATCTCGAGAAGAAGTCGAGAGTGATTCTCTTCAGGATTATCCCGAAGGAACTTGCGGCAGAAGCCTTCTCATATCTTGAGTCGCGGGATCAAGACCTTCTACTTGGAGATCTTACTGATCAGGAAACAAAGGCGCTACTTGAAGAGCTTAGCCCCGACGACAGAACCGAGATTCTTGGTGAGCTTCCCGGCCAGGCAACACAACGCCTTCTAAATCTTCTCAGCCCAAAGGATCTCGATGAAGCCAGGACGCTGCTAGGCTATCCGCCCGAGAGTGTCGGCCGTCTAATGACACCAGATTATGTTGCGGTAAGGCCCGAGTGGAGTATCGAAAAGTCCATCGAACACATACGCAAGCGTGGGAGAGATAGTGAAACCGTAAACATGATATATGTGACTGATCATTCGTGGCGTTTGCTTGATTCTCTTGAATTGCGAAGATTTATACTTGCTGATCCAGGTATTACGGTCAAGGATATTATGGACTATCGTTTTACCGCCATCTCTCCGTTTGCCGACAGAGAAGAAGCCGTGAGACTTATCCAGATGTATGATCTGGTGGCTATTCCTGTCATTGACTCAGCTGGAGTTCTTCTTGGAATCGTTACGGTAGACGACATTCTCGATATCGTCGAAGAGGAAGTAACCGAGGATTTTCAGAAAACCGCAGCTGTTGGACCTTTGAAAACGAGTTACGCTTATGCGAGTTTCTGGACTTTGTACTCCAAGAGAATCTTGTGGCTGATGATTCTTATACTCGTAAACCTTGTATCGTCAAGCATAATTGCGAATTTCGAGGCGACTCTTGCTTCAACGATTGCTCTTGCATTCTTCATCCCTCTTCTAATAGACAGCGGTGGAAATGCAGGCGCTCAATCGGCAACACTGATGGTGCGTGCTATTGCAACGGGAGATGTGAAGATGACCAGGTGGATGGCGACTTTCTTGAAGGAAATTCTCGTTGGAATCTCCCTGGGTATAACGATGGGCCTTGCTAGTTCCTTATTGGGTTTGTTCAGAGGAGGTCTCGAAATTGGTCTTGTTGTTGGCATCTCTATGACGGCGATAGTTCTGGTAGCTAATCTTATCGGAGCTATGGTTCCGTTTGTACTGACATGGTTCAAACTTGATCCGGCGGTGGCCAGCAGTCCTTTGATAACGACAATAGTCGATGCCGTTGGTTTATTGATATATTTCACGATCGCAAATGCAATTATTGGTAGCATGTGACAGGATTATCATCTTTCGGGGGAACTCTGGGTGTAAAACTGGAGAGCTTTTGAAGTGCTATACCCTGAGGAAGAACCTCCACCAGAAAAAAATAGACACCATTTTTCTACATGAGTTAGTAAATGCGAAAATTGCGTACAGACGCCAGGAACCCGTCCCCATTTTCGCCAAACGGGATGACAGTGTGGGGGCATTCTGGATGCGTAATGTCGAGGAACCGCTCTTCTCGCTCTTCCTAAGGACGGGTTCATGCTCCGGGACGCCGGACCAAGGACGGCTCTTGCGGCTCTTATCGCTGCGAGAATCCCAGTCTTTCGAGACCGGTTTTTATGAATTGGCTACCCATGGTCAGTTCCCAGATCATTCCGCTTCTGTAGTTTTCGATCATGAGAAGCGTTATTCCCTTGTCTATTCCGATGACCCTGTCGGAGACCCAGTTTCTGTCGAGGTTGTAGGCATCTAGAAATCCGTACTCGCTCCAGAGTTCCGGCGTGTTTTCGTAGTAGTGTTTCACCGTCTCTTCGACTATCCCGGGGACGAAGACGATCGAGCCGAGCGCGCCACAGGGCGGCACGGTTCCGTCGGTTCTGTGAGCGGTGTTGGATTTGGCCGAAGGCGGCGCTCCAAAATCTCCCCTGTAGCCGTCCGGAGAGTCGCAGGCGGTGAGTCCCCACGATCTTTCGTGCAGGGTTCTGTAGTTTTTCCCCTCGCTCGAGCAGTACTTCCAGTTGGCCAGAGAGGCTCTGACGGAGTTTTCGAACCAGTCGATGCCATCCCTGTCGCGTATTTTGCGAAAGTCAATCCAGGCGTGGCTGAACTGGTAGGTGAAGAGCGAGCCGGTGTATGTGTGGATCACTTCCAGCTCTTCGTAGGTTCCCCTGTCTCTGGCGAAGGAGTAGTAGAGCGACGGGTCGGTCGGGCAGGTCGGAGAGGCCGCGCCCAGTACGTACATGATTATCTGCTCGGCGTAACGGTCCCACCCTCCCCAGAAGCCGCGTTCGTAGTTGTGGCCCATATAGAAGCAGTTTCTCTCTCCGTTCACGTACCAGGGAAAGTTCACGCGCCCGTATATGGTCCGGAAAAGCTCCGACGTCTCCCCGCCGAAGTATTCGGCCGCGACGAGCCCGCCCATGAGAAAGAGCGCGGTGTCGATCACCGAGACTTCCGATCTGTAAGCCCTCCTGCCTTCGATCATATCTATGAAATGCACGAAGAAGCCTTCCTTCGACTCAACGTTGTTCAGGAAACTCTTCAGCGTCTTTACCGCTCTCTCTTCGCCGCTCTTTCTGGTTATCCAACCCCTTTCGACACCGGCCGGCAGGGCCGAGAGGCCGAAACCCACCGAGGCGATGCTCGCCACGTTCCTGTCTTTCGTGTTGTCCCTTATCAGGCCGTAACCCCTGTCGGAAAGGGAAACCTCCTTCCAGAAGAAGTCGAACGACAATCTCTCCTCGAGATCCAGTATCTCTTCAAACTTCATCTTTACTCCACCTCGAAACCAAGCCTGTCGAGCCCGTCTACTATGTATTCGCTCTCCACAAGTATATTCCAGACCAGACCGTTTCTGTAGTTGGAGATCATGAGCAGCGTTATTCCCTTGTCTATGCCTATGTAATCGGAGGCGAACCAGTCGAGATCGAGGTTGAACGAGTCCTTCAGGCCGTACCTTCCCACCAGGTCCGGCAGCCCGTAATAGGCTTCGAGAGCCTCGAGAGCCCTGTCGGGCAAGAAGACTATCGATCCCAGCGCGCCGGCCGGGGCGAGCGTGCCGTCGATCCTGTGAGCGGTGCCGTTGTTTCCCGATGGCGGCGTTCCGAGAAGTCCGTCGTATCCGCCCGGCCCGTCGCAGGCCGTGACTCCCCAGCCGATGGTGAAGCCGCTGTACTGGCCGGCGTTGTCTTTGCAGTAGTTGTAGCTGGCCAGTGAGGCCCTGACGGAGTTTTCGAACCAGTTCACGCCTCTCCCGTCGACGAGATCTCTGAAATCTATCCAGGCGTGGCTGAACTGGTAGGTGAAGAGCGAGCCGAACCAGGAGTGTATGAACCGCTCGCCTTTGTAAGAGCCCTGGTACCTCTTGAAGGAGTAGTAGACGACCGGATCGATCCTGTATTTGGGATCGGGAGCTCCGGCCGCCAGGACATAGAGCATGAGTTGTTCGGCGTAGAAGTCCCAGAACCCCTGAAAGCCCTTCTCCGGGTAGTAGGCCATGTAGAAATAGTTGTTGCGGTAATCGATCATCCTGTTCCAGTTGACCCTTTCGTACAGGGCCGAGGCCTTTTCTGCGACCTCTCCGCCGAAGTACTCCCCGGCCGTCAGGGCGCCGCAGAGGAAAATAGCCGTGTCGATCGTCGATATTTCGCAGCCCCAGGCTCTCTCACCTGTATTGAAGTCGAGAAAGTGGTAGAAGAAGCCGTGGAAATTCTCCAGCTTCAGGAAGGTCTCCAGAGTTCTCGAAGCCCTTTCAAAGCCGTCTTCGTAACCGATCCAGCCCTCCTCGACACCGATCGGTATCGCGGTCAGCCCGAAACCCACGGCCGCGATGCTGGCTATCGACGGATTACCGGGAAACCTGTCTCGAACCAGCCCGTAGCCGGGAGAGTTATCCAGAGTGTTTGTCAGCTCCCAGAAATAAAGGAAGGAACCTTCGTACTCCCTCTCGAGGTTCTGAGAACCCGTGGCAAAGACGCACAGCAGTATTAAAAGCGTGGTGAGGCAGTTTTTCAGGTTTTTCATAAAGTATCACTCCCCGGTTATGCCGGTTCTGTCTATGCTTTCGACGAACCAGCTCTGCGTGAAGAAATATATCATGAGCAGCGGGATCAGGGTCAGGAAGGTTCCGGCCATCACTATCGCTTCGTTGAGGTTCTTGCCCACCACCGAGTAGGGATCGGCCGGGTAGAGCCTCCTGAAGGTGACGGCGAAATTCTGGAGCTTCAGCGGCAGCGTGGCCCATTTCTCTCCGAGGTAGAGGGCCGTGAGCGTCGTTTCGTTCCAGTACCAGACCAGAGAGAAGAGAAAGGCTATTATATACGCCGGGGTAGCTGAAGGCACGGCGATCCGATAGAAGATCCTGAAAGTCGAGGCCCCGTCTATCTTGGCCGCCTCCTCGAGCGAGCGCGGGAGCATGTTGAAAAACTGGTAGAAGATCAGCACGAATATGGCGCTCCTGATCCCCTGTGTGAAGGTCGCCGGGAGTATGAAGGCCCAGATCGTCTCGAGGAGTTTGAGGTCGCGGAACATGAGGAACTGGGGGATCATGGTGACCTGCGGTGGGATTATGAAGGTCGCCAGTAGCGCTGCGAGCATTATCTTCTTTCCGGGGAAGCGGAAGCGCGAGAAGCCGTACCCGACGATCGAGGCCGAGATGGTCTGGAGGATCGAGGGCAGGACGGTCACGATGAGCGTTTTGATCAGGGTGGCCGAGAAATCCAGCACACTGGCCGCCTCGCTGAAATTCCCGATATAGAGCTTCGTCGGCAGCCATCTCACCAGCGGGTTGACGAGATCCTCGGTGTCCATGAAGCTGTAGGATATTATGTATATCACCGGGTATATGAAGACGAAGCCGATCAGCAGCAGGGTGAAATAGACCGAGGCCATGCCGGCCGCAGTCTTGACCTTTCTGTTCAGTCGCGGAACGTTCAAGACCTCTCGCCCCCTTTCTTTCTGTATATCACGTTGATCAGAACGAACAGTCCTATGATCGCGAGCATAACCAGAAAGTAGATCCATGAGAGGGCCGAGGCGTAGCCCAGCCCCTTTTCCGGTCTGTACATGTCAGTCTGTATCTTCTGGATCACGGCGCTTGTGGAGAAGGTGGAGACGGTCACTATCGTATATACGATGTTTATGAAGGTTATAGGGATGAGCGAGGGGATCGTCAGCTTCCAGAGGATCTGCCAGCCGGAAGCCCCGTCGATCCTGGCCGCTTCGTACATACTCCTGTCGATCTTCTGGAGCGAAGCCAGGTAGATGAGGATCTGCACGCCCGAGAACCAGAGGATCACGATGAAAGAACCGACGGCGAAGGCGAGCAGTCTGGCTATCGACGGCGGCAGGGTGGTCTGGAGGTTTACGAGAAAACCGAGGTTCGTCAGTCCCTCGAAGGTCATCGCTCCTTTGTCGGCCAGCTCGGCCAGGACCGGCCCGCTGGAGATTATCACGGGGAGGAAGAAGATCGTCCTGAAGAGGCCCTGTCCCTTGATCTTGAGATTGAGCAGAAGCGCTACGGCCATGGAGAAGGAGATAATGACCGGTATATAGACGGCCATCTGCAGGGCGTAGTCGATCAACATTCCCGAAAACGTCACGTCGGTCAGGAAGGCGTCCCTGTAATTCTTGAGGTCCATGAAGAAGGTGCGGATTCCGCTCGCCGTAACCCGTACCTCGTTGAGGCTAAGCCAGAAAGTCCTCACCAGCGGTACGAGCGTGAAGATCAGAAAACCTATGAGCCAGGGCGATACGAAGGCCAGGCCCTGGAGCGCCTCTCTGGTCCTTATTTTTATTTTCATCTGCTCACCTCGACTACGTAGGAGAGAGGCTCTATCTCGAGATCTCCCGCTCTCGCCGGGTTTTCGTTGTAGTTCAGCGTTATGGACGTTCCGTTATCGTAGGTGTTTCTGAAGAGGCCGTCCGCCACTTCGACGCGTTCGACGAGCCTTGAATTGAGCGTGTTTTCGAGCGCCTTCGATACGAAATCGTAGGCGAACTCGATCTTATCCCTCCAGTTTTCGTACCCGGTGGAGAAGAGGTCGGACGAGGCCGTCTCCACGAGTTTCATCGAACTCTCGGAAGTTATGTAAAAATTGGGGAAGAGCCCGTAATCGACGGCCCTGAGCAGTTCGCGCCTGAAGTCGGACGTGAGGTTTACCGGACCGGTGAAGAGCCAGAAGGACTCCCTCAACACCGACGGCAGAAGTGGGACGACGCTGTCTTCTATGAGGTAACCCGAGTTCGAGACGGGGATATCGGAGATGTGTGAAGCCCGGGAGATCATGTAAAGGTTTGGGTTGTACAGTATCGGCCCGTCGAAGAGCGAGACCGTCTCCAGAAGGGCCTCCACGTTCTCCGTTCTGTTACTGTCCCTGGTCGAGAAGGCCAGTTCGGAGAGGTTGGCGAGGGCGAACTTCCCTATCCCGAGTTTCGAGAAGCTCTCGAGTTCTTCGAGCGCGAAGGAGGCCGTCTCCCGAGGATCTATGATGTATCTCGGACCGTCGATCATGATCTGTTCAGATCTGTTCTGCGCGTAGCGGGATCTCGATACGCCCCCGGATCCTTCGTAAGCCGTCAGATAGTCAACGTAGAAGTAGAAATCGCTCAGCCTTGAAACGTCTTCTATCGCTTTCCTCTCAAGGGGCAGGTGATCGGGCGAGGAGGTGGAGAGCCCGCCGGAGGTGTAGCCCCTCAAAACTGCCACTGTCTGTTTGGAGTATTTCGCGACTTCGGTGAGTATTCTCTCCAGTTCGCTCTGTGGAGTCATTATGTGGACCGTCCTGCCGAAGGTGGTCTTTTCGCTTTCCGATACCAGGAACTCCAGCTTCAACGGGACGACCGGCTCGAGCGGCCGCGAGGGGATGAGTCCCCTCAGCAGGAAATCCTCCCTGGCTTTGGCGGCTATCCCCGACGGGGACGAGTTCGAGCCGCCGAGGAAGTAGAATCTCAACGCCGGCGATACGGGGTTTCTCTGCGCCTGAGGTATGCTGACGCCCTCGCCCTTCTTGTTCAGTAGCTTTCTGTACATTTCCCTGTATATGAATCTTGTGGTTATCCAGTTGAAGGGGGTGACTATGCCTGACTTGTAGGCCTGGACCTCGGCGTAGAGATCGCCGCCCGCTATCACGCCGAGCATGGACGCCTCGCCCATCGTTACCGCGAAGAAAGGCAGGGTTATTCTCTCTGGATCGGTCACCAAATCAAGGCTGAAGGTCGTCGGGATATCGGCGAAACCTTCGTCCCGTCCATACACCCTGGCGATGAAGGGCGAGGTGGCGATCGTCTTTTTCGAGAGGTCGAGCTCCGCCCCGATGCCGTCGGGAATGAGGAAGCTTCCGGGAACCGTCCCCTTCGACGCACCCATGAAGGGATACAGATAGAGTGAGGTCAATTTGATCGCGCCCTCTTCGACTCTCGTGACCGATATGTCCAGGCAATCGACCCCGAGGGTATACTTGACCTCGATGACGGCCCCGACGTCGGGGAAAGCGATGGCCACGCTGAAGTTATCTGAAGAGACGTCTATAAAGCTGGTTTCACCGTCCCTGGCCGAGTTCAGCCGTCTGACGGTGTTCCTGCCGTCTATGTGTTCGAGCGTGACGCCCGAGCTGAAGAAGGCCTGCCAGACGTTGTTGAGCGATCTATCGGCCTCTTCCAGAACCGAACGCCAGGTTTTGCCGTTTCTAAGATCGACGAGCTTTATCCCGGCCGACTTTCTGTCGAAGTAAAGCTCGAGATTTTCGTTCTCTAGAACCTTTTCGAAGACCGGGCTCTCGAAGGTGTACGGCCTCTGAACGAAGGCCGCCGGGGGCGGTCCCGACGATTGGCCGGGTTTGTAGCCTAGCAGAAAGCCCATAAGGACCGTCGCCAGCACAAGAAGCGCTATCTTTATCGCGTAACCGACCACGGCCCTGTTAACCCGCATGGAAGATCAGCTCCTGGACGATCGAGACGAAGAAATCGATCTCCTCGCGCAGAAGTATGAGCACGAGGAAGATCAGCAGGGCGAGAAGAAGCATCGCGAAGAGCGTCAGCAGAACGTTCTTCACCGTCTCGCCGAAGGTGAAGTTGTGAACCTGGGAAATCACGATCAGGAGCATAACGAGCGACCAGACGTTCAGGGCCTGCATAGAAAAGGTGTATATGAAGGCCTCGTTGAGCGTCAGGAGGTTGGTCACGAGCGCCAGAGGCAGGGCGAAGAGCAGGATCGGCAGGAAGGCTTCGATCGTGCCTATGTAGATGTGCTTGAAAGTCCCCTCGCCCTCGGAGATCTCGCTCACCAGAAAGTTTCCCACTATCCAGAGAAAGAGCAGCCTGTAGGTGTCGTAGAAGAGCGCCAGGAAATCGATGTTACGCGCCCTGAAACCAACAAAGAGCGGCGATGCCAGATAGAGGATCAATACGTTTTGAACGTACATCCATATGTAAAGCAACGTGGCAGTGGAGAAGGAGACCGCCCCGTTTCTCTTCATCTCGTAGACGGCGTCGAAGGGGTTCTTCAGGAACTTCAGCGAAGCCCTCAGCTCCCTGAACAGTCTGAACTTTATCTCCCTGCCGGCCCTGGCACGAGGCTTTATCTTCCCTCGCTTGAGGACCGAACGGACGAGATCGAAAACGGCCAGCGCCACCAGCGCCATGAAGAGAAGGCCGACTACCCTCTGGAGCCAGTCGTTCCTGAGATGCCAGAAGGCCTCGGAGTAGCCGCGCATATCCTGCGCCAGCGAGAAATAGTCGAAGGCCTGCCCGTAGTTGTCCCTCTTGAACTCTATGTTGCCCAGCACTTTGTAAGTCAGGAGAAAACCGCTGTTCAGCTTCTGTATTTCCCGCCAGATTGCCTCCCCCTCCAGGTACATCCCCTGGTTGTAATAACTGACGCCCTTCAGCACCAGGCTGCCGAAGGCCGTGGGCGAGAAGACCGTGATCGTTCCGTCCTCTTTGTCGAGAACGTATATCCTTCCGTCCTCGGCCACGTCGATGGCCACCGGAGACCTGAGCAGCCCCCTCCTGTTTTCGTAGTAGCTCTGACCGCCGAAGAGGAAGAGCAGATTCCCGTACGAGTCGTAGATGAAGATAAGCCCGTTGGAGCTCAGGGCGTACACGTTCCCGAACGCGTCTATGTCGAGATCGATGAAATCGGAGCTGGAAAAGTCTATCTCGCCGTATATGCTGGTTCCGGCGACGTTGAACCTCTTTATGGCTTTATCCGTGAGGCCGGAGGTGACCGTCCAGACCAGACCGGAGTCGTCCACCACCAGGTTGCCCGGCGAGGGTGGCTTGATGCGGAGAAGCTGCTCTTTCTGAGTCTGTGTGAAGAAGAGCCTCTGGAGGATCATCCTCAGCGTCACGTCGGGTTCGTTCGCCCCGAAGAAACTGACGAACTTTCCGTCCTTGTTGAAAACGACCAGTCCATTCGTAACGCCCTGGCTGAGCACATAGACGTTCCCGCGCCTGTCTGCCGCCACCTTCAGCGGGATGAAGTCGTTGCTCTTGCCGTAAAGCGGCGAGTCGGGTCTGCTCAGCACTCCGGTCTGGACTCCCCGCTCGTCGTACTTGTAAACGTTTCTGGCCCAGGAGTCGGCGATGTAGAGCGCCCCCGACTCGTCCACGTAGATTCCCTGCGGGTTCAACACCTCCCATTCGGCCAGGTAGCTGACTTCTTTCCCGTCCAGTACGGCTATCCGGGAGTTGCCGGAATCGGCGACGTACAGCTTTCCGTCCCTTACGAAGAGGTCCTCCGGAGAGAGGAACTCCCCGTACAGCACTTCGGTCGGCTCGAAGGCCGCCTGGGATTTGACGAGGAACCAGCCGATCCCGACGGTGTACGTGTTGTAGGAGAGATTTCCGCAGAGTACCGCCGCGGCCAGAAGGAAGACGAGAGTGATCGGCCTCTTCATAGCGGGCCTCACTTTATACCGGAATGGGCCATGGTGTTCATCACCTTGCTCTGGGTGAATATGAAGATGACGAGGCTGGGCAGGAACATTATGAGACCGGCCGCCGCCGCCACTCCCTGGCCGGCTACTGCGCTGGTGGAGCTTGTGAGCGTCGACATATAATAGGCGAAATTCTTCAGGCTCTCCTGGTTTATGTAGAAATTGGAAGCCTCCACGGAGCTCCAGGCCGTCTGGAAGGAGAGTATGGCGATCGTCGCGATCGCGGGTTTGGTGAGGGGCAGTATGATCTTGCCGTATATGAACCAGTCGTTGGCGCCGTCGAGTTTTGCCGCCTCTATGAGCGAGTCGGGTATCTGGTCTATGAACTGCTTCACCAGGAAGAGGCCGACGGGCATGGCGAGGTTGGGAAGTATGTGAACCAGAAAGTTGTCCACCAGCCCGGCCCTGGCTATTATTATGTAGCGCGGTATCATCACGGCGATCGGCACGAACATGAGCGCCAGCGTGTTGATTTCAAAAAGCAGTTTCTTGAGCCTGAACTGCTTCTTGGACAACACGTACCCGGCCGCTGTTCCCACCAGGATAGTCGCCAGAACCGTGAGGAGAGAGATCAGCAGACTGTTGAAGAGGTATCTGCTCACCGGTATGCCCGACTGGGTGAGGGTATTGAAGAGCGACTTGAAGTTGTCCCAGGTGGGGTTCCTCACGAAGATTCTCGGCGGGAAGGCGAAGAGTTCGTTCGGCGGCTTGAAGGCGTTCATGAAGATGAAGATTATCGGCAGCGACATGAAGAGGGCCAGGGGTATGAGAATTGCGTAAAACTTTATCTGGCTCCTGTGAAAACGCTGCGGGTTTATCTTCGTACCCTGAAAGGCCATCTTTTCACTCCCTTTCTCCGAAGATCGACCAGACGAACTTCGAAGAGATCCATATCATTAGCAGTAGCATGACCGATATCGAGGCGGCGTAACCCATCTCGTATCTCAAAAAGCCGTAGTCCTCTATATGGTTGACTATGAGCTGGCCGGCGTACTGGGGCGTCGGATTTGAACCGGAAAGCAGAACGCCTATGTAACCGGCCTGGAAGGTCGAGACGACCGACATCACCGCCCCGAAAAGCATCTGGGGCTTCATGAGCGGTACGGTGATGTAGAAGATCTCCTGCCAGCGTTTCGAGATCCCGTCGACGTAGCCGGCCTCGTAAAGCTCCGGATCGGTGTTGAGCACACCGGCGAGCATGGCGAGAAAGCCGACGCCCATACTGCTCCAGAGGGTCACTATTATCATCGTGATCATGAGGTACTGCGGCGACTGGAGCCACTGCACGGGCTGGTTTATGAGACCGAGGTTCATCAGGAAGCTGTTCAGGTAACCGGACTTGTCGCCGCTGAAGATCGTCAGCCAGATCACCTGCATGGCAACCCCTACCGTCATCGAAGGCGAGTATATGATGAGGGCCAGAATCGTTCTGGGCACCCTGGGAATCTGGGCAAGCATCCAGGCCAGAAAGAAGGAGAGGGCGTAACCCAGCGGTCCGACTATGAGGGCGAACTTGATGGTGTTGGGAAGAACGTACTGCATGAAAACGTCGTCGTAGGTGAAGAGGGAGATATAGTTCTTCAGCCCCACGAAATCGGGAAACTGGATCGTGTTGAAATTGGTGAAGGAGAGCAGTACCGCCATTATTATCGGTACGATTATGAATATAGTGAAGACCACCGCGTACGGCCCTAGAAAGGCCAGTATCCATTTCCCTTCGGCTCTTTTCAGCTCACTCACTCCACCAGGCCAGTATTTTTTCGAGATCGGGGATCTCGTACTCTTTGACTTTTTTGCCGTCCACGACGTAGCCGAACTCCTCCATCTTCCTGAGGATCTCCCTGTTGATCCTCTGCACGGCCTCGTCGACGGCCACCCTTATCGGTCTTCCCTCGAGAACGACTCTGTTCCAGATGTTGCTTATCTCGCGCTCCAGGATGTAGGTCGCCGGACTCCTTGGGACTTCCTGGAGCCACTTCCATTGCTCGCGTATCGCTTCCTTGTCTTCGTGGGGAAGCGGCACGTCCTCGAAGGCGAACCTGTTCGAGGGGAGGATCAGATACTCGAGCCCGTACGTGCTGAGAATCTGGAAGACGAAGCGAGATTGGGTCTCCTGCGAGAGCCACCATTTGAGGAACTGCCAGGCCTCCTGCGGGTGAGCGGTGTCGCCGAAGATCGCCACGGCCTGGGCCGAGCCGGTCTGCCACCTCTCGATATCCCCTTGCTCGACCCCGGGCGATGGGGCCAGACCCCAGAGCCCTTTCAGCTCGGGAGCGGCTATCATCAGCTGAATATAGGTCGCAAGATTGCTTATGCCGATCGGAATATCGGCCTTCCTGAAATGCTCGAAGAAGCTGGATACCTGAAGGGGCATGCCGTAGATGGCGAAGAGGTCGGTCATTTCGCGTATCGCCTCCAGCCCTTCCTTCCTGTCTATCGCGGTGCTCAGCCCGTCTTCGCTGTACAGCCGCGCATGGTGCTGAAAGAAGAAGGGGGCCGTTGTCATGAAGGCCTTGGAGGAGGCCGTCCCTCCGATCGGAATGTAGTAGTTCAGACCGTTTCTGTGCAGCTCCGGCAGTATGAGCTTTACCTCCTCCCAGGTCGAGGGCACCGGGATGTTGAGCATACCGAGCACATCTTTTCTGTAGAAGGTGAGATAAAAATCCTGCGTCTCGGGCAGACCGTAGACTTTGCCTTCGTACATGAAGGGAAGGAAGGTGCCGGGCATGAAGTTGCGGGCGAAGAGCGGGAAGTCTTCGAAATCCGAGAGGGCCAGGGCCGCGCCCCTTATACCCATCTCGAAGGGTATCCAGTTGCTTATCCCGAGGGCGATGTCCGGAGACTTGCCCGCCGCGTTGGCCAGGATCAGCTTCTGTTCATCCTTGATGATCGATAGATCCACCACTATCCCCGTTTCGGGGGTGAAATCGTCGTCCACGAGCTGCTGGATTATGTCCGAGTACTGTCTGGCTCTGTTTATCCACACTTCCAGAACGACCGATCCCTCGCTCCCCCCGGCTTCGTACCGGGCCGGTCTGAAGGAGTCGACGAACCTCTTGATCCCCTCCCAGAGAGAGGCGAAGACGGAGGCCCTCTTGAAGGAGGGAGCGGATTCACCGGCGTAGATATATACGCGGTCGAGAGTGAGCGGCATATTCTGGAAGCCGTTCAGGGCGACGGAGAGTTCCGAGACGATCGACCCGACGCTTCCGACCAGCAAATCGAGCTTTTTCGGTATCTCGTCGGGGTCTTTCATAAGCCTCTCCAGAAGCATTATGGCCGTTCTGAAAGAGGTCAATTCCTGTGAATCTTCGTTGCCGTTTATCCGGGAGGCCGTTGAGTATTCCCCCTCGAGCGCCTCTCTCATGGCGGCCAGAGTTTCATCTATCCCGGGGAAGTAGTCCCCGATCTCCCACTCCACGTTCCTGTCGATCTTGCCCCCGCCAGTGAGGTATCTTATCTGCAGGGCGAAGTCGTTTATATGGGCTATCATAGTTTTCAAAGTCATAAGGACGCTTTCGTAAACGCTCACGTTGACGGAAATTCCGAGCGTGTGCCTGCCCGCGCTGAGATAGAACTCCAGGCTCTCCCCGTTGCTTTCGAGAGTTTCTATCTTCCAGTCGGTCGAGGAATCGAAGGGGTAGCTTTCGAGCTCTTTATATGGCACGGCACCGTCTATCGTTATCTTTCTGAAGACTCTCATCTTCGATTTCGAGTCCTGAATGTATTTGAAGGCTATACTGTAATATCCGTCGGAGGGTACCTCGAATTCGTAGAAGACGGCCTGTCCGCCGTTCTTCCACGAGGCCCCGCCAAAGGTGTTGAGAAGCGAGCGGTAAGTGTCGAAGGGAACGACGTCGAGACTCCTGCTCGAGGCTGCATTGATAGTGGTGTCGCTCTTGTAAGAAGGGTGTTCGGCCTCCACTATCGTGATGAAATCCCCTTTCGGCCGGTCCGCATCGGGTCTCGCGTAAGCGGGGATCGCCTCGAGCGATAGCACTTCCAGCGAGTGCAGGGTTATCTCTCCGGAGAGGAGTGTCACTTTCACCGTGTTTTCGCCCTCTTCGAGAGAGAAGAGCAGCGGTTCCCTGAAAAGACTCGAGGAGTCGCGCAGCGTGTAATCGAGCCGGGTCGAAAGCATCGTCTGAGAGGGCAGGACTTCGTCCCCGTACCTGTTCAGCGGGAAATTTAGCGTCTCGTATTTCCAGTGCTGAACGAGCGCCACTCTCTGCGCTTCGAGGAACTGGTGGGCACCGTTTATCTCGACGGAGACCTCCGGCGGGAGGATCGAAGAGCCTGTAACCGTGTAGCCGAGTCTGATGGCGTAGTAGCCGCCCGCGTTCAGAGGTATGTTCAACTCGAGGCCGTCGTTTCTCCGGAGGTTTTCAGAAAGGGGCGGCGAGGTCCAGACGGTCCCGCCGCCGTAAGAAGGGGTAATGTCCGGCAAGAGCGTAGAGTACGGAATCGCGAGATTCGCGCTCAGTGAAACGAGAGCCAGAAAAAGAAAGGTCAGCAGCGCTCCGCCCTTGCCTATGGGTCAGTCTCCTTTCAGTCGGTCATTATCGCGATCTTCTCGATAGCGCTCTTGTACTGCTCGTTGGCCAGTCTGTTCAACTGACCGGCGTAGTCGGCTATGTTCACGTTACCCCTGATGCTGTTCCATATCACGTCGCCTATCGAGGCGTTGTCGTTGTCTCCGACCTTGATTCCGGTAGGCGCCGTCCAGCGGGACTGGATGTAGCCGGGGACTATCTTGACGCCCTCGACGATGCCCTCGGAGATCCTGGCGAAGGCTTCGTCGATTCCCGGGAAGAGCACCTTGACCTTGAAATATTCGTCGAGAACGGCCTGCTCGGTGGTCAGCGGCATAGAGGTCCACTGGTTGGCCGTGTCTATCTCCAGTCTCTTGAGAATACCCTCTTTGGCGAAGGATATGTATTTGGCGAATTCGTAGGCCTGTTCCGGGTATTTGGTCGTCTTGGAGATGATGAAGAAATCTCCTACAACGGTTACCCTGCCTTCGGGAGCGCCGATGAAGCGGCTCGGGAAGGGTAGCGTGGCGAAAGAGGCCGCGTCCCAGGTTCCCGACCATCTGATAGCTATCTTGCCCTGGTTCCAGACATCTCCGTACCAGCCGGCGTTGTACTGCTGCTTCTGCTCATCCGGAAGGCTGTCGAAGACGAACTTGCCGTCGAAGAACTGCTTGGCGATTTTTACTCCTTCTATGAAGGCCGGGTGATCGAGGTTGTACTTCTCGCCGTCCCAGGTGAAGTAGCCCAGCGCGGGATCCTTGGTCGCCGGGAACCATTCGGGGATCTGGACCTCTTCGGCTATGCCGAGAACTCCGTCCCTGGGGATGGTTAGCCTTCTGATCGCCGAAAGCATCGTGTTCCAGTCGGGAGCGTAAGGCAGCTGCGGAACGTTGTAGTTGGTGAAGAGATCTTCGTTGACGAAGTATCCGAGCATATAGAAGCCCGAAGGAACGGCGAAGACCTTTTCGTTATAAACGGTGGCACCCCTCAGCGGAGCGGGTATGTTTTCCCACTCGGTATCTTTCGCCGTCATGGCCGTTATGTCCAGCGACCAGTCGTTCACCAGCGCCATGGGGATGTTCGGAATCATTATGACGTCGGGCAGCTTACCGGCGGCGGCCGCGGCGATAAGTGAATCTTCGTACTTGCCGTAATCGAGATCGGCGAACTCCACCTTGATATCCGGGTGAGTCTTCATGAACTCCTCGACTATCTTCTTCTCGACGTCCAGACTAAGGTTCCAGTTGGCATAGACGATCGTTACGGCCTGGGCCATGGCCGCCGTAACGAGCAGGATCGCGAGACCTATCATCACTAGCTTTTTCATACTTTACCCTCCTTTTTCAGTCAGTCTTTACTTCTTACCCAATATAGCCACTACTTTGTGAGTCTTACCGTCGTTTACGATCGGAACCTTCGGATCGCCTCCCTTCCCATCGACCGTTACGGTTGCGACTGAATGCGAGAGATTTTCGGGATTTCTTACCTCTATTTCGTACACGGTCTCTTTGAACTTCCTCGTGTATTTGAAGCCCTTCCAGTGCGGGGGTATTACGGGATCTATCTCTATGAAGCCGTTGTCCACCCTTATCCCGAGTATCCAGTTGACGGCCACCCTGTGGAGCCACTGGGCCGAACCGGTGTACCAGCTCCAGCCTCCCCTTCCGTACATCGGCGAGACAGGTCCGTCGGAATTGCCGCAGGTGACGTACGGCTCGGCCATGTATCTGTCTATATCCGCGCTCCTGTTGGGCGGGCATATCCCGGAATAGGCTTTGTAAGCGCTGGCGGCGTCTTTCATGAGCGCGAAGGCCCAGACCGCCCAGGTGGCCGCGTGCGTGTAGACGCCGCCGTTCTCTCTCAGCCCGGGAGCGTATCTGGTTATATATCCTATATCCGGCGCCGGCTTCGTGAAGGCCGGGTAGAGCAGGAGGGCGCCGAAGTCTTTGAGGAGGATCCTTCCGGCCGAATCCATGGCGCCGGCCTTCCTTTCGGAATCGGTTATATCGCTTATCACGGCCCAGGTCTGGGCGTTGAGGAAGATCTTCCCCTCTTCGTTCTGCTTCGAGCCGATCTTGCCGCCGTCGTCTTTGGTCGCGCGGATGAACCACTCGCCGTCCCAGGCGTATTCGTTCACGGCGTCCTTCAGCGATTGCATCACGTCGCGGCACCTGTCGGCGAAGGCCCCATCTTCCCGCTTCGTTGAAAGAGGCAGGAACCGTCCGAGCAGAAGGTACATGAATTGAGCAAGCCAGACGCTCTCTCCCTTCCAGTCGCTGCCCACGGCGTTCATGCCGTCGTTCCAGTCGTGCTCTCCTATGAGAGGCAGCCCGCGGGGCGAGAAGCGCTTGAAGGACTTCTCGATGGCCAGCCTGCAGTGTTCGTAAAGCGTCGCCGAACCGCCGTCGGCGAATGACACCTCTTCATCCAGTATGCCGTAATCTAGAGTTTCTCTCACGTACTGCGACGCGATGAAGGGGAGCCACAAAAGATCGTCCGAACAGCCAGTCCTCGGACCGCCGCCTCCTATGGTGAACCACCAGTGAAAGACGTCCCCCTCTCTGAACTGGTGTTGCGCGTGAAGCAGGATCTGTTTCCTCATGAGGTCCGGATCGGCGACGAGGAAGATCTGCGAGTCCTGTAACTGGTCCCTGAAGCCGTAACCGGCCGAGACCTGGTAATACCCGGACTTGCCCCACAATCTGCCCGAGATCGCCTGGTACTTCGACCAGTAATTGGTCATTATATTCAGCGCCGGGTCGGGCGTTTCGACCTTCTCGGCCTCGAGCAAACCGTCCCACATCTCTTTTACTTCCGAGAAGAGCCGCCTGGAAGCCTCGAGGGAGGTGTGGGATTTCAGCAGTTCTTCCGGGTCCTCCTCGCCGATTATAGCGGTGCCGGTGGTGAATACGACGCCCTTCGACTGTCCCGGAGCCAGCACCATCTCGACCTGAAGGGCGGCGCAGGGATCGCCGAACCTGTCGCACTTTCCCGGCAGTTCGTCCTCCAGGAGCGCGGCCGGTCTCTCCTGTGAGCCGTACATCCCTGTGAAGGATTCCTTGTCGCAGGTGTAGGACTTCACCGGCTCGCTCGCGCCGTGAAAGGCGATCTGGTTCCAGTCGGTGTTGTTCCACCTCCCCTTTCCGTCGGGGAACTGTCCGAGATACTTCCTCACGTAGATCGCCATGTCCCTGAAGGCCGGTACGATGAAGAGCTTGTGAAACTCCCTGTGCTCGTCGGGGAAGTTGCCGAGAACCCACTCGAAGTACGATGTGATATCGAGTCTCCGGGTGGTGGCGCCCTCGTTCTTCAGGGTTATCTCGGCCAGTTCCACCGGCGCCTTTGCCGATACGAAGACTTTCATCTCCGAGTAGATATCCTCCACGCGGTGGCGGTAGACGGTGTAGCCCATCCCGTGGACCACTTCGTACAGAGAGTACTGGGCCATCACCGGCTTCCAGCCTGCCGACCAGAACCTTCCGCTCTCCCTGTCGCGTATGTAATAGTACTTGCCCCAGTCGTCCTTGATCAGGTCCTGGTAAAATCTGGTTATCCGGTTCTGGCCGGCGTTGCCCCGCCATGAGTAACCGCTCCCCGTGTGGGAGGCGATCATGGAGTAATCTCCGTTGCTTATAACGTTCACCCAGGGGCGGGGAGTCCGTGGATCGACTATCACGTATTCCCTCCCGTCCGGGGTGAAGTACCCGTACTTGCTCTCGAAAAGCCTCACTTTCCACACGCTCCTCAAAAGACGGCCTTGCGGGCCTCGAGTTTCTTTTGCTCTTGGGAACTCCCGTCGAGCCGGATGATCAGGCCCGCTCGCCCCTCGACCGTCGCTTCGAATTCAAGATCTCCTGTCTTCACGGTGATTGCTTTATCGTAGTCGTCGTAGTTGTTGAGGAAGAGAAAATCCGCGGCCCTCCCTTTCCTGAGCCAGGCATCGACGAACTCTCCCTTTATCTCGACGTTTCTTTCTATTCCTAGATGCCCGGCGAGCCTGCGAAGGACCTCGAGCTTGTACTCCCTCTCTAGCTCTATCCCGCAGCCGAGCATGACTATCTCGCCCTGCCCGATAGGTCCGCAAAAGGCGCAGGCCGCGCCCTCTTCATCGAACCCGAAAGGCGAAAAGCCCGAAAGTTCACGGTAACTCTCGGTGTAGAAGGCGTTTATTTCCAGGCCGAAGATCCGGGCCATCGACCAGTCCCTCTCTCTGCCTTTTTCAACGCTCAGGCGGTCGCGGATGATCGCGCACTCTCTGCCGTGTTCGTCGCGCTCCGGCAGCACCGGGAAGAGAACCAGCCTCCCGCCGCTTTCCATGTATCGGACGAGCTTTCTCTGAACACCGGCCGGCATGAAGTCGCCGGAGAAGACCCAGAGAACTGGCCGTTCGGTCGGATCGATTCCCTCGACCGCTTCCAGATCCACCGCTCCCGCGGTGTAGTTCAAAAGGAAGAGCCCCCTGAGAAGTCCGTCGAACGTCGCCATGTCCCTGTGCGCTTTGATAGAGGCGAAGGGACTACCGTCCGGAGCGAAGAATTCGCCCGCGTAGTAAGAGGAGATGAAGCCGAACCATGTGTCGAATGCCGGGACGGCGTTCAGCAGCTCTCCCTCGAAGGATCTTACGATACTTATCAGTTCTCTGATTCTGTGGTAACTCCCTCTGAGCTCTCCACGGGCTCCGATGGGCGCCTGCCAGTCGTGTACGCTTCCCATGAGGCCGCTTCCCTCGGGGTTTCTTCCCCCGACGAAGAGATAGTAATTGATCGCGTTCATTCCGCCTGCTATGCAGAGCCGGCTGGAGAGATCTATCGAGGAGGGCATCAGTTTCGGCCTGTCGTGCTGGAAGCCGCTCTGAAATTCGGCCGAGAAGAGCGGCTGGGCGGGATTCTCGACGGCCGTCATGATCGAATTCGAGATACTTATATCGGTGAAGTTCTCGTGTACTATGTTGCCTATGTAGTAGTCGCCCGAAAGAACGGCCCGCGGTATGTCGGCCGCAGCCTTCAACTGCGAGACGCCGATCGGGTAATTCTTGCCTCTCTTGGCGTATTCGAGCGTGTCGAAGCCGTGTATGTTTATTATCCTCGGCAGGTCGATGCGCTCCTCATCCATGAAACGCGAGAGAGTCTCGAGGTACTCCCTGAAGTACCGCCTCATGAACCTGTGATACTCGATGTTAAGGGGAAAGGCGAACTGCTTGCCGTAACTCCAGGCTTCCAACTCTGCGAGAAGCTCCGGCGCCCCGGCGGTGAGGTACTCACGGAAATGGTCGAGAGCAACCGGGCTATAATCGCCCGTGGAGGTCACCCAGTGGAGCATGCCCACTTCGTTGTCGAGCTGGACCATTATCGCGTTGCTCTCCCGGATAACCTTTGCGACCGATGTGTACCACTCTCTCACGCAGTCGAGGAAACCCGTATGCAGATACGAAAAGACTCTGGTGGGATGAGGCTTTCCCTCGCCCGTCAACGCGATCCCGTCGGGGTGTTTCACGTAGAGCCAGTCGGGAAGGCCTTCGTTCTTGAGCTCGGACATTATGTAAGGACCGGGTTTGATGATGAGGTCGAAACCGTATTCCACGGCCAGCCTTGTGAAACCCGTCAGATCCCTTTCCGGAGAGGTCCGGCCTTCGAAGTCTATCTCACCCTCTTTTGCCTCGTGCCAGAACCATGGTACATAGAAGCTCAGCGTGTCGAAACCGGCCCGTCTTATCTTTTCCAGCCTGTCGGACCAGTCGTCGGCCGGGACCCTGAAGTAATGCATCTCGGCCGAGAAGAGAAACCTCTCTCGCCCGTCGATGACGAACTTCCCGTCTCTGCATTCAACGCGCTTCACCACGCACCTCCTGCTGAAACTAATTGAAACGTTTCAACGGTATTTCAAGCTTATCATACCGGAGAGGACCGAAGAAAATCCCGTAAACTTCGAAGAAGGATGTATATTCCCGCTCACGGTTGAATAAATGAAAAATCCTCTGTGTCTCTTCAGATCAATTCGAAATAGCCCTTCAGGTGTTCGACGCTGTTGCGCCCGAGGAAGACCTCGAACCGCCCCTTCTCGAGAGCCGGTTTCAAATTTCCGTCGAGGAAAGTTAGCATCTCCTCCGTTATGTCGAACTGCACATTCTTCGATCTACCGGCCTTCAGAAAGAGTTTTTCGAAACCTTTGAGCTCCATCACAGGTCTGGTGACGGAGGCCGTCACATCCCTTATGAAGAGCATAACCGTCTCCGAGCCGTCGTAATCGCCGCGGTTGGTGATACGCGCGCTCACTTTAAGCTCTTCCCCCATCTTCGGCGAATCGCTCGAGAGTGCGAGATCTTCGTAGTCGAAATCCGTGTAGCTCAGACCCCAGCCGAAGGGGAAGAGCGGTTCGTCCTGGATATCTATATACTTCTTGAAGAGCGGACGGCCCGTGTTTTTTCTGTTGTAGTAGACCGGTATCTGACCGACGGCGGCCGGAAATGTCAGCGTCAGTTTCCCCGAGGGATTGTGGATGCCGTAGAGGACTTCGGCAAGCGCGTTGCCGGCCTGATGACCTGGCTGCCAGAGCTGGAGGATCGCCGGCACGTTCGCCTCCTCCCAGCTCAAAACCAGGGGCCGGCCGCTCACCACGACCAGCACGACGTTCTCGTTGACTTCCATTACCGATCTCAGAAGCCGCCTCTGGGCCGCGGGTATCGTTATGTCTGCCCTGGAGCGGTTCTCGCCGCTCATAGAGGAAGTCTCGCCCAGAACCATCAGCACGACCTGCGCCTTCGACGCGATCTCGCGAGCCCTGTCGATGCCGCCCTCTATGTCGGAGTTTATCTCGCAGCCCCTCTCGTAGCGGAACTCCTCTCCGAGGTTCTCCAGACCTTCGAGAACGGTCACACTCTCCTGCGCCTCGACCTGTCCGGCCCAGCAGCCGAGCATATCGGGCCTGTCGTCGGCCAGCTGGCCTATCACCGCAAGTTTTGTCCCCTTTCGCAACGGCAGGAGATTCCGGTTCTTGAGCAGAACTATGGATTCGCGCGCCGCCTTCAAGGCCAGTTCTTTAGCCGCGGGATTTTCAAGGCTCAACCGGCGTGCGTCTTCTATCACGAATCTTTTTTTGCCGAAGAGCCCTAGTCTCTCCTTCAGTTTCAAGACTCTCCCCGCCGCTTGATCGATCTCCTCGATCGTGAGCTTCCCCTCGCGTACTAGCTCTTTAAGATATCTCTCGTAGACTCCGGAGTTCATGTCTATATCCACTCCGGCCTTGAAGCCGAGCCGGGCCGCCTCCCTCCCGTCGGAGGCTATCGAGTGGTTCACCAGCTCTTCCACCGATTCCCAGTCGCTCACCACCACTCCCCCGAAGCCGAGCTCGCCTCTGAGTATGCCCCGTATCGCGCGCTCGTTACCCGAGACGGGGATTCCGTTGAGATCGTTGAAAGAGGACATCACCGACATCACGCCGGCCTTCACCGCCGCGTCGAAGGGTGGGAGGTAGATCTCCCGGAGCGATCTCTCCGAGATGTCTGCCCCGTCGTAATCCCTTCCGCCCTGCGGCGCACCGTAGGCAACATAATGCTTGGCGCAGGCGGCGGTTTTCGGCAGATCCTCCCAGTCGTTTCTCTGGTATCCCCTGACCCTGGCCCTCGCCACCTCGCTTCCCAGATGGGGGTCCTCGCCGGCCCCTTCGGCGACCCTACCCCACCTCGGATCTCTCGAGATATCCACCATGGGGGCGAATATCATGTTGATACCCTCCACGGCCGCCTCGCGCGCCGACAGGGCGCACGTCTCCTCTATGAGCCCCATATCGAAGGAACAGCTCAGAGCGAGGGGAATGGGAAAGATCGTTCTGAATCCGTGAATGACATCGTCGCCCATTATCAGGGGAATGCCAGTTGGCGAGTCGAGCGCCACGTTCTGCCTCAGCTGCGTCTCTTCGCCCCTGTTGTTCAAAAAGGAACCGATTCTTCCCTCGACCAGCGCTTTCTGTTGGGCTTCTCCGTACTTGCCGTACATCACCAGCTGGCCGATCTTTTCCTCGAGCGTCAAATCACCCAATCTCTTCATGTGCAGCCCTCCCGGTCGAATCCCTCACCACCAGCGTAACATCTAAATTGATATTGCTCACCTCGTCGTACTTGCCAAAGATCAGGCTGACAAGCATGTGCGCGGCCAGGGAGCCGAGCTGGTACATCGGCCTCCTCACCGTGGTCAGTTTCGGAGTTATGTACGAGGAGAGTTCTATATCGTCGAAGCCGACGAGAGATATATCCTCCGGCACTCTCAACCCGAACTCGTTTATAGCCTTGAGCGCACCTATGGCCGTTTCGTCGTTGGCGCAGTAGAAGGCCGTGGCGATCTTCCGGCCACGGTTCGCCTCCAGGTAACCGCTCATCGAGCTGCGGCCGAACTCCTCGGTGAAGTCGCCTTCCAGAACGTCCCCGGCCACAACGTTGAGTCCGAACTTCTTCATGGCTCCGGTGAAGCCGGAATACCTTTCCCTGGCGTCCAGCGTGTCCTTCGACCCCTTTATGAAACCTATCCGCCTGTGTCCCAGCTCCTGGAGGTGTCTGACGACTTCGTAAGAGCCCCTTTCGTTGCCTATCCGAACGCTCCTCACCCTCTCGCTTTTCAACACCCTGTCGAGCGTGACTACGGGGAAGTCCCGGGAGAAGCCTTCTACATCCTCGGATTTGACCGCCGGGGTCATGATGATGAGGCCGTCGACGATATCGTTTTTGAGGAACTTGGCGACATCCTGACGGCGGTTCTCCAGCGTGCAGTAGATCAAAAGGTTGTAACCCATGTTGTGAAGAACATCCTGAATGCCCTTCACCAGAGAGTCGTAGAAGGGGCCCTTTATTTCGTGGACGATGAGCGATATGAGGTCGTACTTTTCCTTCTTGAGGCTCCTGGCGAAGGTGTTGGGAACGTAGTTCAATTCCTTCGCGGCCTTCAGCACTTTCTGCCTGGTCTCTTCGCCTATCCTGTTGCTGTTGTTCAGGACGTAGGAAACGGTGGAGATCGAAACCCCCGCGAGCTTCGCCACGTCTTTTATAGTCGCCAAGGTTATCCCTTCTTTCATTGAAACGTTTCAACAAATTATACTATTTTTCTCACTCCGTCCAAAATCCCGGCGGGAAATAACCGGGCTATAATTGTCTAAAGGTTTCAATGGCCGTTGCGAAGGTGATAAAGAATGAAAGAAGAAAATTGGTCGAAGATCTGCAAAACTCCCCGGTTGATTTCGGCCGAGATCCATTACTTCAGGCTCGAGCCCGGGGAGTGGAGAGACAGGATCGAAAAAGCGAAGGAGGCCGGTTGCGACGCGATAGCTTCCTACATTCCCTGGCTCTGTCACGAGAGCGTCGAGGGCAGATACGATTTCACCGGAAGACTGGACCTTAGAGCCTTCGTGGAGCTTGCGAAGGAACTGGGGCTTTACTTCATAGCCAGACCGGGCCCCTTCGTCATGGCCGAGCTGAAAAACGAAGGAATCCCTCACTGGCTGTACGATAAGCACCCGCATCTCAGACCCGTCGGCTGGGAAGAAAGAAGAGTCGAGAGCGCCATGGTCACCTACAACCACCGGGACTTTCTAGAGGAGGTCGGAAAATGGTACGGCAGGGTGGGGGAGATCCTCGGACCGTTGCTGGTGGGCATGGGAGGAAACGTCATCGCCGTCCAGCTGGACAACGAGATAGGCATGCTCCAGTGGATAAACAACACGCCCGATCTCTCGGACTTCACGCTCGCAAGGTTCATCGATTGGGTCACAAAGAAGCGCGGCCGGGAGCCCTACGGCTTCGCGCTCGAAAATCGCGATGAAACTTACAGACTCCTCCGCAGCCCGGGGGAAGATTTCTCGCTGGAGTTCATACGCGACCTCGGTCTCTTCACGCGCGAGGATTACAGAGAGTACGTGCAGAACCTGAAACGGCTGGCCAGGAGGGCCGGCCTCGAAGGCGTGCACTATATAGTCAACATTCACGGTACGTCCGAAGGGAGGGGCTTCACCTTTCCGGTAGGCATCAGCCAGCTTTACAGAGCCTGCGACGACGAAGAGGTCTTCCCCTCGAGCGATATCTATCTGGGAGATCTCTCCTTGAGGAACTTCCAGGACCTGTACACGATAAACGAAACGCTCGCGGCCGCCTGCGGGAATGTTTACGGTTCCATGGAGTTCGAGTGTGGCGACGGCAATTACGGGGACAACTACGGGCAGAGGATCGACCCCTACACGCTGGAGCATAAGCTGAAGCTCTGCATAGCCCAGGGAAACCGGTTGATCAACTACTACCTCTTCACGGGAGGGAGAAACTATGTCCTGGACCCCGAGCCGCTCGACGGCAACGGAAGGATAGCCTTCACCGGCGAGCACCACGGCTTTGCGGCCCCGATCTCTCCGGCGGGCGCGGAAAACTACACCTACCGCTTCCTGAGGGAGGCGACGCTCTCCCTAAAAGCTCTGTCGAAAAGCACGGGCAATCTCTCGGTTAGCCACGATCCTCTCACGGTGGCCTTCATTCCAGACTATTTCATGAGCGAGTACCATTACGGGTCGAGATCCGGAGAGATGGTTTCCGATCTCCAGACTCACCGGGCGGGCAACTTCTGGGACAGCTTCCTCAAGGCGCTCCTGCTCCTGGGATACCGCTACGACGTGAAGAACATACAGGACGGAGAGATCGATCCCGAAAGACTGTTGATCCTTCCCTGCGCGAGGTATCTGGACGCTGCGATCCAGAGAAAGATCGCCGATCACGTCGAGGGCGGAGGAAGGCTGGTGATTTACGGGGAGTTGCCCCTCTTAGATATGACAGGCAGAGCCTGCAGGGAACTGATCGAGGCTCTGGGCATAACTCCATGGGAGGCTTACCGCTCCTCTCACAGATATTTCCTCTCGGTGAAACCTTCGGGCCTGCCAGAACTGGCCACGCATTTCGCCCGGGCTTTCAGTATAGAGGGGGGTGAAGAGCTCGCCGTAATAGCCCAGAAGGGAGAACCGTGCGCAGCCATAGTCGGAAGCACAACGGTCATAACGGCCCATTTCAACTGCAACACCGGCTTCTTCGGCCGAATTCTCGAGGGCTATGGATTGAAACCGAAGATCTCCATGACGGGCGATTCCTTCGGGGTCTTCCCGGTCGTGAGCGTCGGCGACCGCGGAGAGAGGCTCGTTTACGTCTTCAACGAAGACAACTTCGAAAGGCGTATAAGACTCCGCTTCGAAGAGGAGCCGCTTTTCGGGGGGGAAGAACTCTTTCTCCGGGCGAGAGAGGTGGCTGTGGAGATGAATTACCCCTGAAGCTGTATTAATATATAGACATATGAATCTAATTTTGAAGGGGGAGTAGCGTTGAGGATACTAGTACTTCTTAAACAGGTGCCCGACACCGACGAAGTAAAACTCGACCCTGAGAACGGAACGATGATAAGAGAGGGGGTCGGGACGGTTATAAATCCACTCGACCTGCACGCGCTCGAGAGCGCCATAAGGATCAAAGAGAGCGGGGAGCACGAACTGACCGTCGTTTCCATGGGGCCTCCCGCCGCCGAGGAGGCGCTGCGCGAGGCGATAGCCATGGGGGCCGACAGGGCCGTGCTGCTGACGGACAGAAAGTTCGCGGGCGCCGATACCTGGGCTACCGCGAAGACTCTCTCCGGGATGATAGAGCTGGAAGGGCCGTACGATCTGATACTCGCCGGCGAAAAGGCCACCGACGGAGAGACGGGACAGGTTGGGCCGGAAGCGGCGGCCATGATGGATATCCCTGCCATCACCTACGTTTCCAGGATAATCGAAGTCGGCGAGGACGGAATGGTGGCGGAGAGAGAAGTGGAAGACGGCAGAGAAACCTGGAAGGTGCCTTACCCCGTGCTTCTGTCGGTGACCAAAAACGTCAACGAACCGCGCCTCCCCACGCTGAAAGGAAAAAAGAAGGCCAGAAACGCGAATATAGAGAAAATGGGCAGCGAGGCTCTGGGACTGGAGCCCTCGACGATCGGCCTCACGGGTTCGCCCACAAGGGTCGTCAAGATAAACACTCCCAAACTCTCGCGCCAGGCGAGGCTTTACGAAGGAAGCGAACTGGTCGAGGGGATCGACAGGCTCAAAGCTCTCCTGAAGCCTTACCTGGAGGTGAACCATGAGTGAGATATGGGTGATCGCCGAGAAAAGGGGTACTCAGATACATTCCAGCACCTACGAACTCCTTGGAAAGGCCAGGGAGCTGGCGCAGAAGAACGGTTCGTCCGTAGCGCTCGCGCTTCTGATACAGGAAAGGCCGACCGGGGACACCTTCAGGAGCCTCTTCAGGGGAGGGGCCGACAGGGTGATACTCGCCGTCGACAAAAGCTTCGAGAGGTTCGACTTCGGGCCGTACATAAGGGTTTTGAAAGAGATGGTCCTGCAAAGACCGCCAGAAGTGATTCTGGCCCCGGCCACCAGCTCGGGCCGCACGTACATGCCCGGTTTAGCGGCGCTTCTCGGCACGGGCCTCACCGCCGACTGTACGGGGCTGGACATAGAAGAGGGAACGGGCAACCTGCTCCAGACCAGACCGGCGATAGGCGGCAACATAATGGCAACCATAAAGACTCCAAAGCACAGGCCACAGATGGCGACCGTGAGACCGAAAATCTTCTCCCCGCTCGGTGAGGTTTACAGCGAGCACGGAGAGATAGTTGACTTTCCGGTGAGACCGGAACTCGTCGAAAGCCCGGCCAGACTCCTGAAGTTCGACTCGATCGGAGAGGGCGAGAAGGGCGTCCAGGACGCCGAGATAATAATCGCCGGCGGAATGGGGCTGAGAAGGATGGAAAACATGGCGCCCATATACAAACTGGCCAGAATGATAAACGGCACCGTAGGCGCTTCCAGAAAGATCGTCGATTCCAAATGGATAGGCCACGAAGCCCAGGTAGGTTTGAGCGGACACACGGTGAAGCCGAAGATATACATAGCGGCCGGTATCTCCGGGGCGGTGCAGCACATCGCCGGAATGCAGACCTCCGAGTTCATCGTGGCCATAAACAGGGACAGGAACGCCGCGATCTTCAACTTCGCCGATATAGGACTCGTCGGAGACGCCACCGAGATACTGACCCGGCTGGTCGAGGCTATGGAAATGGAGGTGCGCGAATGAAGTACAACTCTCTGAACCTTGAGCTTTTGAAGGAGCTTCAATCCATGCTCACGGTGCCGATCAAATACGATGAAGAGACGCTTGAAAGATATTCGAAGGACGAGACGGCCGAACTGAAGGCCGTGAAGCCCGAAGTGGTCGTCTTCCCCGTGAGTACCGAGGAAGTCTCCGGCGTGATGAAATTCGCCAACAGATACTCGATACCGGTAACCCCCAGGGGCGCCGGCACAGGGCTTTCCGGCGGTGCCGTCCCGGCCTTCCACGGCATAGTGATGAGCCTGGAGAAGATGAACAGGATACTCGATTTCGACGCGGCCAACATGATGATAACGGTCGAGCCGGGCGTCATAACCGGCGAGATACAGAAACTGGCCGACAGACACGGACTGGTGTACGGGGGAGACCCCTGTAGCAGCGAGAGCTCGTCGATCGGCGGAAACATCGCCGAAAACGCCGGCGGAAACAAAGTCATGAAGTACGGGCCGACCGGCTACCACGTTTACGGACTGGAGGTCGTCCTCCCGTCAGGTGAGGTAACCCGTCTGGGCGGAAAGATGATCAAAGACGTCAGCGGCCTCGATCTGATACATCTGATAGTCGGATCGGAGGGAACGCTCGGCATAGCTACCGGGATAACGCTGAGGCTCCTGCCCAAACCCAAATATTCAGTGGCCCTGTTGATACCTTTCCCCGACATAGACACCGCGATCGCGGCCGTTCCGAAGCTCATGACCGGTTCGGGAGTGGTACCGACCTCGCTGGAGTTCATGGACGCCTCATCGATAAAGGCCGTCTGCAGCTTCCTCAACATGGAGTTCCCCTACGCCGACGCCGGAGCCCACCTGATAGTCGAGGTCGAAGGGAGCGGCAGAGACTCGGTCTTCGACGACTACGTCAAACTCGGAGAGAGCGCCATAGAGGCCGGAGGGCTGGAGGCCTTCATCGCCGACAACAGGAACACGCGCGAAAAGCTCTGGAAGGCCCGCAAATCGATAGCCGAGGCGCTGGCCTCGATCAGCCCGGTTCATTGCATGGAAGACGTATCGGTTCCGATGGCCAGCATACCCGAGCTTATAAAGTTCTCCGAAGAGATCGCCCGGGATAGGGGTCTGGAGATGATCGCCTTCGGCCATGCAGGCGACGGTAACGTCCACGTATCCTTCATAAAGGGCGACATGCCAGAGGAGAGATGGAACGAAGCCCTCCCGCTGGCGCTCAAGGAGCTTTACGCCAAAACCACCGCGCTCGGGGGCTGCATAAGCGGCGAACACGGGATAGGCCTGAAGAGGAAGAAGTACCTGGCCTCGATAACAGACAAAGCCCAGCTCGACCTGATACGGGGTATCAAGAGAGCCTTCGACCCGTCGTACATACTCAACCCCGGCAAGATCGTCGATCTATAGAATAAATAAAAACCTGGAGGCAAACGATGATAAGAGAGAAACTGGTCGAGTACGCTAAACTGGCCTGGGACCGGAAGCTCACCGAAAGCACCGGAGGCAATATGAGCGTACGACACGGGAGCGAGATCCTGATTACCCCAACAACGGTGATAAAACACTTTCTGGTGCCGGAAGATATAGTCGCGATGACGCCCGAAGGGAAACAGACCGGGGGCTTGCGGAAGGCCTCTTCGGAATACCGGATGCACCTGAGGATCTACGAAAAATGTCCCGATGTGGGGTCGGTCTTCCACGCCCATCCTGCCCACGCCACAGCCATGGCCGTTATGCAACGGGCGATCCCGGTCAACACTCTGCCCGAGGCGGCCCTGATGCTGGCTCCAATAACCTACCTGCCTTACAAAATGCCGGGAACGGACGAATTCGCCGATGCCTTCAACGAAGGTCTGGAAATGGGTTCGCGTGTCTTTGTACTTCAGAACCACGGCGTGACGGCGGCCGGAAAGGATATCGAAGAGGCGTACGCAAAACTGGAGACGCTCGAGTTTCTCGCGCAGATCGCCTTCCTTTCCGGGGCGAAACCGGGTCATCTCGAAATACCGACAGAAGACATACTGCTCTTTCTGGAGCACGTGCTCGGCCGGAAGGTCACCGACTACAGGAGCGATTACTGGTTCAAATAATTACTTCATAGAATCCCAAAAAGCTCTCCGGATCTGGAGGCTCAAGGCGGGCCGGACACGTGCCGTTCAGTTCAAACTCGACTATCGCCCGGCTTTCCGGTCCGGTTATCGGAGTGCGACAGTTGCGGCCCGTTATCGGCGAACAACTCCGCCCGGTCGTGTCTTCAACTTCAACTTGGACGAGCGACACAAAGCGAATATAATCGAGGTGGATTCAGCAAGAGGCACTTACTGAATAGGGGGTGTTTGAGATGAAACGGGCGCTCGTTGTTATCGTTCTCGTAACTCTGATACCGCTGATAGTGTTCTCTTCACTTATCCACACGGCCGAAGACGGGGTAATAAGGGGCACGATAAAATCTTATCGGGACGGGGTTCTCACCTTCCAGCTGGCCGCCGCCAGAGTAGATGTAGATCTGGACATAGCGAAGGTCCTGAAGATCTCCTTCGACGAGAAGACCATCAGGGGGCAGGGCCTGGTGATGAAGAACGGCCTGAACATACCTTACACCATCCTCGTCTCCATAGAGGATGGCAAGGCGATCTTCGCCCTTCCCTTCGGCATGATGTACGTCGATTCCCTTGAAAAACTGGCCTTCCTCAACACCCAGGACTTTACGGAACTTTCGCTACCGGAGGAAAAGGACTTCCTGGTCGAAACGGTTACGGAGGCGAAGTTCGAAGCGGCCCTCGAAAAAGCGGAGGGAGACGGGTATCACTTCGCCTCTCCCTACGGTACACTGATCGTGCCGGCCTCCCACATAACAAAGATGAGGATCGGGCAGGGTCCTTACAGTGAGTCTGGAACAACTCTTCCGGGAAACGTCGTGATAGACGGCGCAATTCACAGCTTCGACGGCAAGTATCACACGTTGAAGACGGACTTCGGAGAGATCAAGGTTCTCGCCGGAGCCCTGAACTCATGGGTCAACGAAGCGCCCGGCGATCCGATAGAGGCCGAGTCTTTCCTGATCTTCAAGAACCTCCAGCAGGTCACCGGCTCGGTACGGAACTGGTCGAGTGGAACGGTGGAGTACGCGACTCCCTGGGGAGCACTGCAGATACCGCAGAACGAAATAGCGCAGATAATCATGGGAAAGTCGATAGGTCTGCAGATAACGACGACGCCCTCCGGGGCCGACGTCTCCTTCGACGGAGAACCGACAGGAAAGAGTCCCGTCCTGATCTCCACGCTCACCGAGGGGAAGCACACCCTGGCCGTTTCCATGCCCGGCTACCGGACGGTCGAACGCGAGGTTTACACCACTCCTATGATGTACTCGCAGATAGAGGTCGTCCTGGAGTATGGGAACTTCTGGGAGACTAAAACACCGATGCCGACGGCCAGGAGCAGCCACGGCGCGGTGGTCTGTGATGGAAGGATCTACGCGATAGGCGGCTTCGACGGAAACAGCCGCCTCAACAGAGTCGAAGCGTACGATCCCGCTACCGACGGCTGGACCGAAGTCGCGCCGATGCCGACTGCCAGGAGCAGTATAGCGGCCGTTCTCTGCCAGGATAGAATCTACGTGATAGGCGGCCACGACGGAAGCAAACGCCTCAGCAAAGTCGAAGCATACGATCCCGCCTCGAATGCATGGACGACAGTTTCGCCTATGGAGACTGCCCGAAACAGCCTCACGGCGGTGGCTTACGAAGAGAGGATCTACGTGATAGGCGGGTTCGACGGCAGCAAGAGCCAGAGCAGAGTAGATGTGTACGATCCCCGCACCGACAAGTGGAGTTCGGCCGCACCGATGCCCACCGCGAGGTACGGACTGGCCGCGGTGGTTTACGGCGGCAGGATATACGCCATGGGCGGTAACGACGGAAGCGTCCGGCTCGACAGGGTCGAAGTTTACGATCCCGCCACCGACGGCTGGACAGAAGTCGCGCCGATGCCGACGGCCAGAGAGTGGTTGACGGCCGTAGTTTATGGCGAGAGGATCTACGCCATAGGCGGGTACTCCGGAAGCGTATCTAACAGAGTCGAGGTTTACGACCCCGCTAACGACAGCTGGATCGAGGCCGTGCCGATGTCGGCCGGAAGGGAGTGGTTCGCTGCGGTGGTCAGTGAGGATTGGATCTACGCGGTTGGCGGATCGGACGGAAAGAACCATTTGAACAGAGTCGAAGCGTACAACCCCGCCGGAATACCTCCCGTCGCCTCATCGACAGAGGTCGCCGACGATCTTGCGGATCGGGCCGAGTTCGATCTCCGACTCGTTGTGGTCGCCCCTATAACGGCCGACTTCTACCTGGGCGAGAGCCACGATCTGGAAATAGAACTGGTTGGACCGACTAACTTCAAAGAATCCTTTGAAAATGTTGCCTCAGGCGATCCGAACACCGTGACGATCGCCTCCCTGAAGGCCGGAACGTACGAAATAAGGACGAAGTGGGGAGACGCGAGCAGAACCTGGACCGTCGAACTGAACGACGGTGAATCGACCGTGAGATTCATGATGTAAGAGTGAACTCTTAACCTTTCGAAATTATCCCGTGTAATCTGCCCTAAAATCCCGTTCGGAATTCACGAACGGGATTTTTTCTGCCAGAGATGGACCTGCCATCCTGAGAAAGGCCGGGGACGGCTGTCGAAGCTCAGGTAGTATAATCGATTATATATAAATGTGGGAGGGTTGAAGTCAACGACCCCCGGCTAAAGCCGTGAGCTAGTAGCTCAGGTTGACTAGCCTGAGTGTTTCGGACACTGTTACCGGCAAATGTATAGGCACCGTAGGATATGTTCCCAAGTCTTACGCTCTGCGGTTAGTGGTTAAACAGTTCTGATGGGTAGGAGCAGTACTGCTAACGAGAAACTGTCGGATAACATTGGCGATGGGAGAATTAATCCGTAAGGAGGCAGACT
>Ga0228536_1000630_pt1 | contig 56613 bp, 38 predicted proteins | sample SJ1Smetagenome_FD_168611 | JGI IMG/M metagenome (GOLD analysis project Ga0228536, IMG submission 168611) | Enriched culture of PCE-dechlorinating microbial communities from Ithaca, New York, USA - SJ1.S | ecosystem: Engineered > Modeled > Simulated communities (microbial... > Unclassified...
CGAACGCAAGTGGGCCCAGAAGGTGTGCAATTTTGCCACCCACATGAAGCTTGAGATCGACAAGGGCGGCAAGGTCAAGATCAACCCCCTGAAGGCCTCCAAGCGCGCCGCTCGTGGCCGCTAAGAACGTTGCAGCTTGTTTTTCATAAAAATACTGACGTATTTTTATGGGTGTGAGTGCGCCGCTCTCAACTGATACCTACGTACCAATTGATTTCCTTAAAAAAATTCTGGCGTATTTTTTAAGGAAGGGAGCGCGCCGCCCGCGGCAGTTCGTGGCGCGGCGCACGCGGCGGGCCGGGAGAATGCCTCCGGCGGCCAAAGGGGCACTGCCCCTTTGGAATCCCCGCCAGGAAAAACCCGAGTAACACGCCTTTTCCCGAGGACGGCACGCCCGTATCAGAATTTCGGGCCTGGGGAACCATTCGGTTCCCCAGTTTTTTTAACGTTCCCCTGCCCCCCGGCCGTTCTGGCCGGAAATGTGAAAAAGACTGTTGACAAGAGTTTCTTCTGGGCATAGATTTACTTTCTTCAATGACGCGGGGTGGAGCAGCACGGTAGCTCATCGGGCTCATAACCCGAAGATCGCAGGTTCAAATCCTGCCCCCGCAACCAGCAAAATCAAGGGCTTACGGAAGATGATCCGTAGGCCCTTTTTTCATACCCCACGCTATACCCCACACAGAAGCACAAGCGATCCCACGATTCGACTCGGCTGCTGGCTCGGGTCTCTCCCGAGTGGCCCTTCCTCAGTGGACCCGCGAAACAACTTTGATTTGAAACAAACAGACCGGGCCGTTCATCATGGACGGCCGCCCCCCTCAGTCCCGTCGCAACCATGTGGCTATCTCATTCTCACCCACATCTAATCCAGAGTAGCCCTTATCCGACCAGATTCCCAAGGCGAAGACTATGAAGATTGGCTTTTTCGGGTTTGCCCCTGAAACCTCCCGAACCTTTCGGTCGTACAAAAGGATTTGTCGCCAAGAGCGAAAGAGGATAACGGTGAAGAAAATTTAATGCTTGATTTCTATACTCCAGCGTCTTCTTCGATAGATTTACATAAATGACATTGGGATGGAGGCGTAACGATCAATGGATTACACCGATGCCTTGTCGCTTATGAGCTATCCGCTGTCCGTGGCAATGCCGACTGTGTTGGAATGGCTTCGTTATAAGGGTGTTCCAGAAATCCTCTCTCTCGGCATCCTTGCCATGATGCTGTATGTACTTATTAGAGGGTGGCACAAATGGTATCCACTCGTACGTCAATTACGCATCTGTACAAAAACTCTTAGGAATTTACCAAATGATGGCATTACCGAGGAGCGGTACCAGTCTATTCAGACTATTATTCCCCAAAAAAACCTGACGCTACTTGCATCATGGAACAGATTCTCCCAAACATTGGTTGAAAATGACAAGCACCAACTCTTTTTGACAGTCAATCCTGCGGCGTTCTTTTCTGCGGAGCATTTTGAGGGCGTAGTTCAGCTACGTCGACTTGCAAAATGGTCTGGTCTGTTTGTAGGCATCGGCCTACTGTTCACATTCTTGGGGTTGGTGGCCGCTTTAGGATCAGCCAGCCAAGCCATCAAGGCAGCCACCGAAAACGGGGGGCAGGACACAGCAGCAATGCAGGACGCGTTGAAGGCGCTTCTGAGCGCAGCAACCTTCAAGTTTTACACTTCAATTTTTGGCCTGCTCGCTTCGCTGATTGTCAGCTATTCTGAGAAGCGTTTCCGTCAGGGGCTTGAAAACGCTCTACGAAAGTTTCGACAGCAACTGGAGCGTTTGTTTCCTGTCAATGTTCCAGAACGGATTTTATATGACCAACTGCATGAGTCAAAAGAGACAACCACACAAATCAAAAGATTCAACACAGAAATTAGCGAAGGATTGATCCGCATGTCTGGTGCTGTTTCCGCAGCTATGCGTGAAGCTATAACTCCAGTTCATCTTGAATTACAGCATGGACTTCCTGCTACATCAGATGGATTTTCGAAAGCGATAATATCTGCCATTGATCCTGTTCGCATAGGGCTCGACAAAGTTGGTCAAAATCTTGGCTCCATGGAAGAGACATTTAGTCGTACTCTGAGTGAGGGAATCAAGGCCATGCAGGAAGAGACACTTGCGGCTCTGGCAAACCGCTTGAACCATGTGGTGGACCAGCAAGCTGGAGCAGAGCTAAACACCATGGCCAAGACTCTGGAGACACTGTCCCAGTCCTTGTTCCAGATGAAAGAGTCACTGGACGCCGGCGGTGGTGCTTTTGCCGCGACCCTGGAAACGGCGGCGCGCGAACTGCGAGAAGGGGTCGCCGGGCTGGCTCAGGCCACACGGGGCATCAGCCAAAACCTTGCCCAGGACGTCAGTCAGACCCAAACAGCCCTTCAAGACCGTTTGCGCGGGATCGGGGAGGAGATGGCTCAGGCTCTTAATCTCATGCGCGAGTCCATGACTGAAGCCGCTGGAAGCGTCACTGGACAAGGCGCGCAAGCTGTCTCCCAATTGGGACAAGCCGTTGAAAATATGGTTGAAGCCATGCGGCGCACGGCCACTGAGTCGGGGGAACAGACCGCACGAAACGCCCAGGCCATGAATGAATCACTTGCCAGCATACTGCGAGAAATGCGCGACGAAACGACCAGGGTGGCGCAGGTTAATCAGCAGGCCATGGAGCGCTTGCTCCACGTCAGCACGACGGTCCATGAAAATTTGAGCACATCCCTGTCCAAAGTCGGCGAAGATGTCTCAGCCCAAGGGCAGGCCGCCGCTGCACAACTTACCGAGGGGACCACTCGTGTTCTCCACTCGCTCAACGACTCTCTGGAAGGAATTGGCACCCACGTCAAGACGCTTACAGCCTCACTGGCCGAAGTGGATCTAGCTCTGGGGGGACATGGACACAGCGTGCGTGAGGCGACCAAGGGTTCCCAGGCCGCCGCCAAGGCGCTGGAAACGGCTGCGGGAAACATCTCTGCTGCTGCAACTCCCGTTGTCGCCACACAGCAAGCCCTGGCCACCAGTGTACGCGGCATGGAACAGTCGTTGCGCAATCTGATTGATGGTGCGAGTGCTGTTGGCAAAACCGCCTCAATTGCTGAAGCATCCATTCGTCAGGTTTCCTCCAGTCTGGAGTTGTCCTGGCAGCAGCATGTGGGGCGTTTTCATAAGGTTGATGAAAACTTAGCTAATGTATTCCAGAAGATTATGTACGCAATGGACAGCAACGCTGAAAAGTTAAACCAGTATGTTCAAAGCATCGATAAACATCTTGGAAAAGCTGTCAGACAATTTTCAGAATCTGTCAGCGACCTTAACGAGGTCTTTGAAGCGACATTAAAAAATATGAAAAGCAGTGACTAGCTTCGCTTAGGGTACATCATGGCCATTGATGAAATTCACAACTCGCCAGGAGAACACGAACAAGACTTTTTTGTGTCCATGACCGACATGATGGTCGGAATGCTCTTCCTGTTCATCATCATGCTCATGTTTTTTGCCATGAAGTTCAGCGATGATTCCGTGGATCTGCGTGAGCAAAACCGGCTCTTGGAAGAGCAACGGAAGGTCGCTGAAGAGGAGAAAAATCGACTGCGCGCTCAGCTTGACTTGCTCCAGGGTGCTCAGCAGGCCCGCCAGGCGGTCGTCGAGCAGGTTTACCTGTCGCTCAGGGACCAAGGAGTGACCGTGCTCATTGATCGGGACAACGGCATCCTGCGACTGCCGGAGTCCATCCTTTTTCCAGTGAACAAGGCAGAATTGTTGCCGGAGGGCAAGGTGGCGGTGACCAAGCTGGCGCGCGCCTTGGCGCAGGTACTGCCCTGTTACGCCACTCTCCCCGATGCCGCCGTCCCGGTGGATTGTCCTCCCACGGCGTTCGGGCTGGAGGCCCTCTTGATAGAGGGGCACACGGATTCCGATGGGTCAGAGGACATGAACTGGCGGTTATCCATGGAGCGAGCGCTACACACCTATCAGGTCATGACTCATGAGCAGCCTTTGTTGGGAGAACTGCGCAGTCGGCAGATGCGCGAGGACCAAAACACTCCGGGTGGGGCATACCCGTTGATGTCTGTTGCCGGATATGGGCTCAAACGGCCAGTGGCCCCCAATGACAGCAGTGAAAACAAGAGCCGAAACCGGCGTATCGACATCCGCTTCATCATGACCCCGCCTAGCGAAAAAGAGGTCAATGCCGCCAGGAGAATGCTCGAATGACTCCGAGGCTCAAGGACATGCTACAGGCCTTGTCACAGCAAGAATACCAGATTCGCCCCATGGTTTTCCCTCCCTCCAGGGTGGTGAGTGCTGCCGCGAGCATCGGCGAGGGAGGAGATCAACCGATTCGGATGCCACTCGACCTGGACCGGCTGCAAAAAAAGCTGCTCAAGGCCGCCCGTGACAGGGATTTCTCAACAATGGACCTGGTTGATTGGCGCTATTCGACCCTGTGCCTGGAAGGAACTAACGGAATCTTAACAGAACCTGTGCTCCTCAAAGCCTATCTGGATGTACTTGAGCAGCATGTTCGAGGCCGAATCCTGCGAGGGCTGGCCAGAGTTTATCTCCATACGTTCATATCTGCCCCGCAGGCTGCTGCCCTGCTGGCAAATTTTTTGCTCCCTCGCGCAAACAGCATGGGCCGAAGGTGGGCTGAACCTGCAAGCCGATTCCACCTCTTCAATCCGGAGAAGGCATCGGAACTTCTTACAGCGTACCTGCTTCGTAAGGAGGTCGATGTTCGCCCTGGGTTTGCAGCCATCCTGGATCATGTGGGGTTGCCTTCGGACGTGGCCGTATCCGAACTTGGCATCGCGGCCTTCCAGGCGGCCCTTCGCCGAACCACACGGCAAGGAACCCGTCTAAGTTCGCCAGGGGAAGCTCAACGAATCATCGACATAGCGTCCAACGGCCGTGGAGAATTGGCTCTTCAGGGGTGCCCCCCCGTAGTCCAGGCGGTCACAGACGCTTTGCTTTTGCCCTTCCGCACAGGAAGGGCTCCTGAAGAAACCCGAAGTCTCATTGAGACCTATCTGTTACGCCAACTACGCGACCCCCGACTTGATGCGTCCCTGTGGCACCCAGTTAGTTCAGAGGCCAAGGCGGTCATGCATTCATGGTTAACAGAACAATCTTTGGAATTATTTTTGGGTGTTGTCGACAAGGTTGTCAACAGAGACGATGATGCCAGACGCATGTGGATGATGAGGGGAAAATTCTGGCGAGCATACCATCGCAAGCGCTATATCAATCAAGCATGGGTTGTGCTTGGTGTCAATGGAGTACGTGAAGTCAAGAGAATCATTTCGCAATCTAAATCTGCACAAGAACTTATCGTAAGCTATGCCGAGCTCTCCCACTCGTCGGACATCATGAATCATATTGTTTTAATAATGAAAATAGATTGCCTAGTTGTTGTGGATTGGAGTCATAACGGGTGTTGCCATATCTGGCATGAACGGAATCAAAATGCCCCGGCACTCTATAAACCGCGTTACAAAAAAAATGAGTTGACTGCCAATTCGGAAAGTCCCGGCCCTTACAGGCATTATGCCAGTGGTGCATGGCGTTGGAGCGTAGCAGAACATATCAAGCGAGAAACGAATATATCTATGCCTTCAAACGAATACTCTTAGAGGTTTTGCCCCAGCCATGCCATACAAGCTATTACATACCCCCGCCGACGACGGCGTCTTGTTCAAAATACACAAGACTTCCTTGCTTGGGAGGCACACGATTCTCGCTCCTGGAGAATGGGGCGCATGTGACCTGGGAATCTTTTCCTCGCCAGCGGCCATGCTCCTGCGTGCCTTGGACAAGTCCAACGGCCCCGTCTTTCCCGGTGAGGATGATGCGAAACGGGAACCAGCAGCAATATTGCATGATGATGGCGTCCTCGTTCGACACGAGCATGTTGCCAGCCTTGGGCAGGGCCAAGCACATATGCTCGGCTTGCCGCCATGCACTCCACTATGCCTCTCCATCCAAAGTCGCGGCATCATGAGCCAGAACACGTTCATGTTGGAGTCGGCATGGCTCACTCCGCAGGGGCAGCGTGCCATCGGGGCGCACAGGCTAGGGGCCATGATCCAGCACCAGGGCGTATGGCAAAGACTGCCCCAGACCCTCTATGATTTGGCTTCGGCCATTAATGACTTCAATGCCATTACTCCTGGCGACCAAGACGAACGGCGCAGGCATCTAGCCCGACTGACTGCCGCCCTACCCCAGCATGCCCAGGAGCAAGTAGCCCGCGACGGCTATCTCGACAGTCTGCGGGTCTACCATGCAGCGTCCCTTTCCCTGCGTCTGAAAACAACCAAAGCAACGTTTGATTTCGAACCCGTACTTTTCGGCCGTAGAACCCCCGCAAAGAGTTCTCTTGTGGATGACATTCCCCCTGACGATCAGCCCGGAGAATCCGCGTCCAGCCTTCCCCTGGAAAACGAGGCACTTTTGCCGCCTGCCCTGCATGAGCGTTTTGTCCGTGATCTCACCGGAACGTATCCTGATGTTCGGCCGTCCTATGTGCTCGGCGACAATCGCTATATTTTTGTTGAGCCTATGGTGCGCTCGGCACTTGAGGTCGTCAAAGAGATGCGGCGGGCCTCTGCCGAAGCGCGTCATGATTTTGCCCGCAATCCACAACGACATTTTCAAGAACGTCTGGGGGAACAGTTCGATGCCGCAGCGATTGAAACAATGTTCGTCGTTACCCAGGAATATTCCGAACGAGTGGTGGGGCTTGGCCTGTGGGTGCCCACCATCCTGCCATGGATCAAACGTACTCCAAACTCGTGGCTCCCGGAATCGTTCGGACTCAAAGTCGAAGACAAGATCCTTTATCTTGACAGCCCAGAGGCTGTCGCTGCCGCCATCCAAGACGTACGGGCAGCCATGGACCAAGGACAGCCGAGCGTGGTCATCCAGGATGTCACCATCCCGGCCGTCCAGCCGACACTGGACGCCCTGACAAGTATTGGCAACCTGCTCCAGTCACCCCCTAAAACGGAAGACCCCCTCCCCGCTCCAGAAGAACCACAAACTGAAGAAGTGTCGGGGCCTATCTTCATGGAGGTCGCCGAGAATCTGGAGGAAACAACGTATTGCTCCTATAGGCGGCGAATGACTGTGGAGCCGCGTCACAACCTGCCGCATTCCTTACGAACCAAGCTCAAGCACCACCAGCAGGAGGCCCTGGACTGGTTGATTCAAATGTGGTCGAGCGGCGTCAGCGGCGCCTTGCTGGCAGACGACATGGGCTTAGGCAAGACACTTGCCGCGCTAGCCTTCCTCTCCTGGCTTCAGCAGCGACGTATAGAGCTGGGCCGAAGTCATAAGCCAATATTGATCGTGGCTCCAACCAGCCTCATGGGGAACTGGAAACAGGAGGCTCAAACCCATCTTGATGAGCATGGATTGGGTCCATGCATCGAGGCCCATGGAAAACATCTCCGTCACCTTCGCTTATGCAGTGGACGTGATACTGACAGCGGGACTGCTGGTCTTAATATATCTCACATCCAAGAAGCACACTGGGTACTCACCACCTACGAAACCCTGCGCGACTATCATCATAGCTTTGCGGTCATCCCGTGGTGCGCGGCGGTTTTCGACGAAATGCAAAAGGCCAAAAATCCCACATCGCAGATCACCAGGGCTGTGAAGGTGCTCCGGGCGGATTTCTGCCTAGGGTTGACCGGAACGCCCATTGAAAATTCCTTCGCGGACATGTGGTCGATCATGGACGCCCTGCTGCCTGGATTCCTTGGTGATCTCAAGGGGTTCATGGCCGAATATGCCGAGGCGGACATGGAGAAGCTCAAATCATTCAAAGAAAAGTTGGAGGGGGCTGGACAAAAGGCCTTTCGCCCTATGCTCCGGCGTATGAAGAGTGACATCCTTCAGGGGCTGCCAACAAAGACAGAACATGTGGCGCAGGCGACAATGCCCCCACTCCAGGCTCAGGCTTATGAAAACGCCATTCGGGATCACGGCCAGGGTGGAGCCGGGGCCGGGCTGAAGCTGCTGCATGCCCTGCGCATGATCAGCTTACACCCGGAACCTCCGGAGGCATGGGATCGCGCCGGTAACGAATACATCGGCTGGTCTGCCCGTTTGGTACAGACCATGTCAGTTCTCGATAAAATCAAAACACGTAGGGAAAAGGCCCTTATCTTCCTGGAATCTTTGGATCTTCAAGATGTTCTGGCTGCCAAACTCATGGAACGCTATCACCTTGATCATCTGCCCTTTGTCATCAATGGCTCATTGGCTAGTCATGTACGCCAGAAATTCGTTCAGGAATTCCAACAGGAGCGTGGCGTCTTTGACGTCATGATCCTTTCACCCCGGGCGGGAGGCGTTGGCTTGACTTTGACTGCGGCGAATCACGTCATCCATCTCTCTCGGTGGTGGAACCCGGCCGTGGAAGACCAATGTACGGATCGCATCTATCGTATCGGGCAAGAGAAAAATGTTCACGTGTATTACCCCTTGGCCATCCACGGACAGCCTCACCTGAGAGATCACAGTTTCGACTTGAGGCTGCATGAACTCCTGGCAAACAAACGAAGCAAAAGCCGGGAAGTCCTCCTGCCGCCAGAAGATGGCAACGAGCTAGAATTCCTGACAAAAGGGGTGATGCCGGGCGCAACTGATGGAGGGAGCGCTCAATAAGCTTGTCTCAGGCTGCTCGCCACAGGGGAAATGCGTAACCAAAGCATGTGGGCTTGGTCCTTTCCTGTCTCCCCGGGAAAAACCTTGAATATTGCAAGACCTATGCGGTACAGGTTTTCCCACTGATCAGCAGGGGGGGCCATGGAACACGCCGTCATCGAAAATCCCGTCATCAACTCGCCCTTCGTGGAGCCCAGCCGCCATTTCCGGTTTTCGGACGACGGCATCACCAACGACATCATCGAGGAGCGCCGCCCCAGCTCGTATTTCGTCCCTATCCCCACGCCAAGGAGAAGAGGCCGCCAACTCCCGCTTCTCCCGGAGACGGGATGGAAAGGGGATCGGGTCAAGCCGAATGACGAAATCAACAAAATCCGGCGCAGGGTCGAACTGTGGCGCAGGGGCGGCTATGCCCAGGTCACGCCGGTCACGGCCCGGCTTCTGGCCTACTGGACAAACCCGGAACGGGAGAAGAAGCTTTTTTTCTGCCAGATAGAGGCGCTTGAGACGGCCATCTACATCACCGAGGTGGCCCAGCGCGCCGGGGACCAATGGATCGCGAACATGCTTCGCGAGGCCAACGACATGTCAAACCCCGGGCTGCCGCGCATGGCCCTCAAGATGGCCACGGGCACGGGCAAAACAGTGGTCATGGCCATGCTCATCGCGTGGCAGGCGCTCAACAAGCTGGCCGCGCCCCGGGATGTCCGCTTTTCCGACACCTTCCTGCTCATCGCCCCGGGCATCACCATCCGCGACCGCCTGCGCGTCCTTCTGCCCAACGACCCCCAGAACTACTACCGGCAGCGCGACATCATCCCCAGCGAATCCATTGAGGAACTGATGCAGGCCAAGTTCCTCATCACCAATTTCCACGCCTTCCGGCTTCGGGAAAAGGCCACGGTGGGCAAGCTCACCAAGTCCATGCTGCCGGACGGCGGCAAGGCCTTTCAGGAAACCCCGGCCGAGATGGTCCGCCGTGTCTGCCGGGGGCTTGGCAACAAGAAAAACATCATCGTCATCAATGACGAGGCCCACCACTGCTACCGCCGCAAACCCGACGGCGAACAGGAAAAGCTCACCGGCGACGAGCGCAAGGAAGCGCAAAAGCGCGAGGAAGAGGCTCGCATCTGGATTTCCGGCATCGAGGCCATAAAGGCCAAGACCGGCGTGAAGCACATCTTCGACCTCTCGGCCACGCCCTTTTTCCTGCGCGGTTCCGGCTTCTCGGAAGGCGAACTTTTCCCGTGGGTCGTTTCCGACTTCTCGCTCATCGACGCCATCGAGTCCGGCGTGGTCAAGGTGCCGCGCGTGCCGGTCGAGGACAATTCCATGACCGGCGAACAGCCCACCTACCGGGATTTGTGGGAGCGAATACGCGAGGATCTTCCCCGCAAGGGGCGCAAGACCGAGGCCGTCAGCGGGGAGCCCGATGTTCCTGCCGCGTTGCAGGGGGCCTTGCAAAGCCTCTACGGCAACTACGAGAAGTATTACCGCCTGTGGGAGCAAAACGAGGAGGCGAGGGCCAAGGGGCTGACGCCGCCGGTCTTCATCGTGGTCTGCAACAACACCAACGTCTCAAAGCTCATCTATGACTTCGTCGCCGGGTGGGAAAAGACCATCGGCGACAGGACCGTTGTCCAGGCCGGGCAGTTGGCCATCTTTCGCAACGACGACGGCCGGGGCGGCTGGCTCAAACGTCCGAACACCATCCTGGTGGACAGCGAGCAGCTTGAATCCGGCGAGGCCATGAGCGCGGACTTCAAGAAAATCGCCGCCCGGGAGATCGAGGAGTTCAAGGCCGAATACCGGCAACGCTTCCCCGGCCGGGACGCCGACAGCCTCACGGATGAAGACCTCTTGCGCGAGGTCATGAACACCGTGGGCAAGGCGGGCAAGCTCGGGGAGCACGTCAAGTGCGTGGTCAGCGTGTCCATGCTCACCGAGGGCTGGGACGCCAACACGGTGACCCATGTCCTGGGCGTGCGGGCCTTCGGGACGCAGCTTCTGTGCGAACAGGTCGTGGGCCGGGCGCTTCGGCGCATGAGCTACGCCGCCGACGCCAACGGCTTTTTCTCTCCGGAATATGCCGAGGTCTACGGGGTTCCCTTCTCGTTTATCCCGTGCAGCGGCTCGCCCGTCGATCCCAAGCCAGGCCCCACGCCCACCCGCGTCCGGGCCTTGGAAAGCCGCATCGGCCGTGAGATCGCCTTTCCCCGGCTTGTCGGCTACCGCTACGACATCCCGGACAAGCGCCTGACCGCCACCTTCTCCAGCGAATCCGGCCTGGCCCTGTCCACGGCCGACATCCCCACCAAGGTGGAAAATGCCCCCATCGTTGGCGAATCGAGCATCCACACCCTCGACGATCTGCGGCATCGGCGCATCAACGAAGTCGCGTTCCGGCTGGCCAAGCTGACCCTGGAAAGGTACTTCCGCGATGACGACGGCAACGACAAGCCGTGGCTTTTCCCGCAGCTTCTGGACATCGCCAAAACGTGGCTGGCCACCTGCGTGACCTGCAAGGACGGCACCTTCCCGCAACTGCTGCTTTTGATCGATTTCGCCCATGACGCGGCCGACCGCATCTATAAGGCCATCGTCCAATCAAGCGCGGGAACCCCGGCGCTCAAGCCCATCCTGCGGCCCTACGACACCGTCGGCACCACCCGCTATGTGGATTTCGACACCACCCGGCCGGTCTACCCCACGCGCGAGGACAAGAGCCACGTTTCGCATGTGGTGGCGGACACGGGCTCCTGGGAGCAGAAAATGGCCCAGGTCTTGGAAGAGATGGATGAGGTGGACCGGTACGTCAAAAACCATGGCCTGAATTTCACCATCCCCTATACTTTGCTCGGTGAGGAGCGTGGCTATCTCCCGGATTTCATCGCCTGCATCGACGACGGCCACGGCCCGGATGACCGGTTGAACCTGATCATCGAAGTGACCGGCGAGAAGAAAAAGGACAAGGCGGCCAAGGTGGCCACGGCCCGCACGCTCTGGATACCGGCCGTGAACAATCACGGCGGGTTCGGACGGTGGGCCTTTTTGGAGATCGTTGACCCGTGGAATGCGGAGCACGACATTCGCACCATGCTGCAAGGACTGAAACCATGAGTCATCCACTTGGCGTGCTGAAAAATATCGACGCCCGTACCCAATGGCCCAGGGAAGATGGCGACTTCACCCCCTGGCTGGCCAGGGAGGAAAACATCGCCAAGCTTGGCGACGCCCTGGGGCTGGACATGGAGGTCGAGCAGGTCGAGGCGGCCGTGGGACCGTATGCTGCGGACATCCTGGCCCGGGATACGACCACCGATCAGTACATCGTCATCGAAAACCAACTCGAAAAGACCAATCATGACCATCTGGGCAAGGCCATCACCTATGGCAGCGTGCTTGGCGCAAGCGCCATCGTGTGGATCGCCTCGCAGTTCACCGAGGAGCACCGCCGGGCTCTGGAATGGCTGAACGACCATACCGGCAACGATCTGGCGTTTTACGGCGTTCTTCTGGAACTGTGGCAGATCGACGATTCGCGGCCAGCCGTCCGTTTCAACGTCATCGCCCGGCCTGCGGCAATCAAACCGCGTGACGCATCAAAGGCCGACGATGTCGAGCTGTCCGAGACGCGCAAGCTCCAGTTGGCGTTTTGGACGCTTTTTCGCGGCAGGCTCCTGGAGTCGAAGGCTTTGCCCTCGGCGGAACAGCCCCGGCCCAGGTATTGGTTCAATGCGCCCCTTGGGAGAACGGACACGAAAATTTCCTGCATTGCCGACACCTCGGCCAACCGTGTGGGCGTCCGGGTCTATCTGCAACGCAGGATAGCGGATGTGGCGCTTTCCTGTCTGGAGAAGGACAAGGACGCCATTGAGAAAGAACTTGGCGAAACGCTCATGTGGAATCCCTTCCCGGAAAAAATGGACAAGATCATCGCCAGTTACCGGCCTGTGGAGTTAGCGAACCGCGAAACCTGGCCTGCCGCAGTGGACTGGATGGTGGAGCACGTGGTGAAATTCAGAAAGGTCTTCATGCCGCGCATACGCCGTATTCCGCTCCAGGCCACGGAGCCTCAGCCCGGCGACGAGGGGATGCTGTAATGCCGAAGAAAACGACGAAAAATAGCGTGGCCGTCACCTCCACCCGCCACCAGGACAGCCGCGTGAACATCCCCACCGAGGAGTTGCGCGACTTCATCGCCGACGAGGAAAAGGCCCCGAAGACCATGCTCTATCCGCGCGACCCCTCCCTTGACCCGCAGCTTGTCTGGAAGGGCAAGGACGAACAGGACAAAGAGGATTTGGCGGTTCCGGTCGTCCCCATCTACATCCAGGAAAAGATCCATCCCCAGGCCATCATCGATTCCCTGCCGCGCCGGGATCGGCCCGGGGGCGAGCAGCTTTCGCTTTTTGCGGATTTCAACGGCCTGGGCGACGACTTCGACAAGAAGGTGGATTTCTACCACCATGAGCAGCACTGGGCGAACCGCATGATCCTGGGGGATTCGCTTCTGGTCATGACCAGCCTGGCGGAGAAGGAGGGACTGCGGGGCAAGGTGCAGACCATCTATTTTGATCCGCCGTATGGCATCAAGTTCGGGTCGAATTGGCAGGTGAGCACGCGCAAGCGCGACGTAAAAGACGGCAAGGCCGAGGACGCCACCCGGCAGCCGGAGCAGATACGGGCGTTTCGGGATACCTGGAAGCTGGGGATACATTCGTATCTGGCGTACCTGCGGGATAGGCTGACTGTGGCGCGGGAGCTGCTGACGGAGACGGGGAGCATTTTCGTCCAGATTGGGGATGAGAATGTCCACTTGGTAAGATGTGTGTTGGATGAGGTGTTTGGCAGTGAGAATTTTTGTAGTTTAATAACAGTTAAAAAAACTGGAGCGCAAACAACGACACTTCTTCCTCCAGTTAGTGATTATATAATGTGGTATTCTAAAATACGTCACAATGTTAAATACAATCAGTTGTTTAAAGACATGACTTATGGAGAAGGGCATAGCACCGGAGAACGATACGACCAGATACTTTTAGAGAATGGGGACGTCGTAACTATAGGCAAAATAGATATAATTCCAAATAATGCAAGATTTTTTCGATCTATAACGTTATCATCAAACCGACCTGCAAAAGAATATGAGAAACATCCTTTTGAGTTCAATGGCAAACAGTATTTTCCACCAAAGAACAGAACTTGGACAACAACAAGAGAAGGATTCAAGAATTTAGTGAATGCTAATCGGATTTCAGCAGGAAGAGAAAGTCTTAACTATATAAAATTTATTGATGATTTTCCAGCGAACCCTGTTGGAAACCTTTGGGAAGATCTTCCGGGTGCACCTGATAAAGTCTACGTTGTCCAAACAAATGCGAAGATCGTTCAACGCTGCCTCCTCATGACCACCGACCCCGGCGACCTCGTCCTCGACCCAACCTGCGGCAGCGGCACCACAGCCTACGTCGCCGAGCAGTGGGGCCGCCGCTGGATCACCACCGACACCAGCCGCGTGGCCCTGGCCCTGGCCCGGACCCGGCTGATGGCCGCCAAATATCCCTATTACCTCCTGGCCGACTCCCCCGAGGGCGTCAAAAAGGAAGCCGAACTGGCCGGGCTGCCTCCCGGGCATCACCCGACCGGAAACGACATGCGCAAGGGCTTCGTCTACAAGCGCGTACCCCACGTGACGCTCAAATCCATCGCCAACAATCCGGACATCAAGGAGGGCATGAGCCGCGAGGAGATCGACGCGGCCATCGCCCGCCACGCCGACACCGAAACCCTCTACGACCAGCCCTACGAGGACAAAAAGACCGTCCGCGTCACCGGGCCGTTCACCGTGGAGAGCCTTTCGCCCCACCGCGTCCTGTCCCCGGCCGACACCGACATGGATGGCACGGTCAGCGAGGAGGAGGGCCGTAAGCAACAGGACTTCGCGGCCATGATCCTGGATAACCTGCGCAAGTCGGGCGTGCAGAACACCAAAAAGGGCGAACGCCTCGTCTTCGACCGCCTGGACACCTTTTCCGGAACCTGGATTCAGGCCACTGGCGAATATGCCGACGCCGACGGCCAGGTCCGCCGCGTGGCGGTGTCCCTTGGTCCGGAACACGGCACGGTGGGGCCGCAGCACCTCAAGGAGGCGGCCAAGGAGGCCGTGCAGGGCATCGGCTACGACCTGCTCATCGTGTGCGGCTTCGCCTTTGACCCGCACGTCTCCGAGGAGGCCCGGCGCTATGGCACGCTGACCGTGCTTCCGGCGCGGATGAATCCCGATCTGGCCATGGGCGACGAACTGCTCAAAAAGACCGGCGCGGGCAACCTGTTCATGATCTTCGGGGAACCGGACGTGGACATCACGTCCCAGGCGGACGGCACGCTTGTGGCGCGCATCAACGGCCTGGACGTGTACGACCCGACCACGGGCGAGGTCCGGCCGTCATCGGTGGACGACATCGCCTGCTGGTTCATCGACACGCAGTACAACGGCGAGAGCTTCTTCGTGCGCCACGCCTACTTCACCGGCGCGGACCAGCCCTATGAGAAGCTCAAGAAAGCGCTCCGGGCCGAGATCGACGAGTCGGCCTGGGCCGACCTCTACCGCACCGAGAGCCGTCCCTTCCCCAGGCCCGAGTCCGGCAAGATCGCCGTGAAGGTCATCAACCACTACGGGGATGAGGTGTTGAAGGTGTTTGAGGTGTAAGGGGAACAGTCGGTATGCCGAAATCCAGACATGAATTCCGTGATCCGGTTCACGTCTTTATCCGTCTCGACTCTGATGAGCGGAAAGTCGTCGATTCCGCGCCGTTCCAAAGACTGCGGCACATCCACCAACTGGCCATGACCTGTCAGGTTTACCCGGGGGCCACGCACCGCCGTTTCGAGCATTCCCTCGGATGTATGGAACTGGCCACTCGGATTTTCAATACGATCATTCAGCCTGAGAATCACCAAGATCTTCCCAAGCAAATCCGGGATCAACTCCCGGAGATGACCCGGCAGGACCGCCTGAACCATTGGCGAAAAACCCTGCGGCTTGCAGCCCTTTGCCACGATCTTGGCCATCTGCCGTTTTCTCATGCGGCCGAGGGCCTCTTGCCCAAAGGCGTCACCCACGAAACCATGACCAAACGGTTCATTCTGGAAGAGATGCGGGATATTTGGGCTGACATGGAGCCTCAGCCCAAGCCGGAGCAAATCGCCAAGATCGCCGTGGGTGTCAAAGAGGCGCAAGACCTGCTGCCGTTTAGCCCATGGGAACGTATCCTCTCGGAGATCATCACCGGCGATGTCTTTGGTGCGGATCGCATGGATTACCTGCTTAGGGATTCGCTCCATGCCGGGGTCACCTACGGGCATTTCGACCATCATCGCCTCATCGACACCATGCGCATCCTGCCGGGAGTGGCCCAGGATAACAGTCAGGAATTCAACGATGAACCGGAGCTTGGCATTGAACTGGGAGGGCTCCAGGTGGCGGAATCGCTCCTTGTGGCCCGGTACCTCATGTTTTCCCAGGTCTATTTTCACCATGTCCGAAGAATCTATGACCTGCACCTGAAGGATTTCCTCATGGAACATCTTCCTGGGGGTGTCTACCCGATGGACCTCAAAGAGTTTCTCGCCATCACCGACAATGAAGTCCTGTGTAGCATCCAGGATGCCGCTCGTGATCCCTCCCGCCCCGGGCATGCGCATGCCGTGCGGATTGCCACGCGCCATCATTTCAAAAAAGTATATCAGCTTATGGCTCAGGATTGTGCGCAAAACCCCAGGGCCTTGGAAGACATTGCCGCTGGTCTCGGAGAGGAGATTGGCCCCGAGAGTATTATGATGGATGCCATAAACAAGGCGACTGCGAGCAAAAATGATTTCCCGATCAAGACCGACGAAGGCCGCATTTTGTCAGCCCATGGCCAGTCAAGCGTCATGACCTCACTCCCCATCGCGACAACGGGATACCTCTTCGTGCATCCCGACAAGCGGAAAAAGGCTTGCCCCTGGTTAAAGAAAAACGTACATCGTTTTCTCAAACCGAGGACGGAAAGCCATGATTGACGTTTCCAGCGCGGTCACCATTTTGGCGATGGTTGACACTCTCCGGGAACAGGGCAGTTGGGCGGGGGAAACCCATGTCCAGAAGGCCATGTTTTTTCTGGACAAAAAGTGCGCTGTCCCGACAGGCTATGATTTTGTGCTCTACAAGCACGGCCCCTATTCCTTCGACCTGCATGACTCCCTGACCACGCTTTTTTCCAGTTGTCTGCTTGAGCATCAAGTCCAGCCTGCCTACGGCCCACGCATTCGGTTGACGGCCTCGGGCAAGGCGTTTCTGGAAAAGTATTCTGGGCAACTTACCCCGGCGCAAACCGCCATTCAGACCGTGGCCCAGTGGTTCGGGAAAAAGGGCGTTTCCGATTTGGAAAAACTGGCCACGGCCCTTTGGCTTCGCGAAGAGACTCCTGGAGCAGACGATGCTGATCTCGCGCAGGAGATGCATCGCATCAAGCCGCACATCAGCCCGGTTGATGCCCGTCAGGCCCTCCGGGATGAGGCGGCTTTGTCCGCGTAGCGCCCGATCCTTTCCCTGCCATTGCACAAAACCGACTCTGGTCGCAGGGCCAGATTGACTCCTCTCCTTTTTCTCACCTCTTACCGCAACTTGCGCAAATCATGCGCTTTTCTTGCATGTTGCGCTGCAAAAACACGCCTTGGACGGCACGCGGAAGCCCCCCCCACAAGCGTCCCCCGCCTGTTCGAAAAGGTGGGCCTCCCAGGAACGGCGGGCATGCCCTACTCCCAGGAGGCCCCCGTGACCTCTTCTTTTTCTTCCGCCTAAACGAAACAAACGAATTTCACGAATTATCCGACAGGCTCCCCTTGGGCGATAGTTCGTTATTTTCGGTTTGTTCGTTCAGGGTGAAAACAAACCTCGGCCTGCCCGTGGTCTTCTCTTCCGTCCTGATGATGTGCCCGGCGGTCAGAAGTTCCTGCAGGGCCTCGCGAAGCCTCTCCCGGGAGGCGTTATTCCCGAGCGCCCGGTGCAGGGCCGTGGTCGTCATGGGGCCGCTTGCGAGGGCGGTGCGGATCTTCTCCGAAAGCGGATTGGCCTCGCGACTGCCGAAGATGTAGAGCGCCGAGGCCCGGCAGTACTCCCAGAATGCCAGCCCGGCCTGGAGATGCGCCTCGCCGATATGCCCCCGGCCGTCCAGCAGGGCATAGATCATGGCCAGCCGAACGGTCTGGGCCTCGCCCCGGTTGATGATGCACCCCGCCAGACCTGGATGCTCCCGGGAAAGACTGGGATAGACCGCACGCCACAAGTCTTCTGCCGGTCCATCCCACGTCATCTCTTCGCGGCGCTGTCCGATATCCACCAGCCGCGACACCTCGCGCCGCAGCCTGGACAGTTCGTCCTGGGGCATCCGGCGCGGAATCGGCACCATCCCATGCCGTTTGGCGCACACCCAGAGAAACCGGTTCCCAAAGCCGTTGAAGGCCTGGACCTCATCCAATAACGCGCGCAGCTCTTGAAACGTGATGTGGGTGACGATGCCGACATGCGCCCCCGTGACCTTCGTCCGCTCCTTTTTCACCATGGGGGAATAATCGCCCGAATCCCAAAAGCACCGAACCGCCGTCGACAGGGTATTCCCCTCGCGCTTGGTGCATTGCAGCGCTGAGGCGAATTCCTCATCCGCGACATACAAACGTTTATCCTCGACTCCGGGGTCCACCAGAACCCATGACCCGGCAGAGGTCTTCTTGTCGATGACCCATTCCGTGCGGGCATCCCGGACACAAAACGCAAGGCCCTCGCCGGTGGAGAGCGGGCCGCTGCTGGTCGCGGCAGGTGACGGGAACGGGTTGTCCTGGTTGTCCGGGAGGCCTTCGGGAGAAAAGAGCGCATTCACAGGATGCGCCGAGGTTCCCTTCCTGGCCTTGCTGGACGCCCCGACGATGGCCGTGAACAGGCGCGGATAATGCCGCGTCTCACCCAGATACATGCCCGGCCCCTTCAGTACCCCGTTGCCGGACACCTCCACCCCGAAGCGGGTCAGAAAGGTGGCCAGCACCGCCGCCGGATCGGCCTCCGATTTCCGCGTGGCCAATTCAATGAAGACACCGGCAATGCCTGGGTGCGCCTGGGGGGAAAGGGTCGGCCACGGCAGGAGAAGTGGCGTCCACTCCTCGGGCTGCTGGCTGGCAGGGGCAGGGGCGGCGGCCACGTTTCCCGCCGCAAGCGGCGCGTCGCCGCTTATCCTCTGGCGCGCCTCCTGCCAGGTGCGCCCCCGGCAGGAGTCGTGAAAGCACTGGTACGAGAGCCTGCCTTCAGCGGCCTGATAGATGGCGGCCTCGCCAGGGGCATGTCCCGGATCGAACACGCATTCCTCCAGGACATACAGCGTGCCGCCCTGGAAGGGCTTTTCCTTCTTCAGTCCACGGCCATGCCGCTCCAGGTAGGCGCGGACATCGAACCGCCCTCCCGGGTCTGCGGCGGTGGCGGCAGGGAGAGCGTGGCGTGGCGTTGCATCCGCCCCGGCCTGTGCGGCAAAGGCCTCCAGCAGCTCCCGGGGAACGGGCGCGCTATGTCCCGGCACTTCCACAATGGCCGACGCACGGTGCGGCCGCTCCACCGTGTGGTCGCCCTTGCGGGCCATGGTCCCCCACAGCTTGACCAGCCGCGCCGGGTTGAACACGGACTGATCCACCGTGGCCTCGCCGGTATCGAACCTGGCGGCCAGGGCCTTGAGCACCCCCTTGACCAACATGACGCTCTCGGGCGTGTTGGCAAGGTCGATCTTGTACACAAGATGCCACCCATTCCCCGAGTCGGCGAAAAGCGGCTCCGGCCACCCCAGAAGATTCAGATGGTCGGCGATCCGTTGCGCCACGTCGTGCGCCGCCATTTTCTCCGGCTCCGAGCTTGAGATGCCGGAGGGACGCGCCGGGTCCACATCCACCAGGAGGTTGCGCAGACAGAGGGCCTCACTGTCCTGCGTCCGCCCCACTCCCGCCTTCAGCCTGTGGTCGGCGCGCCCGAGGAGGGCGGGGGCGACCGGGTTGAGGGTGACATATACCCCCTCTGGCTTCGCCCCCGCATCCAGCCGGACGGCCAGTTTCGCCAGCGCCTGCTTGTCCCGGAACCATCCGGCCACGATGGCCTTTTTGCCCCCGGCAAACTCGTTGCCCCAAAGACTGGACTTCTTGATTCCCGGGCCGATGGCGCAAAGCTCCACCACATGTTCCGGATCATACAGACAAGCGATGGCCTTCATCACCCTGTCAAGCGGACTGTTCGGCTCCACGTTGGTCGGCCACGGCTCAAGGGCTTCAGCGGCGTTTGATTTCGTGTTCATATGCCGCCTACCTCCGCTCGGGATCAATGAGGTTGGCGTGTAAAAACGCATCCAGATCCGACAGCCGGTAGCGGATCGCGCGGCCGAGCCGGAGATACTTCGGCGGCCTGTGCGCAAACCGCCATGCCTGAAGGGTTTTCACGGAAAGACCAAGATAGGCGGCCGCGTCTTTTTCATCGATCAAGCCAAAGGAATTCATCATGCCTCCTCGAAGGCCTGGAGGCGCGATAGCGTCCCACCACTGGATGGAGAGGCTCTCCATGGGGGAGACGGCTTTTTTACTTGTCAGAACCGGCGCGGTGAGGGTAGCAAGGAGATGTGAGTATCTACCGTTGACGGAGTTGGCGCTCCGTTGACCCTCAGACGAGCCGGGGTGCTGAAAGCAATTTCGTGCCCCGGTTTTTTTTGGGGAGATTCCCAGTCCCGACTGTTACACTCGCCCCTATTCCCGCCTTTCCATTCTTGCCCGTTTCAATCCCACCTTGTTGTGTGGAAATATAACCGTCATCTCCGCACACGCAAATATAAAATTTGTCAAAAAACTTCTCGTATCCACAGCGATCAAGTCTAGTGATGCGAAATCGTGAACAATGATCCTATTTCACCAGATTTGATCCACAGCACAAGCATTTTTTTGTGGAAAACAATGGTCGTTATCCTTTTCTTTTCCATTTACTCCCCGACGTTCACTAAAAATCCAAATGATTTTCCAGTTGAATATTATTTCCTTGACGTATACTCCAAAATTTATCAACGGTGCGTTTAGATTTACTGGTGTTTCTAATGGAACTCTGGGTTGTTAAAAGAGATTCAATCATCACACCCTATACACTTTTTTTATCAACGACCTCCCATTGCCTGTTCCCATATTTTCCGGAGTAAATTTTTAATGTCAAGTAAAAAAAATGCATTTATGATAAAAATAATATTTCCCAAAAAACTCGTCATCTTTTCCCAGAAAAACTGGTAAAACCGTGCGAAAGTTGTTTACGCTTATCCTCGCCATATCCAATTTATAGCCACGATGTCAACTTCTGCAGACCTCTGCGCAAATGTCTGCGCTGAATGACAGTGCACATGTGTGACCTTGTCTGATGTTCTTATAAATTTATACAACCATTACAGCATGATGGATCACGACAACTCTCTATTATTTCGCTTGACATCCGCGCTTGGATTTCCTGCAGGTACATAGAGACCTTGTTGGTCCGGGTGTTGGGCCGGGGGTGGTCGAGGGTGGATGAGGGTGGATGAGGGTGAGGGTGGTGTGGAGTTGACCCCGGTGATGCCCCGGAGGGGCTTCGGAGGGGCTTCGGAGGGGCTTCGGAGGGGCTTCCACCCATAAAAATCGATCAGGGGATCGCAAAAATCCTGTCAAGAAAAAAGTGCGGGAATCAAAAGAGTATTCCGTGCGCGACAGTTTCGACCATCATGCCCCCGGATTCGCCATGCCGCTGTGTGAATCAGGCCCCCCCTTCGCAAGCCCCCCCGGCAATACGGCCCCCCCACTTCGGGCGTGTCTACGCCTCGCCCGCCACGTCAGCCGCCCTTTTCTGGGTTCAATCCCCTTTCCCGACAGGACACCATCGCACCGCTCCGCGACGTGGTGTTTCACGTCACCGTAGTGATCGGCGTCACCTCGGCCCAGCCCGTGGGCGCATGCTCGGCGCACCACAGATCATGGGCGTTTTGGAGGTTGAGCCACAGGTCCGGCGTGGTGTTGAAGGCTTTGGACAGCCGCAGAGCCATATAGGGCGTGATCCCGACCTAGGGGAAGGTACTCCTTGAGCGGCATAGACAGATTCGGGGGCGGATGGTCGGAATCGTGGAGAGAGCGCTTTGATCCCTATGCGCCATGCAACGCCCCTACGCCTTCCCCGCCCGCATGGCGATCAACTCAGCCACGATACTGATGGCGATTTCCTCCGGGGTTTCGGCCCCGATGGGAAGGCCCACGGGGCAATGCACCCGGGCCAACTCCGCGTCGGTCGTGCCTGCCGCCCGCAGCCGGTCGTAAATGGCGTCTCGCTTGCGGCGGCTGCCGATCATGCCCACGTAGCCGGCCTTCGTGCCAAGGGTTTGGGCCAGGACCACGGCGTCGTGGAGGTGTCCCCGGGTGACGATGACCACCATGTCGCGCGGGGTGATGGTCCGCCCGGCAAAGCAGTTCGTGAGATCGGCCACGGCCACCGCAAAGGCCGTGGGGAAGCGTTCCTGGTTGGCGAACTCCGGCCGGTCGTCCAGGACGGTGACTGAAAATCCTGCCAGTTCGGCAGCCAGGGCCGTGGCCCGGGACACATGTCCGGCCCCAACGAGAAAGAGCCGGGGCCTGCCCTGGCAGGGCTCCAGGACATAGCGGCGGCCTCCGGTTTCCACGCATGCCGGAGCCGTAAGGCCTTTCCCAGTCCGGTGCAGGGCGTGATGGTCCGCAGGCGTCGCCTCGCCCGGCGCGACGGCGCTGCCGTCCTCGGCCAGGAAGATTCTCCCCCCCCTGCTCCCAGGGGTGTCCAGGGGAGTGGCCAGGAGGCAGCGTTCCCCGGCTGCCAGGCGGTCCCGTAACGCGATAAACTCCCCAGCCTGATCCGGGTCCAGACGTTCCAGGAAGATGGAGAGCCTGCCGCCGCAGATCATGTCCGCCCCGGCCGCCATCTCCCCGGTCAGGTTGAAGTCCATGACCCGGGCCAGGCCTCCGTTCAGCACGGCGGCGGCCGCCTCCATGACCCGGGCCTCCACCAGTCCGCCGCCCACGGTCCCGGCGATGGTTTTATCGGCGAACACCAGCATGAGCGCCCCGGCCGCCCGCGGCGCGGAACCCTCCTGGGTGACGATGGCCGCCCGGGTCACGGACTCTCCGGCCGCAAGCCGGCTCAAAAGCGTTTCCAAAAGATCGTTCATGGCGCGCCTACGCCTCCTTTTTTGGGGACTCTGATCCGGTTTTGACGGTCGTAGCGGCCAGTCACCGGGCCAAGGCGTCGCAACAGGCTGCCGCAGGGGCAGGGACCGGGGAGCATGGCTGCGGCGTCGCCGGTGCGGTAGCGCACAAGCGGCATGGCCAGGCGGCCAAGGGTGGTCATCACCACCTCCCCGGTATGCCCCTCGGGCAGGACCGCCCCCGTGGCCGGGTCCAGGATCTCGACATACAGATCGGCCTCACGCAGATGGTAGCCCGCCTGGGCCGCGCACTCCACCCCGCCCCCGAACCCGGATTCGGTCAGGCCGTAGTGGTCGAAGACCGGGCAGCCCCAGCGCCGTTGCACCAATTGGCGCAGTTCGGGGGAAAGGGGCTCCCCGCTGGTCAGAACCGCCCGCAACCGGCTCCGGGCCGCGTCGCAGGCATCGGGGTCGCGCACGAACCCTTCCAGAAGTCTGGGGCCGATGACCAGCACCCGGGGCCGGGCCTGGGCCATATCCCGGCAAAAGGCCGTGACCGGATCGCGGTCGCTGTCCTGCGGGGCCCGGGCCGCCGGGAACCCGGCCACGCCGCGCGCCCCGAACCTAGCCAGGGCCGTGGACAACAGCTCGGCCACGCGGGGGGCGGGCAAAAGGATCAGCACCGTGTCGTCGGGCGCGGTGAAGGTGGTCATGCCGTGGTGGAAAAAATCCAGGGTGGCGGCCAGGTCTGCGGCGGTGAAAGCCAGGCGTTTGGCCAAGCCGCTGGTGCCGGAGGTGGCCAGGGTGACCATGTGTGAGACGTCGCCCAGGGGGACGCACACAAACGGGCGATGGTCCCGGGCCAGTTCGGCCGGGATGGTGCAGGGGCAGTCGGCCATGTCCTCGAGTCTGCGGGGGAAATCGTCCGGCAAAAGGGCCAGCTTGTCGCGGTAGAAGGGGCTTTTGCCCCGGGCCAGGGCGACGGCGTCTTGCAGGGCCGCCAAGTGGTGTTTTGCCACGTCCCGGGGGGAGGGGCCTTCCCCGGCAAGGCCCAGGCGTGCGGCCAGCCAGGGATCCAGAGGGGAACGCGCAGCAGGAGGGTCGCGCCTCATGCCCCGGCCCGTCCGTGTCCGCCGGGTTGCGGCCGGTAGAGGGTGCGCCCGTCTGTGCCCGAAAGGTTGTAGAGGCAAAAGGGGGCAAGCAGGCCCTCGGGGGAGACCTCGTGGATGCAGCAGCCCCGAACCCGCTCCAGGTCCAGGGTCCAGGCGTCCATAAAGGCCATGCCCGACAGGGTGAAGCGTCCGCCCGTGGCCGCCTTGGCCAGAAAGCGGTCAAAGTCGTCGCCGGGGGCGGCCGGTGCAACGTCCGGCCCGGGCGCGGCCCAGTGCTTTGCTGTGAAGGCCTTGGCCCGACGCGCCCCCTCTTCGGCCAGGATGGGTTCCGTGTGTACGGTGTCGCAGCAGCCGCCAGACTTTGGGGCCGGGGTCAGTCCGCCGGAAGGCGTGCGCTGATACACGGCGGAAAACGAGCACAGGGAGTGTTCGCAGCCCGGGGGATGGAAGTCGTCCAGGCGCAAAAGGCCGTGAGTCTGGCGGACCAGGGCGGCCATGACCTCGGGCAGGGTCAGGCGGCGGTCGTCGCGGCCCGGCCAGGGATGGCGGCCGAAGGCGGCGGCGGGCTGGATGTGCACCCCGCGCACCCCGGGCCCGAAGGACAGGGCCAGGCGCACGATGTCCCCCAGTCCCCCGTCGTTGATCCCGGGGATGACCGTGGGCACCAGCACCACGCCGAGTCCGGCCTGGACGGCGGCCGCCACGGCCCGTTTTTTCAAGTCGAAAAGCGGCCTGCCGCGCAAGGCCCGGTAGGCCTCGTCCGTGACCGCGTCGAACTGCAAAAAGACCGAATCGAAACCGCCCCCGGCCAGGGACCGGGCGAAGTCCGGGTCGGCGGCCAGACGCAGGCCGTTGGTGTTGAGCTGCACGAAGGGAAAGCCCCGGGCCTTGGCCAGCTCTCCGATGGCGGGCAGGTCGTCTCGCAGGGCCGGTTCGCCGCCGGAGATCTGGAGATTGCAGCGCCCCGAGGCCTGGCCCACCCGGTCGAGCAGAAAGGCCAGGTGCGAAAACGGTGGGTCTGCGGTTGCGTCCCCGGGGCCGGACGAGGCGAAGCACACCGGGCAGCCCAGGTCGCAACGGGTGGTGACCTCGATGAGCGCCGTGCAGGTGTGCTGGCCGTGCTCCGGGCACAGGCCGCAATCGAAGGGACAGCCCCGGTCCACGGCGGTGAAGGCCCGGCGCGGGGGGCTCGGCCGTTTGGGCCGTTTCCAGGCGGAAAAGTCCGGCTGGCCGCGCCATACCGGGGCCGCAAAGTCCCCGTGCTCGGGGCAGCGTTTGACCAGAAACACGGTGTCGCCCCGGATCACCCTCCAGGCGTCGAGCCGCCGCAGGCACACCGGGCACACGCTGGCCGTGTCCGGTTCCCGGTCCAGGGGCCGCTGCATGGGGCTCATGGCTGCGTCCTCATCCTTCCCCGCGCGGCAGGCTCGGATCGATGCCGTAGGCCGTCAGGATCTCCAGGATATGGTCCCAGGACTCGGCAAGAAGCGTCCCGCAATGGGCCGGGCTTGGGCCGTGTGGGTCGTTCTCGCCCAGGATGGCCGGACAGGTGTCGCCGCCGTAGACGGCGGTCTTTTCCCGGAACCAGTCCGCGAATTCGGCCACCATGGGGTTGGCCATGGGGTGGGCCTCTTCCTCGTCCGCGCCCTTGGCCACATAGAGCCCCAGCACGCAACAGCCGCCGGTCAGGATGCCGCAGGTTCCGCCAGTCTGGGCCAGCCCCCGGCACAGGCCGAACATGGCCCGGACAAGTTCCGGATTCTCCCGGCCCATGGCCTCAAGGGCCAGCAGGGCCATGGCCTGGCTGCAACAATAGCCGCGTCCCACCAGGGGCGCGATGTCCAGTGACGACGTCATGATACCTCCTTGACGGCCACACACAGGAAATATCCCGGCCTGGGCCGCCGTGGGCCGACGCCGCAGGCGCATCCGCCAGTCCTGCCGAGCAGGGCCGGGGCCAGGTCCGCCGCGTCGCATCCGGCAAAAAGGAGCCTCCCGGCCAGTTCGGACAGCAGCCGGGAGTGGTCCTCGAAAAGGATGGGGACAAGTCCTGCCCGGGACAATTCGGCCACAAACGCCTCACGGGTCATGGCCCCGGCCGTGCAGGAGCCGTCCGGGCAGGGCTCCCCGCCCGCATTGTCCCGGAGGTACAGGTCGGCGACGACCAGCCGTCCGCCCGGGGCCAGGATGCGGGCCAGTTCGGCCAGGGCCGCCCGGGGAACGGCAAAGGCGGACAGGGCGCATTCGCACAGCGCGCCGTCCAGGCAGCCGTGGGGCAGGGGCAGGGCCCCGGCCCGGGCCACGATCACCCGTCCGGGAATCCGGCCTGCAGCCTCGGCGGCGTAACCGGGGTCGGCCTCGATGCCCAGGGTCCGAAGTCCCCTCTGTCGCAAAAATTCCACACTGACCCCGGGGCCGCAGCCCACGTCCGCCACCACGTCGCCGGGGCGAAATCCGGCCGCGTCCAGACCCCGGGCCGTAAGCCCAAGCCCCCCGGGGCGCAGGGCGTCGCCCGCCACGGCTCGAAAATCCGCCCGCCGGTAGAGCGGCAGGGACGCGCCCGGCCTGTGTCGCCCGTCAGGCCAGCCCGGCGCGACGGCCTTTGGGACAGACGCGGGGGGCGTCGCAGGGGTGGTCATTTGTCCTCCAAAAGGGCCTCCACCTCGGCCATCTTGCCCTCGGCCAGGGACTTGGGCACAAGCGTCAGGCCGCAGGCCGGACAGGTGGGCAAAATCACCGCAAACACGCTGCCAAGGTAGGACACCTCCACCTTGGACTGGACCAGGGGGCCGCCGCATCGGCCGCAGGTCCAGTCTCCGGCGTCGGGCGCATAGGCCGGTTCCATGCTCATGGCCGCTCCTTTTCCGGGCCTGCCGGGCCAGTTTCGGCGTTTGGCCCGCCGTCCGTCCCGCCGTCCGCCGCCATACTGGCGCCGGGCACGTCCATGCGGTGGCAATAGGCGTCATGCACCGTACATCCCCCGTCATTTTTGTCGTACAGCACCCAGAAGGTCACGTTGCACAGTCGCGCCGAGGCGAGAAAGCGGCCTGTGGCCGTATCCAGGAAACGCTCCCCCGTGGCCTCGGCTCGGGCCACCACGGCCCGGACGTCCGTGTCCAGGATGCGCCGTTCCTCAAGCCTGGCCAGCACCTCCGGGGCCATGCTCACGGTGACGCCGCCAGTCTCTTCCATGCCCGTCTCCTCCTCGCCATAGACGGCGCGCAGGATGTCGCGCCGAAGCAGCGCCCGGTTGCGGCGTCTGGCCGACAGTCCGGCGGGGTGCTCCACTCTGGGGCCGCCGGATCTCTGGCCGGGAAAGATCAGGTCCAGCAGATGCACGGCCCGGTTGCCCGCCCGCCACAGCATGTCCCGGCACATGGCGCAGGACACGGCATAGTCCAGGGCGACGGCCCCGGCCCGGCGCGCGGCCACCGCCCGGGCCATGTCCGGATCGGCGTTCCACATAAGCCCCCCATAGCCGCAACACTCGGTGTATTGCCCGGTCAGGGGCGGCTCCAGGGTCGTGACCTTAAGCCTGGACAAAAGCTCGCGCACGGCGGCCCGGGTCTTTGGATCATGCCGCGAGGAGCAGGGGTCGTGCACGGCCAGGGTCTGCGCCTCAGAGGCCGTTGCCGCGCCAGGCGGCAGCCCGGTCTCTTCAGCCAGCACCCGCCACAGGGACACGGCCGGGATGTCCGGCGCGGCCTCGGTGAAGGTCTTCAGGCAGGTGGCGCAGGCCGCGACCACCCGGGGCCGCCCCAGGCGCTCCCAGTCGGCGCGGAAGCGGGCCATGGCGGCGGCGAAAAGATCCTCGCGTCCGGCCCACCTTCCGGGCACGCCGCAACAGCCGAGCATGACGCCTACACCGCCTTGCAGGGCGCCGCGCAAAAAGTCGTAGGCCGCATGCGTCAGTCCCGGCGAGGCCCCGGCCAACTGGCAGCCCGGGAAAAAGACATGGCCGCAGGTCGCGGACCCGGGCCCGGGCCTGACCAGGGCGCAGGCCGGGGAATCGCTTTGGGCCATGTCCATGAGCGCGAATTCGAAGGCCGAGGGCGGCATCTTGCCCCGCTCCACCATGTCCCGCCGGGCCAGGAGGCTTAACTCGGCCATGGCGAAGCCCTCGGGGCAGACCTCGGCGCACAGCCCGCACAGGCTGCACGAGTTGATCATCCGGTTGGCCTGATGATGGCCCTGGACGATGGCCGCGTTGTTGTAGAAACGCCGGGCGTAGGTCTTGGGATAGCCCTTGTAGCGTTCCAGGTAGGCGCAGGCCTTGACGCATTCCAGACACTCGCAGCGCAGGCATCGTTTGGCCTCGGAGGCGGCCTCGGCGGGCGAAAACACGGCCCCTGGACCGGCCGGGACCACCCGGGGCGCAGGGGCGACTCCCCCGGTTTCGGTGAAGAGCCGGGTGGCCGAGGCCCCCTCCCGTTCCCGGGAGGCGGTGGCCGAGACCCCGCTCATGAAGCGGTCCAGGGTGGTGGCGGCCCGGCGGCCGTCCGCGGCGCAGGCCATGGGCGAGGGCGTCCCGTCCGGCAGCGGCCAGCCGCCGAAGCACATCCCGGGGTCGTCCGCCGCAAGCGTCACCGGGTCCACGGCCTCCCGCCCGGCCGGACAGAGGCCGGGACCGCCGCCCGTATCCCCGGCCCCGTACTCCACGAACACGGCGTCAAAATCGTTGCGGGCCGTGGCCAGAAATGGGGGCGACATCGCCCTTTCAGCCCTGAAGACGACACCCATGCGGGCAAGCATGGCCGTTTCGGCGGCCAGCGCCTCAGGCGGCAGCGTCACCTGGGCAAGGACGGCCAGCCAGCCCCCCGGGGCGTTTTCTGGAAAAAAGACCGTGACGCCGTACCCCTTGCGCACGAGATCGTTGGCCACGGTCAGGGCGGCCAATCCCGCGCCCAGGACCGCGGCTCGTTTTGCCTTGGCCGGGAGCACCAGGGGTTTTCCCCCGGCCGGGGCGTTGCCGACGCAAAACCGCTCAAGCTCCCCCACGGCCAGGGGCCCGCCCAGGTCGCGGCGCAGGCAGGACGCCTCGCAGGGGTGGTCGCAGATGCGGGCCAACACGCCGGGCAGGGGCATGGTCCGTTCCAGGATCTTTCGCGCCGCAGCTGTTTTGCCCGCAGCCATGGCCTCCATGAAGGCCCGCACATCCACATGCAGCGGACACGCCGCCCGGCAACGGGGCTGCTCTTCCTGGATGCACCGGGCTTCCCAGTCGCGCAGTTCGTTTTGATCCATGCCTACCCTCTTCTTGGGCGGGCGGACGGCCCGCTCCGGATTGCGTCCCAAAGATACCGCGCGGCGGGCAACACCGCCATGGGGCGTTCCGGGTTCATCCTGCCGGGGGCCGGGGTTTTTTCCCGCCCCCGAGGCCGAACGGGCGGACACGTTTCCGCGTCCGCCCGTTCGGTTGTTGCGGGCCTGCGCACCGCTTCATCTTCATGCTCCATCCCCGGGCCGGACATCCGCCCGGAGAAGGATCGCTCAGGCCACGTTAGCCCGTAAGCCCGGCCAACACCTTCTCGGGCAACGCCGGCAGCCTGGTCACACGCACGCCGCAGGCGTTGTAGATGGCATTGGAGATGGCCGCGTGGGGGCAGGTCAGGGGCAGTTCCCCCGAGCCCGAGGCCCCGAACGGTCCATCGGGACGTTTGCTCTCCACATAGATCAGTTCCATGTCGTCGGGAATCTGCTTTATAAACGGGAATCCCGCGCCGACCAGCGTGCCGTGCTTCTTGATGTCCTCGTAGTCCTCGGTCAGGGCCAGGCCGATGCCCTGGGCCAAGCCGCCGTACATCTGGCCGTCCACCACGAGCTTGTTGGCCAGGGCGCCGAGATCGGCCACCAGGGTCATCTTTTCCACGCTGGTCTTGCCCGTGGCCACGTCCACGGCCACCTCGGCCAGGAACAGGCCGTACATGTAGCAGCAAAACGGACTTCCCTGGCCGTTTTCGTCGCAGTTCGTGGCCGGGGCCGTCCACTTGCCGCTGTAGCGAAGCGGCAGCTTTTCGGCCACCATCTCGTCATAGCTGCGATAGCCGCCGCCGGGCTTCTGCATGGCCTTGACGAGCAGTTCGCAGCCCACGCGGATGGCGTTGCCGGTCATGACCTGGGAGCGGCTGCCCCCGGCCGGGCCGCTATTGGGGGCCTTGCTGGTGTCGTTTAGGACCAAGCGGATCTTTTCGGGCGGGACGCCAAGCGGCAAGAGGCCCTCGTGGGCCGTGCACTGGGCTCCGGAATCCGCGCCCTGGCCGTGGTCCTCCCAGCAGGAATAGACCGTCACGCCGCCGTCGGCGTTGAGTTCGATCCAGGCCTCGGAGGAGTCCGGGCCGTCCAGGCCCGCGCCGTAGACGCCCAGGGACAGGCCCACGCCGCGCTTGACCTCGGCCGTGGAATGGGCCTTAGCCTTGGCCAGGGCGGCCTGGTACCTGGGCCGCATGGCGTCGAGCATCTCAGGCAGGCTGTAGACCTCGGGATCCTGGCCGGTGGGGGTGGTGTCGCCCTTGCGGTAGGCGTTTTTATAGCGCAGCTCCAACGGGTCCATGCCAAGCTTCTCGGCCAGTTCGTCCATGAGCACTTCCGAGGCGAACTCGCTTTGCGGCGAACCGTAGCCCCGGAAGGCCGAGCCCCAGGCGTGGTTGGTGCAGACGGTGCGGCCCTCGCCCCGGATGGCCGGAATGCCGTAGCCCGCGCCGATGAACTGGGCCCCGCGCAAGGTCAAAAGGTCGCCGAACTCGGAATAGGGGCCGTGGTCCACGGTCCAGTCACTCTCCATGGCCAAAAGCTTGCCGGATTTGTCCGCGGCGAAGCGCACGTTCATGAAAAACGGCGACCGCTTGCCGGTGTAGGCCATCTGCTGCTGGTAGTTGTAGCGCAGGTGCACGGGCTTGCCCGTGGCCAGGGCGGCCACGCCCACCAGGGCCTCCATGGTCGGGCTGAACTTGTAGCCGAAGGTGCCGCCGGCCGGGTTTTGCACCAGAACTAGGTTGTCCGGCTCCACGCCCAGGCCCGGGGCGATCATGTACAGGTGCAGGTGCAGGCCGATGGACTTGGAATGGATGACCAGCTTGCCCTCGTCGTTGACGTAGGCGAAGCCGACGTCCGGTTCGATGGGCATGTGCGGCTGGCGGCCGACGTAGAAGTCGTCCTCGACCACCACGTCCGCCTTCTCGAAGATGGGCGCGGTGTCCGGGCCCTTGGCGATCTTTTGGATGTAATAGACGTTGGGGGTGCCGGGATGGATCTCAAGGGCGTCCTCGGCCATGGCCGCAGGCGCGCTCATGTAGGCGGGCAGTTCCTCGTAGGTCACCTTCACCTTCTCGGCGGCGGCCCGGGCCAGTTTTTCGGAAGTCGCGCACACGATGGCCACGGCGTCGCCGTACTGGAAGACCTTGGTGTCGCACAGGATGGGGCGGTCCCAGCCGTCGCCCTTGTTGGTGGGGAAGGTGATAAGGCCGGTGATGCGGTTTTTGCCCTTGACGTCCTTGTGGGTCAAAACGGCGTGCACTCCGGGCATGGCCAGGGCCTCGGAGGCGTCGATGGACACGATGTTGGCGTGGGACACCGGGGACTGGACCAGGGCCATGTGCAGGGTTCCCTCGGGCATCTTGAGACCCAGGTCCGCGCCGTAGTCGCAGGTTCCGGTGACCTTGGCCAGGGCCGAGGGCCGGGGCAGCTTGGAGCCGAAGGCCCGGGTGCCGTCGGGCAGCTTGAAAGCCAGGTCGGCGGCGGTCAGTTCCCCCCGCAGCACCTTGGCCGCGTCCATGACCGCGTCCACCAGGGGTTTGTAGCCGGTGCAGCGACAGGCGTTTTTGTGCTTCTGGAACCAGTCGCGGACCTCTTCGCGGGTCGGGCTTGTGTTCTCGTCGAGAAGGCCCTTGGCCGAGACGATGAATCCCGGGGAGCAGAAGCCGCACTGGGCCCCGCCGTGCACCATCCAGGCCAGTTGCAGGGCGTGCGGGGCCTCGGGGGTGCCCACGCCCTCGATGGTGGTGACGTTGGCCCCGTCGGCCACACGTTTGATCTTGGTGATGCAGGAGCGCACCACCTTGCCGTCCAGGATGACGCTGCATGCGCCGCACTGGCCCTGGCCGCAGCCGACCTTGACGCCGGTGAGCAAAAGCTGCTCGCGCAGCACGTCGGCCAGGGTGGCGTCGGCATCGACCACCAGGGTTTTTTGCACGCCGTTGACGATGAGTTTTTTTTGAATCATGGCTGCCTCCTTGGCATGTTCTTGGTCCGTCGTATGGCTCCGGCCGTTGCGGCCGGATGGTGAACGATCATCCCTTGCCGAAGGCGCAGGACGGATAACGGCATTCAGGGCAGGAGGCGCAAAATCCCCCGTGCCCCAGGTCCGCCACATCGCGCGCCGTCACATCGAGCCCGGCCAGGATGCGGGGAACGATCAGGTCGAAAATGCTGGCCCGGTGGTACATGACGCAGCCGGGAAGCCCGACCACGGGCACGTCGCCGATATGGGCCAAAAGAAACATGGCCCCGGGGAAGGTGGGCGCGCCGTAAACCACCTGCCTGCCGCCGGCGGCCCGGATGGCGGCAGGCGTGCGGTCGTCGGGGTCAACGGACATGCCCCCGGTGACCGCGATCAGGTCCGCCCCGTCGTCGAGCAGGTCGCGGATGGCGGCGGCGGTCATGGCCACATCGTCGGAGGTGATGCGTTGTTCGCAGACGTTGCTGCCCAGATGGCTGAATTTCTTTCGCAAAACCGGCCCGAAGGCGTCTTTGATGCGGCCATGGTAGACCTCGCTGCCGGTGGTGACCACGCCCACCCGGCAGGATTTGAAGGGACGCACCGTCACCACGGCCTTGTCCGCGCAGATCTCCTCCACGCGACGGATCTTTTCTTCTTCGATCAGAAGCGGGATGACCCGGGTTCCGGCCACCAGTTGTGCGGCCTGGACTTCCTGGAAGGTGTGCAGGCTGGCCAGGGCGATCTCTCCCAGACAGTTGATCGCGGCCAGGGTCGCCACATCAACCACGAGCAGCCCCTGGGCCGTGGCGGACAGGTTGACCCGCCCCTCGCAGGCCGCCGTCAGCGCCAGGTGCTCACCAGCCACGGCCGTGGCGATCCGCCGGGCGGCCTCGTCCTCGTGCAGGTAGCCGGGCATGGGATCGAGTACATACAGATGCTCCTTGCCCACCCGCAACAGTTCGTGGATGTCGTTCTGGGTGACCACATGGCCCTTTTTGAAGGCCGGTCCCTTGAATTCGCCTGGCACGATGCGGGTGATGTCGTGGCACAGAACCAGTCCCACGGCGTCCGCAACCGCCACCTCACGCATTCCCTGATACCGCATATCCGTCTCCCGGCAGCCTCGCGACGCGCAGCGTCTTCGGAGCGGGCGGCAGCGCGAGGATTTCGATTACGACATATGTCGTGTGTGACATATGCCAGAGCCGACATCGTTAGGCAAGAAGACTCCCCGGACAACCCACTGGAATGGTTATGTTTTAATTAGCATAATGCATCAACGAAGAGTCTGCGGCGCTTCACAACCCGCGACCAGTTCATCACCAGCCTTTTACGGCTCCGGCGGACAAGATCGGGGTCTGGCACGTGGCATGCGATCCGGCCCGCACCGGCTCTCCTCCGGGGTTGCGGCGCACGGGCAGGCACTCAAGACGGATTGAGAACATACGGAGCAACGGGAAGATCTTCGAGGAAAATACGGGCTGTCGGCATGGCGACAGATGACCGCCTCCAAAATGCTACATCCGGTGAGCACGGAGTGACGGGACTCCTCCAGCTCATCGCCGACAACCATAACAACTTAAATCTTCATGAGAGATGCGGAAAAATCACCCCAAACGGCCAAGCATGTGCTGACCTCACTCAAGCGTCTGCTCGGCTTCGCCGAGCACAGGGGGACGTGGTGTCCTTGCCGGGCAAGCTCCATATCGCCATGCTCACCAAACAATCGGGGAATGGTAAAACTCGCTCCGAAGCACGATGGTTCAATCCCCTTTCCAGACAGGGCGCCATCGCACCGCCCCTCGCATCGTGGCGCTTCACGCCGCCGTGGTGATCGGCGTCACCTCGGCCCAGCCCGTGGGCGCATGCTCGGCGCACCACAGATCATGGGCGTTTTGGAGGTTGAGCCACAGGTCAGGCGTGGTGTTGAAGGCCTTGGACAGCCGCAGGGCCATATCGGGCGTGATCCCGGCCCGCTCGTTGAGCAACCCGGAAAGATGCTTGCGGGAAACCTTCAGCCGGTCGGCCAGGGCCGTAATGGTCATCCCCAGGGGGTCAAGATAGTCATGCCGCAGGATGGCCCCGGGATGCGTCGGCTTGCGAGTGCGCGTCTTCATGGCGTCCCTCAGTGATAGTCAAGAGAGTTCACGTCGCAAGCGCGGCCGTCCTCGAATCGGAAGACGACCCGCCAGTTTCCCGATACCTTGACGGCAAATTGGCCCTTCCTGTCGCCCCGCAGCGGATGCAGGCCAAAGCCGGGAGCGTCCATGTCTTTCATGTCCCTGGCGGCCTCCAGGTGGTCAAGGATGCGCCCCAGCCTGGACGCATGTTTGGCCTGGATTCCCCAGGTGGCCCCGTCCAGGTAAAACGCCTCAAGCCCTTTGTGCGCGAAGCTTTCTATCACGGCTTGTAACCATCCTGGTTACAACTGTCCAGATTGACCACCTTGTTTTTCGTCCTGGCGGCCTTGCCGTTGCCGAGGTTTCCGAAAAGCTCCCCGGCCACGCCCGCCGCCCGTTGCAAGGCGTCATCCCGAAGGTGCGCATAGCGCTGGGTCATCTGCGGGCTTTTGTGGGTCATGAGTTTTTGCAGGGTGTACATGTCCACCTGGCCGGACGAGGCCAGCATGGAGGCATAGACGTGGCGCAGGCCGTGCAGCGCTCGAAAGTCCTTGGGAAGCCCGGCCCGGTTCCGGATGGCGTTCACGTTGCGCTGGATGTAGACGCGCCGTCCGCCCGCCCGCCCGGGGAAGACGTACTCCGCCGACCGGGGAAGCGACTCCAGAAGCTGCCGCGCCGGATCGCTCATGGGGATTTTTTCATCCCGGCCGCTCTTGGCGTCGGGGATGTGGATGAAGCCGTTGCGGGAGTCCACATCCGCCCAGCGAAGCTTGAGCATTTCGGATTTGCGGAGCCCCGAGAAAAGCGCCAGCTTCATCATCGGCCCGGCATACGGATGGGTGTCCGCCTCGATGGCCTCAAAGAGCGCAGCAAGCTCCTCCGGAGCCAGGTCTTCGGTCTTGAGGCTTTGCGCCTTGGGGAGCTCCAGGACGAACCCCGGGCCTGCGCACAGGTTTTTCTTACCCCCGTAGTTGATGATCCGGCGCAAAAGCTCGATCACGTTTTTCACCGTGCCCGGCTTGTGGGTCTTGAGCAGTCTGACCCGGAGGCGGTCCACGTCCAGGGCGATGATCTGACACGGCTCCTTGTCGCCAAAGGCCGGGAGGATGAAATTCTTGAACCGGTTTTCATCGCTGACGATCCCCTTCAGGTTCGGTCTGCTGGCCTTGTATTCCTGCCAAAGCCGCCTGATGGTCCAGCGTCCGGCCTCCGCCTCCCTGGCGGCCCGGTCTTTTTCCCGACGCACGACGTTTGAGTCCTCGCGGCCCTCGATCCTGCGCGCCCGGATGCCGTTCGCCTTGGCCGGGGTCATGGCGTCCTGGTGCTGCCTCCCGGCCTTTTCCTCGATCAGCTTCCCCTCGCGCCGGTAGCGGATGAGATAAATCCGCTCGGGCTTTCCCGAGACACTGGTCCCTTCGATGAAAAAGACCCCTGGATATTCCGTCTTGAACCGTTTTTGAGCGGGCATGTCTCGGCCTCCTCGCCTGTGGGGTACGCCTCCATACCCCACACTATACCCCACACGTCAGATCGAAATACAGGGTGCAGGAGAGAAAATCAAGCACGAAGAGCATGACAGATTTAACAAATTTATCTCATTATTTCAAGTGATTTCAGGAATACATGAGACTGTGGGGTACGACAGGGGAAATGAACGAAATCATATGCTCTTTGTTCTCATAACCCGAAGATCGCAGGTTCAAATCCTGCCCCCGCAACCAGCAAAATCAAGGGCTTACGGAAGATGATCCGTAGGCCCTTTTTCTGTTTCCTACCCTATTCCTACCCAGAGAGGGAAAAGAACGGTTGGGAACCCGCAAGACAGCCCCAGCAATTTGACCGTCCCGATCACAGTGTAATTCGCAACTTCCGGACCTAAGCGCACAATTCGCAGATTCGCAGAATCCCGCCACGGGGGGGGCGCCCTTCCCAGCCTCGACAAGCTGATGTATGATGGATTCGTTTCAATCCACGCCCCCGCGCGGGGGGCGACGTTGGCCGCTGGTCTGAATCTGGTGGACAAACCGGTTTCAATCCACGCCCCCGCGCGGGGGGCGACCCCGAATTTCCGCAGGCTCCGGGCGTAGGGCCGGTTTCAATCCACGCCCCCGCGCGGGGGGCGACCCCCGTCACGCAGCAGCCGCTGCGCCGTCTTCCGGTTTCAATCCACGCCCCCGCGCGGGGGGCGACGCAGGAGGCGGCGTGGCGACGCTACGAAGTGGAGTTTCAATCCACGCCCCCGCGCGGGGGGCGACCTCGGGGAGTGCGTACCCCGGGAGCGCGGCCTGGTTTCAATCCACGCCCCCGCGCGGGGGGCGACGACTTGACGTCCGTCGCAAAGGACGTCTGGCACGAGTTTCAATCCACGCCCCCGCGCGGGGGGCGACTTGGAGGATCAGGGAACATCTTCGGTGTTTCCGCGTTTCAATCCACGCCCCCGCGCGGGGGGCGACGGGGCAGGACTTGCGCCCGTGCCGCGCACCACCAGTTTCAATCCACGCCCCCGCGCGGGGGGCGACGGTCGAACGTACCGTCGGCAACGTACTCCCGAAAAGTTTCAATCCACGCCCCCGCGCGGGGGGCGACCACAGCCGGGGTGGCCGCCGCGAGTCTGGCCCTGTTTCAATCCACGCCCCCGCGCGGGGGGCGACCTTTGACAAGGCTATGGAATACGCCGAAACGAAGTTTCAATCCACGCCCCCGCGCGGGGGGCGACGGTTGCGCCGCCACGGGCGTAAGCACGGGCAACCTGTTTCAATCCACGCCCCCGCGCGGGGGGCGACCCGCCGCCCGGGCCACCTGTGACCCCTCGCCAAGTTTCAATCCACGCCCCCGCGCGGGGGGCGACGCCAGGATATCCGAAACAGACACAATCCCTTCGAGTTTCAATCCACGCCCCCGCGCGGGGGGCGACCGCTGGAACATACGATGCGGTATTCGTTTATCGTGTTTCAATCCACGCCCCCGCGCGGGGGGCGACACCAAATCATGCGAAATATGGACACTATCAAGATGTTTCAATCCACGCCCCCGCGCGGGGGGCGACCTATTGCCGCCTGTGTGACATTGGGATCAGCAAGTTTCAATCCACGCCCCCGCGCGGGGGGCGACCGCTTGACTGCTTTCAAACACCAGTAATAAGGAGTTTCAATCCACGCCCCCGCGCGGGGGGCGACATGGAATCCAAGTCACCGGCCTTCATCAACTCCTTGTTTCAATCCACGCCCCCGCGCGGGGGGCGACGTCTTTGTCAAGCCCATTCTTTCCATTGCTTGGGTTTCAATCCACGCCCCCGCGCGGGGGGCGACGGTAGTCGTTTCCGTCCCAAATTCCAGATACAAAGTTTCAATCCACGCCCCCGCGCGGGGGGCGACGTCTTTGTCAAGCCCATTCTTTCCATTGCTTGGGTTTCAATCCACGCCCCCGCGCGGGGGGCGACAAGGCGGAAGCGGCTACTTTCCAAGCAATGGAGAGTTTCAATCCACGCCCCCGCGCGGGGGGCGACTTTCTGCGGTATACGCTTTTCATAACATAACAAAAGTTTCAATCCACGCCCCCGCGCGGGGGGCGACCATGCAGGCCACACACCATGCAGCAAGACGCTTGTTTCAATCCACGCCCCCGCGCGGGGGGCGACGACATAAGTTCCACCCACTCACCAGCAATAAACTGGTTTCAATCCACGCCCCCGCGCGGGGGGCGACGGCCGGACAGGCCCGCACCCGCCACCGCGCCGTTGTTTCAATCCACGCCCCCGCGCGGGGGGCGACGGCAGCAGTTGCAGCGCCTCGCGCTCCGGGCCGATGTTTCAATCCACGCCCCCGCGCGGGGGGCGACCTTTTGAAAGTTTTTCCGAAGCCCTGGAATGGGAGTTTCAATCCACGCCCCCGCGCGGGGGGCGACCTCCGGCCCGCTCTGTGGTGGATGACTTGGAGCAGTTTCAATCCACGCCCCCGCGCGGGGGGCGACCAGGCGTTTGACGAGCCTTTTGAAAGTTTTTCCGTTTCAATCCACGCCCCCGCGCGGGGGGCGACAACGCAATCTTAACCTCAAAAAAGGAAAAATCATGTTTCAATCCACGCCCCCGCGCGGGGGGCGACTCGGAAAGCGACTAACAATAAAAAATTATCGTTGTTTCAATCCACGCCCCCGCGCGGGGGGCGACCAGTCCATGAAGATCAAGACAGTATTTTCATGGATGTTTCAATCCACGCCCCCGCGCGGGGGGCGACTTCTTGGGAAATGTCAAGTTAAAAACACAAACGAGTTTCAATCCACGCCCCCGCGCGGGGGGCGACACACCCCGCTTGACAGGATTGTCGAGCTGGATGTTTCAATCCACGCCCCCGCGCGGGGGGCGACCCGATTTTTTTGTGTCAGCACGGCGACTCAATACGAGTTTCAATCCACGCCCCCGCGCGGGGGGCGACCTTCAACAAATGAGAGGGGGGGACGACTATGAAGTTTCAATCCACGCCCCCGCGCGGGGGGCGACGGCTGTGGCCGGGAAGAACGGCAAGCCCCTCGCGGTTTCAATCCACGCCCCCGCGCGGGGGGCGACAATAGACCGGAATTTGACGACGACGTTTTAACAGTTTCAATCCACGCCCCCGCGCGGGGGGCGACCTGGAAGTTCAATACTAACGTGGAAAAGCACATGGGTTTCAATCCACGCCCCCGCGCGGGGGGCGACACGTGAGAACGTTGCTTTGCGATGATTGCAAAAGAGTTTCAATCCACGCCCCCGCGCGGGGGGCGACGGCAAATATGTGGATGCGTCTCCGGACTTGTTCTTGTTTCAATCCACGCCCCCGCGCGGGGGGCGACCCCCCGCCTCAAGCAGTCGCGCCTGGATGCCCTCGTTTCAATCCACGCCCCCGCGCGGGGGGCGACGTCGAAATTCCTGCGTGATCCGGCCCGGGGACTGTTTCAATCCACGCCCCCGCGCGGGGGGCGACGATGCAGGGAAGCCGTTCCGTGCCTGTTTGGTTTCGGTTTCAATCCACGCCCCCGCGCGGGGGGCGACGATGCAGCGGCAACTGGAGGCCATCGAGTTCAAGGTTTCAATCCACGCCCCCGCGCGGGGGGCGACACTGCGCGGCAAGGATGTTGCTCAGTTGCGTTTTGTTTCAATCCACGCCCCCGCGCGGGGGGCGACGATGCGAAGGGTGCGATGAATATATCGCATCTGATGTTTCAATCCACGCCCCCGCGCGGGGGGCGACTCGCCCACCCGGCAAGGGCCGGGGGTTGTGGGAGTTTCAATCCACGCCCCCGCGCGGGGGGCGACAATGGGCGGAAAAGGGCATTTACTGGGACGCAAAGTTTCAATCCACGCCCCCGCGCGGGGGGCGACGTCCCGAGGTTGCCCAGCACGTCCGAGACCGCCGTGTTTCAATCCACGCCCCCGCGCGGGGGGCGACGAAATCAATTATAACATGGCGGAAAAAGCGGCATGTTTCAATCCACGCCCCCGCGCGGGGGGCGACTTGAAATGACCTGTCCTTCCTCCATGAGCTTCCGGTTTCAATCCACGCCCCCGCGCGGGGGGCGACTTTCTTCCGCCTTCGCAGCGGCCAGGGATTCCTTGTTTCAATCCACGCCCCCGCGCGGGGGGCGACGGTCCAATCTTTCGGGTCGTCTTGCTCTTATCATTGTTTCAATCCACGCCCCCGCGCGGGGGGCGACTGTTCATAGTTTCCTTCCTCCGCGTTCTTGTTGAGTTTCAATCCACGCCCCCGCGCGGGGGGCGACACCGGATTTTCCCGGCAGACCTCTCCGAAATGGAGTTTCAATCCACGCCCCCGCGCGGGGGGCGACGACGCCGGAGTGGGCCAGCACGGACACGAGACTGGTTTCAATCCACGCCCCCGCGCGGGGGGCGACGCCAGCACGGACACGAGACTGGAAATCGGCCAGGGTTTCAATCCACGCCCCCGCGCGGGGGGCGACCTGGCGGACACGTCGGATGGCTTTGCCGACAAGGTTTCAATCCACGCCCCCGCGCGGGGGGCGACCATTGCAGGATATCCTTGCCGTTGCTTTGTAACTTGTTTCAATCCACGCCCCCGCGCGGGGGGCGACTCGTCTATCCCTTGATACACTGCCAAAAGGCGTTGTTTCAATCCACGCCCCCGCGCGGGGGGCGACTGTCAGACACATCCCCCACTTTTGGATTTATCCACGTTTCAATCCACGCCCCCGCGCGGGGGGCGACCACCGGGGGCGAGCGAGGATGACGCAACCATCCGGTTTCAATCCACGCCCCCGCGCGGGGGGCGACATTCCTCCTGCAGGACGCCAAACCGCGACAGGAAGTTTCAATCCACGCCCCCGCGCGGGGGGCGACCTGCCTGCTACACTGTTTCCAATACATACAATAGTTTCAATCCACGCCCCCGCGCGGGGGGCGACTACTTTTCTAACTTTTTTTGGCCCGCGAAAAACCGTTTCAATCCACGCCCCCGCGCGGGGGGCGACCAGTGGCAGGCTTTCGGCGTTGGCCACGTGGGCGTTTCAATCCACGCCCCCGCGCGGGGGGCGACCCGGAGTGCCGCAGACTCCATCCGCGATGTCATCGTTTCAATCCACGCCCCCGCGCGGGGGGCGACTCGGACACCATCACCAACGCAACGGACGTGCTTGTTTCAATCCACGCCCCCGCGCGGGGGGCGACGCCTTGTCGTGTCCAGCACGGACGCGGCGGCAAAGGTTTCAATCCACGCCCCCGCGCGGGGGGCGACAAGAGTCGTATGCGGCCCTGGTGGTGCTTTTCGAGGTTTCAATCCACGCCCCCGCGCGGGGGGCGACATGGTCCGACCTCGCTGCTTGCTTGACAGTCGAGGTTTCAATCCACGCCCCCGCGCGGGGGGCGACTTCTGCCTGTGCAGCCCTTTCCCGGTCAAGAAAGTTTCAATCCACGCCCCCGCGCGGGGGGCGACTCGCAGGGGCTGTGGCGGCCCTTACGTCGCTCCAGTTTCAATCCACGCCCCCGCGCGGGGGGCGACTCCGTGACCTGAAGCGGCAGAACACGGCGCTCATGTTTCAATCCACGCCCCCGCGCGGGGGGCGACGCTCAACAAGGCTCAATACAACCTCGTTGTCACGTTTCAATCCACGCCCCCGCGCGGGGGGCGACGTTGATCCGCCAGGGCGTCAAGGGCGCGCGGGAAGTTTCAATCCACGCCCCCGCGCGGGGGGCGACGACTACCGCGCATCGTGCGCGAAAGCGAAGAAGCGTTTCAATCCACGCCCCCGCGCGGGGGGCGACGCCATGCCTATGCCCACAAAGCCCGGCCGCCTGTTTCAATCCACGCCCCCGCGCGGGGGGCGACTGTTTGATGGAAGGAAAACATCTAGGGTTATACTGTTTCAATCCACGCCCCCGCGCGGGGGGCGACTATCGACCAGATCAATGCCGCCATGCGCGCCCACGTTTCAATCCACGCCCCCGCGCGGGGGGCGACAGGCCCTGCGCAAGCTCTTGGAAGAGGCCCGGGTGTTTCAATCCACGCCCCCGCGCGGGGGGCGACTGATCCGGCCCTTGAAATTGCCCCGGGCGTCGAGTTTCAATCCACGCCCCCGCGCGGGGGGCGACTATCAAGGGACATTTCGTCTTCTGGCGGCATGATGTTTCAATCCACGCCCCCGCGCGGGGGGCGACGATGGCACCTGTTATTGCGAAACCTGCTATGAGGTTTCAATCCACGCCCCCGCGCGGGGGGCGACGGCCTCGCTTGACCCGGCGGACCTCGCGGCCTTTGTTTCAATCCACGCCCCCGCGCGGGGGGCGACGCCATTGCCGATATGCAGGAGACGCCACTGCCGGAGTTTCAATCCACGCCCCCGCGCGGGGGGCGACGCCGGGCATCAGGGCCGGTCAAGTCCTGAATAAGTTTCAATCCACGCCCCCGCGCGGGGGGCGACCAAGACCCGACCAAGAGCCTTTCCGACTACCTGGGTTTCAATCCACGCCCCCGCGCGGGGGGCGACACTCCATAGCGACGACGCTGGAAAACAGCTTCAAGTTTCAATCCACGCCCCCGCGCGGGGGGCGACGTGCTCCCCTGCTCTGAGAGCGCCACTGTGCACACAGTTTCAATCCACGCCCCCGCGCGGGGGGCGACACAAGCTCGCGCTGGATGCGCGCCATGTGCTCGAGTTTCAATCCACGCCCCCGCGCGGGGGGCGACCCGATAAGCTGCGTCTGGACGGATGCCGGGAGTCCGTTTCAATCCACGCCCCCGCGCGGGGGGCGACCACGCTGACCACGCAGGGGGCACTGGCCGCGCTTGTTTCAATCCACGCCCCCGCGCGGGGGGCGACGACTACCATGCGCGGGCCTCCCGGTTCGTGTCCTGTTTCAATCCACGCCCCCGCGCGGGGGGCGACCGCACTCGTACACCCTGGCCCGGCAGATGCCGCAGTTTCAATCCACGCCCCCGCGCGGGGGGCGACGCGTATCGCGCCGCCGTTCTCCTCGTCTTCCGTGTTTCAATCCACGCCCCCGCGCGGGGGGCGACCGGCGTCCCCGGTGTGGTACGGCGTACCGTAGACGTTTCAATCCACGCCCCCGCGCGGGGGGCGACGTGACCGTATCGACGATCTGGACTTGCGCGTTCTGGTTTCAATCCACGCCCCCGCGCGGGGGGCGACGCTCAACAAGGCTCAATACAACCTCGTTGTCACGTTTCAATCCACGCCCCCGCGCGGGGGGCGACACCGCAGGGCCTACTACAAGACCCTGAACGAGTTGTTTCAATCCACGCCCCCGCGCGGGGGGCGACTGCGTCAACGTTGCCTTTGATCCACGAGACATCGTTTCAATCCACGCCCCCGCGCGGGGGGCGACTGGTCCGGCCTATCCGGTCGGCCAAGTCCATGGCGTTTCAATCCACGCCCCCGCGCGGGGGGCGACTGGTGGCGTGGTAAAGTTTCATCGTATTTTCCCAGTTTCAATCCACGCCCCCGCGCGGGGGGCGACCCCGGGGCGCGCCTCCGGGGCGTGGTAGGGGCCGAGTTTCAATCCACGCCCCCGCGCGGGGGGCGACAAGACGCGGACCAGGGCGGCGCGAGGTTAAGCCGGTTTCAATCCACGCCCCCGCGCGGGGGGCGACGCTCGACGAATTCCGCGACCGTGGGCATCTTCGTGTTTCAATCCACGCCCCCGCGCGGGGGGCGACCGATTATGGACACAACACCCGAGCTTGACCACACCCGTTTCAATCCACGCCCCCGCGCGGGGGGCGACCAGCAACCTACCGATCCCGGGAGGGACCACCATGGTTTCAATCCACGCCCCCGCGCGGGGGGCGACTTGCTTGCCGCGTCAAGGCGGCCGAAATCAAAAGTTTCAATCCACGCCCCCGCGCGGGGGGCGACACCCCCGGCTCTACCACCTCGCGGACGTGCAGCGTTTCAATCCACGCCCCCGCGCGGGGGGCGACCGACCTCGCACGCGACGAGCGCGGCGACGTGATCGTTTCAATCCACGCCCCCGCGCGGGGGGCGACGCCACGGAAAGCATTGAAAAAATGCGGCGATCAAGTTTCAATCCACGCCCCCGCGCGGGGGGCGACGAACCCTGACGGGACCAGAGAATATTATTTCACGGTTTCAATCCACGCCCCCGCGCGGGGGGCGACCCGTTTGGCGGCCCACCCTTCTTTGACCATGGCCGTTTCAATCCACGCCCCCGCGCGGGGGGCGACACGTTGGTCACGGAAAGTGCGTCCTGCATGGCGGGTTTCAATCCACGCCCCCGCGCGGGGGGCGACCAACCCTCAACGCTTTGGAGTCCCTAGCTGGCCTTGTTTCAATCCACGCCCCCGCGCGGGGGGCGACAGCCCGCCCAGAAAACCCCATGCAGCATAGGTTCCCGGGTATTCCGGCGCGGATGGCGACAAAAAATGCTCAAGCTCGTGTCCTGTTCGTGGAGACTCGCTGGCAATCTGCTGTTATTCTTGTGTAAAATGCATTCGCGAACATCCCGGAAAAACCTGCCCCGCTTGGGGTCCGCGCAAACCTCAGACAATGAGCGTTCCCTCTTGGTTGATCGGTTCATTTGCCCCGGCATGCTCCACCCGTTTCTGCCAATTCGATCCCAAAAAATAGAACCGCAGACTGTCACGGTCGGGATCGATGATCTTGACCAACTTGGCTCGAAAAGAAACCCACTGGGCCGGGTCAACCAAACATTCAAACACCGAATTCTGTACTCGCACCCCCCAGCTTTCGCAGGCCTTGGCTACCCGACGCAGGCGCTTTGTACCCTCCGGGTCAGTCGTCGAGACATCGTAACTGACTACGACAAGCACCAGTCACCGCCACAGATACGGCGGATAACCATCCAGGTCGCCACGTAAAAACCGCGCCAGAAGCAGCGCCTGCGTGAAAAACAGCATGCCCACAGGCATCTTTTCCCGCAAAAACGGATGCTCCACCTCGTCGCGTTTGCGTTCGATCCAGGCCGTGATCACGGTCTTTCTGGCCACATCCGTAAGAGTCACGGCCCCGGTCGGCGCGGTCTGGAAATCCTTCGGACCGAGTATGCCGCGATTAAAAAGCGTCAGCGCCATGCGATCCGCCAGCACCGGCCGGAACTCCTCCATGATGTCCAGGGCCAGACTTGGCCGCCCGGGCCGGTCGCGATGCAAGAAACCCACCTGTGGGTCCAGCCCCACGCTTTCAAGAGCCGATCGAACGTCATGCATAAGAAACGTGTACAGCAGGGACAGAACGCTATTCACTGGATCGAGCGGCGGACGGCGGTTTCGGCCAGTAAAACGCAATTCCGGTTCGTCGCGTAAGAGCATGCCTGGGAATGCCTCGAAATAGACCGCCCCGGCCTCTCCCTCGGCCCCACGTAGGGCGTCCACATCGGCATGCCGCGCCAAGGTCTCGATAATGCCCCCCAGCCGGTCGGCAGCTACCTTCAGGGCCGTTGATCCGGGCCGTTCGGGGTGATCCCGGGCGCTACGGCGCAACGATGCTCTGCAATTGTGGAGCTTTCCCGTCAGGATCATGCGGGCCATGGCCGCCGAGGCGTCCACGTCGTCCGCCAGACGGTAGTGCCTTCGCCGTAGGAGCACGTTGCCGTGCGTGGGACCGGCCACCCGGGCCAAAAACCGGCCGCTCTCGGACAAAAAGCTCACGCAGACGTCTTTTTCCGCCAGATGTCCCATCAGCGCCGGGCTCATGGACACCTGTCCGAAGCAGATCACTCCGTCCAGGGTATGGGCCGGAAGTTTGTGCCGCGTCTCGCCCTCCACCCGGATGGCCAACGCCTCGCCGTCCTTGTGCAGATAGGCTCCCTGCGTGGTGACGAACAGGGTATTTAAATACTTCACACACTCTCCCCTTCGGCCAACATGCGTTTCAGATACCGCGCCACCCGGCCTTCTCTACCGTCCGGCGCGGGCAGACAGCGCCCCTTGAGAGAGCACAAGCCACACTTTTTGCGATCATACCAGGCAGGCGGCGTCGCCCCGGCCGCCATCAACTCATGGAGCCGGGCAGCCGTTTCGGCTGTCGCGGCGCGAAGCGCCTCGGTCAGCTCCACTTCCTCGCGGCGGCGCGGGGTGGCGTAGAACAGCGCCCCCGCCGGAACCTCGACCCCGAGCATCTCCTCCAGGCACATGGCCTGGGCGCACAGTTGGATGCGATCCGCGTCGTGGGACTTGGACCTGCCGCGTTTGTGTTCCACGGGAAAGGGCCGCGCCTGACGGCCCTTCCCATGAAACTCCACCACGTCGGCCTGCCCGAAAAGCCCAAGCCGAAAGGAACGCAGGGCCAGTCCGCACACCACGCGCACCCCCCGGCGGCTGGCCGCGCCAGCGTCATGCACGTGTTCGTGCTGGACGCGGCCCTCCGCCGTGCACAGATTTTCCTCCCACACCCGTTCCAGATGGATTAGGGCGCACTGGCGCGGGCAATACGCCAGATGTTGCAGCGCCGACAGGGGCAGGAGGTCCGATTCGGGGTACATGGCGTCAGATCATGCGTATGATCGTGACGCCTGCGGGAACGTCCGACTCGTCCACCGTGACGGCGTAGTCCGAAAAGGCGCGCGGCGGCGTCTCCCCGGGTGTTGCCCGTTGCACCGTCACCCGTTCGAAGAGCTTATGCGCCGGGGCGTTGCCCATGGCCGAATCGTGCTTGAACACGACCAGCGCCCGGGCGGCCATTTCGCCGCGCGCGGCGGAACGGTCGTGGTCGAACATGTTTTGCAACGCCTCCCACAAAAGGTTCAGGTCGTCCTCGGAAAAGCCGGTCTGGGCGGCCAGGGGCGCGGACACAAAGCCATGGCAGCGGTAGAGGCCGTAGGGCACGATGGATTTGCGGCCCATGGTGCGGTTGTCGCCGCCCTGCTTTTCGGCCTCGGCCTCGGTGGCCACGGCCATGCGGGTGATGGAGATGTCCAAGGGCATGATGGGGCTTTCGGAACGTGAGAAGGCGAGTTGCACCGGTCCACGCACCTGACCGCAATTGACGCCAGTGGACATGACCGCGCCAAAGGTCCGAACGTCAAAGAAGTTTTTGCACATCCAGTCCCTGGCCAGCCGGGTCTTGTCAGCCTTGTTGTCCTGCTCGCCGATGACCGTATGGGCGCGTTGGTTCTGGTTGTTCAGGATGGCTTTCTCGCGCACGTAGATTTCATAGGGCGCGGCATTGCCCTTGGCCAGTTCCACATAGTTCCTGATCTTGCGTTTGAGGCAGACGTCAGTGACGAGCCCCTGACTGGTTTCTGGGTCCAGGCGGGGCAGATTGCCTGCGTCGGGGTCGCCGTTGGGGTTGCCGTTGACCACGTCGAACAGGAACACGAAATCGTAGCGATTGGTGATGGCGCTCATGTTATTTCTTCTCCTTCACGGGTTCGATCTTTTGCTCGTTGGTGCGGTAGTTGTCGTTGCGCTGATGGTAGTAGCCCAGGGCGAACATGCCCTGGTCGCTTAAGCTCAGGTGGGCCGGAAACCCCTGTCCGGCGGTCATGCGTTCCGTGATCTTGGCCACAAGGATGTCCGAGACGTAGCCGTAATCGGACTTGCTGATGTGGTGCTGTGCCATGTGCAGAAGTCTTGGGAAGACGCTCCTGGGCGTTGCCGAGGCCGCGCCGTAGAAACGGTCCTTGATGGTGGCGTTGATGCCTTTTATGGCCTCCTGCTGTGCCTGTTCCAGCACGGCGAAGAGCCGCCCCAGCAGATAGCCGGTGTTCGTGTTGTTCGGATCAAGACTCACGGTGACCTCCGTTTGCAGGGTATTGTCGGCTGACTTCTCCAGCCGTTTGGCGCGAGTGAGGCAGGCCTTGAGGAGCGCCGCGCGCAGGTAGCTGACTTCCTGGTCGGCGCGGATGCGGGCGATGACCCGCGTATACAGGCTCTTGGGATACGGCGAACCGGTGATGACGGCCCGCATGAGTTCACCGCCAAGCGTCGGCGGTATGTTTTCGGTTTTACGCAACGCAGCAGCCTCAACGAGCAATTGCCACAGACTCGGAAACTCCGGATTTTTCGAATAGGCTTTTTCAATGCGCAGGTCGGTAAAATGCTGCCCCAGGCGGCGCATCATCACTTCCACCGTAGACGGATACCAATAGCGCACGGACAATCGCGCGGCGTTTGGCGACAGGCCCAGGATGTAAAAAGGTGTGTCCGCATTGTCCCCGTCCCACAAGGGCGGTTCTTTTCCAGCGGCGACCGCCTCCACAAGCGCGCGGAGCCGCTGCAGCACACCGCCGTCATGGGCCTCGTCGTCAGGCTCCGGGTTGTCGAAGAATTCCCCAAAATCGATCTCCGCCTGGGTGGGGCTTTCCGTCCAAAAGACGGTGGTGGCGTCGCCCACCATGAGCACACGCCGCCTCGGCGGCGGCCGGTCGCCGTAGGCGGCATGCCGGACGGCCTCTGCCGTGCCGCCGAGCTGCTTCTTCTGGTCGCTCCCCCTGGCCAGCATGTGGTTCAAGGCTGTCGTATATGCAAAGGCAGCCCGTTCGCTGACCGGCGCGTTGTAGTTTTGTTCCTTGCCATAGGAGGTGAAGGCATCGAGATTAAACGACACCAGGGCCGCACCGCTGGACTGTGCGCCGCGCACCCCCTTGATGGAGGGATGCAGCCGGGCTGCTGGCGAGAGTTTTTTGGTAACCAGGCAGACAGCATCTCCGCTGTCCGTTTTCGCCTCCACATAATGCAGCCACGCCTCGCGCACGGCTGGGCGGTTATGCACATACCCAAGTTCGCCATCCAACCGAAACACCACGTTGAGTCCGGCCATGTCTTCCCACCCGGGAATCGTCGCAGCCTCATCCGGATTCCAGGCATCCAGGAAGGCCAGGACAGCCCGCATGCCGTCGTCGTCCAGATCGTCGCCTACGGCATGGGCCAGAGATCGAAAAGCCGCAAATTGTTCCCTCGCGCGTTCGGGTTTTCCTTTGGCGTCCGCGCCCAGGACGTACCCCGTGTTGTCCCAGAGGAAGTTGGCGGCCACTCCAGCCGTACGTTTCACCGGGGCCGGAACCTTGAGAGGCCTGGGCAGAAGCTTCTTTCCCTTTTCGGGGGATACCTGGATGTTGCCGGTAGCCCGGAGTTCTCCGCTTGGCCCCAGCAGGATTTCATAATGGATCTTTTCCGTGCTGAACCCCGGTTCGGCCACGTCCACGTCCGGGTCGCGCAGCAACCGATCATAATAGGATGCCAGGGCTTGCAGGATCATGCGTAGGCCTCCGTCAAGGGCGGCACGACAATGACGCCGTCCTGCATGACCGCCCGGAAGAACCGAGCCTGCATGCCGTTTTCGTAGTCCAGGTCGTGGAGCATGAATCCCAACTGGCGTTCCCCGCGAAAGGATTCATGGGGCATCTCACCGTCGTCCGGGCCGAAGTCGGCCGGGAACTCACGGCAGCCAAGATAGGGCCGGTGAAAGCATTGTCCCTTGGCCACCCGGCGGTTGAAGATATCCAGATGCTTGCCGTCGCTCTCAACAACCGGGTTCCATTTTTCAGTCGGCTCAAAGCGGGCCTCGATGCGGTAGGCCACGTCGCGCAGGATCATGGCCGCGCGCTGCTGCCGGTCGTCCTCGATAAAGGTCTGTACCGGGCTTGTGCCGTCCTTCATGGCCTTGGTGATCGAGGACAGGGGAAGCTTGTGGCCAAGCTCGTTGCGACGTACGTTTTCAAATCGGATGAGATTTAGGACCGTGATGCGTTCAACAACCCATCGGATGGCTGGTTTCCAGTAGATGGCCTCCAGCACGCCGCGTGCGGCGGATGGTGTTATGAAATCATAACTGACGCGCTCCACCTTCATCTCCGGTCGCGTGAAGCAGGCGTAGTCGCCCCAGACTTTCAGTGTGACACCATATGCCATAGCGCCTCCATAAATTTTTTCCGGGGCGACTTCTCAGTACGCGCAAAACACCATTAACGTTTCAATCCACGCCCCGGAAAGTATACAAGGAGCGGCCCGCTGTTTTTGGCGGGACGCTTCCAACTTGTTACTTGCTGCAGTTCCCGTTGGCCTCCTTGGCCCGGCACTGGTCGCACAGTTCGCCAGTGGTCGGCTTGTCATGCCTGATGACGTAATCCGTGGTTGGCCAGTTGCTGCAGTTCTTGCAGAAATGCCACGTGTCGCTGCCGGTCTTTCTTTTCCGATATTCCATACTGGTATCCTTTCCGGCCAAACTGGCCGGAGCTTGAGGCGAGCAGCTTGACACCGTCGAAAGGAGCAATCACACTGAGTTTGCCTGTTCATCGTGATGCCCCTTCCGAAGGGCGTCAAGGCCGCCCGCTCACCTCGCTGAGTGTGGCGGCCTCACTTTTTTGCCCGGAGAGGCTCTCCGGGCGGGCCTTCCGCAGATTCCTGCGGCCCGTCGAGGGCAAGATGCCACGCGGGAGACCTCCCGTCAATATAATTTGTTCGTTAAAGGTGTATACTAAAATAACTGAGAGATGGTATTTAGATAAGACGGATCCTCAGGACACAATCCCAGGTCATCATTATACAAATCCATGTTCACCAAAACCGCCGTCCCCTCCAGAACAAGCCGCGCCGCCCCGGCATCGATCAGCGCCCCCCAGTCCCGAGGCGAGATCGTAGCCACGTAGCGTTGCAGGCTGCGCAGGATAAGTCCGGGCGTTGGCGAAAACTCCAGTTGCTCCACCAGCTTTTTGGCCTCTTCGTCCTGGGCCACGATGATCGGCTTTTTCCAGTCCTCGATAAATTCCATGGCCTCCGCCACTTTGCGAAACGGGAAAGTCGCGCCGTGTTTACCCTCCTCAAGCAGACCCAGAATGCCCTTCGCGTCCAGTTCCTGCCCCGCCGTCCAAAAAACCAGACGGAAATAGTGTTCGATGGCCTTCGGGCAAAGCGGATCGTCATACCCTTGCCGCCACACCTCAGCGGCCTTGTCCGCCATGGTCGTGAAATCGCCCTTGGGCAGGCCAGCCGCCGGGCTGAAGACGTAGACCCGCCCGGCGGGCGCACCTGCAGCCTGGGTCAAACGCCCCTCCCGGTCGCAGCGCCCGGCCGCCTGGGCCACGGAATCCGCCCCGGCCGCCGCCCGGTAGACCACGGGGAAATCCAGATCCACACCCGCCTCGATGAGGCTTGTCGAGATCACCAGACACGGCGAACCCGCCTTCAGGGCGGCCCGTATCTCCTCGATGCGGCGGCTGCGATGCACGGCGGTCATGGTGGTGCTTAAATGATAGACCCCGTCCCGGCCGCGCAGCAGCTCAAAAAGCTGCCGGGCGTGCGCCCGGGTGTTCACCACACAAAGCGCCTGATGATGCCCCATGAGCCGTTCGGCCAGGGCCTCGTCGTCAAGGACTCCCAGGTCTTCAACCTTCGCCCTCCGAAGCTTTTCATGCAGGGCGTCTCGGTCAGGGAAAATCTCGTGCATCTCCCTGAAACCCTGCGGGAATTCCTCCCTCTTATGCACGGCAGGCTGGGTGGCCGTGCATAGAACCAGCGTGGCCCCATAGCGGGCGGCCAGTTCCCGAATCGCGGCCAGACAGGGCAGGAGATACTTGCGAGGCAACATCTGGGCCTCGTCCAGGATAATCACGCTTTTCGCCAGATTGTGCAGCTTGCGGCACCGCGCCGGCCGGGAGGCGAAAAGGGATTCGAAAAACTGCACGGCTGTGGTGGCGATGACCGGAGCGTCCCAGTTCTCGCAGGCCAGTTGCGCCCGGCGCTGTTCGGGGGAAAGAGCCTCCCCGTCGTCGCGCCCTTGGCCGGGATCGAAGGTGCTGTGGTGCTCAACCACGGCATCGTCGCCCAGATATTTCCGAAATTCCTGGGCGTTCTGTTCGATGATGGACGTATAGGGGATAACGTAGACGATGCGCCTGAGGCCATGGCGTTCGGCATGCCTCAGGGCAAAGGCCAGGGAGGCCAGGGTCTTGCCGCCGCCTGTGGGAACGGTTAGGGAGAATAGTCCCGGCGGCCGGTCGGCGGTGGCCAGACAGGCGTCCACGACCTCACGCCGGATGCGGTTGACCGGCGTGGGGGCGGCGTTTGCGACCATAGCCCAGTATTTCGGGAAAAACCGTCCGGCCAGGGTGGCGATTGTGGGATAGCCCGTCCGCCACACGGCGCGGTCGGGGTCGAGAAAGGCCTCGGTATCAAGCCAATCGGCATCGACAAGACAGGAAAAGACCATGCGGGTGAAAAAGGACAAGATAAAGGCCTGCGAATTTCCCGAGTTGTCTCTGAACGGAAATCCGGCCGGGAAGGCATCTGTCACCCGGCACTCCCGGACTACGTCCAGTTCCCGCTCCTTCGCCAGCCGTTTTTCCAGCGTGGACCAGTCCGGCAGCCCCCCGTGATGTCCGGCAATGACATACGCCAGTATCCTGCCAAACGCCGGATGCCGTTCAACGGCCAGTTTCGCGCCTTGAATGGAATGTGTGACCTTGGCCAGCCCCTTTTTCCCCGCAGCAGAAACGAAAAGATACTCCTGCCACGGCGGCGTCCCTTTCCCGGCATCATGATGTCCGCCTGCCGCCTCCCCCCACTCCTCGGCCCCGAACTCCCCGGCGAATTCCTGGGCCTTTACGGCAACGGCCGTAAGATGGTCCTCCAGTGTCTGCCACTCGGACACTGGCTTCCCTGCAACGCTATGGGCATATTTCGGCATGACGGCATCCCCATGACGATTTTTATCGGCGTCTGCCCGGTCAACGGCTATGGCATGACCGACGCCGACCCAATCTAATTTCTTATCAATATAGACTTACAGGCAAACAGCGACAAGGGCAAGGCGGCGGATGAGCTGTATGACCCGCGATTTGCCCAACCTTGCAGATACAAATGCAAGATAATCGCAAAATTGCGCGGTTTTCAGCACGCCATGGGCAAAAGGAGAGGCATGCAGCGACAACGGCCGCCTGTTCCCTCCCGATCCGGCGATGGCTGGGTGCAGGCGTCAATTGTGCGAATCTGCGAATTGTGCGCCTAATATCTGGCGGGCATGCATGATATGGCTTTCTCCATTCATGCCCATGTGTTGGGGTTGACCGTATAGACGGCGCTCGGCCTGCGGCCCGGGCCTTTGCGCGCGTCCTGACTGGCCGGAAAGATGAAGGCCCGTTCTTCCAGGATGGCCAAACCGACATTCACCTTCTCCATGGTTGGGTAGCGGCCCTTGACCTTTTCCATGGCGTCGCGATCGGTAAACGACGACACGCGGTCGCGTTCGATCCATTTCAAGATGGCCTGGGCGCATTCCAACTGCGGGTCGCTGCCCATAAGTCCATAGGCGGCCGTGGCGTGCGCCGCGAGGATCGTGGCCGCTGCCAACGCGTTTTCCATGGTTTGCGGTGAGAGTGGTTCGGTCAAGGGCTCGGGAGCCGTGACCATATGCATGAGCCCGGCAAGGCGGATGGCTTGTCCCGGGTATTTTCCACCCCAATCCGTCATATGTTCCAGCGTCCCGCCAGGAAGGAGAGCGAATTCCACATCCTGCGCGAACTTTTGCCACAGGTTCAACGCCTCCGGGGAGAGGGGCACATCATTTGCGACCGCATTTCCACGCGCATCCCTCTTCCAGGGAATCGACAGGAGCCCTTGTATCGCCTGCCGCCATTTTCGCGCGACGGGCTCCGGCATGGGGGAGGAATCGAGAGACCGAGTCCCCAGGCGGCTTCGCGGCATGAAATACAGGAAACGCCCGACAAGCCCCCTGCCGCGAAACCCCGGCTGCCCAGCGAGCGCCTGGACGACTTCCGGCTGTGGAGAAATGACCAGGGTCAGGTGCGGGTCATTCAGGATGATGGTCTCCGCTCCACGGCGGTCGATCTGGCAGGTTTCGCCGGACCAGGATTTGAGCACGGCGTCGAGATTGGGCACACCATTGGAATACCTCCCGGCGAGGGTGTCGAACAGACCGCCCTCCGCCTCAAGGAGCCCGATGCGTTGTTCGTGCCTTTCCATGAGCAGCGCCAAGGCCTCGGGGGTGAAATCATCGGCCAGAAGGCGGGGAGCCCTGGGAACATCCGGAAGCTCCTTCTCCATCTCCTTTATTTCCTGGATAAGATCCTTGCGCTGCTGGGCGGTCTTCGCCTTCCCGATGCTAGCCCGCTTCATGTCGATAGCCTTTTCCAAGGTACGGCGCTCGCTTGCCGCCTCGCGAATACCGTCTTGCATCTCACGGCTTTTGTCAGTCTGCCATTCCACCAGCGGTTTTTTGCAGGCCTCTACCGTGGCGCTTTTCCTCTCTCCCGGGGGCAGTGGGCACAGGGCGAAAATGTTCAGTGGCTCGGCATATCCAGCCTTGACCTGAACCCGGCACTTTCGCTGGACAGCGACGGCAATTGTCCCGAGAGCGCTGCACAACGGCAGTTCGAAAGGAACTTGCAGCTCTTCAGCCAACGCCATGCAGAACTCTCCCAGGATGCCAGGGAAAAGCCGGGCCGGGATATCCGGCGAGTGGTCGTTTTCAAACCGTACCGGCGATGGTCCATCCGCCTGAACGTCAATATCAGGCAGGACCGGGGCTGCTGCCATGATGCAGTTCCGCACGGCATCGAGCCCCTCGGTTCGAGCCAGATCATTGAAGTCGGTCGCGCCGTCCGGCACTTTGAATCGTGGAATCGCCAACAGCCCGGAGACAGCGCGTGCCGCTCCGGTCGCATGCGTAACGCCTGGGTTTCGGCCACAGGCGCTTTCTGTCTCGTGATCGTTGTCGGCGCAGAGGATGATCTGTCTGTCCGGATACGTCTGACGGGCCGAGGTGGCCACGGACATGAGGTTGCGGCAATAACACGCGACAAGGACCGTGTGTTTCGTGGCCTCGTGGATGCTCGCCCCCGTGGCATATCCCTCCGCGATGCACAGGGGGCCGTCATCCCCTGGGATCGTGAAGCGGCCACCGCTTATTGCGCCACCAGAGAGAAACCGCTTTTCTCCGCCTGCCGCGATGAATTGCAGAGACATGATCGCTCCGGCATCGTCCAGAAGCGGGACGATGAGACGTCCGTCATGGGCCATGCGGACACTGCCCAGCGGCTTGACTTGTTTACGGACAAGGTAGGGATGATTCAGGGGGACGCTACCAGCATTTTCCCAAATCCGTGATGCGAGATCACTCGCATCGGCTTGGCGGTGAAGAATCTCTCCTTGCCGGGCTTTTTGGGAAATAGTGATGGCGGCGTGAAGCCGCGCCTCTTCGGTGCTGGACACGGGCCGATGGTTCTTTTCGGTCCATTTCCCGGATTCACCCGTGCGGTAGTTCTGCCACCAACCTGAGATGGGGGGATCGGCATGGAGCACATAGGCTCCGTCCTTGCCGCGTTCCTTGCCCACCGTACCGCAACGGTGCAGCTTTCCATCGGTTATGATCTCATCCGGGACCAACCCGCCGCTCTTAAGCTCCTCACGGAATGCGGAGACTGTATTGGTATCCATGCGGCCCCTCGCTATCGCCTGGCCGAGGACGGCATGGAATCAATGGTGAAGACCTTGTGGTCGGCGAGATACGCGTCCAGGTCGGCGGGATCGTAAACAACGCGCTTGCCGAGCTTGGAATAGCGTGGGCCGCGCCCCTTGCAGCGCCAGACTTCGAGGGTGCCGGGTGAAAGGCCCAGGTATTGGGCAGCTTGGCGGGTGTGAAGACCTTTAAGCATACGAGCTCTCCTTCGGTGAATTCACCCGAAAGATAACTCATAGCCTGACAAGCATGTCGAGGATTCTATCTGAAGGGTCTGAGTTTCCAATTTCCCCTGTGAGAAGGACGGCTATCTCCTAGGTTAAAGAGGGTGCCGAGCTTAGGGTGGTGCTACTCCAGCAGGCTTGCATGTTGTTCACCTGACAAGAGCACACCTCGTGCTATATAGAATAAACCTCTCTATCTTCAATGCACTTGCACGTTTTATAATACATATTTGAAAATGTTCTATTCGCTGATGCAGAATAGCCCAAACTGGAAAGATCAAATTTATCTTTGAGGCGATGTATTGTTTTCGAAATAGTGCCATGCGGAGGCTTATCCATTCCAAACTCTATGTTGATATTATCCCAAATCCACAATCCAATAGCTCTTGACGCATTGCTTGTTGGCGATAATTTTGACAACTTCTTTCTAAATTTTCTCTCATGAATATAAAATAAAAAGTCATTATCGACTTCGCCCGTAATATTATCAATGATTTTTGCCACATCCAACAAAACTGTTGTGTAATCATGGTTCAAGCTAACCTCGATTTTCAGGTTGCTTGTCTCTGGATCGTATTCAAAACCTTTGAGTGACTGATGATATACTTTATCGTAAAATTCCATTTTTAATTTTTTCTTTTTAATTAGCGTCCGCAGTATATTACCGGAATCAAAACCATAGAAACCATCCATGGTGGCACATGGACATATATTGTATTTTCTCATAAATAATAATGTATGGTGTCGCAACTGAAAAGTAATCTCGGACACCTCTTTTTCGCCCCTGTAAGGACCAATGATGCTATCAAATTTTGCAAACATTATAGTTCGTGGATCTATCCACTTTCCTGTCGCAAGAACACTAAGATCAGCAATTCTTCTCGCATCATTGGCACACTGAATATTTCTATAGGAATATTGGTACAGCCAAAAGCGATACGCTACATACTCTGGCGATGACATTTCTCCTTTTGTGCTGAGATGGTTATCACCTGACAGGTAGGCCACAAAAAAGGAAGTGGCCATGCCGTCCCTGGTTTGGGTATCGAGGAGTTGCGAAGCTTCACGAACCCGAAAACACGGAGGACGCCATGA